>Ga0099364_10010476_pt1 | contig 12751 bp, 9 predicted proteins | sample TergutTh196P3_FD_73070 | JGI IMG/M metagenome (GOLD analysis project Ga0099364, IMG submission 73070) | Microcerotermes parvus P3 segment gut microbial communities from Pointe-Noire, Republic of the Congo - Th196 P3 | ecosystem: Host-associated > Arthropoda: Insects > Digestive system > Gut ... | reverse complement strand
GTATAACGGCTTTGCCGTTCGCCACTATCTCCCGTATCGTGGCGTAGATCTCCTCCTTGGCCCCGACGTCGACTCCGCGCGTCGGATGGTTCAGTATCAAAATATCGCAGTCGCTCGCAAGCGCGCGGGAGAATATAACCTTCTGCTGATTGCCGCCCGAGAGCTGTATTAAAAGCTCCTTAGGGCCGCTCGTCTTGATCCTCATTTTGTCTATCCATTCGAGAGCCTGCCCGCGTATCTTGCGGGACGGGACGAACCACGCCACAGCCATCGACAGCAGGTTCGACAGAGCGATATTTTTCTCCACGGAGGCGGTGCGGATCACGCCCTCCACCAGGCGCTCCTTGGGTATCATCAGTATGCTGCTGCGCAGGCCGTCCGCGGGGGACGAAAACGACACGTGCTCCCCTTTGAGGATGATTTCACCGGAGGTAGGGCGCTCGTCGCCGCAAAGAACCTCGCAAATATCCTCCTTGCCGGAGCCTATCACGCCACAAATGCCGAGTATCTCGCCGCGCCTGAGCTTGAAGGACACGTGCTTGAAAACTCCCATCAGTCCGAGATCCGAGACCTCCAGCAGCACTTCTTCGCTTGGGGCCGTCTGACGCTCCAGTTTGTAATACTCGGTCGAGGTCGTGCGCCCCACCATCATCTCGTACAACTGCGCCTCGTGCGCGTCCTTCGTGTCAAGCGAGCCCACGCTGGCGCCGTCCTTGTAGACGTAAATCCGGTCGGTTATCTCCAGTATCTCGTCGAGCCTGTGCGATATAAAAACGACGCCGTGACCCCGGGACGCCAGCTTCCGCATCTGTACGAAAAGATTTTTCGTCTCGTCCTCGCTGAGGACGGAGGTCGGCTCGTCGAGCAATATGAGGCACTTGCCGCCGTCCTTAGACCTGGTCACGTTTACGACCTTGGCAACCTCGATCATCTGTCTGGTGGCAAAGTTGAGGTCCCCCACCCTTTTTCTTGGGCTTATATCGCGTATATCGACCTCGTCCAGCGCTTCCTGCGCGCGCTTGTATAGTTTTGTCCAGTTTATTATCCCGAAATTGGAAAATTCCCGCTCGTGGCCGAAAAAGATATTCTGCCCCACGGACAGGTTCACAATAAGCGACTGCTCCTGAAAGACCATGCCCACGCCGTGCGCGTTGGCGTCCATGGGGTTCCTCGGGGTGTACGGACTGCCGTGCATCGTCATCCTGCCGCTGGTTGCGGTCTCCGCTCCCATTATTATCTTGAGCAGGGTGGACTTTCCCGCGCCGTTCTCTCCAACCAGCCCGACTATCTCTCCCTCGCGGACCTCAAGCTCCACTCCTTTGAGCGCGTGAGTGGCGGCGTAATGCTTTTCTATTCCATGCGCGCCGAAAAGCGTTTTTTTCGGAAGCGCGTCAAATTCGGTCATCATATCATCCTCTATTTGGAAATGGCCTTGGGACCGCGCGCCACTGTGAGGGCCACCGCCACCAGTATGATGATCCCCTCGACGCCGGTCCTGATATACGGATTAACTCCGACAATGAGCAATCCGTTGGCTAACACTGTCATTATCAGAACGCCGACTAAGGTGTGCTTTACGCCGCCCTTGCCGCCCGAGAGCGCCGTGCCGCCGACCACTACAGCCGCCTGCGCGGGGAACATCAGGCCGTCGCCGACCATTACCTGCCCCTGGCCGAGCCGGATTGCCCCAAGCACCCCGGCTATCCCGAAGCAAATCCCGGCGAGGGTGAACACCTTGATCTTTACTTTATTGACGCTGACGCCCACGGAGCGGAGAATGGACTCGTCCGTCCCCACAGCGTATATGTGACGTCCGAACGCCGTGGATTCTTGAATAAATATGCACGCCAGAAGCACCGCAACCGCCGTCCACGTTATGAAAGGAACTCCGAGGAACGTTAATTTTGGCATCGAGACGAAAAATGTGTCGGTTATCGTGGTGGGCCGGCCGTCATAAATAATGAAGCCGATGCCCCTGCATATATGCATAAAGGCGAATGAAACCATAAAGGAAGGTATTCTGAGATAAACGTGTATCAATCCGATGATGAAGCCGATCAGCGCGCTCGCCGCCACCGCAATGAGCACTCCTCCGATTCCCAGGTCGAAAGGATATCTGTTGTTCATTACGAAAACCCCCACCACCGACGCGGCCATGCCGACGGTCCCGTTGATGGACAGGTCGATGCCACCGATCATTATGACGAATGTGAGACCGAGGGCGACAACCATCGGTATTGCGAGCTGATTCAATATGGCGATGAAGTTGTTCAATGAAGCGAAGTTGCGGCCGCACAAGACGCTGAACACCAGTGTCATTACGGCGAGCACAATCATAGGAGCGAAGCGCATAATACGCTCCCTCCTGTTGTTTCTGCGAACCCTTAGAGAGAATTCCTCCGCTATCGAGAGCGACGGGGATATGATTTCCGGCATAATCGGCGTTTAGTCAAAAGGCAGGGGGAAGAATCCCCCTGCCTTTTTTATAAAACTTTAGTCAGCCTTAATGGAAAACGGCTTCGTGAAGTCGAAGTTCATCACGCCGGCCAGCCATTCCTCGGCATTATCCTTCGTGATCGGAAGCGCGGGTGTCTTGAACACGCGGTACTCCGGCGGAAGCGCGGCGACGTCGAGCAGTCCCGTCCATGCCCAGTAGCATAACGCGAGTGTGTATCCGCCCTGCAGGTAGCCATTAGCGGCCATTGTAACGAGCCCGTCTCCGTCGCGAATAGCCTCGGCCATGTCGGTGATGGCATCGACGCCGACCACAAAGACCTCGCCCTTCTTGCCTACCTTGTCGAGCGCCTGCATAGCGCCTATTGCCATGCTGTCGTTGGCGCACCACACTCCGCCCACGTCAGGCGTCGTATTGTACCATGTCTCGACGAGCGTCAGCGCTTCGCCTGTTAACCAGTTGCCTGTGTCACGGTAGGCAACTTCGATTTCGGGATATTCCGCAAGCGCCATCTCAAGCCCCTGAGCGCGTTCAATAGCGGCTGAGTTGCCGAGCATTCCCTCGACCACGAATATCTTGCCCTTGCCGCCCATCGCTTTGAACATCTCTACCGAAATGCCGTATCCCATCGCAACACCGTCGGCCGATGTGTGGATGACCCAATTCGGAGTGAGATCCATCGGTCCCACATCGTCGGGCTTGTTCCACACCGTTCCGATGAAGCCGCCGGCGTCGGCCATTGCCTCGGCCAGCGGGTACGCTATCGCGTTCTCATTCGGGTCGGCGTAAGCCAGCGCGTTGCCGCCCGCCCTGGCCGCGAATTGGCGCATATTGTCAACTTCTCTGTCGTTGGAGCCGCCCGAATCGAGTACCTGCACCTCATACTTCTGCCCGATAGAGTCGAGGAATTCCCCAAACATCTTCATGCCTTCGGGGATCGTGGCAATGTAAGGATTTTCGAGGCCCCGGATGGAGACGGCCATATAAACCGTCGTGTCCAGTTTTTCCTGGGGGATTTGCGACGGGTCTAAGGTGAAATCCTTGTTAAACGCGCACGCGACTGAAGCAACCGACATAACAATAACGAGAACAACTGCAAACAGAATTTTCTTCATTACACGAGTTCCTCCTTAAATTTATTTATGTTGCGTATCTGTGATTTAAACGGTGAAATCATTTTAGCATGATAAAAAATAAATTGTCAAGAAATAAGCGAAAGATAACGCAAGAAATCATCCCACAAGTAAAAGACTCCGAAAGCAAGCATAACGGGACACTCGTTCGCCGCGAAACTAAACACTTGAAAATACCTTCATAATATGATATACGTTGTAAATCGGTAAAATATTTTCACAACCTTACATATTAAACTTTAAACCGGCGATTCGCCGGCACAAAAAATCTCACAGTGGGAGGAATCAATATGTACTTGGAGGAATTGTTCGGGCTCAAGGGCAAGGTGGCGTTGGTCACGGGAGGAGGGCGCGGCATAGGCCAATTCGTCGCGCGGGGGCTGGCCCGCGCCGGCGCGGAGATCGCGATAATGCAAAGGAGCGATCCCCAGGAGGCCATAGACCAGATAGCGGGCGACGGCAACAAAGCCTACTGGATTAAGGCGGACGTCACGGACGAGAAAGCCGTCGACGCCGGCGTCGCCGAAATAGTAAAGCGCTCCGGCAAGATTGACATAGTGTTTAACAACGCGGGCATCTGCATCCACAAGGACGCTTTTGAAAGCACCGTGGAGGAGTTTCGCCAAGTGCTGGACGTAAATATCACGGGCGAATTTATCGTGGCCCGGAGCGCGGCCCGCGTGATGATCGAAAAGGGAATAAAGGGAAGCATAATCAACATGGCCTCCATGTCCGCCGGCATTGTAAACATACCGCAGTGGCAGGCGTCGTACAACGCGTCGAAGGCTGGCGTCATACACATGACGAGATCGCTCGCGATGGAGTGGGTCGATAAGGGCATCCGGGTGAACAGCCTGAGTCCCGGTTACATCGCCACGCCGATGTCGACCGAGACGCCGCAGGAGCTCCGCGACGCGTGGATGCCCCTCATCCCGATGCACAGAATGGGCGACCCCGACGAGCTCGTCGCGGCGGTCATATATCTCGCCTGCGACTCGTCCACATACACCACCGGCTCAGACCTGATAGTGGACGGCGGCTACGTCTGCATATAAAAATTTTATTAATAAATCCGGGAGGACGCGAAACATGAAGCAGATAATTCTGAGAGAACCGAAAAAATTCGAGACGCTGGAAGTACCGCGTCCCGTATGCGGCGAGAACGAAGCGCTTATCAAGGTGGGCGCGGTCGGAATATGCGGCTCCGACATACACGCTTATCACGGGGAGCATCCCTTTATCTCGTGCCCGATCGTGCTGGGGCACGAGACGGCGGGCGAGGTTGTGGAGCTGGGCGCGAAAGCGGGGTGCCTCAAGGTCGGCGACCTCGTGGTGCTTCGTCCGCAGCTCGTTTGCGGCAAGTGTCTTCAGTGCAGGGAAGGGCGGTACAATATATGTAATTCCCTGAAGGTGCTTGGCTGTCAGGAGGCGGGCGGAAGCTGCGACTACTACGCGGCGGACGCGCGCCTGTTCTACAAGCTGCCCGACGGAGTCGACTGCAAGGTCGGCACGCTCGTCGAACCGCTGGCCGTAGGAGTACACGCCGCGAAGCGCGGCCTGTCGGGCGGATTCGCGGGCAAGCGCGCGCTGGTGATAGGCGCGGGCACCATAGGCAACGTGACGGCGCAGAGCCTGCTCGCACTGGGAGCGGAGAACGTAATTATCACTGACGTCTCGGAGTTCAAGCTGGAGCTCGCCCGCAAGTGCGGGATCGCGAACGCGGTCAACTCGGCTAATACCGATCTCGCCGGGTACGTCGCGGAAAAATTCGGGCCTGACGGGGCCGACGTGATATTCGAGTGCACGGCGTCGGAGGCCGGGACAAATCAGACGCTCGACATAGCCCGCAAGGGAACGGTGATTGTCATAGTCGGCGTGTACGGTCATCACGTCAGCACGAACATGGGGAACGTGCAGGACCGCGAGTATTCGCTCGTGGGAACCCTGATGTATCTGCACGAGGATTACGTGGACGCAATCCGCTTCCTGCAGGAGGGCAAAGTCGATCTCAAGAGTCTTATCACCAACGAATTCCCGCTCGACAAAACCGCCGAGGCATACCGGTACATCGAGGAAAACAGGGATAAAGTCCAGAAGGTCATCATCACCGTTTAGGGGACGGGCTGGGAGATGAGAGGGGAAATAGGGGTCTGCGTGGTGGGGGCCGGGCGCGCCGGCATGATTCACGCCGTGAACTTCCGCAGGAACGTTCCGGGCGCGCGCCTCGTCGCCGTCGCCGATCCGATTGAAGACGCCCGCAGGGCCGCCTGTGACGAGCTGGGCCTGGATATCTGTTACAACGACTACAGGGACGCGCTCGCCAATCCCGATGTTCACGCTCTGGTGGTGGTCGTGCCGACGGTCCTCCACAGGGACATAGTAGTTGAGGCCGCCGCCTCGGGCCGCCACATACTCTGCGAGAAGCCGATGGCCATCAACGAATCGGAGTGCCTGGAGATGATTCACGCGGCCGATAAGCACGGCGTCAAACTCCAGCTTGGGTTCATGCGGCGCTTCGACGCCGGGTTCAGGCGCGCCAAGGAGATAGCGGAGAGCGGAGCGATAGGCGACGTGGTGATGGTGCGCTCCAACACGCGCGGCCCCAGCGTGCCTCAGCCGTGGATGTACGACATAGCGAAGTCCAACGGGCCGCTCGCGGAGGTGAGCAGCCACGACATCGACACCCTGCGCTGGTTCACGGAGAGCGAGTTTGTCAGCGTATACGCGATTGGCGGAAATTACCGTTCGCCGCAGGCTCGCGCCGAGTTCCCCGAGTTCTACGACAACGTGGCGCTGACCGCCTCGTTCGAGAACGGATGCCAGGGGATGATCGACGGAGCGCAGGGTGTGGGGTACGGCTACGACTCGCGCGCGGAGATCCTCGGCACAAAGGGATGCGTGTTCGTCGGCAGGCTGCATGAACATTCCGTAGTCACCTGCACGGCGGATTCGCGCGAGGGCGCTTATCCTGTGGTGGGAAGCTGGCGGCAACTGTTCGAGCCCGCTTACCTCGCGGAGGACATAGCGTTTATCGACTGCATAGCTAACGACACGCCGCCTCAAGTAACGGGAGTGGACGGGTTGATGGCGGTCCGCGTGGTGAACGCAGGCAACCGTTCCATAATAGATAAACAGATCGTACAAGTCTCCGCCAAAGTGTAATGCGGCGGGGCATTTCGTTAGGAGGAAAAGCCAATGCTGGCAGCCAGGTTGTTTGGCAAGGAAGATTTGAGAATTGCGGAGGTTCCCGTTCCTTCGCTGAGTGACGGAGAGGTCTTGGTGCGTGTAAAGGCCGCGACCCTGTGCGGAACGGATATCCGAATGTACAGAAACGGCGCGGCAGGCGTCGATGAAAAGCATCCGCTTACGCTGTGCCATGAATTTGCCGGCATAGTGGAGGACGTCGGAAGCGGAGTGACCCACCTCGAACGCGGGGAGAGGGTCTGCGTCGCCCCGAACATCGGGTGCGGCGTATGCGGCAGATGCGTTTCGGGGAACAGCCATCACTGCAAAGAAATGAAAGCCTTCGGGATTCAAATTGACGGAGGACTCGCCGAGTTCGTGAAAATCCCAAGGGAGGCTGTGAGCAACGGCAATGTCATGCCTATAGCGGACGGCGTCAGCTATCCCGCCGCCGCCGCGAACGAGGCGTTCTCATGCGTTTATAACGCGTATGAGCGATACGGCATTAATCCGGGCGACGCCGTCGTGATAATCGGCGCGGGCGCGATCGGGCTGATGCACGCGAAGCTTGCCCTGATGTCGGGAGCCGCAAAAGTCATCATGAACGACCTCTCACGCCAACGCCTCGATGAATGTGCCGCCATAGAACCGCGCGTCGCCACGGCGGCGGAAGATATAGCCGGGTTTGTCCGGGACGCGACCGGGGGATACGGTGCGGACGTGGTAATTACAGCGTGCAGCGTCGCCGCCGTACAGCAGGACGCGTTCGCCCTGGCCGGGCTGGACGGGAGAGTATGCTTCTTCGGCGGACTACCCAAAGGGCAGGAGCTGGTGCGGCTCGACACCAACCAGATACACTACAAACAGCTCTCCGTTACGGGCACGACGAGATCGTCGCACGCCCATTACCGCGGCACGCTCGACCTTATAGAGAAGGGACTCGTCGACATAGACCCGTTAGTGACCCACACATTCGGAATAAAAGACACTGCCCGCGCCTTAGATAACGTCATCGGCGCGATTGGGCTGAAACAGGCCGTTGCGTTTGAATAAAGGAGGACGCCCATGAATTATCTGATTGGAATCGATCTCGGGACGCAGGCGACAAAGGCGAGCCTGTGCGACGAGCGGGGGGCCATACTAGCCGACGCCGTTCAGGAGTCCAACCTCATCCACCCGGAGCCGGGCGCGGTTGAACAGGACCCGGAAGAAATGCTCGGGTCTGTGCTGAACACCATAAAAGAGGTGCTGGAAAAATCCGGAATCTCGGCGTCCGATGTGGCGGGAATCGGCATTGACGGTCAGATGGCCGGGCTGCTTGCCGTGGACGGAGCGGGACATGCCGCGATACCGTACGACAGTTGGCTGGACACAAGGTGCGGAAATAGCCGCAAGGCGTTTCTGGACTTCGGCGAGGAGCGGACGGTAGAACTGACCGGCGCGCCGGTGACTTACGCGCACGGCCCCAAGATAGTATGGTGGAGGGACGAGCGTCCCGAGGCTTACAGGAACATACGCAAGTTCACGCAGCCGGGTTCCTACTGCGCGATGCGAATGTGCGGCCTGCCGGGCGACGACGCTTTTATGGATCACACGTATCTGCACTTCTCGGGCTTCGCCGACACGGCAAATCAACGCTGGTCCGACGAACTTGTGGAGGGCGTCGGAATCGACAAGTCGAAGCTGCCGCGCATCGTTCGCCCCTGGGATAAAGTGGGCGCCGTTACCTCCGAAATGGCGGCGCGCTGCGGGCTGATTCAAGGAACGCCGGTCGTCGCCGGATGCGGAGACTCGGCCGCCTCGACCTTCGGAGCGGGAATCGTCCGCGAGGGACTGATGATAGACGTGGCGGGCACCGCGTCGATACTGGCCTGCGCGGTGAAAGTTTTCGCGCCCGACAAAAAACACAAGACGATAATGTGCTGTCCGTCAGTCGTCGAAGGACTTTACACCCCGATGGCCTATATCAACGGCGGGGGAATGTGCCTCAAGTGGTTCCGCGACGACGTCACGGAGGGAAAATATTCATATGGGGAATTGGGCGGGATGGCGTCATCAGTGCCGCCGGGGAGCGACAACCTTATATTCCTTCCCCACTTCTCCGGCCGGGTATGCCCCAATGACACGCTGGTGCGCGGAAGCTACGTCAACCTGACGTGGAAACACGGGGCGGCTCACATGTACCGCGCGATAATGGAGGGCATAGCGTACGAGTACGGAATATACTTCGATATAATGCGCGAGCTCGCGCCGGGCCTGAAATTCGACGTTGTGATCGGCTCGGGCGGCGGAGCGAAAAGCGAACTGTTCACGCAGATTAAGGCCGATGTGCTGGGAACTCCGTTCTCAAAGAGCCGCGAGGTGGACACGGCGGCGCTTGGCTGCTGCGCGATAACGGGCTACGGCGTCGGGCTCTACGGCAGCCTGACCAGCCTCGTCACCGCGCCCGCTGAAATATGGATCTCACCGAACGCCGAACTGTACGATCACTACAGCGCGCGCAAGGAAATCTACGCGGATATAATAGACGCGTTGCATGGAGTATACGGTAAATTGCTTCATTTATGAAATTTTTGGGGAATCGCTAATTTAATTATGAAACGCAGAGGCGGCATCCTGCCGCCCGTTCAGCGGTTCCCGGACGGGAGATTGACGTGAGGAGTGAAATCTCGCAGTTATTCGCGGAAGAACGCAAGGAACGTATACTGGAATTGCTGGAGGAGAACTCCAAGATACTCGTGCCCGAACTGAGCGAACTGTTCGAAGTCTCGCAGGTGACGATACGAGGCTACCTGCGCGATCTTGAGGGCGAGGGGAAGCTGAGGCGGACTCACGGCGGCGCGATACCGGTCGGAAAGTCCGGCGACGAGCCAACCTCCAGGCTCAAAGCCGTCGAGCACATCACGGAAAAACAGCGCATCGCGAGCGCCGCCGCATCCCTGGTGGACGACGGGGACGTCGTGGCGCTGGACACCGGCACCACGACGCTCGAACTCGCGAAGGCGCTGTCACTGAAAAAGCGCCTCACGATCGTGACAAACGATCTGGGGATAGCCTCGTTCATGGAGGACAATTCGGACGCGGCAATCATGCTGATAGGCGGTATTCTGCGGAGAGGTTTCCGCTGCACGACCGGTCCCATGGCAATCGCCGCCTTCAAGGACATCAACGCGGACGTGGTGTTCGTCGCCGCGAACGGATTTTCCCTAGAACACGGGTTTTCGACGCCCAGCGTCGACCACGCGGAGATGAAACGCGCGCTCATGGGCATGGCCTCGCGATGCGTGATGGTGATGGACAGCAGCAAGATAGGCAAGGTGTCCTTCATCAGTTTCGCCGCGCTGCGCGACATCGACAGGCTCATAACCGACTCGGGAATAAGCAGGAGCGTCACGGAAGCTATCGAGGCGCAATCCGACAACCTTGAACTTCAAATAGTTTAACTCAACTAGTTTAATTCAACGGAGGCGATTTGGATGAGAAAGGCCGTTTGTGTTCCCCTTTACTTCGGCGCGGCGATAGATCGCGAGCGGCGTGAGTTCGACGAACAACTGGCGCGTCTTAAAGAGATGTACTCGGACGTCGCGGAGTTCACAGCTCCGGTCCGCGTGGGCGACGAAATCCCCCGGGCCGACGCCGTTGTGTTTCCTCAACTGATAGGAGCGGTATTCAGCGAGCGAGAGGCGCTGAAAAAGTACGACCTGCCGTTCGTCGTGCTGACGTCGCGCTTCGGCACCGTCGAGATGTGGGACTGGGAGATAGTATCCTTCCTGCGCGGCGAGGGGCTGCCGGTGTTCTCGCCCTACGACGTGGAACTCGCCCGCGTTATACTTCGATCGATAGCGACCCGCGCGTCCCTGCGCGGCGCGAAGTTCGTGATGTTCCAGGACAGCCCCGGAGAGGGAATGCAGGCTTACATCTTCAAGCGCTTCTACTGGTGGGAGAAGGAATGTACGGATAGGATGGAAAACGCGTTCGGCATGAAACTGATCTACCGGAGCTGGAAGGAGGTCGGGGAGTCCGCGCGGGCGGTGAGCGACGAGCGGGCCCGCGAGACATGCAAGGACTGGAACGTAAACATGGAGGACGTCCCCGAGGCTGATTACCTCAGGTCGGTGAAGCTGTACGTCGCCATCAAGGAGGTCCTGGACGGGATAGGAGACGTGGCCGGGGTTGGGGCCAACTGCCTCAACGAATCATTCAACTGCGACACGACGCCCTGTCTCGCGTGGAACATGCTGTTCGAGCGCGACGGCATTATTTGGGCCTGCGAGGGCGACACACTGACGCTGCTGAGCACTTATATTCTCTATAACGCGCTCAAAGCCCCGATGATGATGACGAACATATACCCGTTCCTCGTCGGAATGGCGGCGTTGGCCCACGAGAAGATAGACAAATTCCCCGACATCGAGGACCCGGCCAACCACGCGCTTGGAGTACATTGCGGCTATTTCGGATTAGCCCCGAGGAGTTTCTGCGCGCGCTGGACGCTCCGCCCGAAGGTGCTGGAGATAGTGGACGAACGCGCGACGGTGATCGACTGCGAACTGCCGGAAGGACCGGCGACACTGGCCAAGATATACGCGGACTTTAAAAAACTCAGCATAATCGACGCCGAAATAGAGGGTTACGTCCAATATCCCGGCTCCGACTGCCGCAACGGCGCGCTGATCCGCTGGAACGACGGCGAACGAATCATGGATGAACTATGCAGTCATCACGCGATTTTGATCACGGGAAATCAAAAAGCGCGCCTGCTTCAGCTCGCAAGGGTATTCGGCTGGGAGACGGCAACGATGTAAGAATCCATAATAAAAAACGCGAAATTCATAATTATTTTTGAATTATTCGCTCTTAACAGCATTTGACATAACGAATACTATGTATAACAGACGCGCAATGCGCGCCCCTATACCGATGGATCCCTGCGTTGGTGGATATTGTAGGGACGCGCATCGCGCGTCCGCCTCTATTCGGCATTGCGCGTCCCTGCTTTTTTTCATCATAGCATATCGTGATTTGTGCGTCATTACACATTGTGTTCATCGTCACATTACATGCTATTTTTATCTACACCCGGCAAAATGTTATTTACCGCCCGTTGAAAAAAAGTGGTAAAATTTATCATGGCTTCGGCGGCGTGAATATCTTAATTTAATTCCATAATTTCGTAACCGGGGTTTTTCTTTAAGAAAGAATAAAAGAGGCGGTATTTTGCTTAAAACTTCTATTGACAAACAGGGCAAACCGGACATAATCCTACGGGGCACGGGGCACGGGGCACGGGGCACGGCTATGTAAATCCGGCAGACGGCGCGTCGAATTTTTTAGATACGAAAAATTTTGTCAGCGGACTTCATGTATGTGAAGTCCGCTGATTTTGCATTTACAGGCGGCAGGTTTTGAATTTTTTTCTCGGGAGGTGCTGAGTATAGGAAAAGAAGGGCGGTTTTTTCGTAAACGTTGAGGCATAAGGAGAGTGAATTACGATTTGAGAAAAAAATTTTTTTGGAGCGTTTTAATTTTAACGGCCTGTCTGTTTACGTTTGCGCCGCTGACGGCGTTTGCGGGTAACACTACTAACACTATTGTAATCAGCAAGGATGTTACCGGCGACAGACACGGCAACAGCGAAAACTTGGATGGCAGTGATTATGACGGCAACCCCGACGGCAACACCTTAATTGTGGAAAGCTTCGTCTCGATAATTGGTGGTTATGCCTATGGCGCCTTTACGGGTTCGCAGATTGGTGCGGAAAACAAAAATGCTACAAACAACAAAGTCGTAATCTGCGGCAGCGTCATAGGTAGTATCTCTGGTGGACACGTCTCTGGTGGACACGTCTATGGCGGCTACAGCATCTACGGCAACTCCACATACAACACCGTGACCATCAGCGGCGACACGGGGGGCGGGTATGTCTTAGGCGGCTACAGCTCCGCCGGCAACTCCACATACAAAACCGTGACCATCAGG
>Ga0099364_10010475_pt1 | contig 12752 bp, 11 predicted proteins | sample TergutTh196P3_FD_73070 | JGI IMG/M metagenome (GOLD analysis project Ga0099364, IMG submission 73070) | Microcerotermes parvus P3 segment gut microbial communities from Pointe-Noire, Republic of the Congo - Th196 P3 | ecosystem: Host-associated > Arthropoda: Insects > Digestive system > Gut ... | reverse complement strand
GGAAAGAGTATATCCACCGTCTAAAGCCCCTGAAGGTATCGCGCGGCAGGGAAGAGATATACACGTCAGTGTGTTAGCAACGGAAAAAAAAAAACAGCATAAAAGAGCCGCCGACTGTGTCGGCACGCCCTACAAAGAGCCGCCGACTGTGTCGGCAGGTTCTTCATCGGCGGTTTCTTCATCGGCGGGGACATCGAAAGGGCTCAAATCAATCTGACCGTCCGGCGTAATCGAATCGCCGAAACTCAATCCTTCCATACCCATTCCTTCAAGGAACGCTTCCTGCTCCGGCGTCTCCGCAACCTTCGCCGCCGTCAGTTCAAGGAACATCTTCGTCGTCGGCTGACGAATCAACGCCAACTGCCGCTGAGCACGTTCTGCCATAAAGCCGTCCCCCCAATGGACGATGACTTTTTTGTACGCTTCTTCGGCTTTGGCAATATCATCACCAATCCGGGCAGCCGCCAACGATTCCCAAGCGAGACCTAAACCGAAGCCGGCCTGTTGAAGCAACATCGGATCGCTCGTCGTCCGTTGAACATGCTGGAAGGAGGAAACCGCTTTCTCCAAGAGCGTGATCGCTTGCCCTTTGTCGATTAAAACCTGTTCGCAACCCGATTCCAGTTGACGCTGTGCCAACGCAAGCCGGGCTTGAGAACCAATGATACCGGAGGTCGATTGGGCAACGAGTTCTAACTCGGTTTCGGAATGGACAGAGTGTAGGGCCGCGTGATACTGTTTCCATGCAGCGTTGGTATTCCAAGTATGAACCCGGGATGTCCCGATAACGATGCAGACGATAATGAGTCCCCCTAAAACGGCGTAACCAAGCCAACTGCTGTTCGGCTTAATCCAATCTTCGTATTGGGCTGAGAACCATTTGACCAACTCGTTTTTTTCCAGTTCGTGGCGGTGTTTGCTATCCATATTTTTCGAGTTTGATAGTATAAGGGAACGAGTTTATCACATAGTCGGGAAAAGTCAAGAGCGATCGGGACTGCACACAGACTCGTATCGCACGTCAATACAACCGGGCCCAAAAAGGATGCAGCCGGTCGCCTCGAGTTCGGACATCTTCCAACATAACTTCGATGTCCGGCTCGAGAATACCATTCGGAGGATGATAGTTCCGGTCATTCACCCGAACCGTCGCCCTGGCAGAAAAGTCGATATTGTCCGGCGTAAGGAAAACCTCAACATGGGCAACTCGGGGACGAGTCGTTACCAACAATGCATTCGTCGCCCTATTCAACCGCGACTCCACCGTAACGGGGCGGGCTGCATGACGTGCTGGGAAGTCCATCGGGTCGGTCATATTTATCGGAGCATCTCCATACAGGTTCGGCAACTCCACCCACCAGAAAAAGGAATCCCAAGGCCGCAACGTTTCAACCTTAAACTCGTTTGGCACCAAGTTACGTTGCCGAAACTTCATCCAATCAAGAATATGCAGAATCTCTTCGTAAAAACCTTCCATTCCCCGGCCGATGTACCGAACCGCCGTAACATTTCCGGGTCGGGCTTGTGCTTGCAGATACCGATTCAACACAACGGCGTTCGCGTCCCATTTTCGGACAGCGCCGACACCCTCCATTTCTCCCCAAACAAGATAGAGCGGTATATGATAAACTGCCGACTCGTATAAGTCAATGTACTTGGATGCAACTGCATTGAACGGAATCGCCCCAGCCCAAAGGTCGGGATGAGCCAGGGCCATATCCCAGACCGCTGTCCCGCCGATTCCGTGTCCCGACAGGAAAACCTTGTCCGTGTTAACGCTAAACCGACGGAATGCGTCCTTGACGGCACCGAGCACCGCCGCTTGGGAATAGACCGAAAAATCGTAATCGGCGAGTCGGGCTTCCGGCGGATTCCATTCCGGGGCAATGACGATGTATCCATGCCGAGTGGCGTGCCCGAGACGCATTCGGGGCTGGGGTTCCGCTTCATTGCCGTCCTCCGACACGCTCCAAGAGCCGGCCCACCAATCGATTTGCATGTCCGGTGTTTGCTCCAAACCGTGCAGCGTTACGATCATCGGGTAACGCAAATTAGGATCATAATCTGGCGGAAGTTGCACCGCATACCGAATCTCCGAAGCCCGAGGCATACCCGGGGCATACGCCGGATGCGGAAGCGTGAAACGATAATATCCCGGATACTCCGCCTCCCCACCAGGCCAGTCCGAATCGTACACATCGGAAAACGGCGGCTTCATCGTTGACAAAATGCCCGATATAAACTCAGGACGAGACGTCTCCATGTTTTTCAACTGCTCCAATATCCGTTGACGAAGAACGACATCCCGGCCGCTGCGAAGATAGTCGGCAATCAGTTGCACCGTTTCCGGCAACGTAACCGCAACGGCAAGCCGGCTGTTGTCGGCATCAGGCCCAACATACCAGCCGGTAATCGCAATCGCCAACTTCTCAGCAGCGGAAAGTTGCGGATCTTCAGCGTAAAGTTGAAATGCCGACAAACGGCGCAGCGTCGAAAAATTAATCTCCCGTGCAATCTCCTCAATAATTGGCGGTATCTTATCGCTCTGGCTTGCCTCGGGCAGTTGCTCATAAAGACTTTTAAGCGTTGATACAATCTCTTGACTCTGCCGGTCGGTATCGTCGTATCGTTGCAGGAACCGCTGAACCCGAACATACAGCCGTTCAGGCAAGTTCGGGTCTTGCTCCAAGTCGGTAATGTATTGCCGAACGAGTTGATACTGCCCGCTCTCCCAACGGAAATCGAGTTCATTCAACATCTGTTCATACAATGCGTGCCGGACGTTCATCGCGAAGGGACGAACCCGCTGCATCGCCTCGGGAGAGTCTTTCCAATCTTTCATAATGGATTCCAGTTCGGCATCGGCCGCTGCGAATTGGTCGCCTGCATAATAAAACCGAACGAGTTTAAGCCGGTCATCGAGGTTTTCCGAATCGATAATCCGCATAAGGATTGCCGATATCTGCTCTCTCGGTATTGCATTCGTCGCAATGCGTTTGTTCCAATTTAGGGTTTGCCCGGCAGTATGAACATTATTGTATGCCTTGACTCCAGTAACGCTGACGTAGTACGGCGTAAGTTCCACTATGGCTTGCTCGGCATACTCCACGCCGCCGGCATGCCGGATTTCCAGAAGCCGGCGTCCAAATTCATCAAAGGGGGTACTATTCCGATAGGTACCCGGTACGGAGTATTCCCGGTCGCCGAGAATAATGCGCTGACCCGTACGGAACGTTTCAGGCCGAAGAGGAATCTCTTCGGTTGAGTGCGGGACTTGCGTTTTAGAGAGATAAACTCGCCGGAGTCCGTCGTCGATAACGACGATGGGGCGTGCAATCAAATCGGGTGTCCCGGCCCTTTCATCGACGCGGGAAAGCAACGCCATGGAGCCTTCAATCACGCGTCCATCACGAAGATAAAACTTGTTAGCCAAGCACGGTTCGGCGGCAACGAAACACGTTAGGAGAATAATGATGCAAGCGGTCTTTTTCATTATCCGAAGTTTACAAAAAAGCATCGGAGCGTGCAAGACGTAACACTTCACCCATGTGTAGTGTTTTGAGTTTTTGTCAAAATAGAAAAAATGACAATCTGCCCATTTTGCGCAAACGCCCTATTTTTGTTTTTCTAGAACACGTAAACTGCGCAATTTGTAGCAAAAAAGCCCTCGCGCCACTTGGGTAAAGTGTTACCGATTTTTGCTTTTGCAGTGTAAATCAAAATGCAAAATCAATTTTTAGAGGTTCCCTAAAATAAGCGGGCGCAGGGCTTACCTAATCTCGACTTGTTTGCCGGTTAACTTTCGTGCCGTCGAATTCATGGGCAATTTCCGTAACTCCGTTGCCGAAGCCCAACGTGTTTCGCATATCGGCGTCGTGTTCGATCGGCCTGCGTCAATCCCTTCGCAGAACAACAGCATAATTTTATACTTCGTAACCGAATGTTTGAGCGTACAGAGCAGTTTTCCGGGCAAGAGTTTTCTGCCCGTCAAATCCAAGAGGCGGCGGTGTAACTGTTGATCCGTCGTGAACGTTTCCGGCGACTCGGTCTGTGCTCTTGGGAAGTCCCAAAGTCCGGCCCAGCGACCGCCGGATGCATGACGCATCAACAACGTCCTGCCCCGTTTGCGGACAAACAGAGCAACTTCGGTACGGTTTTCTTTCGGCAATTTTTTAATCACCGTCGGGATTTCATGCTGCAATCCCTGCTTGGCCGACTCGCAAAATAATACGACCGGACACTCGGCACATTTCGGCGAACTTGACGTACAAACGAGACTGCCCAACTCCATCAAGGCTTGATTAAATTGCCCGACATCTTTTCTAGGCAAAACCTCTTCGGCAAATCGCCAAAGCCGGGCATTCGACTCGCCGTGCAAGATGTTCCCGCGTATCGCCAACAACCGGGCATGCAACCGCAATGTATTGGCTTCAAGAATCGGCAAACGCTGCTCGAACGCTATCGACAAGATTGCTCCGGCCGTGTATCGGCCTATTCCGGGTAGGTTGAGAGCGTCGTTATAATTATTGGGAAAGACGCCGCCGTGATGGGAAACAATTTCCTGGGCGGCCTTATGCAACAGGGTACATCGCCGATAATATCCCAATCCTTCCCAATGACGATGAACCGATTCCAATTCCGAATCGGCAAGGGATTGAATAGTGGGGAAGGCGGCGATAAACCGATTGAAATAACCTTGTACAGTTTGGACGGTCGTTTGTTGAAGCATCACTTCGCTGACCCAGACGGCGTAAGGATCATTGAGGTTGCGCCAGGGCAGTTTTCGGGCATGTTGTTTGAACCAGAGGATGAGCCGGCGCCGGAAAAGTGCGAGAGAGTGCATCGGGAACATTATACCTCGCCTACGTCGCGATAACCACACACATCGAAGCACCAGCCAATAAGCCCTGTTCTTTTTTTCTGACAAACCGGTACAATATACGCAGGGTTTTGGGCTTTTATCCTTCCTAATCTCAATGGCTTTATTCGAAATTGAAACACAAGGGCATATTGTCATCGCTTGGGCACATGATGAAGAGGCTGCCAGAAACATATTTTACGGTTACTATCCTTCAGAAGAAGTGATTCGTGTAACCAAGCGTCCTCGGGATGCTTGGGTTATCTCGAAAGCCGCCCTCGGCATCACCGGAAAAACCGACCCATGCGACGCAGCAAGAGAGTGTATTTCCAAAGCCTCCGGCGATAAAGTGCATGCCATACGCCTGTATATGCAGCAGACCGGCTCCGACCTCGATTACGCCAAAAAAGTCATCGAGTCCAACATGATGATCGGTTGGTAGTACCGCCCCACTCTACCGAAGAAAGTGTGACGCAGAAAAGATTCGAGAGCGTTGCCGACGCAGCCGACAGTTCACTGATTATAACTTACGCATCGCTCGAAAAAAACTTTATTATCCTTCGTATGTCACTAACTCCCTCGATGATTCTTGCTCTCGAAACGACGGAAAAGTTCGGCAGCGCCGCAATCTTAAAAGACAGGCAGGTCTTGTCGGAAATCGTATTACCGAGAAACCAACGGAGTTCGCGGACGCTCCATCCCGCATTGCAAACTCTCTTCGAAACGGTGCAAATTATTCCCCCGGAAATCGATGTCGTCGCCGTGGTTGCGGGACCCGGCTCCTTCACAGGGTTGCGCGTCGGTGTAACTGCCGCCAAGGTATTTGCTTATACCCTCGGCACAAAAATTATCGCACTCGATACCTTCCAAACCGTCGCAGCCGCGTTACCGATGCACGCCGGTATGATTTCCGTCGGTGTGGACGCACAACGCGGCGACGTCGTTGCAGCACTATTACGCCAAACCAGGCCGGGACACGCCGAAATGGTCAAGAAGCCCGAAATGATGAACGTTAACGATTGGTGGAAACATGCCGAAGAACATGAAAATGTCTTGTTTGCCGGCCCCGCTTTGGAACGATGGGGCACGCAGACACCGGCTGGACTCATATTGGCAGATGAAGCCGATTGGTTTCCGAAGGCGGCCGCGGCAGGCAGACTGGCAACGGAACGAATTACAACGAAACAATTCGACGATGTTTGGGCTTTGTCGCCGATTTATTCCCGAATGAGTGCAGCGGAAGAACGAACTTAATAAAAAATTGCAATACGCACTAAAGTTCAAGTATGTCCGAAACATCGAATCGCGGAGCAATGTAAATCGGCAACGACTCACCTAAAATAGAACGATGCGTTGTCAAGGCGATTTCGGGACTGTTGTTCCTAGAAGATAAATGTCCCAAACAAGCCCAACGCAACCTCGGCGACCGCAAAAGCAATTCGGCGGCGTCCCCATTGGAAAGATGACCCTGATCGCTTTGTATTCGACGCTTCAAGTCTTCAGGATAGAAACCATTGATTAGCATGTCGGGATCGTAATTGCTTTCGATATACACTCCGTCGAGCGTTTCAATAATCTCCTTCAATCCAAGGAACCGGCTACCAAGGTCGGACATCACTCCAAGACGTATTGCATCGTTATCGACAACAAAACAAACGCCTTCCGGAGCATCATGCGTTGTCGGGATTGTTTCGACTCGGGTCTCGCCGAATTGAAGCGTATCGCCGCCATTGAAAAGCATCGGTTCAGCCACGCACCCCAGTTTTTTGGTATCGCATATCTTGTGGTATGTCCCGGTTGTCATCCAAATAGGCAGGTTATATTGCCGTTGCAAAACACCAGCGTAATAAACATGGTCGGAATGGGCGTGTGAAATGATGACGGCCTGAATGGTTTCGATATCGATGCCGATAGACTCGAGCCGTTGTTTGGTTTGTATTCCGGTGAGTCCGGCATCGAAAAGAAGACGGACACCGCCGGCTTCGGCGAAGAGGCAATTCCCATTGCTACCTGATTGGAGCGAAGCGAAGCGTACTTTAACGTTCATATTCGATCTTTCCCCGGAAAGTGTATCATTTTTTAGAGGCGGTTGCAATACGGGTTGGCCCGCGACGGTCGGGCGGGGGAATACCCTCTTTACGCACCGGGTTGTTTTTTTCCCAAAATACAATACAATACCGGAGCGTGGGGGCTTGGAACCCCTTTTTCCGCTTTTTTCTTGGAGAATTCAGTTTAACCCAAAAAATGCCTAAACAACTTATTTTCAGTGACGACGCTCGCCGGAAGATTCTCGACGGGGTCAACAAACTTGCCGATGTCGTTGCCGTGACGATGGGACCGACCGGTCGAAACGTCATCGTGAACAAATCCTACGGCGGACCGACCGTGACCAAAGACGGCGTTACCGTCAGCAAGGAAATCGAACTCGAAGACCCCTTCGAAAATATGGGAGCGAAACTAGTCAACGAAGTCGCGTCCAAAACCTCTGACATCGCCGGCGATGGGACGACCACCGCCACCGTCCTTGCCAGAGCCATCTACAAGGAAGGACTCAAAAACATCGTTGCCGGTGCGAATCCTGCCGCTCTGCGTCGGGGCATCGACAAAGCCGTCGATGCCGCCGTCGGAAAATTGCACGATCTCACGAAAGCCGTTACGACCAAACAGGAAATCGCCCACGTCGGCGCGATCTCCGCAAATAATGACTCGGAAATCGGCAGTATGCTTGCCGAAGCAATGGAAGCCGTCGGAAACGATGGAGTCATTACCGTCGAAGACGGCAAAACGGCAGAGACCGGCTACGAAGTCGTCGAAGGAATGCAATTCGACAAAGGATACATTTCCCCCTACTTCATTAACAATGCGGCGAAGATGAACTGCGTTATGGAAAACTGCCTAATTCTCTTGCACGAAAAGAAGATCGGCAGCATTAGGGAGTTGATTCCGCTCCTTGAAAAGACGGCACAAACGATGAAGCCGTTGCTCATCATTGCCGAAGACGTGGACAACGAGGCGATGACAATGCTGGTCGTCAACAAGTTACAGGGCGTGTTGAACGTTGCAGCGGTGAAGGCACCCGGCTTTGGCGACCGCCGAAAGGCAATGTTGCAAGACATTGCGATTTTGACCGGCGGTGTCGTGATCAGCGAAGACCTCGGAATCAAACTCGAAAATGTTACGCTCGAACAACTCGGCAAGGCACAGCAGGTTACGATTGACAAGGACACTACCGTCATCGTCAAGGGCGGCGGCAAGAAGGATGAGATCAAAGCCAGAGTCGATTTGCTCCGCAAGCAGATTGAAACGACGGACAGCGATTATGATCGGGAAAAGTTCCAAGAGCGGCTGGCGAAGTTGAGCGGCGGTGTTGCCGTGATCCAAGTCGGTGCGAGTACCGAAACGGAAATGAAGCAAAAGAAAGCCCGAATCGAGGATGCGTTGCATGCAACTCGTGCGGCAGCGCAGGAAGGGATATTGCCCGGCGGCGGAGTGGCGTTGCTTCGTTGCAAAGAGGCGGTGGAAAAGGTTCGTTCTTCGGCAAAGGGGGACGAAAAGGTCGGTGTCGATATTGTGCTCAAAGTGTTGTCGAAGCCGATCGTTCAGATTGCGGAGAACTGCGGCGTGGACGGTAGTGTGATTGCGGATGAAGTTTCGCAGAAGCCGGTGAACACAGGTTACGATGCGAATTCGGGCAAGTATGTGGACATGTTCAAGTCGGGCATTATTGATCCGTTGAAGGTTGTCCGCACTGCATTGACGAATGCCGCCAGCATTGCCGGTCTGATGCTCACTACCGAAACGCTCGTTACCGATTATAAGAAGGAAGACGAGAAAACGATTTACGGAGCGGTGGTGTAGGAATTTTCAACGCGGAACACGCGGAATTTCGCGGAATACGCGGAAAAGGTCGGAATTATATTTCCGTGTGTTCCGCGTTAAAAATGCTACGTTTCCCCGCTTGACATCGCATCGAAATTCGCTACCATGTGCGAGAACCGTGGCAGTATGTTTACAACAATGCGAAACAAACTTTTCATTCTTCCACTGATACTGGCAATGGTCCTTCCTTCTTTGTCGGCGGCTGAAAAGCCGGACATTCCGAAGGAGTTCATCCGAACCGAAGGCACCCGATTCGTGGACGGCGACGGCAAAGAGTTTATCATCAAAGCGATGGGATTGTGGAACGGCAAACCCGCTGTTGCGGCAAGAGCGACCAACTTTAACGAAGATACGTACAAGAATTTGTCGAGTATCGGTTTCAACGCGGTACGGTTTTACTTCGGTGCGAATACCTTCGAAGATGTTGCTGCCGATGGAACGATTACCTACAAAGAAGATGCCTTTGATTGGCTAGACCAGCACATCACCTGGGCAAAGAAGTGTGATATGAAAATCGTTCTGAATGTACACCACTCTCCCGGTGCGACGACCATCGGTGCGCCGGGTCTGTTTACCAACACGAATTACCAAGACCGGTTCGTGACACTCTGGAAAACGATTGCGCAGCGTTACGTAAATGAGCCGACGATACTGGGCTTCGACCTTATCAACGAAGCACACTGCCGGATATTGCCGGATGATACGCCGGAGAACAAATTCGCAGGTGCGTTCAATCTGTATCAACAATTGATACAGCGAACCATCGATGCGGTCAGGGAAGTGAACAAAAATCACGTTATCATTGTGGAGCGGTTGTGGATCAGCGGTGTTGACGAAAGAGGACTGGGGAAACCTATCTACGGGTATTATAATTCGCTCCCCAATGACCAGCGGGACACTTGGCAGAACGTCAACGGTAAATTTAATTTTCCGGATCTGGCGGACTATAACTATGCCTACACTTACCACGTCTATGAGCCGGGCAGATACGTACATCAATACACCGGCGGCGATAGTTTCGACGACGACGGCAGCGGCGGTCCGAACCGAGTCTATCCGTCAAACACTGTGGCGAAGTGGAACGAGATTGACCCCAAAACCGGACAGTCTTGGAGAATGAACAAAGATTTTTTAGAATACTCTTACACGATACCGTTGCATTACATTAGGGAAGTAAAGGGGGTACCGGTTTTTATCGGAGAACTGGGTACGCATGTCAGCAACTTTGAAAACAATGCCGCCGGTGTGAATAAGGGTGCGGGACAGTGGATTCTCGATGTGATGGAAATTCTCGACAGATACAAATTGAGTTTCAGTTATCACGTTTACCGCGTCGACGAGTTCCATCCGAGATTCAACACGAACCTTGAGGCAACTTTCCGAAAGGCGTTTGGTACAGAATAGACTCGTTGCTTATGTGCTATTTCCGTTGCGTGTTCACTCGGTTCAATGCAAATTGTTGAATGTCCGCCGAAAAGTCCGACCTCATACGTGTTTTAGAATCCAACTCCCAAGGAAGCAATACCGTGAAGGTACTGCCTGCGCCAAGTTGACTCGTTACATTGATTTCACCCTCCAACATTTTGCATATTTCCCTGACAATCGAAAGCCCTAATCCGCTGCCGGAATGTTGACGTGTTATTGTCTCTCCTTCCGCCATCGCACTTGCTCCCTGCCGAAACTTATCGAAGATAATCAATTGATCTGCCTCGGAAATTCCCACTCCGGTGTCGATAACATTGAGTTCCAACATATCCCGCTTCAGCGGTTGCACTCTTGCCGCCCCGGCAATCGGCGGCGGAACATCCGGCATCGGCATCGGTACCGCTGCCAGACGGCGCACCGACACTGTAATACGTCCCCCTTCTGGGGTAAACTTGATGGCGTTCGACAGCAGATTATTGAGTATCTGTTGCATTCGGGACTCTTCCTGCATCATCGGTGGAAGATTAGGTTCGATTTCCGTAGTCAAATTGATATTCTTTTTATCGACCAGCGGTTTTGCCATATCGGTCTGCGCCGACACGATAGAAGCAATGCTAAATGCAGTCGGCTGCACATCTACTCGTCCCGCCTCGATCTTTGCCATATCGAGAATATCGTTAACCATCGTTAACAGTGACTTGCCGGACGTGTTGATGTTCTCGACGTACTTCTTTTGCTTGTCGTTCAACGCCGAGATGGAACCTAACACATCGCTGAATCCCAAAATACTGTTGAGCGGTGTGCGGAGTTCGTGCGACATCGTTGCCATAAAATCGCTTTTAATCTGGTTCGTTTCGTAAAGCCGAGCGGATAGATGTGCAAGTTCATTTACCTTGCTGCCGAGTTCCATGTTTGCTTTACGCAGTTTGTCCTGTGTGTCGTCGAGGTGTTCTAACATTCGGTTGAACGCTTCAGCAAGTGTTTCAAATTCGTCGCCCGTCCGCAGGTCGGCGCGCTTTTTGATTTCGCCGCGAGAAATCGACTCCGCCACTGTCCTAAGATTACGCAACGGCTTGATGACAATCCAGCGGATCACAACGTTGACAGCAATCAGTGCCAGAAAAATCGAAACGATTGCCGCAGCAAGCATATAGGCGATAAACCGTTGTTGCATTGTCCGGTCTGTGGAAGATTCGGGAATTTTGACGTGAACGATTCCCATCAATTCACCGTGGTTGAAAGGTTGATGGCAATCGTAACATATACTGCCTAGGTCCATCCGCACTTCTTCAAAGTAATGATAGGTTCTGTTTTCATCGAAATAGCCTTGAAAATCGGCTGCATGTTCAGGATTGAAGTCAGTGTTATTGAGTGGAAAGCGAGCCAATGCATTCGGAAATTCTTGTGCGAATTGTTTTGCTTTTTTTTCGCGTGATTCTAGCACAATGGGATCGGACGGACGATAGACACTTTGAAGTTTATCGGGATGGGCAAAAAATTCGGTATGAACTTTATGATGCCGGATTCGTTGAGTAATGATACCCATTGCATGACGAAATCCGAGTTGAATGGAATCGGTAGCGGGTACGCCGGGCGGTGTATTGGCGGGGCGATTACCGAAGAAGTCCCAGTGCTGTTCCATTATATGCTGTGCCGCCCAGGTGTTTGCCATAATGGGATTCTGTTCACGCACCATTTCCCGGGTCGCTGCGAGATAGAGCAGAAAGCTGATGGCAAGTGCTAGTGTTAGCGAAACGAAGAAAAAGAGCATACATTTGAACTCTAGGTTTCTCGAATCAGCTAAACTACGGCTTGACGCTCGGGACATAGGCTTGTCGGAGATTGGCGATGAGAGGATTTTACCATAAATGCAAAAAGTTTGTAACTATTCAGCCGAATGTACGGATGTACGTTTATGTTTTTTGCCTTACAGCCCCGACGGTAAAAAAATCACAGAGATCAGAGTGGCAGCTCCGGTGCTACCGCACCGGGCTCCGTTTTGTTATTTGATAATTTTTTTCCGAGCGTTCACGTATTCGTGTTTTTCTATACTACTACACGGCAATAACTTACCTTTTCCTCTTCGTGTCTTCTTTGTGTCTTTGTGGTTAATCCTTTTTGAACCACAAAGGCACAAATATTCACAAAGAAAAAAGTGCAATCATTGACATTGTACAGTATAGTTTGATCAAATTTTTGGATGTCATTGGGTCTAAGGCTTCCGCCGGAAAGTGATATACCCGTTAGTCCCTCCGTCATTGGGGTGTGTCAAAGTTTATGTGGACTCACAACATAAGCGAGCAACATAAGCGAGCGGGGGGCATTAGCCCTCCGATGGAAAACAGACACACTTCGCAACCCATCGGGGGGCTAACGCCCCCCGCTCGCTGGAAAAAGACTCCACAAAATCTTTGCCCCCCTTCCGTCGTTGCGCCGCTCTCCATTCCGGCTTTTGTTCATGGTTACAAAAGCCGGAATGCTTTAATAATTATTGGAGAAGTGTAATGACGGCAACGGGTATGAAACTTTCCGGCGAAAGTCTTAAATGCCCTACATTATTATGGAACTACCCTGTTAATCGGTTCTGTTG
>Ga0099364_10010474_pt1 | contig 12752 bp, 6 predicted proteins | sample TergutTh196P3_FD_73070 | JGI IMG/M metagenome (GOLD analysis project Ga0099364, IMG submission 73070) | Microcerotermes parvus P3 segment gut microbial communities from Pointe-Noire, Republic of the Congo - Th196 P3 | ecosystem: Host-associated > Arthropoda: Insects > Digestive system > Gut ... | reverse complement strand
TTGGAAACCGGCGAGGTTTCCGAAGTAACTACGACCGATAATCGCGGAATTCAATCTATTGTTTTTGTCCGGAAGATTTATAACGGATGGTATTTGGGTATTCTAACACCCAAAGCGGCATATTTTCATAGTACATTTGATTTAGCTGTCATTCTTTCCGTGCTTGGCGCGATATTTGCGGCTCCGTTAATCTGGATATTAATGCGTCTTTCCAATGTACAAAAGAAAATGACTAAATTGATTGAGCAGCGGACTCATTTGCTGGATATGGTAAACAATGCCGCCGCCATTCTTTTATCAAGCAATAATACAGATACGTTTGAAACCTCGCTGCTGAAAAGTTTAGCTATTGTGGGGCAGTGTATGGAGGTTGACCGTGTTCTGGTTTGGCGTAACGAAATGATCGATGAAGATCTGCAGTGTGTTCTTAGCTATGAATGGCTCAGTGACTTTGGGAAAACCTGCGTATCCGCTCCTATAGGTCTGAAATTCCCGTATAAAAGTAAAAAAGAATGGAAAGAAATGTTTTTACGGGGCGAATGTATTAACGCTCCGCTTTCTAAATTGCCAGAAGAAGACCGGGTTACGCTGGGTTCTTTTAATATAAAATCCGTTGTGATTATACCTATATTTCTGGAAGATAGTTTTTGGGGGCTTTTCAGTGTTGATGACTGCCGTAATGAACGCGTTTTTTCCACAGAAGAAGTCAGCATATTAACTTCTGCCGGTCTTATGATAAGCAGCGCCACAAACCGCAATATTCAGACACTGGAAAGAATTGAAGCGGAAAAGCGCACCCAAGTCATGATCGATAGTGCGCCTTTCTGCGTTATCTTTTGGGATAAAAACCTGAATCTTATCGACTGTAATCAGGAAACGGTAAATATGTTTGAGTTGTCAGGCAAACAGGATTTTCTTGACAAGTTTTCTTTACTTTCTCCCGAATATCAGCCCGACGGAATTCTTTCTAAAGATAAAGGTGTTGCCCTTGTTAATAAAGCGCTCCAGGAAGGTTATTCTCGATTTGAATGGCTGCACCAGAAACCTACCGGAGAGCCAATCCCAGTGGAAGTTATCTGTATTCGTGTCAAACATAAAGGTGAATTTACCGTTACCGAATATATGAGGGATTTAAGGGAACAAAAGGCAATGATGGAAGAAATGCGAAAAGCCGAAATTGCCGAAGATAGCAGCAAGGCAAAGAGCGACTTCCTTGCCAAGATGAGCCATGAAATCCGTACGCCGATGAATGCCATTTTGGGCATTGCGGAAATACAGCTTCAGGATAAGGCGCTTTCAGATTTTACAAAAGAAGCGATGGAAAGAATCTACAGTTCGGGCAGTTTGCTGCTCGGCATTATAAACGACATACTTGACCTTTCCAAAATAGAGGCCGGAAAACTGGAGATTGTACCTGTTAAATATGACATTGCCAGTTTGATTAATGACACTGTTCAGCTAAATATTATGCGTTACGAAAGTAGGCCAATCGAATTTGTACTGAATGTGGATGCAGGTCTGCCCTTGATGCTTGTGGGCGATGAATTGCGCATAAAACAGATTCTTAATAATATTCTTTCCAATGCTTTTAAGTATACCGACGAAGGTATGGTTAACCTTGTGGTTTCCTCTGAACCGGTTTCCGGACAGGCGTTAGCTGACGATGACGAAGAAGTAATGATTAATTTCTCTATAATCGATACAGGGCAGGGTATGACGCCGGAACAGGTAAAAAGACTTGGCGCCGAGTATTCTCGCTTCAATATGGAAGCCAACCGGAACAGGGAAGGAACCGGTCTTGGCATGAATATTACGATGAATTTAATCAAGCTGATGAACGGTACTATTTCCATAGACAGTACTCCCGGCATGGGTTCTACCTTTACAGTGCGGCTGTCTCAGAAACGTTCGGGCATTGACACTATTGGCGAGGAATTGGCGGAAAACCTGATGCGGTTTAGCCTTAACAATGCGTCTAAAATAAGGACTATGCAGTTAAAACGGGACTTTATGCCCTACGGACGAGTATTGGTTGTAGACGATGTTGAAACTAACCTGTATGTTGCCAGGGGTCTTATGGCTCCATACGGATTATCAATTGATACTGCCATGAGCGGATTTGAAGCAATTGATAAGGTAAGAAGCGGTTCTGTTTACGATATTATCTTTATGGATCACATGATGCCAAAGATGGACGGTATAGAAGCGACACAGCTTATCCGCAGTCTTGGATACAACCAGCCGGTTGTCGCGTTAACTGCAAATGCCCTTGCGGGACAGGCTGAAATGTTCCTGAAAAGCGGTTTTGACGATTATATTTCCAAGCCGATAGATATACGACAGCTTAATGCTTCTCTGAATAACCTGATACGCAATAAACAATCGCCGGAAGTACTTGAAGAAGCGCGCCGGCAAAAAGACATTATTTCAAACAGCAGCAGTACATTGGTCAGCTCTCAACTGGCGGAATTTTTTATCCGTGACGCGAAAAAAGCATTGACCATATTGGAAGGCATATATTTAAACAAGGGTCTTAGAAATGATGACGTGTCAATGTTTATCATCAATACCCATGCCATGAAGAGCGCTCTTGCCAACATTGGCGAGATTAATATTTCCGAAGAAGCCGGAAAACTTGAACAGGCAGGACGTAACAATGATCTTAAGTTAATTATGTCAGAACTTCCTTTGTTCATGGAAAATCTGTACGCTGTTATTAACAAGCTGGAAGAAAATAAAAACAGCGAAAAATCTGTTAATGCTGACGGAGCTGAGGTTGATCTTTCGCGGTTAAATGAAATTCTTCTTGCTGTTCAGGCAGCCTGTACTGTGTATAACAAAAAAGCAGCCAAGACAAGGCTTGCAGAACTTAATGAAATGACCTTGCCTTCTGGGGTTAATGAATTGCTTAGCGCTTTAAACGGATATTTATTGCACAGCGAATTTGATGAAGCCGTAAAGGCTATCGGTGATTATTTGCAGCAGACTTCGTAACAGCGAGAATGTACCTGTCCATTATAACGCTTTCAAGAGCGGCTACGGGAGATCTCATTAAAGTATCGTATTCGGCAGTAAGGGCAAGACAGGCTTCTACGGCATCCATGTTATAACGGCGGGCGGCAGCTATGTAATCATCCTTGATCTTTGGAACGGACAGGCCGATTTTTTTCAGTTCAACGTAATTGCCCGCCTCCCCTTTTTCCTGCAAGGACAAATAATCGCCAAGTTTTCTGAAACGCCAGGCAAGACCGCCCAGAATTTCCTGCGGGCTTTCTTTTGCGGCTAACATTACAGCCAGCGATTCAAGCGCTTTTGATATATTCCCTGCGGCAATGCGGGAAAACAGCGTTGTTACCGATTCTTCCCTGTTGTGGGACAGCCATTTTTCTATATCCTCCGGGGTTACCGGCTTTTCTTTTGACAAAAACAAAACAAGGCGGGAACATTCCTGTTTCATGGCCTGGGTATTGTTTTCTACCATTTCAAGAATGGTATCAATACAGTCATTGTTAATATTAAAACCTTCGCTTCTAAAAAAATTGCGCAGCCATTCAGCCTTTTCTCTTTCAAACATTTCGTAAAAGACCTGCCGGTTGGCTTTTGGGACTGTATCGTCAAGACCGGCTGCGAGCCTGTTTTCGTCCGAAAGCAGGATAAGTGCAGTATTTTTTTCTATGGTTTTTATGCAGGAAACAAGAAGTTCAATATCGTCCTTTTTTTTAATAACATCCGCATTTTTTACAATAACAATGCGGGAATCGGCAAAAAGACTGTGGTTTTGCAAGGTATCGGCTATTGTGATTGCGGAAGTTTCGCCGGCATAAAAAACAAACTCCTCGGCGTTTTTGTATTTCTTTCTTACAGCGTCAACAGCATCTTGTTTTTTACCCAGTTCCTGACCGAGGAATATATAAGCGCTCATTTTTAATATGAACGGATTATGTTAACCAATCGTCCGAGAATTTTTACATCCCGGCTGTAAATTGGTTTCCAGGCGGGGTTTTCCGACTGTAATCTAACCCGTGTACTTTCCCTAAAGAATCGTTTTAATGTAGCGGCTTCATCTACCACCGCTACCACTATTTCTCCGCTGCGGACAGTGTTTTGTTTCATTATAATCGCCGTATCTCCGTCCAGTATTCCAGCATTTATCATGGAATCGCCCCTTACTTGCAGTGCGAAATATTCCTTGTTATTTTTCACCATTAAGCGGGGGATTTTTATAGTTCCGTCATAATTTTCCTCGGCAAGAATGGGCATACCTGCGGCAACAGTTCCCAAAAGCGGTATTTCTATCAGTTCTGAATCATCGTCCTGAAACAAATGTGTCAGTTCGAGTGTACGCGGGCGTTTTTCTTCCTGTTTTAACTGTCCCTTCTTTCTTAAAGCGGTAACATGGTCATGCGCTCCCTTTACCGAAATGGAAAAATACTCCGCGACTTCCCTTATTGTCGGAGGAAACGAACGATTTTTTATGTATTCAGCAATAAAAGAAAGAATTTCTTTTTGCCGTTCTGTTAATTCTTTCATGACTCGCCCTTAGTGCCTGCCGTTGTAATATTATATTTTCTAAGTTTCGCATGAAGGTTACTTGGATAAATCCCTATAGCCTCTGCTGTTCTCGTTATTATACCATTGTTTTTGGAAAGTTGGAACTCCAAATAACATTTTTCAAAATTATCCTTGGCATCGTTATAATTTCGTTCCAAAAGGTTTTCCGGCAGGGAATTGCCCGTATTTTGTTTTTTTGTCCTTTTGTCTATCAATTTACCTAGATCGTCCCCTGTTATATAGTCCCCTTGGTGCATAACCGTAATTCTTTCCGACAGGTTTTTCAGTTCTCGCACATTCCCCGGCCAGTCGTGGGAGGCAAGAAGCTCCAGGGCATCATTTTCCAGAGTCAATTCTTTTTTTTGCAATTTCAAAAAATACATAAGCAGCATGGGAATATCTTCCGGACGTTCCCGTAGCGGCGGAACATGAATTGGAATTACATTAAGCCTGAAAAAAAGATCCTGCCTGAACCGGCCCTCTTCGCAGGCCCTTTCCAAATCCTGATTTGTAGCCGCTATAATGCGTACATTGGTTTCAATTGTTTTTTCACCGCCAAGACGTTCTATTTTTTGTTCCTGAATAACCCGCAGTACCTTTGCCTGGGCGGAAAGGCTCATGTCGCCGATTTCATCAAGGAACAGGGTTCCGCCGTGCGCCATTTCAAAACGTCCCTTGCGGGTCGAGACCGCATCTGTAAAGGCCCCCCTTTCGTGGCCAAAAAGTTCGCTCTCTATCAATGTTTCTGGAATAGCGGCGCAGTTGACATCAATAAAGGGGCTGTCCACCCGTGTTGAACACTGGTGAATCGCCCTGGCAATTACTTCCTTTCCGGCGCCATTTTCGCCCGTTATCAAAATACGGGCATCGCTCTCCGCTGCCTGTTTGACCATCTCCCGGATATTTCGGATAGCAATGTTTGTTCCGATTATATCCTCGCTGGCTATACTGCTGAACCTTTTTAAACTTTTATTTTCTTCCCTAAGTTTTTTTATTGACAGAGCATTCCTGCATACAGTAAGCACCTTATCCAGCGAAAGCGGTTTTTCCAGAAAATCAAAAGCGCCAAGTTTAACGGCGCGGACAGCCATGTCTATATTGGCATGACCGGAAATCATTACTATTTCTACAGAAGGCCATTCTTTTTTAATCTTTTCCAGCGCTTCTATACCGCCGAGTTTTGGCAGCAATACATCAAGGAAAACTATGTCTATTATTTCCCTTTTAAGAGTTTCAATGCCTGCCAGAGCGTCTTCTGTAGTAAATACCTTGTATTTTTCGTCTTCCAGAATGGAAGCGAGAGCAAGCCTTATACCAGGTTCGTCATCTATGATGAGGATTGTTGCCATTCCGATACTTCCTCACTTTTTGCAGAATCTGCGGGCAAGTCGATATAAAAAGTCGTTCCCATACCTTCTGCCGAATCAAACCAGATTGCGCCGTTATGGTCGTTTACAATTCTTTCGACAATTGGAAGCCCAAGACCTGTACCTGAATCTTTTGATGTAAAATACGGAGTAAAAATCAGATGTCGATCCTGATTACTAATACCATTGCCGGAATCTTTTATGCTTATTCTACAATAACAGACATCCCGTTTTTTAACAAGGTCTGTACGAATCTCCATTAGACCATCGCCATTCATGGCGTCAATGGCGTTTATAACAAGATTTGTGAGCATTTGAGAAAGGCGATGTTTATCAATTTTTACTAAATAGCCTTTTTCTACATTGGTAATATTAATTTTTACGCCTGGGTACGAATTTGAGTAAATATTGGTTAATTCCTCCACAGATTCGTGAACATACGCCCATGATTTTGCCTGTTCCATGGGTTTTGATAAAGTCCTGAATTCGTTAAGCAGAGTAGAAAGCCCTTCTGTTTCCTGAATAATCGCCATCATGGAACTTTCGATAATTTCATTGATATGTTCCGGATCATTCCGCCACCAGCGAAGCACCCGTTCCGCTGAAAGCTTTATCGGAGTAAGCGGATTTTTTATTTCATGCGCCAGTTGCTGCGCCATGTTTTGCCATATCGAAATTTTTTCATTTTTGACAAGGGCTGCCCTGGATTTTTCCAAATCCTGAACCATGGCGTTAAACGAGCGGATAAGAAGCCCAAGCTCGTCATTGCGGCGCGTAAGTATCTGAATGGAAAAATCCCCTTCTGCAACACGGCGTGTCGCTTCGGTTAATTCTACAATCGGGTGCGTAATGCGCCGCGTAAACGAAATTGCTATAATAATAGTCATTAACAAAGTGGGAAGGAAAAATACCCCGTAATAGAAAATTAAAAGCGGGCGCAGATTTTCTCTAAGTAAATTGATGGTTTCAAACCTGGCAGCCTGATTTTCCAGAGCGTCCTTTCCCCGGTCAAACTCATTGCCAAGATCGTAATTAATAACGATTATTGTATTTTGCGAAGGTCTTTGCACAAAGCGGATTGTTTCCCTGTCTCTGGATTGTTCTCTTGGCGGGAACCCGCTGTCATAAGAAGGCGGGGAGTGCAGCTTGAATTGTTCATTGCCCGTGAACGATGTTTCTGTCCAGCCGCCGTTCGTAAAGCTGAATCTCTGCACTGCCGCAATATCCTGCGGCAGCCTTGGAACGGGGCGGATAAAATTGTTCTGTCTAAGGATATTCTCAAAACGTTCCATGTGCAGTAAATAATTATCGGCGACAAAACTGTTTCCCGCCGCTGTGGCGGCAGAGGAATCAACGCTATGCCAAAAACGGATAATTTCATTCAGCGCCGCGCCTGTTATTACAATTATCGGAGTAGCCGTAAAAATGACTATAATTGTAAAGTAAGCCAAAAGCCTGGCTTTAAACTTGCTTCCCGAGCGGCGTGAGATAATATCCGTCAGAAACCCGAATACCGAAATTCCCAAAATTATTATTAATACAGACGGAATGGTAAAAAATACTATAAGGTTTAATTGATCGGGAACATTGCCGTTATGGAGAGTATTAATAAAAAAACTGCGGGAAAAAAGAACAGTAAGAACGCAGAGAAGCGAGTAAATCAGTATCAGGATTCGGATACTGACAATTGTATACTCAGGACGGATTTTGCCGTTTTTCAAACATACCTCACTTCATTTTAGTATAAAAACGCGGAAGCCTTATTCTTCTTCAAATTTTGATTCAAAAAGTTTAACCAGTGTATTTACCGCATATTCCTCGTCCTCTCCATCGGCAATTATTTTTAATTCCGTTCCGTAAGCGGCGCCAAGAGTAATTATACCCATGATGGATTTAGCGTTAATGCGATCCGTGTCCTTTTCAAAAAAGACATTGGACTTAAAATTTTTTGTTGTCTGAACCAACAATGCCGAAGGACGTGCATGAATACCTGCTCTGTTTGAAACTACAATGATTTTTTCTACCATTTATTACATTCCTTTTTATTTTTTTGCCGCCTAGATGACATCATCCTGGCCAAAGAAGACCGAACGGGCGTTATCGCTCTCGATCCATTTAAGAATATTTTTATTGAATTCCTTGGCGGCATGATACCCCATGGATTTGAGCCGCTCATTCATGGCAGCTGTTTCGATTATTATTGGTATGTTTCTGCCAGGTTTTACAGGAACTGTCAGTCTGGGAACATTAACTCCCAATAGTTCAATCGTATAATCCTCCGCACCAAGCCGGTCGTAATTTTTGTTGGAGTCCCATTCTTCCAACTCTACAACAAGCTGAATTTCCTTTCTTTCCCGAATAGCCCTAACGCCGAAAAGGTGGGTTATATTGATTATTCCCGGACCGCGTATTTCCATGTGATGCCCGATAATTTTGTTAGCTCCGGCGCCCATCAGTGTGTTGCCGAATATACAGTTAAGCTCTACGACATCATCGGCGACAAGCCGGTGTCCCCTGTGAATCAGTTCAAGGGCGGTTTCACTCTTTCCTACGCCGGAGTCTCCCTGTAACAGTATCCCCAGGCCGTAAACCTCGACAAGGACACCGTGGACAATTTGGCGCGGGGAAAAAATCCTGGAAAGAATACGCATTATCCTGGCGGAAAAATCTGCAGATCCCAAATCGGTCTGCAAAATAGGGCATTGGGCTTTTTCCGCTATTTCAAAAAAATCCTTGTACGGGAGTAAGTTGTGGGTAAAAATACAACAAGGCATGTGATAGTTAAACATATCTTCTATTGTGTTATTATTACCTTCGCTTTCCAGCCGGCGTAAATAGGACACTTCGCCGCGGCCAAAAAGCTGAATCCTTTGCCAGGCAAAATCCTCGAAAAAGCCCATAATCGCGCCCATAGGCCGGTTCAGGTCGGGAATGTCAATTTTCCTGCTAAGCCCCTTCCTGCCGCCAATGCAGCGTAGGTTAAGAGAATTGTGCTCTTTCAGATCCAGGTCGATCAAATCCAGTACGGTAAAATCCCTTCCCGCCATAGCTCCATATTAACTGAAAACCCCAACCTGTTCAATGGATCACGTGGATATAATAAGGCTCCTGCGGCTCTGCGGCGGAATTGACGTAATTGATTGATTTTTTCACCTTGGATATGTTAAAATTACGTTTGTAGTGGGTACTTATTAGCGGTTGCTGGTTAGTAGGAGGGAAAGTGAAAAATATTAAACGGTTTAGTAGAATTGGTCTTGGGTTTAAACCCTCGCCGCGAATAACACTAACCACTATTTTTTGTTCTCTGCTGCTTGCTCTCTCTTTGTCCTGCAAAAACCCGTTTACAGAGCCGCACCCTGAACCTGCGCCGGTTACGCCGCCGCCTGCTGGCATGGGGACTTTCTCGCTGAATATTGCCGGTAACGCTGTCCCGCAGAGCAGGGTTATCATGCCAAATGCAAGCGCCGAGCAGGGCGACTTTGAACATTACAGGCTGGTGTTTACTGACAAAAACGGCGTAATAAAGGAACCTGTCAGCTTAAACAAAACAGACAATATAATAACCGTAACTCTGGAAGCTGGAACTTATGATTTAACGGTAACCGCTTATGCCGATACCGCTAAATGGGAAGCCGGCGAACCGGCGGCAAGCGGGGAATTACTGAATGTAGAGATTCCTGACGGGGGAGATGTCAGCGGCGAAGTTGTTCTTAGGGCAATTGACAATTACGGCTTCGGTACATTTAGCTGGGACATTGATTTCCCCAACGATCTAACACGAGCGTACATGGTAATAACGCCGCAAAGCTCAACTGCTGAACGGTTCAGAAATTACTTTGATGCTCTTGATGAGTCAGCCATATACAAAGAGCGTGTTGGCGATGTTGACTCGTTAACCATATACTTTGTGGAGGGACCAGAAGGCCAGCAGGTTTACAGCGGAGCCTTTCTTTCCCTTCCCTCCGGGCATTACCGTGTGGTATTCTCTCTTGGACAAGCAAATACAAGGCTTATCACCTGGCGCGAAACACTGCATGTTTATCAGAATATAGAAAGCCATTTTGAACATGAGTTTACCGGTTATGTTTTCCTTTTTGATATACACACGGTTACATTTAACTATATGGATGGAAAAACTCCTAACGATCCAAATAGCTACTTACATGATGAGACGGTAAAGACATTTACGCCGCTCAGAGACGGCTATACCTTTGAGGGCTGGTACAGGGAAGAAACCCTTAACAATAAATATAATAATGAGCCGGTTACCGGTGATCTCGTACTGTATGCCAGATGGCTGGCAGGTCAGAATATTGATGTTGGATATGATCCCATTACCGATGGCAGCCCTCAGTTAACTTTTAATGGTGAAGAAATAACATCCAGTACCGATATATCAGTCCTGCGCGGAGGGACAAACGGTACGGACAAGGCAGCCATTGCATTAAGCAACTGGGAAGATTACAGCAGCATTGAATGGATTTCCAACGGAGAAACTTTACAGGACGGAACCGATGACGAGGAAGACTATACTTATATCCTTGATGAGTCGGACTACGAAAAGTTTGGAACCTACTTCTTAACCGTTAGGGTGCAAACCGAGGCTACCCCTCTCGTAACGTACAGCAGAACCATTGCCTTTACAGTAAAACAAAACGCCGCGCCGCCTGTAATTACCGTTCCCCAGCACACGAGATACGCCCTGGGGGAAACCAAGCCCCTGACTGCCGCCGCCGCAAGTGATGGCGGAACGCTTACGTTCCAATGGTATCGTAACACCGAGAACAGTACTGACGGAGGAGAGAAGGTGGGGTCTCCCACAATAGGCAATATCAGCAGCTACATTCCCGACACCAGCCAATTGGGAACATTGTACTACTACGTGATAGTAACAAACGAGAACACCACGCTGAACGGTATCGAGATCGCCACGGAAACAAGTGATGTTGCGGCAGTTACGGTTGTACCAGTCTGGATTGACAGGGCAGGCGGTACTGAAAGAGCCTTTTTTGATGATCTGCAAGCCGCGCTTGCCTCAATAACTGCAAGCGGAACATACACCGTATATATTGCCAAAGACCAAAGCCTTGCCGGCCATACTGAGGAAGGAGCGTCCGGCTTCCTTAATGTTGCCGGTACTGACATCACTCTGATTGGTGTCGGCGCCGTTCCGGTAGAGATACAGCTTTCCGGCGCCGGTCGTATGTTTACCGTCAACGGCAGCAATAGATCGCTCACCCTTGGCAACAACATTACGTTGGTGGGGCTTACCCAAGGAGTAAACGGCGCAACACAACACAACAATTCTATGCTTGTATATGTGAACAACGGTAGATTTACCATGCGGGAAGGGTCAAAGGTTACGGGGAATACCTCTAACGGCAGTTCAGCCACCGGCGACACCTATGAAAGAACGCTTGGTACAGCGGTGTCTATAAACGGAGGCAGCTTTACTATGGAGGGCGGCTCTATTACCGGAAACACTGCAAACACTGCAAACACTGCCATAAATACCAGTCGCTTTGCGATAGGCGGTTTATACATAAATGGCAATCCGACAGTAAGGCTTGAAGGCGGCAGTATCATTGGGAATGAGGGGTTCTCTGAAGATATATACACTGCATCAACTACAGCGAATTTAACCCTGTCGGGAAACATAAAAATCGGAACTATCCAAATGGCAGCCACATCAAGTGCAGCCGCCTATATAACCATCGAGAGCGGCTGGACCGGAAGCATAGAAAAGATTAACCTGTTAAGTGGATCATTCACCTACTGGACTAATAATAGACATTTATTGCAGGGCTCAGGGGTCAATCCCGTTGCCGTTGGACGGGTGGGCTTGGGTAAATTTATTCAAGACAACGGCGAAGAGATGAACATAACCAACACGCACAGGATTTCAAACAGCGGTTCTGACATAGGACGGCTGGTGGCGCTGGGCAGTTCGCCGGATGACCCCATAATCATCACCGCTGCCAACGTGCTGGAAGTGATAGGGCCGTCGGGAATCATCCACAGCAATCTTGACAAACATTACAAGCTTGAAGCGGACATCGTTCTGATTGAGCCCCCGGCAGGCGAAAGCAACTGGACGCGGATTGGCACTGATTATAGCACCAACCTCCGTTTCAACGGTACTTTTGACGGAAACGGGCATACTATCACAGGGCTTAGTATTGACGCGGCAACAGGTTATCAGGGTATGTTCGGTGTTATTGGATCAAGCGGCGTGGTGAAAAACATTGGGCTTGTCGATGTCGACATCAATGGCGGTGAAAGAATCGGCAGCATTGCGGGATATAACTATGGCGGTACGATTGAAAACAGTTACGCAACAGGCACTGTCATAAGCACCAGCACTTATGCTGTCGGCGGTCTCGTGGGGAATAATCAAGGTACTGTGAAAAACAGCTATGCCGTGGTCAATGTCAGCGGCCGCGGCTCGCAAACCGGCGGACTTATTGGAATTAACACTCAAGGCGGCAAAGTGGAAAACAGCTACGCCGCGGGCAGTGTCAGCGGCAATAACTACGGCGGTGGTCTGGTAGGCAATCAAAGCGACACAAGCACAGTACACAACAGCGTTGCCTTGAACCCGGTGATAGAGAACAACGGAACTGGAGGAACAACGGCTTTTGGGCGTGTTACAGGGAATGCTGGAATCAGAGACAACAACTACGGCCGCGTTGGTATGGTGCTTCCCTCCGGTATAATCGCTGTATCTGACGCAAACGGCAATCACGGCGCGGATGTGTCGGCAACTACGAACGCAGTCAACTCTAACGGCGGGTATCACGACATCGCTTTCTGGCGAGGTGTGTTTACGTGTTT
>Ga0099364_10010473_pt1 | contig 12752 bp, 13 predicted proteins | sample TergutTh196P3_FD_73070 | JGI IMG/M metagenome (GOLD analysis project Ga0099364, IMG submission 73070) | Microcerotermes parvus P3 segment gut microbial communities from Pointe-Noire, Republic of the Congo - Th196 P3 | ecosystem: Host-associated > Arthropoda: Insects > Digestive system > Gut ... | reverse complement strand
AACCTTTGCAAATAGCTTAATTTTTTTAAACGCTCTTCCGAGGGCTTGCTTTGCCATGCCCTTTTTTATATTTGTAAACAGAGTGTTAATTATGTTGATTTCCTATTGACTTATGATAGTTAGTCACGTATCGGCGACGTGCAGTTAAGGACGTTAATAAAAACAGCCATCCGTGTCGATGATTACGGCACGGATGGCTGTTTTTATTTTTTTATGAGTTTGATAACACCGCATCCACTGTACATAAAGTGCTGTTTGAATTTTTATGCTTTTGCCATGCAGCTTCAAACCTTTTTATAAACAGCTTTATCGTTTCTTTATCGTTTGTCCATATGCAAAATTCATCATTGTCGAAAAAGCCATTTTCTGTAATTTTATTGTCGACGCCTAATAACAATCCAGTGTCATCAAAAATATGATACGATACGGTGAAATCAATATTTTCCATCATTATCACTTCAAAAATATTGCTATGAATTTTTTTGCTCTCTTTTAACTTGCTACAATCAGCAATATGCTTAAATAAGGTATTCCCAATATCACCTTGAACTCTTGCTGTAACGCGACGATACTTAAATGGTTTTGTACTCTTTTTTGTTAATTTTAATTTTGTTACATCCAGATATTCGTGGGCAGAGCCACTATCTATTTGATTTCGCTCTATACCAACAACCCTTATTTCGGAGGCGCTTTTAGTTTTTAGCGAGATGAAATCAGATATTTCACTGCTTTTTATCGGAACAAAACAATGACTTTTCTCGCAAAAAGGTTTTGCTTGATTTTCGGAAACAAGTGAAACTGTTGCATATATTAAACACAAGGCAATGATAATCAAAACCAGAACACCGATAATAGCCCAATTTACAACCGAAGGCACAACTTCATTCTTAAGTAAATCAAACGCTTGTGAAAAGAGTATCCCTGCCATTGAACTAACTACGGCTATAAAAATTTCTTTGAGATAATTATGTTTCTTTTTCATTTTCTGTTAATTATACTCCTTCCATCAAATTGGTGATTTCGTTTAATTCGCTTGCTTGGGAGCAAGCGGATTATCTCGAAGTTGTAGTAATTGTGCAACCAGGTTTAACTACGTATTTCTGCGTTAAACACTTTGTTTAAACGCTTGATTATTTGTTTTGCCACACCTTCAATTTCATTAGAATTCAATGTCTTTTGCAATGAGCCTATTGTCAGTCGCATTGTGACTGATTTTTTGTCGTGCGCCACTTGTTTACCTCTGTATTCTTCAACGAAGCATACGTCGCGCAATAATCCTGTTGAACCACCTTTTCCTAACACGATTTTCTTTATATCTGACCATTTTACTGACGAATCAAATATCATTGACACATCATAATCTGTCATTGGGTACTCTGGTGAATGCACAAAAGAGTTTGTTCTCGAATGAAGAGGGGCAACCTCATCTAAATTAATCTCAAACAATACAACCGTACTGTTTTTTATACCGCACTCAAGAGAAGCTTTTTTTGACAATAAGGCAATGCTACCTATGCAGTTATTTTGGTGCATTATATTTAACCATACAACGTCATCTGCCCATATTGGCTTTTCAATTCTTTCGAATGTCATTGCCGATATATGAACATAACGCGGTAAAGCTTCAATAACACCTTTCGCTTTTCGGAACGATAAATCCACATCGGTCGATTTGCCGACAAATACCCCGGCGAGGCTTTTTTGCTCAAGAGGAAGTATTTCGTTTGAATCGTAGCGTGCCGAAAAATCACGGTCAAACGCTATCTGAGCAACTTCAAATATTGAAAATTCATTAAAGTATCTTAAATTGCTCGAAACGGCTTTGCAAAGGTTTGGCAACAGCGAGGTACGGAGATGTTGCTCGTCAGGTGCTGGCGGCGTTGCTAACAATAACATCTCATTAGTGTTTTGCAAAACAGCCTTGATGTATTCATCGGCCATCCACGGATATGTGAATATTTCGCGCATACCACACCTAAAAGCTAAATATTCCTTAATTTTTCGCTCAACATCAACTTTAATTTGATTAATTGCGCCATCAAAAAAAGTTGTGATAGGCATCGGTTCAAAATTTTCAAAACCGTGCATTCTTGCGATTTCTTCCATAATATCTTCCGAGATGGAAACATCACCAGTAGAGCGCCACGATGGTACCGCAAGAGCCAGAACGTCTCCGTTAAATTTAACACCGAAACCAAGTCGTCTGAGTTTATCCGATATCTCTTGATTGGTTATCTCTTTCCCAAGCCGGCGATGCAACCATTTTAATGATATGCTCACAGTCGTCTGTGGAGCAGCGGTTGGATATACGTCGCAATATCCAACAACGTTCATATCGGGATAAATTTCTGCAAACAGTTTTGTAGCGAGAGATAACGCGATATCACAACGTTCAGGATCGATTGCTTTTTCATAACGAGTAGCGGCTTCGGTACGAGTTTCAAATCGTGCAGACGTACGTCTAACACCGAAGGCTTCAAAGTTAGCGATTTCAAGAATAACTTTGTTTGTTGTTGAAATAACAGAAACTTTTTTTCCGCCCATAACCCCAGCTAAACCAATTGCCGCATCGTTGTCAGCTATCACTAAATCGTCAATGGTCAAAGTTAATTCTTTGCCGTTCAACATCATAAGCTTTTCGTTTTCTTCAGCACATCTTACTATTATATGACCAACAACATTGTCTGAATCAAATGCGTGTGTTGGCTGCCCCGTAGCTAACATTACATAATTGGTAATGTCTACAAGCGCATTTACCGGACGCATACCAACGCTCCATATTCTTGATTGCATTGTATGAGGAGAAGGAATCACAGAAAGCCCCTCAATTTCCACTCCGATATATCTTCGGCATCTGGTTGTATCATCGATTCTAACTTCTAATTTTGCTTTAGAAGTTAGGTCGCTTAACGATTCCATACCAACAAACGGAAGATTGTACAGCGCGGAAATTTCTCGTGCTATTCCATAGTGTCCCCAAAGGTCGGGTCGATTTGTTAAGGATTTGTTGTCAATTTCAAAAATGACATCGTTTAATTCAAGTGCATCTGCAAGCGGAGACCCAGCCTCAGCTAAGAATTGTGATAAATCTAAAATCATTGCTTCTCCTATTGCTGGAAAAAGTTCAGATAATCCTATTTCTGCAGACGTGCATATCATTCCATAGCTTTGTTCGCCACGAATTTTAGTTAAGCTTATTTCTACAAGCTCTCCTTCACCATGCCAACGTGCTTTTGCTCCCGGACAAGCAACTGCGACTTTCATTCCGACATTCAAATTAATGCCGCCGCATATTATATTTTGAACATCATCTGTATCAACTTGCGTTTTACAGATTTTTAGTTTGTCGGCATTTGGATGAGGTAAAATCTCCTTAATTACCCCGACAACCATTTTGTCAAAATTCCGTGCGAGTTCAACTACACCCTCAACCTCCACGGTTGACATCGTAAGGTCATGTGCAAGACGAGATAAATCCATTGTTTCAGGGATTTCAACGTAATCTTTTATCCAATTTAATGATATTTTCATTACATAATCTCCTAATTAAATTGATTTAAGAATCTTAGGTTGGCACTATGAAACAATCTGACATCATCTATCCCATAACGCATCATAACTAATCTGTCAAGCCCGATGTTTACATAAAAGCCTGTGAATTTATCCGGGTCTAATCCAGATGCACGGAGCACATTGGGATGCGGTACACCCCCGGGCATTATTTCTATCCAACCTACGTACTTACATACGCCACAACCTTTTCCGTTGCACATCAAGCATTCCATATCGATTTCAAAGCCTGGCTCTACGAATGGAAAAAAGCCCGCTCTCATTCTAACTGGAACATCACGACCGAAAACTTTTGATAAAATACTTTTTATCATCACTTTACCGGAAGAAAATGTAAAATCTTCTTGGACAATAAGGACTTCATATTGAAAGAAAGCCCGCTCATGTCTTGCGTCAGTGGATTCATTGCGATACACACGCCCGGGATAAAAAAAGCGGTAAGGAGGTGTGTGTGTTTGCATATACCTTACACTCCCGCCTGTTAAATGAGGGCGTAAACACAATCTGCCTCCGCCGCTCTTGTTGTCGTATCCCTTTAACCAATACGTGTCCATGCTCTCCCTTGCCGGATGATTTGGCGGAAAGTTCAAATTGTCAAAAGCGTAAAGTTCGCTTGTTATATCCGATTCTTGGTATAGCTCAAAACCCATAGAACGGAATGCGTCATTTAAATCATAACACATTTGGGTTATTGGATGAAGTCCACCATTATGAGGGCATACGCAAGGCAAGGTATAATCGAAATCAGGAGAGATTTCAAATGCCTTTAACTTTATGTCCTCGCGACGTGAATCAATTAATTCTTCCAATCGTGTTTTCAGCGTATTAACTTCGCGACCGAATTCAGAGCGCAAAGAAACCTCAAGTTTTGGTATTTCTTTGAGTAAAGCCGTAATAGAGCCGCGTTTTCCTAAAAGCGACAACTTGATTTCCTGCAATTCATCCTCGTTGATTGCTTTTAGAATATCTTTTTCGCTTTTTTCTTGAATGGCTTTCAACTGTTCTTTCACAAGTACCCCTTTCCCCTCCATTTATGGATGAGTGAATTCGATGACGTTTTTGTTTAATGGTATGCGAGTAGCCAAAAAACGAATCGCTTTGCAGTAATCAGGTATTATGTCAAACAAACTGCCCGTTTGATACGCCACTCTTCCTGCACACCCACCAGCGCAGTATCTTAGCACTTCGCACTCTTGGCATTTAGGGAGATTTTTAACAGTTCTCGACTGTAGCATAGCAATTTTGTCGCTATCGTACATGATGAATTGGTTTGATTTAAACCAATTGCCGTACACAAAAAACTGCAAAGCATCCATTGTGTTTCGGTACAAAGCCATGTCACAACTCGAGACCGAACCATCGGGATTGAGTTGCGGCATCGGTAAGCAACTCCTACAAGCAGTATTGGCGGGAGAATCGAAATTAAACGTCAAAGAGCTAAGGACTTTCATTCCTAAGTCGGTTCCTACATCGTACGCATCTGCAAAGTGTCTGGCGAATGTCATAATGTCATTCCTTGTAACAATGTCAGTTTCTTTCTCCTTCCTCTTAATCGGTCGAATAATTGGATTCAATCCAATGTACTCAATGCCAAGAGCATAGTAATACGAAACAAGCTCATGTTGCCTTTCCAACATCTCTTCAACAACAGTTGTGCGCACACCAACAAAAGCTTTTTGTTGGACGATTCGCATATTCTGCTCAATTTCAGCAGTGCGCCCCTTCCCCTCAGCATCAGGACGATGCAGGTCATTGATAGCTGCCGGACCATCAAGAGAGAACCAAACCACATCTATGTTGTCGGCTATCCATTCTGTATCCGCTTGCGTTTCAAAGAGCCCGTTGGTTTGCAATTCCACTTTCATATCAGGCTTAAGGCTTCGTGCATATTCAACACAATCCTTTATGATGTCCATAGCCTGTGTAGGTTCGCCTGGCGAAAAGAAGCGCAGAGAATCCGCCTTTATTCCAGTGGGCTCACCATCAATGGCATCTTTGATACCTTCAAACGCAAAATCACGTTGAATCACGATAGGACTGTCTTGCTCTTCCGCTGATGAAGCCATACAATATTCGCAACGCAGATTGCACTTATTCGTTGGGTTTACCGTAACGGCTCTTTTATCGCAATGTCTCATAAATTGCACCTCCTAATAATTTCGACTTCGGATTTTAATAAGATATGCACTTTTTACACTGCACATCATGAATTTTATCTACCCAAGAATAAACTTCACAGTTATATTCCCTTTTTTGCTTGACACTGAAATTGATACACTGCCAATCTCAGTAAGATTTGACACATGAATGCCTCCGCAAGGGATACTGTATCCCAAACATTCCCACCACCGATACCCTGCCTTTTCAGTGTCTGGGCGTGTTACAACCATAATATCCTTTTTTATGATTTCATAAAACGTAGCATTTACTTCATCTAAAACCGCTATATCGAAAGTACCAGAGTCGTACTTGTTGAAAGCGAATCCTTCTTCTATTGAAGAAGTTTTGGGATGAGGAATACTCGCTTTTAACATCGACTCAAGCACACAATGATGAAGATGAACACAGGTGTGCAACTTCATCTGTGCATAACGGAAATCCCAATCAAGAGCCGCTTTAGCGATGGAATCACCGAACTCTGATGGTATTTCAGTTTCAATGAGCATCGCTGAATCGCCACCACCATGCGGGTCTTTTATGGTGTTGATAACCTTGAACTCGTTGCCTTCGATTGTTAGTATGCCTCTATCCCCTTTCTGCCCACCACCATGTGGGTAAAAAATGTCATCCTCTAATTGTACGCAGTCACGACCTTCGTGTCGGAACAAAGAAATGATTTTGCTTTCAACTTCTTTGCGATACCCATCAGTGTGATAAAGTGCAGCCATAATAATACCTTCTTTCTTAGCTAACAATCCCCAAACGGCTCAAGCCATAGGCTTTGTTATCTATTTTCAAAATATTTTTTTATTTCATCCCTTAACATGATTATACCGTCATAAATTATCGTTTGAATACCACGCAGGTCAAAAGGAATATCATCAATTGATTGCGATAACAACAGAATTTCCTTTTCAAAGCCGTATGCAAGTCCAAGCTCAAAAAACACATTAGTGTTTTTATTGGTCATATCCGCAATTATTATAGAAGCCTCTTGCATTGGTTTGCAAATCCCACGACACATAATATTTCTTTTGTGCAGAATTTCATCAGCGCGATAACAATCGTATCCCAAACCCACTAACGTTTCTTTTATCCCCACCTTATATGTGTCATTTAAATCTTTGATAAACGGCATAATAACGAAAACACTTTTCTCACGCGGTGTTATTGCGATATTGCATTCTTCGGAGGTTAGAAAGCACTTGAAAATCAAACCATTCTGCATTACTTCAGCCAATTCCTTGAAAAAATCGCTGATGCTTTGCGAAACTCTGAAAAATTCAACGACAAACTGTTTTTTCCAAGAGTCGTTATTATATCCCGCACCGCCTACTCTGTTATAACGAAGATATGATTCAAACAACGTCCTAAAATCATCAAACTTTTCTTTCTGAAGAGGAAACCGAATCAAAAACTTGTTTATTTCATCGCTCCATTTATAAAACTGTGTGGCGAGGTTGTTTATTTCTATCTGTTGTTGCGCAGTGGGCGATAACGTAGAACGCTCCTTGCCTTCATCGTCCAATTCACTAACAAATTGTATTTGGAACATCATTTCCAATACTTGATTGCAAATCTCATCCAGTTGCTCCACCCAGTCATTTATCATTGAAATCTTAGACACAATAATCACCGCCATTCGTTTGAAATTAATCAATTAATAGTAAGAACGAGATGCCCCCGGTCGGAATTGAACCAACGACACGTAGATTTTCAGTCTACTGCTCTACCGACTGAGCTACAGGGGCGAATACAGATACTTGTTTCACAACTCCCCCTTTCCCCACGCAACAAATTTGATAATATGTTACCCCGACCTCTTAACCTCTGATTGTAAGCGACATAAAAGAAACGCCTTCCGGCGTTTTGTAGGCAGAAAATCTGAAGAAGCGATAATGAAAGTCGCTTGACGTGGCATAAAGAAAGCCCGTGTAACATATTATCAAATATGTTACACGGGCGACAGCCCTATATAAAGGAGGCTCACTCATGACCACTGAACCCATCAGAAACAAGAACGATGTCCGCCGACTTGCGGAATACTACCTCAACAAAGGGCAACTCCGCAACTATGCCCTCGTTGTCCTCGGAGTCCACACGGCTCTGCGAATCAGCGACCTGCTCCGTCTGCGTTGGGATGATGTCTACGACTTCGAGAAAAACCGAATCCGTGACAGCGTTACCATCATTGAGGGAAAGACTCGTAAATCCAAGACCTTCGCTCTTAACAAAGCAGTCATCCGAGCGTTGACTCTGCTTGCCGCACAGAAATTCCGTCAAGGAGCGTTCCTCATCGAAAACCCGAAAACCAAGAAATCCATAAGTAGAATCCAAGCGTACAGACTAATCCGTGCCGCCTCGGAATCGTTGGGATTTCAGAAACACATCTCCTGTCATTCCTTGCGTAAGACCTTCGGCTACCACTCGTGGAAGAACGGAGTTTCAACTGCGATTCTCGTTGAGATTTACAATCACAGCAGTCTGAACGTCACCCGCCGTTATCTCGGAATCACCCAAGATGACAAGAATGCCGTCTACATGAACTTGCGCCTGATTTCGTAGTCCGCTCACGCTTCCTTATATAAAGGAATAACTCACGGAATCCGGTGGGCTTGTTAAGTATCGCCTACTTTCGCAGTAAACTTGCGAGCCTCTTTTTTCAGTGGCTCGGCTTTGCCGCGAGCCAAGTCCTCAATCGCCTCACGCATTACACAGAGCCGTCCAATCATCGAAATCACAACCTCGATATCCTCATCCTTCAGTCGATTCATTCCGTTCACGGCTTGTTGCACGAGAAATCGTGGCTCATCTTCAAAGAACTCCGCAGGGGTCGTCCCGAAATATTCCATCATGTTGAACAACTCTTTCAGATGGGGTAGGCACTTCCCGGATGAGATGCGGTTCATGTAACTTCGGCTTTTCCCCAAGTCATAACTCATCTGATACTCGGAAACTTTCTTCTGCTCCCGCAGTGCCGTAATCTTGTCTCGGACAAATTGCTCGTAATCCATAGCCGAATCTCACCTCGCTCTGCACCCGTTTCAGTGCAGTGATTCTATTATACCACAGAATTAAACGCCACTCGCCTATTCAGAATAGTTATTTTTTCAAAAAAGCACTTGAAACGACACGAAAAACGTGTTATAATTAAAGATAACGTGTCAAAAGGGGGCGAACCCCGTCTGACCGAAGTCTAAAATCACGAAATTTGGAGGCGATTATGAGGGTCCTGCTCATCGAAGATGAACTCTCGCACTGCGAAATGTACGTTAAATGTGCCGAGAATCTGCCTTATGAGGCGGATTTGGAGGTGTCGAACGGTCTGAAACAGGCTGGGACTTACCGTGGACGGTTTCTATGACGTTGTCCTGCTCGACCTCGAACTCAACGAGAGTGACGGGGACGGGGTGTCGTATTTGCAGTGGCTGAACACAATTAAACTCGACTATGAACGTCCGTTTGTGGTAGTAATTACCAACAACCGCTCGAAGGCGACTCACAACATCGTCCGTAACCTCGGAGCGGATTACATCTTCCTAAAGTTGAAGCCCGATTACTCGCCACGGCTCGTCTTTGACTTCGCTCTGAAGTGTCACCAAAGTAAACCTCAGCCCGAACCCGACACTGCTGATTTGGAAACGGCGATTGCTCGCATAGTTGAGAAAATCGGATTCACCCACGACATCAGCGGCACTGATTATCTGATTAGTGCTGTTTCCGTGGTCATCTATGCGGGGAAAAAGAACCCTTCCTTGAGTAAAGAAGTTTACCCCGTTGTCGCCAAGAAGTTTAAGAAGAGCGACTGGAGCATCAACAAAGCCATCACAACCGCAATCGTGCGGACGTGGCGGATGACCGATGTCGAGACGTTGGCTGTGAATTACACCTCCAACATTGACTTCGACACGGGCATTCCCACCAATAAGCAGATGGTCTTGTACATCGCCGACCGAGTTAAGCGGGATTTTGTGGGATGTGCGTGAACACATCCCTCTACTCGACTGTTTACGTTAGCACAAACGTGTTGTAGCCAAAAACAAATCTAAAATGGCTTGCCACATTTTACCATTCCTCCATTTCATATGTTTTTCTAATCTTAAGAATAACACAGATTTTTGGGGGGTAGGGTAGTGTTCAGGTGTCTAAAATTGCCTTTTATTATGGGAGCAGGACAGGAATCTCAAGCTTTGAACCCTCAACAGCCTCAAACAGGGCATCAATCTCGTCGGTGTCGTAAAAACTGCCTGTGAACCTATCACGCTTGGGGCGTTCAACCTTGTCGGCAGGGTTGAACGGAATCATATCTATTTTCGCGTCGTATTTCAACGCCCTGTGGATATTTGCGTGATAATGAATCATCGTCGAAGCCTTGACCCGTTTTAACTGCTCGGCATAAAAATCTTGAATGTCCTTTGCTTGGAGTTCCGCAAGAATAATCGGCTTATTTTTAAAGTACCGCTCAATGACCTCGACCGAGCTTCTGTAAGATGAGTAAGTCACGATTTCAATGGTTGACTTCGCCACCTCAAGCCAATGCCACATGAAATCTGTAAAAAGCATATCGCTGTATTTTAATTTTTCTGTGATTTTATTTTCATGCTTGTTTTTCTCCGCGGCGAGCATTGCTTCTGCCTTTTTCTTGTTGCCTCTGACTGCCGTGATTCCTGTTGCAATCCATTTGGGTTTGCGTTTTCCATCAACAAAAATGTTGAGAATGATGTAGTATAACCCGTTTTTTTCGTGTAAGTGCCCTGATACCATTATTAATACTCCTTGTTTCAATTAATTTTTAAGTAAGATAAAATATGTACTTTTGGAATTCGATACGCCCTGCCGATTTTGATGCTTGTGATTTTATTATTTTTTAGTAACTTGTACCCAGTTTTTGTGCTGATATCGAGGATTTCGCACATTTGCTCGATACTCATTACGTCGGGGTAGGATTCAATCTTTATCGGTTGGATGGGCAGATATTTTTTGGCAAGTCACTGCAGTTAATCATCTCCACGCGCTCTTTCGATAATCGCACGAGTTCGTTGAAAATGGCGCAGATTATTTTCTTAAACACAATCATTTTTTCGCCTTGTAGCGAGGGGGGGCGGAACGTGACAGGCAAAATAAAATCACCCCTATACTATTATCATATATATAACCGGGGGATTTTGATTTTCCGCTCCGATTTTTACAAAACACAAACACCCCACTGATATTAATACCAGTGGGGATTTTGGTGTAATTATCGAAGAGCGTTTATCGAATATCTTAGAAATATCCTCTAAGCTCATCTGGCATTTTGTCGAATATTTTCTATGTCTTCTTTAAGCGAGTCTGAAAAATATGGTTCCATTGCAAGAAATAATTCATGGGCATTTGTATATTTTGTATCTCTGTAAACAAAAACTGTATTAACAAAATCATAATTGGCTAAATCGTAGTTTGAAATTTCAATCGTAAATACAAAACTGTTCCCAACACCTCGAAAGATATCGTGGGAAATACTTTCAACGCTATTTGGAATTATTATTTCTTCAATATTTGGGGTAGACATAAATGCGCGCCCAATATGTTTAAGATTTTGGGGAAGCTCAACACTCGTTAGAGCCGAACAACCGGAAAATGATTCGTTTCCGATTACTTTTAGATTATTCGGAAGTTCAATAGATTTTAAGTTTTGCATGTTTCTGAAAGCATAATTCCCAATGATGTTCACAGTTTCAGGAATGTTTATTTCGATGATATCTGTAGATGAGAAAATTAGTTGATTTGCACTGGGGCGTTCTCCCCAAGTTCCTATACAAACAACGGGTGTCCCTTCGATTTCTGAGGGAATAGTTATTTTGATGTCTGAATTATTTGCAATATATTTTGTTATTGCTATGCCGTTGACATCATAATAAGGAAAATCGACATATTGATAATCCCAGATTTCAGCGACTTCTATATCTGAGGTATAATCACTACCGGTAACGGCATTGTATAATTCGGAGAGTATACTCGTTTGATTGCTATCGAGAATATATTCTTTGTCGTCATATTTGATAGTTTCTACACTAACGTTTTTAACCAATTCTTGAAAAAATGATAAATATGTCGAATTATTCAATCCAAGCATATTATCGGATAAAACAAAGTTTCTAACGCTTGGATTAAAATGTGATTCTATGTTCGTAAGCTCAATGTTTTCCGGAATTACGAGAGTGAGCACGGAACAGTTTTTGAAAGCGTCGCCATGGATTTCTTGCAAGTTATTAGGAAAATAAACATATTCAAGAGTTTTATTGCCTACAAAAGTATCTTTGTCAAGTCTGATAACCGGTTCGTCTTCAATTGTTTCAGGGATTAAGACGCTGGTTTCGTTGCCGTTGTACTTAGTAATTACGATGCCGTTTAAATCAGAGTCGTATTTATAAGTAAAATCGTCTTTAGTTGCGGCGTCTAAGTCCGCCGGAGGGTTTACAGCCCTGTCCCAATCGGCTGTAGATGTCGGGGTCTCAACAATTTCTTCGACAGGGTCAGCTGCTTCAAAATTATTGGCATTAGCGGAATTGTCAGCCGGCGCGTTAGCGTCAGCGGAAGAATCGCGTTCTTCAGATGATTGCCTCTCCTGAGACATTGGTTCTGTAGAATCGTTTCCACCACAGGCGGAGAGAGATAGAATTTGGAACAATGTAAGTAAAATTGCGAGAATAGTTTTAAATTTGTTCATGGTAAAAACCTACTTTCTTGGATTTGATAAATATTTATCAAACGATTTGTTTTAATAAAAGACCCGAAACAGGCGCACGCCTGTTAAAAAAAATGCTTTCGGTTCTAATTATAACATAAGAAGAACCTTAAAGCAATACTTTTTTGAAATATTTTAGAAAAAATTATCCCCTGCGAGTATTAATACTTGAATCGCCCCAAATTGTACGGACTGTACAAAAAACACCCCCCGTCAAGGGAAAAGACTTAACAATACCGGCGTCGCTGTTCAAGCGGCGTCAGTTTCGTTTTGATTTGAATACGTTCGTTGTTGT
>Ga0099364_10010472_pt1 | contig 12752 bp, 12 predicted proteins | sample TergutTh196P3_FD_73070 | JGI IMG/M metagenome (GOLD analysis project Ga0099364, IMG submission 73070) | Microcerotermes parvus P3 segment gut microbial communities from Pointe-Noire, Republic of the Congo - Th196 P3 | ecosystem: Host-associated > Arthropoda: Insects > Digestive system > Gut ... | reverse complement strand
AATGCTCGCAATACGAAAGTATTCCTGCGCTTTTTTCCTTGCCAGACGAAAAATATTCTCCCAAATCTTGAGCCGATTTTCAAGTTAATCGACCACAACAAAAACCACGCCCTCCTACAGGACGCTGCGAAAAAAACTAAATTTCCCTCACTCTTCTAAGGGCATGACAAGGTTGAAAAACATTTCGATGAGATGGGCAAGTGAGTTTTGAGGATTGAAGCCAAAAAGACTTCCAACTACAGTAAAGAAAAAGCCCCACAAATCCGCGATAAGTGCCATGATGTTACTCCTTTCGTACACTAGATGTGAGCTACACATTCAAGAAACAAGAGCGTTTCTCGTTCTTGAAAAGTTGTTGACATTATTTTATCATGTTTTGGAGAATTTTGCAAGAGTGAGTTCTGTCGTGTTGATACTAAAGCCTGTCGGCACGAGAGCAAAATACACATCGTCTCACGTCAAAATCGGCAAAGAAATGCGCTCCATAACACCGTCAAACTCCTGTTGCAGGCGGGTATCCAAAGTGTCGTCGACAAAAACGCTGCCGCACTCAAGGCGAAAACCGCCAAGTTCAATGTCCGTATCACAGCGCAACTGCGTATTCTCCGGAAGAATTTCCTGCGCCTTTGCCATGTCCTTTTCACGGACATACACGATGAAATTCTGCCCCTCAAAGCGACTGCAGACATCGGTTAAACTCCGCGCAAGCAGCGCATCCGCAGCTTCCCCCGCCGCAAGGATTTTCTCTCGCGCAAGGGCAATCACAGACCTCGCGACCTCTTCACGCTTGACGGCAAGAAGCCGGCGAAGCTTTTCTTTTTCCTGCTCCAATTCCCCTAATTGCGCCGTCAGCGCCCGCTTTTCCTCAAGGGCGACCCGCTCCTCACAAAGGCGCTGAGCGTCCGCTTTGGCAGACGCCAACTCGTCCCGCCGCAATTGGCGCAGTTCGCCGATAATCTCGTCGCGTTTCTCTTGCGCCTCGTCAATAATCTCCTTCAAAAAGCGGTTCAAGCGTTCTTTTTGTCCTAACACGGCAAAAACTCCTTTTCCACGTCTTTCGTCGGTATTATAGCACAATTAACTGTAAAGTGCAAACTTTTTTGCTCTCAAAATTATTGCTTTTAGCGTGAAAATAGTGTATACTATACTCATAAATTTTCCTGCTTGAGAAAGATTTGTTGGGTGGGAATTTTATTGTGTGTATTCGCCCATAAGGAATTTATGTTAGATTATTAGGAGCAACAAAAAATGGACATCGAAAACCTACCACAGGACGAGGAACTCGCTCTTGACACCGCCGTGAGCGAGAACTATGACGCCAGTCAAATTCAGGTGCTAGAGGGACTTGAGGCAGTACGTAAGCGACCGGGAATGTACATCGGCTCAACGGGACCGCGAGGCTTGCATCACCTTGTTTATGAGATTGTGGACAACTCCATCGACGAGGCGTTGGCGGGGTTTTGCGACCGCGTTGACGTGGATATTCTCCCTGGGAACGTGGTTCGCGTCCGCGACAACGGGCGCGGTATCCCTGTTGAACTCAACGAAAAGCTAGGTATCCCCACCGTCACCGTGGTTCTGACGGTTCTTCACGCCGGCGGCAAGTTCGGCGGCAGCGGCTACAAAGTTTCCGGCGGACTTCACGGCGTGGGCTCCTCTGTGGTCAACGCCCTGTCAAAGTGGTTGGAGGTGGAGGTCTGCCGCGACGGCAAGCGTTGGAAACAGCGTTTTGTTGACGGCGGCAACGTTGAAACAGCGCTTGAAATTGTGGGGGATACAAATGAAATCGGCACCACCATCACATTTTCTCCCGACCCTGAAATCTTCAAGGAAACTGTGGAGTTTGACTTCGATACCCTTGAGCGGCATCTGCGTGAAAATGCATTTTTGAACGCGGGTCTGGCGATTATCCTCAGCGATAAACGCGATTCTGCCGAGCCGCGCAGTGAAACCTATTGCTACGATGGCGGGCTTTCAAGCTTCGCCGAGTACCTTACCAAGGTGCGCGGACTCTCCCCCCTGCACGACACGCCCATACACCTGCGCTCCACCGCCCAGGACAGGGAAGCGGAAGTCGCTCTGGAGTACAACGACAGCTATAATGAGTTGATTTTGTCCTTTGCCAACAACGTGAACACCACCGACGGCGGTACCCACGAAAACGGCTTTAAGTTAGCGCTCACAAGAGTTTTCAACGATTACGGACGCAAGTACGGCATACTCAAGGAGGCGGACAAAAAGCTTACGGGAGATGATGTCCGTGAGGGGCTGACAGCGATTATCTCTGTCAAACTCACCGAGGCTCAGTTCGAGGGGCAGACTAAGAGTAAGTTGGGTAATACCGAGATGCAGAAGATGGTGTCTGACCTGATTTACGACAAACTGACCACATATTTTGAGGAAAATCCCGCCGTTGCTAAGTCGATTTTCTCCAAGGCATTGGACGCCTCCCGAGCCAGAGAGGCGGCGCGGAAAGCACGGGATTTGGCGCGGCGCAAGTCCGCCCTGGAGAGCAACTCTCTTCCTGGCAAACTCGCCGACTGTACCGAGCGTGACCCTGCCCTGACGGAACTTTACATCGTCGAGGGCGACAGTGCGGGCGGTTCTGCTAAAAATGGCCGCGACCGCCGCTATCAGGCGATTCTGCCCCTGTGGGGCAAGATGCTCAACGTGGAAAAGGCGCGCTTGGACAAGGTAATCGGCAACGAAAAACTAATGCCTGTGGTCACCGCTTTGGGGACAGGTATCGACGACGACTTCAACGCGGACAAGCTACGCTACCACAAAATCGTAATCATGGCGGACGCGGACGTGGACGGCGCCCACATCCGCACATTGTTGCTCACTTTCTTTTTCCGCTATATGCGCCCGTTGGTGGAGATGGGCTTTGTGTATATTGCCCAACCGCCGCTATATAAAGTGAGCCGGGGAAAAAAGAATTTTTACGCCTTTAGCGACGAGGAGCGCGACAGACAGATTGAAGAATTGGGCGGTTCCTGCGACATTCAGCGATATAAGGGCTTAGGCGAGATGGACGCGGAACAGCTTTGGGAAACCACTATGGATCCGGAATTTCGCACCATGTTGCGAGTGACCCTTGAGGACGCTATGGAGGCGGACGAAACCTTTACGATTTTGATGGGTGACAAGGTTGAGCCGCGTCGTGATTTCATTGAGCGCAACGCTAAGTATGTGCGGAATTTGGATGTGTAGTTGGAGGGTTGCGATATGGAGGTAAATATTTTAACCGCTATAAAAAATATAGCTATAACACCGATTGCTGAATTGCGTTCCTACTACGCAATTCACAATCGTGCGAATAGTATGGGTGAAGCTTTAGAGAACTATATCAAGGATGTTTTTGCGGGAACTCTTGCGGAAAGCGATGAGCAAAAACGTCTTATGCGATTCGAACAGGCTTTTTCTTATCAGGGCAACCAAAATAACCCACCTGATATTATAATCAAAAACGGCGATGCCATTGAAGTCAAGAAAATCGAATCTGCGGGCTCTTCTCTTGCGCTGAATAGTTCCTACCCAAAGGCAAAACTTTTTTCTAACAGTCCGATGATTACAGCGGTATGCCGAAACTGCGAGAATTGGACAGAAAAGGATATAATATACGCTGTAGGTGTGGTAAATAAAAACCACCTCAAACGACTATTTTTCGTGTATGGCGTGGATTACGCGGCTAGTGCGGAAATATATGAGCGTATAAAAACTGTAATTTGTACAGGGGTAAACGCAATTTCTGATGTTGAAATTTCGTCAACAAAGGAACTCGGTCGGGTGAATCGAGTTGACCTATTGGGAATTACGTATCTTCGTATTCGGGAAATGTGGGGCATTGAAAACCCCGCAAAAACCTTTTCATACGTTTATAAGCCAAAAACCAACGCTGATTTTGAGTTTGCGGCGATTATCAACACTGAAAAATATAACTCCTTTTCAAATTTTCAAAGAGCCGAATTTGAAAGTATTGATGGTATAAACATAAAGGATGTGAAAATTAAAACACCTGATAATCCAAATGTACTTAAAAACGCAAAAATTATTACATTTTGTAGGTAGGCGGTGAATAAAAATGAACATTGTCAGTCTATTTTCTGGTGCAGGCGGCATGGATTTGGGTTTTAAACAGGCGGGGTATAACGTAATTTGGGCTAATGAGTACGATCGCACAATTTGGAAAACCTACGAAATTAACCACAACGCCACGCTTGATAAGCGTGACATCAGAGAAATACCATCGGATGAAATTCCAAACTGTGACGGAATAATCGGGGGTCCGCCCTGTCAAAGTTGGAGTGAAGCCGGTTCTTTGCGGGGAATTGAGGACAAGCGTGGCAAGCTGTTTTATGAATTTATAAGGATACTAAACGACAAAAAGCCCAAATTTTTCGTCGCCGAAAATGTTTCGGGTATGCTTTCGGATATTCACCGCGGAGCCGTGAAAAACATTATCCACCATTTTGAAAAGGCAGGGTATGTGCTTTATATTGAACTGCTTAATGCTGCAAATTATGATGTACCTCAAGACAGGAAACGGGTTTTTTATGTGGGTATAAGGAAAGATATTTTCAAGCCTTTCCAGTTTCCTGCCCCACAAGGACGAAATGCCACACTGCGGGACGCAATATGGGACTTGCGGGAAAATGCCCTGCCCGCTCAAAAGAACAACAAGACCAACAATGGACATTGCCGTGTCCCAAATCATGAGTTTATGACAGGTGGATTTTCCAGCATCTATATGTCACGAAACCGTGTGCGCGCTTGGGATGAACAGTCTTTTACAATACAAGCAGGGGGGCGTCACGCGCCGATACATCCACAAGCCCCTAAAATGCTGTTTGTTGAAAAAAATAAGCGTGTTTTTGTTCCAGGACAAGAGGAGCGATACCGCCGCCTATCAATTCGAGAGTGTGCGCGCATTCAGACATTTCCCGACAATTTTATTTTTCATTACGAAAAGGTCGCTGATGGTTATAAAATGATAGGCAACGCCGTACCTGTAAAATTGGCAAAAGCAGTCGCTAAAAGTATCCCAATTCGGCATCTGCAATCTACAGACCAACATCCAAAACAAGAGGTATCACTATGAACCGGCAGGACACGGAACGTTTGATTGACCAGATAACCAAAGCAGTCATTGCAGAATTGGAAAAGCGGGAAAACAGCGATGACGGTGCGGCGGTTCAGGAGAGGCTGCGAGCCAGCACTAGCGCAAGAATTTGCGTTGGGCGGGCGGGAACGCGCCTGCGGACGGATACTTACCTTGATTTCCGCGCCGACCACGCCATCGCCCGCGACGCGGTTTTGCTCGACGTGGACAGCGCGTTTTTGGAGAGCATGAGCCTTGAGAGTGTCACCACCCGCTGCTGTGACAAGGATGAGTTTTTGACCCGTCCCGACCTTGGGCGGGTGTTCCCCCAGGAGAGCCTTGAGAAAATCCGCGCCTTGAATCCCGAGCCTGTGGACGTCCTTGTCTACCTGGCTGACGGACTTTCTAGCCGTGCCGTGGAGGCAAACGCCCAGACAATTTTGCCCATCATACTGGAGGGACTGCGAGGTGCGGGACTGAAAGTCGGGCAGCCGTTTTTTGTGAAGTACGGGCGAGTTGGAACAATGGAAGAAGTCGCGCAAACAACAGGCGCGGCGGTAGTTTGTGTGCTGTTGGGTGAGCGTCCTGGGCTTGGCTCCGCCGAGAGCATGAGCGCGTATCTTGCCTACAATGCCCGCGTCGGGATGCCCGAAAGTGAACGCACGGTGGTGTCTAATATCTATGCGGGGGGAATCAACGCCGCCGAGGGCGGAGCGTATTTAGTTGAGGTTTTGGAGCGTGTTTTTCAGGAGCGCAAGAGCGGGGTTTTGTGAGTAGTGAGGGAGGAAATAGCCACCCTCCTCCATAAATCTTTCATACAAATAAGGAAAGAGGCATGAACGAAAAAGCAATTCTCGTCATTTTTATTCCTTTCGTCGGCACAATAATCGGCGCGGCGACGGTCTTTTTGTTTCGCGGAAAAATGAACGCTACGGTGCAAAAATGCTTCCTGGGCTTCGCCTCAGGGGTCATGATTGCCGCCTGTGTGTGGTCCTTGCTCATACCGTCCATCGAATTGAGCGAAGGCGCTTGGATGCCCGCCGCTTTGGGCTTTCTCGCAGGCAACGGTTTTCTCCTGCTCCTAGATTACCTGATACCTCACCTCCACGTGAATAGCGATATTCCCGAGGGGCGAAAGTCAAAATTTGAAAAAAATACCATGCTTGTCCTGGCAATCACCCTCCACAACATTCCCGAGGGAATGGCGGTGGGTGTGCTTTACGCCAGTCTTTTGGCGGGGAGCACACACATTATGCTCCCCGCAACCCTGGCACTCTCCATCGGTATCGCGTTGCAGAATATCCCGGAGGGCGCGGTGGTTTCCATGCCTTTCCTCGCCGGCGGGATGAGTAGAGGTAAGGCGTTTTTCTTTGGTGCGGCATCAGGCGCTGTTGAACCAATCGCTGCCCTGATTACCATAGCCCTTACCGCCGTCGTCACACCCGTCCTCCCCTACATATTGGCATTTGCGGCAGGTGCAATGCTATATGTTGTTGTAGAGGAGTTGATACCTGACGCTCATGGCGGCAAACACAGCAACGCGGGAAGTATCAGTGCGGCATTGGGCTTCGTCCTGATGATGGTGTTGGACATCGCTCTGGGCTAGGGTGTGTACGGCTATTCTCACAATGAGTTATGCGCGCGGATTTATTAATATTTCCCATTGTATAGGATGTATTATCAAAAAGATTACATTTTGTAACTTTATATATCAAAAGGTTACAACATTGTAACCCTTTTGTCGCCAAATTGTTGTTGTTTTTTACCTCCAAATGCAGTATAATGTGTACATTACACTAAAGAGAGGCAGGGATCAACAATGTCCGCATTACCATTGGTCTTAGCTATAGGAGTAGTTTTATCAGCCGTCGCAGTGGCGTTGTCCCGCCAGGGTCAGCGCGAAATGCCGGAGGAAACGTCGGAAACAAGCTTGGTTGAGCTCACATAACCTTTCGTTAGGTTGCGGTTCATGATTGACCGTATGCGTTTTTTTGCTGTGCACACTCCTCCCAAAATGTCCATTGTTTTTCCAGATAGCGATGTTGAAAAACTGGATTTTGTGTGTGAATGAGTTTTTTGTGAAATGTGATGGAAAAATATCCGATAAGAAGAATGAAAAATAGCTTTTCAAGAAGCCCTAGATAGCTTTTTCCTTTCCCCTTTTTTGAAAACACGCCATGGTGCCTCCAGCCGCGGCGTGTTTTTTTGCGGTTTATAATCTCCTAACTTGAAAATCGACTATAACTTCTTTATCCTAATTTACCTCTTGCTTTTCTTGCCAAAAATCTGTATAATACTGTTGGTGCAAAGTATATATACTTAAGCGCAAAAATAAAAACTTTAAGGAGTAGAGAAAATGGACGCGATTATTTTCCATGAAGAAAGCAAAACATTTAAGCTGATTGCGGGGGAGAGCAACTATGTCCTGCAAATTACACCGAAAGGGCAAATTGCCCACCGCTATTGGGGCGCACCTGTGAGGGACTTTGATCTGCGGGCGATGTTGGATTTGGCGGGCGGCGCCTGTATTGACGAGAATGACGAGAATATTTTGGACGAAAGCAACGAAACATTCCACGCTGAATACCCGGGCGGCGGTGCGGGAGATTGGCGTATTCCCGCCGTTACCGCGTTGGCGCAGGACGGCTCCTCCGCCGTGGATTTGCGCTATGTGAGCCATGAAATCTTTGACGGCAAGCCCGCTCTCAAGGGACTTCCCGCAACATACGCCAACAGCAGCGACGAGGCGCAAACCCTTGCAATCACAGTAAAAGACAAGTATTGCGGACTCTCCGCCGTGCTTTATTATACCGTCTTTGACGGCAGCAATGCCATCGCGCGTCACAGCGTTCTGCGCAACGACGGCGACACCCCGCTCTCCTTGAATTACGTCATGTCTGTATGTGTAGACTTCCCATCTATGGACTACAAAATGCTTGGACTTTACGGCGCTTGGGCGAGGGAACGTCACGTGGAGTGGAAACCCCTGCGGCGGGGCGGACAGAATATCCAGAGCCGCCGCGGATTTTCCTCCGCTCAGTTCAACCCCTTTACCGCTCTTGCCGCCCCAAATGCCGACGAAAAAAGCGGTGAGGTTTACGGCTTTTCATTGGTCTACAGCGGTTCTTTCCTCATCGAAGCCGAGGTTGACGTAAAGGAAACCACCCGCGTTGTAATGGGCATAAACCCTTACGATTTTGCGTGGAAACTGGACGCCGGAGAGGAGTTCACCACCCCTGAGGCGGTTTTGGTCTATTCCGGCGCGGGATACGGCGAGATGAGCCGCACATACCATAAACTCTACAGCAAAAACCTTTGCCGCGGTCAGTGGCGTGACAAACGCCGTCCCATTCTCATCAACAACTGGGAGGCGACATACTTCAAGTTCAACGCCGATAAGTTAGTACAGCTCGCCAAGCTTGCGGAAAAACAGGGCATCGAAATGCTCGTCATGGACGACGGTTGGTTCGGCAAGCGGGAAAACGACCATTCCGGACTGGGCGATTGGTATGTCAACGAGGAGAAATTAGGTTGTTCACTGGACGAGCTTGTCAATCGCGTTAATGATGCAGGGCTGAAATTCGGCATATGGTTTGAGCCGGAAATGGTTAACCCCGACAGCAACCTCTACCGCGCCCACCCCGACTGGGCATTGGCGATGCCCACCCGCCCCCGCACTCTGGGACGCAATCAGATGGTGTTGGACATGAGCCGCAAGGAAGTGCAGGATTACCTTGTGGAGCGAATTTCCGATATCCTCAACAGCGCGAATATTAGTTACGTAAAATGGGACTGCAACCGCTTTATCACAGAGGCGTTTTCATGCGCTTTACCCGCGGAGCGCGGACGTGAAATCTGGCACAGATATATGTTGGGGCTGTATGGCGTGTTGGAGCATCTTGTCACCGCCTTCCCCAAGGTGCTGTTTGAGTCCTGCGCTAGCGGCGGCGCACGTTTCGACCCCGCCATGCTGCACTATATGCCGCAAACCTGGGCTAGCGATAACACCGATGCCATCGACCGCCTTAAAATCCAGTACGGCACAAGCTTTGTCTACCCCATTCGCACCATCGGCGCCCACGTTTCCGCCACCCCAAACCACCAAACGGGACGCACAACACCCTTTATGACCCGTGGCGACGTGGCACTCCAGGGCACATTCGGTTACGAGCTTGACCTTGCCAAACTCAGCGAGGGCGATTACGACCAAATTGAGGATCAAGTCGACCGCTATCACGAGTACCAAAAAGTCATCTTCAACGGCGATTTTTATAGGCTCATCAGTCCCTTTGACGACCTAACCCAGGCGGCATGGATGTATGTCAGTGCCGACAAGAAAAACGCCCTTGTTCAGTGCGTTATGCAGATTATGACGGCGAATCACCCGCCACGCCGCGTGAAGCTCCAGGGACTTGACCCTGCGGGATTCTATAAAATCGAGGAATTGGGCGTCACCATGCACGGTGATACCTTGATGAACTTGGGCTTCATCATCCCCGAGGTTTACGGCGACCATCAGAGTGTTTGCTTGACGATTAAACGCAAAGGGTGAATTGAGAACTATTGAATTTGTGGGGGTGGTGGTTACTGCCCCTACAGAGTTTTTTCAGTAACTAGGGATATTGGACTTCTTGCGAAAGGGGAGAGAAAATTTTGCGCGTAAAAATAATCGGCGGTGGCTTCGCCGGGGTTGAAGCGGCGTGGCAGTTGGCGCGGCGCAAAATTCCCGTGGAGCTTTGGGAGATGCGTCCCGCTAAATCAACCGCCGCCCACACCACCGGCGCTCTGGCGGAACTGGTCTGTTCCAACTCCTTCAAGGCGTTGCGCGTTGAAAGTGCGGCGGGGCTTTTAAAAGAGGAGATGGCGCGGTTGGGATCTGTGTGCGTCCAATGCGCAAAAGAAACCGCCGTCCCTGCTGGCGGAGCACTGGCTGTTGACCGGACACGATTTTCTGCGCTAGTCACCCAAAAAATCGAGAACGAACCTCTGATAACCCTTCGCCGGGAAGAAGTGACAGAAATTCCCGAAACAGGCACGGTCATTATCGCCCCAGGACCCCTTTGCGCTGAACCTCTTGCCCGAAACATCCAAAAACTCTGTGGCGGTGCGTTGAGCTTTTACGATGCCGCCGCACCCATAGTCACCGCCGAAAGCATCGACATGGGTAAGTGCTTTTTTGCCTCCCGCTACGACAGGGGCGAGGATACGGACTACATCAATTGCCCGCTGAATAGGGAGGAATACGAGACTTTTCACGCCGCATTAGTATCTGCCCAAAAGGCGCACACCCACGATTTTGACGTGTACGAGGGCTGTATGCCCATCGAAACCCTTGCGGCGCGGGGCTTGGATGCCATCCGATACGGCGCCATGAAGCCGGTGGGGCTGCGCGACCCCCGTACGGGCAAGCGTCCCTGGGCAGTACTACAGCTGCGCAAGGAAAACTGCGGCGGTACGATGTACAACCTTGTGGGCTTCCAGACCAACCTGAAATTCGGTGAACAGCGGCGCGTTTTCAGCATGATACCCGCCCTTGCCAACGCGGATTTTGTCCGATACGGTGTGATGCACCGCAACACTTATATCGACTCCCCGCGTCTATTGAACGCCGATTACAGCGTTCGCGAGCATTCGCGGCTGTTTTTCGCCGGGCAAATCACTGGAGTTGAGGGCTATATGGAGTCTGCGGGGAGCGGCATAATCGCGGGAATCAACGCCGCTAACGCTCTGTTGGGGCTACCATCGTATGTGCCGCCGCGAGCCACGATGTTGGGGGCGCTAGCGCATTACATCAGCGACGGGAGCGTGAAAAATTTTCAGCCTATGGGAGCAAATTTCGGACTTTTGCCGCCGCTAGATCAGCATATTCGCGACAAACGGGAGCGCTATAAGGCTCTTGCGGAGCGCGGATTAAAGATGATTGAGGATACGGCAGAGAGCAGGTTCTAAGACCTCATACGATGCCTGAAAAAGAACAAATGCTAGGGAAAATCCTCCAAAATCCTTGCAAAAAACTTGCATTTTCCTCTCAAACAGTGTATACTATTAGGGTTTGATTGCTACGCACTCAATTCAAAACTTTTTTGACATTTATATTATAGTCGCCTAACACGAAAATCAACTGGTCTTTGCGGTGTATTTTCCGTCTGCCTTCGTCAAAAATGCTCGTAATATGGAAGTATTTCTGCGCCTTTTTCCTTGGAGGACGAAAAATATTCTCGGAAATCCTGAGCCGATTTTCAAGTTAATCGACTGTAAAAAAAGCACGGTCGGAAAAAGCCCTGGCTAAGACAAGTGAAAGTGTTTTTTCGACAAGCAAAAAACCTATTCGCGAAAGGAATTACAAAAATGAAGCCCCTAAACAAAAAAAGCGTGAACGAGATTGATTTAACAGGCAAGCGCGTCCTTGTGCGCTGTGACTTTAACGTGCCGTTGCAGGATGGCAGCATCACTAGCGATAAACGCATCGTCGCCTCCCTGCCCACAATCGAGTACCTATTGGGACAAAACGCAAAAGTGATTTTATGTTCCCATTTGGGCAGACCAAAAGGCGAGTTTTTGCCAGAGTTTTCCCTTGCGCCAGTGGCGGTCCGGCTCAGCGAGCTGTTGGGCAGACCCGTGAAAATGGCTCAAGACGTGGTGGGTGAAAATGCCGCCGCGTTGGCAAATTCCCTGCTGTCAGGGGAGATTTTGTTGCTTGAAAACGTGCGATATCACAAAGAAGAAACCGCAAATGACCCCGAATTTTCCCAAAAGCTTGCCAGTCTTGCCGACGTTTTCGTCAACGACGCTTTCGGTTCGGCACACCGCGCCCACTCCTCGACCACAGGTGTCGCCGACTACATCCCCGCCGTTTGCGGCTTCCTCATCCAAAAGGAAATCGACTTCATGGGCGGCGCGTTGGCTAACCCCAAACGCCCTCTAGTGGCGATATTGGGCGGCGCAAAGGTCAGTGACAAAATCGGCGTGATAAAGAACCTTTTGAACATTGTGGACACCCTTATCGTGGGCGGCGGCATGGCGTATACATTCGAAAAATCCATGGGATACAACATCGGCGACTCCCTGTGCGAGCAGGACAAGGTGGAGCTTGCCGGGGATATGCTGCGCCAAGCTGAGGAAAAAGGCGTACAGTTTTTACTGCCACGGGATACCGTGGTTGGGCGTGAATACAAACCAGACACCGAGTGGAAAACCGTCAAGGCGGACTACATTGGCGAGGGTTGGATGGGTCTTGATATCGGCACCCAAACCCAGTATTATTTCGCCGACGCTATTCGCGGCGCGGGTACTGTGATTTGGAATGGTCCCATGGGCGTTTCTGAGTGGGATAACTTTGCTAAGGGGACCATTGCCGTGGCGACGGCTGTTGCCGACAGCGGCGCGATTTCCATAATCGGCGGCGGCGACAGCGCGGCGGCAGTGCAAAAACTAGGTTTTGCGGACAAAATGAGCCACATCTCCACAGGCGGCGGCGCGTCCCTTGAATTCCTCGAGGGCAAGGAATTGCCGGGCATTGCTTGTTTGTTGGATAAGTAAGAAGCTGTATGCAGTAGCTTGAAAGGGTCTCTTTTTGGTGCATACGGGGCGAAAAAAGACCACAAAACCGCCGTGGGCGAAGTTTCCGAGGAGGTCAACTGAACACCGCTTC
>Ga0099364_10010471_pt1 | contig 12753 bp, 11 predicted proteins | sample TergutTh196P3_FD_73070 | JGI IMG/M metagenome (GOLD analysis project Ga0099364, IMG submission 73070) | Microcerotermes parvus P3 segment gut microbial communities from Pointe-Noire, Republic of the Congo - Th196 P3 | ecosystem: Host-associated > Arthropoda: Insects > Digestive system > Gut ... | reverse complement strand
GCTTCGGGAGGTATCGAGGCTGGAAAAAATATGCTTCCCCATCGGGGTGTCAATCTTTTGCATACTTCTTTTGCCGTCAGTCGCGCCCTTAATCGGTATGCTTATGCTTGGCAATCTATTCAAGGAATCGGGAGTTGTGGAAAGGCTGTCGGATACCGCGCAAAACGCGTTGATAAATATTGTTACGATTTTTCTTGGCGTTGCCGTCGGGGCTACCGCGGAGGCGGATAAGTTTTTAAGCCCTCAAACCATCATGATTATGGTTTTAGGGCTTACGGCGTTTATGTTTGCCACTGTCGGCGGATTGCTGCTTGGGAAACTTATGTGCCGGTTGTCAGGCGGCAAAATAAACCCATTGATCGGTTCCGCGGGCGTTTCGGCAGTGCCGATGGCCGCGCGGGTATCACATGTGGAGGGGCGGAAGGCAAATCCAGGCAATTTCCTGCTCATGCACGCTATGGGACCGAACGTGGCGGGCGTTATCGGCTCCGCCATCGCGGCCGGCATATTTTTATCGTTGTTTGGGTAGGGAAGGGATTATTTGTATAAAACAGGCTTGATTGATTATCCCCGCATTATCTCAAGGGCTCCGCTCCACATGGTTTTGGCGGTGTCCGCGACGGCCAGGTTTGCTTCGTAGGCGCGGCTGGCCACCATCATGTCCGTCATTTCGCGAACCAGGTTGACGTTCGGCATAGCGACGTAGCCTTCCTCATTGGCGTCCGGGTGTTCGGGCTGGTACGTCAGGCGCGGGGCCGACGGGTCTTCCAATATTTCAGAGACGCGCACGCCGCCGATGTCCTTGTAGCCCCCTATGGTTTTGTCCAGCATTGCGGCAAATACGGGAACCCTTCTTTTGTACGGGCCGCCGGCCAGAGTCCGGGTCGTGTTTATGTTCGCGAGGTTCGACGAAATCGTGTCCATCCAAAGGCGGTGCGCGGTTAACGAGCTGCCCGCAACATCCATGCTTTCAAATACTTTCATGACTTTATCCTCTCCCGGTGATTGCCGAAATTAAACCGGTTCTTTTTTTGCCCGCGTAGCGGGTCATCGCTGTGTACATCATCCGGGCCTCGCCCAAAATTGCCATCTCGCGCTCCGGATCGACGTTATTGCCGTCAAGCCTGTACATCTCGTCCGTAACCCTGATTTCCTTCGGCGTGACGTCGGCCACGGCGCGCGGCCTGCTAGGGATGTGCCCGGGGTTGGTGATGTTCATATGCAGTTTTCTGTCCGAATATATGACGTCCCTGAGTTCGTTCTCGAAGGAAACGTTGCGGCGCGCATAACCGGGAGTATTCGTGTTGGCAAGATTTCTGGACGTCGCCTTGAAACGCTGCGCAAGCCCCTCCAGATCCTTTTCAATTACTTTCCAGGTAAAACCCATATCCATAATCCTCGCCCCTTTCCTTCTAAGTTTTCGGCAAAAAAGCGGCCTCCCTTTAATGGGAAGCCGCTTTTGAGAAAAATAAATCGAGGTTAGTAGTTTACTCTGGGGGAGGTTGCCGTTCCCAGCTCTTCAACAAAGAGAGGGCTGAGGACTTTGATGTAGGTTCCCTTCATTCCCAGGCTCCGGCTTTCTATCAAGCCCGCGCTTTCCAGCTTGCGAAGCGCGTTGACTATGACGCTGCGCGTCACCCCGACCCGGTCGGCCACTTTACTGGCCACGGCCACGCCCTCATGGCCTCCCAGCTCTCCCATTATGTGTTTCATGGACTCCACCTCGGAGTACGAAAGGGCCCTCATGGCCATCTGTACGGCAAGGCGGTCGCGGGAGCGCTCTTCCACGCTTCTGTTTCTGTCGTTCAGCATTTCCAGACCGACCAAGGTAGCCACGTACTCGGCAAGAAGCACGTCTTTAATCAGGAACGGCTCGTCAACACGCGCCAAAATCACGGTTCCCAGCCGCTCCGCCCCGGCGCCGTAAATAGGCACGTACATCAAGTACTTATCCGGCTTTGCTGCTGTCTCGTCGTCAAACATGTAAGCGTCCGCGTCATTGAGCTCGGATTCACGGCACATGTTCATTTTTTCGACAAATTCTTCGGGCATGTAACCGCTTTTCAGGATTCTGGCCAGGCTTTTTGAGTTGTATTCCCGCACCCACGCGTAACCAAGAATACTGCCGTCCGTACATAAAACGTAAACATTGGCCGCAAGAATCTCAGACAGCAATTTCGCCAGCTTTGTATAATCCGGCGAATCACCGTCCCTTCGGTTTTGAAGCGCGCGGCCGACCTGGCGGGTCTTGTCGAGCAGATCCTGCAGATCCCCGTCTTCCCCTTGCCTGCTGCCGGATTTTCTGCCCGGGCCGGCTTTAGAACCGGAAACTTTGTCTGTTTTGACTCTTCTTTCCACAGCCATTTTTGCCCCTCCTTGAGATTTTTTATCCCATTTCAAGATACAACAAAATTATCTAGAATGCACAGATAATTCTACGGCTTTTTCTACAAAAGGTAGCGGCGAATATCCCTATTCTCGACTAGATTATTTAGCTTATTGCGAACAAAATCAGAGTTTATTTCTATGGAGGGGCGGACGTCGTCACATATGGAAAAGCTGATTTCCTCCAGAAGCTGTTCCAGCATCGTGTGCAGGCGTCTGGCGCCGATGTCCTCCATTTCCGCGTTCATCTTGCTGGCAAGCACTGCTATCTCGCGCGTGGCGTCGTCCGTAAAGTTCATCTCCGTCCCTTCCGTGCCTATCAAGGCTATGTACTGCTTCAAAAGGCTGTTTTCCGGCTCGGTCAGTATTTCCTGCATGTTTTCCCAGCTTAGGGGGGACAGTTCCACCCGGATTGGGAAACGCCCCTGAAGCTCGGGTATGAGGTCCGACGGCTTGACCCCGCTGAAAGCCCCCGCCGCAATGAAAAGAACGTGATCCGTCTTGACGGGGCCGTAACGGGTCTGTACCACCGAACCCTCCACTATGGGCAGAAGATCGCGCTGCACCCCCTCGCGGCTTACGTCGGGGCCGTGGCCGCCGCCGCTCTTTGCCACGATTTTGTCGATTTCATCCAAAAAAATGATTCCGTCTTCCTGGGCTTTGTCTATGGCTTCGCGGGACAAAGCCTCGGCGTCTATCAGTTTCTCGGCCTCTTCCGCGGAGAAAATACGCCTTGCCTCCGATACCTTCATCCTGCGTTTTTTCGATCTTTTCGGCAGCATACCCCCCAGCATCTCGCTTAAGTTGATTCCAATGGAATCCATTCCCGACGCGCCCAAAATAGGTATACCCGTTACTGAGCTTTCCTCCACCTCCGCGTCAATCTCGCGATCCTCCAGGCGTCCCTCCTTCAACATCGCCAAAAGTTTGCCGCGCGTGTCCTCGTTTTTTCGCGCTTCGGCGGACTCCTCGCCGCCGTTGCCTTCGTCGTCGGACATGCCGCCGAACACCTTCATAAAATCCGGGACGGAGGAAATTTTTCTGCCGCGCCTGGGCAGCATGGCGTCAAGCAGCCGCTGTTCGGCCCGGACACGCGCCGGTTCCTGAACGTCCGTCAACATGCGTTTTCTTATCATGGCGACGGCCGAGTCCACCAGGTCCCGCACCATTGATTCCACGTCGCGTCCGACGTAGCCCACTTCGGTAAACTTCGTGGCCTCCACCTTGACGAACGGCGCCTGAACCATCGAGGCCAGCCTGCGGGCTATCTCCGTCTTCCCGACGCCGGTGGGGCCGACCATCAGGATGTTTTTGGGGCTGATTTCCTTTGCCATGTCAGCCGGCAGTTTTTTGCGCCTGATCCTGTTGCGCAGCGCGACGGCGACGGCGCGTTTCGCCTTGTCCTGCCCGACGATGTAGCGGTCGAGGTACTCCACTACCCGCGAAGGGGTAAGCGTGTCGTCGTCATATCGCGCAAGGGTTTTTAATGGAAAATTGTCCGCGCTCATTCGCCCAGTACCTCCAATGTGACGGTGTCGTCCGTGTATATACATATTTCGGAAGCTATTTCGATAGCCCGTTTGGCAATGCGCGCCGGTTCCCAGTCCGTGCCTTCGCGGAACGCGCGCGCCGCAGCCTGGGCATAGCCCGAGCCGGAACCTATCGCGGCCACGTCGCTCTCCGGCTCTATCACGTCCCCCGCGCCGCTCAAAAGCAGGGTTACGTCGAGATTGGCCGCCAGTATCATGGCTTCGAGCCGACGCAACGCTCTGTCCGTGCGCCACTCTTTCACCAGATCCACGGCTGACCGCATCATGTCGCCCTTAAATTGCTCCAGACGGTTTTCAAAGCGCTCCAAAAGGGTCATCGCGTCCGACGTACTGCCGGCAAAACCGGCCAGCACCGTGCCTTTGTAAAGCTTGCGGACCTTCTTCGCGTTTGATTTTATGATCTGGGTTCCCAACGTCACCTGACCGTCGCCGGCCATTGCCACCACTTTACCGGCGCGTACGCATACTATAGTCGTTCCCTCAAACAGAACCGTCATCCCCTATCTCGAAATTATCAAAATTTGCCCGCGGGTGGCAGGCCATATAACTTTCCTTCATCCACGACGCGCTGACGGTAAGGTATATTTGCGTCGTGGCCATGTTTTCATGCCCCAGAAATTCCTGGATAAACTTCAGTGAAGCGCCCCTCTCCAGCAGGTGCGTCGCGCAACTGTGACGCAGCACGTGCGGAGTCACCCCGTCAAGCCCGCCCCTCTCTGCCAGCTTTGTAACTATGCGGTGTACGGTGCGCACGGTAAGCGCGTTTCCGTTTTTCCCGGCCAATACAAAGCCGCCTTCCGAGGACGCATAAATTGACCGCAAAGCCCTTTGGGCGTACGTCCCAAAGGGGACGCGGCGTTCTTTGGAGCCTTTGCCGAGCACCGTGAGCCATCGTTCCTCCAGGTCGACGTCGTTCCATTTAAGTCCCGCCAATTCCGAAATACGCAGCCCGCAACCGTAAAGCACCTCCAAAACGACAGTGTCCCTGGCCGGCTCCTCGCTGCTTTCGGCCATCTTGAACAGGACGTCCACCGCCTCGGCGGAAAGCGCCCTCGGGATGTTTCGAGGCGCAACCGGCCCTTTCAGCGAACGCGCCGGATTGTTGGACACCGCGCCGCTGTCCTTGAGGTATGAAAAAAAACCCCGCAGCGCGGACAGTTTCCTCGCGATAGTCGGTTTGGAAAAACCCCACCCCGCCATGTTCCTCAGATATGATCTGAGCACCGGCATATCAATGGCTTCAAGGCTTTCTATCCCCTGTTCCTCGACATAACCCGCGAACTGCCTCATGTCCACCTCGTAGTTGACATGAGTATGCCCGGACGCGGACCTGTTTTTTACGTGTTCAAGAAAAGACGCCACGGCGGAATTGATTTGCTCTTTGTCCATTGATCCTGTTTACACCACTATCCTTATTTTAGTATTTAGTAAGATTATAGCAACTTATTTTTTAAATAACCGTTATGGCGTCGGCGATTTTGTTCCAGTCGTCTCTGTGGTGTCCGTGGCCGGCTCCATCGAGTATGACGAGCTTTGCTCCGGGGATGGTTTTCGCTATGGCTTCGCCGTGAGGCAAAGGCAGAACTCTGTCGTCGGTTCCGTGAATTACCGTTACAGGGACGCGGATCTCGGATGCCCGGTTCCACCAATTCCTGCCTCCGCCGAGAAGCGGATAATTTTGAAGCGCGCGCAGGTCGCCGGCGCGTTCAAACTCAAACTCCGCCAGCTCGCGATGGCGTTTTTCGTTAAAGACGCGGCCTTTGCCGCTGAACAGGCGTCCTATGGCGGTCATGTATTCGATGACCGTCTCTTTGTCGGCCCAATTTAAGGCGCGTGCCAGATCGTAGATTTTCAGTATCTCCGGGCTTGTTTTAGGCGGGGGAGGGCTGACGTGTCCCCAAATTCTCGATGCCAGGCACGTCAGGGCACGGACGCGTCCGGGATGTTTCAAAGCGGCTATCTGCGCCAACATCCCGCCAAGGCTCATTCCTAAAAAATGCGCGCCCTCTACGTTCCAAAAATCAAGCACACGAATACAGTCGTCGGCCATGTCGTCAACCGTATACCTGGGCTTGCCCGGCTCATAAGTCTGGGATTGGCCCGTATCGCGGTTATCGAAACGGATGACAAAGCGCCCCCGGCCGGCTAGAAGACGGCAAAATTCCTCGTCCCACCAGATCATGGAAGACATCGCCCCCATAATGAGAAGCAGCGCCGGATCCCTGGGATCGCCGAAACTTTCGGTACAAAGTAATATGCCGTCCGTCGTAAAAATTTTCTCCATAAAAGCGTTCCCTATTTCAACAGATATTTCATTGAGATTTCCAACAATTTCCCCATTTCAACGGGCTTTGCCAGGTGCGTGTTCATGCCGTGTTTCAAGGCTCTTTCCACGTCGTCTTTGAAGGCGTTGGCGGTCAGGGCCACTATGGGAACCGTTTTTGCGTCCGGCCTGTCAAGCGCCCTGATCGAAGCCGCGGCTTCATATCCGTCCATGACGGGCATCTGCACGTCCATATAGATTATGTCGTACGTGTTTTCGGCCGACTCCTCGAACATCCTGACCGCGACAGCGCCGTCGTCAGCTTCGTCTATGTCCATGCCGGTGGAACTCAGGAGGTCTGCCGCGATGATCCGGTTGACCATGACGTCGTCCACGACAAGAGCTTTCTTGCCGGTGAAAAGGCCGGATATGTCCGTTATATCCTTTATGTCCGGCAGTTCCTGCCTGGCTTCCGGTATGGCCGGCGTCATCCATATGTTAAAGCTGAAAAAACTGCCTTCCCCCTCCTTGCTCTCCACGGAAATATCTCCGCCCAAAAGCCGGACTATCCTCCTGCTGATTGCCAGCCCCAGCCCCGTGCCGCCGTAACGCCTGGATATCCGGGAATCTCCCTGTTCAAACGGCTGGAACAAAGTGGCCATGACGCTCTCGGTAATGCCGATTCCTGAGTCGCGGACGGAAAATTCCACGAGGGTTTTCTCTAATCCAGCGCCGCCGTCCTTTTCTTTTTGCGCTATGCTTAGCTCCACTTTCCCGCCTGCCGGGGTAAACTTTACCGCGTTGCCCAGCAGGTTGATCAACACCTGGCGCAGGCGCAGGGAATCCGTCATAAAATTGGCCGGAGGCGGCACGTCGAAGGCCGCGTGGAAGGAAATATTTTTCTCGCCGCATCGCGGCTTGATAATGGAGACGACGGTTTCCGACAGCTTGTGGAGGTCGGTTATCTCCTCGGCCAGCTCTATTTTCCCGGAATCTATCTTGGAGATGTCAAGTATGTCGTTGAGCAGGCCCAACAGGTGATGAGACGACGTCTCGATCTGATTCACGTAAGACCGGGTGTCCTCCACGTCCACAACTTTTTCGCCGAGCCTTTTCTTGACGATGTTGTTCATTCCTATGATGGCGTTCATCGGGGTGCGAATCTCATGGCTCATGCGGGCCAGGAACTCCCCCTTGGACGCGTTGGCTTTGTTGGCCTCCAACACGGCGTTTTCCAGCTCGATTTGCTTTCGTATGATATCTGTAAGATCGATGCTTTCTATGATGTAGCCGATATTGCCCCCGTCTTTGCCGGTAAGGTGGGTTGCCTTGCCTTTGAAGTAGCGCCCTGTTTCCGCTACGTACAAAACCTCGGCCTCTCGCCCGTCCCGCAGCGCGGTTATCGGACAATGCGCGCTTCCGGGAGGATAGAGGCTGTGTTCACCGTACGGGCGTCCCAATAATTCGGAAAAGTTTTTTGTCGATAAATCCAGGCTCTCTTTGTTCGCGTAAATAATTTTGCAATCCATGTCGATGATGACCTGTGGATTTTTGACGCTGTCCACCAAGCTGTCGGCCATTTCGTCGAAAGAGTCCGCCAGCGTGCCGAGTTCGTCCTTAACAGGCGCTTTGAAACGGAAATGCCGCTCTCCGGCGCGGAAATGGGATATGCCGTTTATCAGGGCCGTAATGCTGTCGGTGAAAACGGATGCCATCCAGACGGCAACCAGCACGATCAGGGTTATCATGACGCCGGCTACGATGCTCAGCAGCGCTATGGTGCTCACTATATTGCCGTCTATGGCTTGCTGCGTTTCACTGGCGGCCTGGGTCATAGTTTGATCGCTGTACGCGATAAGCGAGTCGAGGGCCTTTTTGGTTTCCTGGGCGGGTCTGAAAAATTCGCCCAAATCCGCGCCGATGGATACGACTCCAAATCCGCGCCTGGAGGCGTTGTATTGGCCGGTGTAGTATGGTATGGCCGCCGCGGTAGTCAGCTTTGTCAAGCCGCTCCATTGTATGACGAAAGACCCGGAGCCTCCGTGCTGCGTCAGGTCGAACATGCCGATGCCCTGCGGCGCGAAGTTCATGTAGCGCCCGTCCAGGCCTACCAGGCCCTTTTCGGCCAGTTCCCCGGACGGTTTTTTGTTGAGGGACTGCTCGAAGAAAACCGGCTCGTCCTTGATGAAATCCGGGTAGCTCTTGCCGCTGGCCTGCCACGCGTAGTAAATACGGTCTTCGAGCCAGGGAACCTGCGGATCGCCGGTATCAGGGGCGTACCCGACTATGGAATGATGACGCGGATGGGCGATACAGCGGCCTTTATGATCCCATATGAAAGCGTAGTTTCCGTCATGAGCGCTTGGTATCTCGGCATAACGCCTTTGTGTGGAGCTGATGTGCGACGAGAACTCCATAAGGTGGTCGTGGTCGAGGGCAAGGGTGACATAGCCGACGATTTGTCTCGATTCGATCACCGGCGTGGCCCAGCGTATGATTCCCTCGAACCTCCTTCCCAGGGGGTTTTCCTGCCCCGCGTAAGCGGATCTGCGCGGGGCGTACGCCTCCCCTGCGGCGGCGGCGCTTTCAGGCGTGTAAAAACCGATGACCCGAGACGGCACGTAGCTTCCAATGACCTCGGAAACGTATATTTCTCCGGGCCTGAGTTTTTGCAGTTCGCTCCAATATGTCTCGGCTCGCGCGAAAGTGTTCAGGCGATCGGAAACTTTTTTCAATTGCAGGTTCATGCGGGGAGACGTGGTAACTTTTAGCTGTTCGTTTCCGTCAAGATCGACAAAGGTAATCTCCGCGTAAATCGGGCGTCTTTCGTAATTGAAAATCTCCGGGGGGCGATAGTTAAAATTGACGTCGTTTTCTTTGTTTGAAGGGACAATCATTTCATGTTCCGGCGGCTCTCCCTCCGGAATCCACGATTTCTCGTCCGGCGCCAGTCTCCATCTTCCCTGCCGGATCAGGCTCCTGCGCATGTTCGTGACAAAATGGCGATATACGTCGGGGTCTCTTGCCAACGTGGAGGCAAGGAGTACGTCGCTGTCGCGCTCGTACAGAAATTCCGCTATCCGGCGCGCCACCTCGGTGGTCATGCGCTCAATATCCTCCATAGCCCGGTTGTTTAGGGCGCTTACCGAGTTGTTGACGGCTATTTCACCCGTCTGAACCAGCGCGTCGTTGGTTTTTGTCGTAAAGTCCCGCATCCTGCGGTTCAGCTCATCTCCAAGCAGCAACGACTGCTTCCACGCCACCAAGGCAAGCAGGACAATAGGAATGACCTTGATGACCAGGAAAATTATGAGGAGCTTCGCGCGCATCCCCATCCCTGTAAACGCTGTGACCCGGTTCCAGGAAGTACGAAAAAGGCTCAATTTGTTTTTCATGTTTCCTCAGGCTCTTTGGCCATGCGGGCTATGAATTTTTTATATCAAAATTATAACTCATGAAAATGTCAGTCTTTAAGTAAATGAACATATAACAAACGGGACGCTGTTTTTATTTTAGCGTCCCGTCTTTAAGCGATCTATACCCTATACCAAGTTGCAATCAATAAGAATGTAATATATCATTATCTCCAAAATCAATGAGGAGGTAATGGTACATGCGTAAATCGATACCAATACCAGAAAGCCGCATTCTTGAACTTGAAGTATTCAGGAAGAAAAAGTGGCCTGGACATGAAATTCAGAGGTTTTTGTGCGTTTGGTTGCGCGTTAATCAAGCTATGTCAACATTCGATATAGCGAAAGTGATTGGTTGGCACGTCAACACTGTCCGCATAATACAAAGAGATTTTATTAAGCGTGGTGTAGCTGCGTTTACAGAATTAACAAGAGGCGGTAGGAATCGTGCTCTACTAACTCCAGAAGAAGAAAAAGATTTGCTTGCGTCATTCGAAAAATCGGCTGAACAGGGAACATTGCTGGTGGCAAACGATATTAAGGAGGCGCTTGAAAAACGCCTCGGTCGTAAAGTGCATAAAACTACGGTGTACAGGATACTTCACCGTAATGGCTGGCGGAAAGTAGTCCCGCGCCCGAATCATCCGAAACGTGACAAAGAGGCTGTGGAAGCCTTTAAAAAAGGGGCTTCGCAGACAGGGTAGAGCTTGCAGCCTCAGGAGGAGAAACGCCCCGGGTTATGTTCCAAGATGAAGCGAGGTTTGGCCGTATAAGCGACCCCAAAAAATGCTGGGCAATGAATGGAATACGCCCTGAAGTCAAGGCTCAAATGGTACGTGAATACGTGTACGTGTTCGGAGCGATCAGCCCGAAAGACGGATGGCATGACAGTTTGATACTGCCTTATGCGAATACGGAAGCAATGTCGATATTCTTGGAAGAAGTTAGTCGTCGCCACGCGGATGAGCGAATCATAATGTTTATGGATCAGGCAGGATGGCATAAGTCAAAAAGCTTGGTAGTGCCGGAGAATATAGAATTGGCGTATTTGCCACCGTATTCTCCAGAACTGAATCCAGAAGAGCAGATATGGGATGAACTCCGAGAAAAGTTTTTCGGTAATAAATTATTCAATACACTGAAAACGGTGATGGATACGGCAGTCAAGGGGTTACAAATGATGGAAAAGTCTCCTGAGCGGCTAAAAAAACTCACTCACCGAGGCTGGATATTAAATCCTGATTGATTGCAACTTGGTATAAGGGACAGGAAATCCAAAGGGGACGAAATAAGAGGCATACCAAGCCAGTTGTAATTATTGTATGCGAAGGCAAAGTAACAGAGCCTAAGTATTTCGGCAATTTCAAGGGGCGGCATAAGCCTATAAAAATTGAAATTGTAAAAGGCGCCGCAGGCAAAAATTACGATGCGTTAATAAAAGAGGCGGATAGAGCTGTACACAAACACGTTATCGATACGGACGGCAACTACTCCGTTTGGTGTGTATCTGATGTGGATGTAGACCACAATACACCCGGCAATTATTCCACAAGAAACGACCAACTAAAAAAGTATGTCGCAGAAGCGAAATCCAGAAAATTTGAGGTCGCTTTGTCTAACCCATGCTTTGAACTTTGGTTTTTACTGCATTTTACCCCGAATCCCGGTTATATGCGGGATTACGATGCGGTTAAGAAAGAACTTTCCGTTGGCTTGCCCAATTATCAAAAAAATAGTGACGTTTATAGCCTTTTAGCAGCTAACCAAGCAACTGCAATAGATAATGCGAAGTCATTGGAGCAAATTCAAAAGCAAAACAAAACTGATTTGATGGATGTTACTGTCAACCCGTATACAAGTGTATGGAAACTTGTTGAGGCAATCAATTTCGACAGATTTGCCGCTCAGCCCAACGCGATCAAGGAAAATTAAAGTCCCAATATCCTTTCGTATCCGAACCTACCCTTTTAATCAATTCTTTTTCTTTGAGGGACTTCAAGCGGGAGGCTATCGTTTTCCTGCTCACAGACAGCCGTTCAGCCATTTCGGTTTGCGTTATGCTTTGATTTTCGGCAATCAAAAGCCAATATCTCGGCTTCGCGTTCTGTGACATTCTCTGTCACCTTTTCTGTAACCCTGTCTGTCACCTTTGCGGTTACAGAGCGTTCCAGAGGAATGATGGTTTTGAAGATATCGCCTTCGATGAGTTCCGGCTCTCCGCCGGAATATATACTCGTGTATTTGTATAGGTTCCGCACCCCGGAGCCGAGCGTGTCGGCGTAGCCTATTTGCACGAAAAAGCGAGCAAGTATTGGATTTTTGGGATATGGTTCAAAATTTGCAGGGTCGATGCGACCCGGATAAAGCGATCTGTTCCAGTTCTCCGCCACAAGCCTGTCTTTTTCTACGACGATCCTGGCAGGAAACGTGCTTGAAAACTCGCGATGGACAAGGATGTTTGAGACAAGTTCCTTTGCGATATGGTCCCTTACGCTTACGTTCAAGTTATCGATCAAAAAAAACCTATCGAACGTGTGTTTCCTGATAAAGTTCATCAGAATATCAAAACTCTCGATTAGATTTGCCTCCACACGCTCGCGGTCGTCGTAGCGGTCTAGATTTTCGATTCTGCGAAGGCAGTCCGTCACGTACCCCGGCGCGGCTTGCTGGATGATTTCGTCTCGACCGAAGAGCAGTATTGCCGCAAGATTGAAGCCTGTATCGCCAGTGACGATGTTTTCTTCATAAAGCCCGGCGCTTTTCATAATCTCCATGGCCGTCATTTGGCTCCACGGATGCTCCAGACGCTTGTTCTCGGCTCTGCGTTTGACAATGGGAATCAGTTCGTCCAGTTTGAGGTGCTCCTCGCGCGCATACGGAAACACGCGACGTTCCGTGAACTGCGTGGATTTACGCACGGATAAATTTGCAATAAGTTGGGTCGATTTCGTGATGTCAAAATCACCGTCTTCATTACGGTCATAAATACGCCCGCCGAAGGACTGTATCTGTGAACTCACAGGGACATAAACGAAAAGTATCACTTTGCCGTCAAGCAATATTTCCTCAAGAGTTAAAAATAACGTCGGCGCAAAGCGTTGAGGGTTATTGAGCGTATTTACGAAATTCTTCTTCATCTCTC
>Ga0099364_10010470_pt1 | contig 12753 bp, 18 predicted proteins | sample TergutTh196P3_FD_73070 | JGI IMG/M metagenome (GOLD analysis project Ga0099364, IMG submission 73070) | Microcerotermes parvus P3 segment gut microbial communities from Pointe-Noire, Republic of the Congo - Th196 P3 | ecosystem: Host-associated > Arthropoda: Insects > Digestive system > Gut ... | reverse complement strand
ATGTATTATATATTACAATTACATATATCCCTCTATTATAGAAACGTCCAGTATGCACAAAAAGGAACGTGGTTTTTCACGCTCCTTGAAATATTTTTATTTTCTTGATATAATGATAACGGCAGGGGGTGAAGGGGTTGAAAAAGCGTGACCGACAAATGGCTGTGTTTATGGAAAAACAACGGCGCATACTCGAACACATAACCGATGAGAAAGACAGGATTGCGTACTTTAACAAGACCGTCCTGCCTAAAATGGCTGCGCTTGAAAAGAAAGAACAGCGTGCATGGGACGATAACAGAGCAGATTTCGACCTTGATGTATTAGAACGTGGTTACGACAGTGAGAGCGATGCCTCTGCTATCCCTGAAAGACTCACGGAATCTCTTGTCCGGGCGGATTTAGACGACATTGTTTTCTCGAAAGACCCCGCCGACATTCATCATCTTGTTACCGACAGAGGGCTTTGCTATCTGCTCAAGCAACTCACAGACCGCCAGAAAGAACTGTTATTTCACATGAGCGTACACGGCGTAGACGGTGCGGAAATTGCCGATGCGGAGGGCGTTAATATCCGAAACATCACGTCCGTCCACAAAAGAACGCTTGACCATCTACGGACGCAAATGCTGCCGTTGATACTGCTAAAGTTTAAGTTAGAACACAGCGATAAATGGCACAGTATGGCGCGGGAACGGTTTATCTATACGATTTATGAGGAACGCTCTTTCTGTGCCGAAATGGGCAGGGACTATCTCGAATATTGGCAGCACTCCTATTTCGAGGGTATAAACTTTAATTTAACGCCGATTACAGACCACCACAAAGCCGAACCGAAACGGAAAAGAATCAGGGTTAGAAAGAAAAAAGACGGTGGATAAAAAATATTTCTTGACAGAATAATAAATATATGTTATCATAGTACCTATTACATGATAAATTTATATAACCGTTAAAGTTTCGGAGGTTTAACTAATGGAAATAAGAGATATTTTCAAGTACAGCCAGTCGGATTGGGTGCGATACAGCGATTACGAGTACCGAGCAACGCCGAACGGCGAGTTGTACATCATGCCGACCAAAACGGCGACAATGAGCATCTATAACCCCTTGCAGGAAATGGACAAGCTGCTCATCGACACGCTGAATATCGGACGGCTTGCCGCTGCTGATAATCCCGATACGCCGAAGCTCAAATCCGAGATTTTGGCGTATGTGAAGCGGTATGGTCTGCTTGGGTTTATGGTGTCGTTTCCGTTGAGCATGGATTTTCTTGATAAGCGCGATGTTTTGCTCGACGATAATCCATTGACGAGTGAACAGACCATGAAAACAAAAGATTATCTCAAGCTGTTCATGCCGTTTGACATCGAGCAATCCGGCGAAAGCGGCGGTGTTCCCGTGACGGCGTTTATGCCGCGCCCGCCTGTGTATGAGATTGCTTTCGGCAGGGGTTACGGCGAGAAATTCGAGTGGATTAGCGGGTTATTCGGGGAAATCTACACCCATTTCGCCGCGGCGTTTTATTATGACAAAACCGACGATGTAACCGTGCAGAGCGTCTATTCGGGCATTGTTGATGCTTTCAAAATGTACGGGCTTGGCTTCCGCGTGAAGATGCTCGATGCGCCGACTTTGCTGTGGGATTTTTCGTCGCTGAAGATTGCGGTTGAAGCGTTGTACGGGTTCTACATCACCGACCCGGAGCGTCCGCTGCGGCTCTGCAAGTACTGCGGGAAGGTGTTTGTGTCGCGGAATAGTAAGGCGGAGTTTTGTACCGTGCCTTGTCGGAATCAGTTTAATGTGTATAAGAGTAGACGGGGGAAGTTAGGAGATTAATAAAATGCTCCCAACAAAACCTTTTGAAGCGGTACTTGTATTATGAAGTGCTTCAAAATGATTTAACGGCAGGTGAAAGAAATCGAGTTTAATGAGAAAGAAGTAACGCTGTATGCGAAAAAGATTTTCGGCTTTGCATATTCCAAAACACAAAACTTACATCAAGCCGAAGATTTAACGCAGGAAATTTTAATTTCGCTTGTAGATTCGTTACGCAGACGAGATGATATTGTAGATTTAGACGGGTTTATATATACCGTTTCTAATTTCACATGGTCAAAATTTCTGCGTAAAAACAAACGGCATTGGAACAACCTTGACGTTGACGCTCTTTATGATTTGCAGAGCGAACAGGACGTTGAATCGGAAACTGTAAACGCTATGCTAATCGAAAAATTAAGAATGGAAATCGCATATCTGACCGAACTGCACCGCAAGATTACCTTGATGTTTTATTACGACAATAAAACAAGCGCAGAAATCGCGGAACAGCTTAACATTTCTCATTCAACAATTCGCTGGCATCTGACCGAAATTAAGAAAAAATTGAAAGAGGGTATTGAAATGGGAGAAAATTTAAATTACGAACCGAAACGCCTTTGGTGCGGACATGACGGACAGGCATACGATATGGATATGTGCGGTCTTGGGCGCAACCCCCTTGTGGATAATATCGCGCTTGTTTGCTACGGCAAAGAACTGACAATCGAAGAAATATCACGGACATTGCAAGTAGCGGCGTTTTATACAGAACCGCTTATAAAAGATTTGGCTAAAATGGATTATTTGCGTGTAAAAGATAAGAATAAATATTCCACTAACTTTTACATACGCACAGCGAATTACCGAATGGCGGAGGCAAAATATAAGTTTCACAATATCAAGCCGTTCGCTGAAAATATAGTCGGTGTATATAGAAAATATATCGACGAAATAAAGTCAATCGGTTTTGTCGGCAGCGACCTTGATACGGACTTTTTGCTTTGGGCGTTTATCCCCGTTGGCTTGCAAAATATTTATTATCAATCGCTTGGATATGTTCTTGACAAAAACAAAATCTCCATCGACACACCGAAGCGCAATGACGGCTCACAGCATTGGGTAAGCGCGGGATTATATAATGATTCGCACGATATAAACAGATTTACCGAAGCGGAAGTAGATTTTAACAAAAAATCCAACGGCAACGGAATTAAAACAAGAAATTCCGAAGCGGGTGATGTAAGCTCGCTCCAATACGATGGATACGCCACAATAAAAATCGGAATCAATTGGCGCGAGTTCGGGTCTTACGATGACCTGCGCGGAATCAAACGCATAGCCGCAATTATCCGCGGCAATGAAACGCCGAACGATTATGATAAGGAAATGATTGCGTCGTTTTCCAAACGAAATTACGCAAAAACCGAGGACGGACGTCCTAAGTTGTTAATCCCGTTTCTGTTCTCTGATGAATGGGAAAAATATAACGAAATATGGCAAAAAATCCACAACGAAATCGGACAAAATATTTTCGTTAATTTTATTGAAGGATTCGCTGCCGAAATCGAAAAAGAAATACCGCCGTTTATTGGAAAAGACGAACGGATTTATTTGAAATATCAAGCCTATCCGCAATATGCTGTGCTGTATTGGGCGGCGGATAACGGGTTGCTGCGTTACCCGACTGATGAAGAAGCGAAATCGAACCTGCCTTTAATCGGGTTATCTTTGATATGCGCGAGCTTCACGGAAGTAAACTCACGCTCGGCTGTATTCAGACTTTCCGAATCCTGAATATTAAGTTTATTTTTCAGCGCGTTTGAATCAGGATAACAGTAAGCATTAACCCGCTCAAACTCGTAATAATATTTACTCATATTTTAACTGCGGGGCGGAGCGGCTTTTTATGCTTTTCGGTGAGCTGCTTAATAACGGTTTCAACGCTTACGCGGCCGTTTAACACTTCCCGCAAGCGTTTTCTGTCGTCGTCGGTCAGCGGCATATTTTCTATAGCCATTGTTCCGTTGATTTCACGGATAGTTTGTTCCACGTTACGCAAGAAAACACCCTCTTTCTAAAAAATAATCAGACTATATTTTATTATATCACAAATCAGATAAAAAATCTATATGAAATTTGTAAATTTTGATTTAAGGAGCGTGATTTTATCCCCAAATTAAACCAAGCCGGGATAGTCCTCGGCATGAAAAAACTCGAAAACGGAAAGGAGCAGATTTACTATGTGGGCGACGATGCGCATTGCTTATGTATCGGCGCAACACGTTCGGGCAAGTCCCGGACGATAGTTGTGCAGTCCATCTGCACACTCGGTCTTGCGGGTGAAAGCCTTGTTGTAAGCGACCCAAAGGGGGAATTGTATCAGTACATCAACGATTTTTTAACTAAACTCGGTTATGATGTTCGAGTTCTCGACTTCAAGAACCCCGAAAAATCCCACCGTTACAACCTTTTACAGCCGGTAATCGACGCGGTGAACCGCGATGATTTTGAAAAAGCCGAGATGTATAGCTGGGACATGACGAATACTCTTGTCGGCAAATCCAACGGCGAAAAAATCTGGACAAACGGTGAAATGTCGATTATTGCGGCGGCGATTCTATGCGTCGTTGTGGACAACAAAAAGCGACCTGAATACCAAAATCTTACCAACGTATATTTCTTCATTGCCGAGATGTGCAAGAGCATCGGTAATAAAATGCCGCTTTTGGAGTACGTCAAAAAACTGCCGCAGAACCACCCGGCAAAGGCCCTGTTATCTATATCGGACGTTGCGCCGAGCCGGACGCGGGGCAGTTTCTACACATCGGCTCTGACAACTTTGCGGCTGTTTACCTCAAAATCAATATACGGTATCACCAACACGAGTGATTTTTCGATTACCGGCATAGGCGAACAGAAACAGGCGCTCTTTATTATTCTGCCTGACGAAAAAACGACGTATTACCCTGTTGCCGCGCTGATTATCGCGCAGCAATATGAATTGCTGGCAAACATGGCGGACAGGCGCGGCGGCAGATTAAAGCAAAGAGTCAACTTTTTATTGGACGAGTTCGGGAATTTTACCACAATCGCCGATTTTTCGACCAAACTGACGGTAGGAGGCGGCAGGGGCATGAGGTTCAATTTGTTTTTACAATCGTTCGCGCAGTTAAAAGAAAAGTACGAGGAAAACGGCGCGAACACAATCAAGTCCAACTGCCAGACTTGGATTTATCTGCAAGCCGACGATATGGAAACGCTGAAAGAAATGAGCGAAAAACTCGGAGCGTACACCACGTCAAGCTATCAACTATCGGCTTCTCATCAGAAATTCGCCACGCCGTCAAGTTCTCACAGTTTGAGCCTGACACAGCGGAATCTGTTAAATGTTGACGAAGTGCGGCGTGTTGCAAGACCCTATCAAATCGTAACGTCGCGGACACACCCCGCAATGATGTACAGCCCCGACCTGTCGCAATGGCAGTTTAATAAAATGCTCGGTCTTGGCGATAAGGAGCATAACCGGAAATTACGGGAGGAGCGGGAAAACAAACGCCCCGTTATAACTGATGTATCAAAGCCGGTTATCCTGTGGAACGTGTGGGTCTATTATCAAAAAGACATCATGCGTAAGACTGAAAACGAATCGAAGGGGGGTGGTATGCCAAAATTTGCAGACGGCGGCGATGATGATTAAAACTAAAAATTAAATTTTAAGGGAGGATTATTATTCCATGTTAAGAATCAAAAACTTTATAGGTTCAAGCTATAAAAAGCTGAGCGCATTAATGTTCTCGGCTTATATTATGCTCACTATGACACTTCCGGTATATGCAGGCGCGCCGCAGCCCACGACCGGCGGCAGCGGTGCTATCAACGACAGCAAGATTGTTAAAGGAACAGAAAAGCTCATCGGCGACGTTACCACATGGCTGATGGTGCTTGCGCCGATTGTGGCGGGACTGCTTATCATCTATTTCTGCATACGCCGTTCAGCGGCTGACGAAATGGATCAAAAGAAGTGGAACACCCGAATAATTGCGGCGGTAATATCGTGCATCGGCGCAATACTCGGCTCGGCTACGCTCAATCTTATCATCGGCTATTATAAATAAAATAATAAAAAAACAGGAGGATTTTATACAATGAGGAATCTTTTTAACAAAGCACTAAATTTCGGCGTAGATGCGGTTATCCGCGCGAAAGCGGCTGTCTGCAACAGAAAAGCGGAGGGCTTTGTCGATACCGCCGTGAAAATTTTAATGGCGGTTGTAATCGGCGCGTTGGTGCTTGCAGGATTGTATCTGCTGTTCAGCGGTACGATTTTACCCACACTTACGCAGCGGATTCAGGATATGTTCAACTATACGGGCTAAACGGAATGTCGGCTGTAGTTCACGCATGGGGCGGAAACGCCCCTTTATCTATTAAAAAATTAAATTATATTGGAGGCTCTATATGAAATACGTTCTTTATTTGGTAATGAAAATTATAATGGCGGTTGCTGTTTTTTGCGCGACCGCATTTGTCATAGTAAAGGCAAAAATCGGCCGCACAAAAGCGGTACTCACCGAAACCAAAGGTGAAGGCTTCGTTGATACCGCCGTGAAAATTCTTATGGCGGTCGTAATCGGCGCATTGGTGCTTGCGGGATTGTATCTGCTGTTCAGCGGTACGATTTTACCCACGCTCACACAGCGTATTCAGGATATGTTCAACTATACGGGCTAAACAAATGCGGAAGTCGGAGTGCGGAAGATGAAAATTCTTCCGCACTCCACACTCCGAATTTATCTAAGGAGGTGAAAGCCGGTTGGAAGTCATTTTAGTTTTATTGATTATAGCGGTATTAAACGGCTGTCTTGTTTTTATTGACGGTATGCTCGAAGGCATTGTGCCGCTGGCGCTTAACGCCGAACTGTACATGGGTACTGTATCGGGAACGAATATAGCAACTACTCTGACAAACGTAATGATGGGCTTCGGGGTATCGCTGATAATACTCAAATTCGTTAAAAAAGGGTTTGATACCTATGTTTTATGGAACGGCAGCGACGCGGAGGAAGAACCGTATTTTTTAATTATAAACTTCGTGAAGGCTCTTGCTGTCGCCGTATGTTTCCCTGTTATCTACGGCTGGATAGCGAGTATCATAACTGATATGTCAAGCCAGATACTCACAGCGGTCGGCACGGCAACAGCTTACTCATGGTCGGCATGGATTACGGGTATATCATCGGCGGGGATTGTTACGGCGATATTCGCGCTCGTGTTTATGATTACCTACTTCATGCTGTATTTTCAATTTCTTATGCGCGGGCTTGAAATGCTGATTCTGCGCGTGGGAATCCCGATAGCCTGCGTTGGACTGCTTGATAATGACAGCGGCGTGTTCAAAAACTATCTCGCTGCATTTTTCAAGTCTATGCTGTCGGTGGTTGTGCAGATTGCCCTTGCGAAACTCGGCGTTGGGCTGATGTTGAATATGCACGTTTTCTGGGGTGTTGCGTGTATGATACTTGCGCTTAAAACACCGAGATTCCTGTCCGAGTTTATTATGACAACGGGCGGCGGCGGAGGTCACGGCGTAATTAACAACGTGTATCATTCCGTCAGGCTTGTCGGAATGGCAAAACACTTCATAAAATAAGGGGGCGCGTATGAAATATAAATATGATGCAAGCGATGATGTCCTTATGTTTTTGCGCGGCAAACACATAGGAACTGAAAATGCCGTTACAAGCGCGAAAATTGAGCAAATTTTTGACGTCTGCGGCGTTGAAGTCAGGCAAATCGTAAACAAGCTAAGATGTGACGGACAGCCCGTTTGCAGCAATGTGAACGGGTATTTTTATGCAAAAAACAGAGAAGAAATCAACGACACCATACAGCAGCTTTTAAGCAGAACTAAAAAAATCAGCGACGCCGCGCAGGGGCTTGTACTCTCGCACCAAGTTTTTTATGACGGGAGTGATGTTCTTGACGGTTGACGATATTACAAATGCTGTGATGATACTTGTCAGGCTCGGTGTTGTCGGGCGTTTTATTTTCTGCATGGTGAAACTGAGCGGCGCAGACGAGGACGCGGGAAAATACAAAAAACGCGCCAAAAACGCCGTCCTGTTCTGGATTATAGCCGAAAGTATCCGGGCAATAAAAGATTTAGTTTTCTTTTATTATAACTAATAAACGGGGGTTTAGCTGATGGGCAAAAAAATTAAAGACAACAGCGTTGAATTAAACGCCGCAGAGCAGATGTTTTTTGACCGCTTGGAAAAATCCGCAAACAGTAAAAATCAAATGTGGTTTGAAAACGCAGATTTTCTGCCTTACGGCTCTATGTACCATACAGGCGGCGAAGCCGGAATTTATATCCGCATTAAAAAAGACGGATATGTTAATGCGGGAAATTATACAGGCGCAGTGCCGGATATAAATAATGCCGAACTCGAATCAATAATTGAGGGGCAGTTTCCTAACCATCATGAAGCAGTAAATTATGTAATGGGATTTGCGGGTATGCGGTTTTACGCGGACACTATGACCGAAGCAAGCGAGCGTATACGCAGATTTGTTGAATCGGAGCATTTAGATTCTGCGGAAAACGATTTTATTTCGGCAGACTGCGAAAAAGACTATGACGAATATGACGAAGATTTAGAAATATAACGGGAGGAATTTAATGGAATCAAAAAACAATTATTCTTATGAGCAGGCGCGGGAAATCGGCTTTGACCGGAACGCCTACACTCCCGCCGCCGAGGGAGTTTTTATGGGTACGCTCGTAATGAAGATATACGGCGATTTTTGTTTGCGCTGTTACTCCCAAACGTCAGACAAGCAAAAACTGAAAGTGACGGCATATCAGAACAGACGGACAGGGCGGTACAGCCCGCGCAGGAGCGAAGTTAATTTTGAAACTGTACCGCTTCAAACAATATGGGGAATCCGCGTTGAAAGAAACAAAAGAGATAGATTAACGTGGGTCGCCGCAACGCAGCCTTCGGGAGGTGTTTAAAAATTGAACGAAAATAATACGTTATATATTCCGATGGGCGTTAAGACCGAGAATGAATTTTTTTCGGGATTCGGTAAGAAGGAACTTTTACAGGCGGCGGTCGGCGCGTTATGCGCGGTTGTCGTTTCCCTGTTTATTTTCCTTTTCAGCGATAACGTGGCTTATACGATGATTGGCGTACTGTCGGGCATTGCCGGGGCGGTAATGATGACAACCAAAGACCAGTACAATATGTCGGTAGTTACCCAAGCGGCGAATCTTGTACGATTTTCCCGCAGCCAAAAGGTATACCCGTATGTTTATGGCAAGGAATGGGAGGTGTATTGATGTACGCAACGTACCCAATATATTACCCATCGGCGCGGTGGGCGCGGGAAAATGACGAGATAGCTCTATGGCGGGAATCATACAAAATCAATAAAGAGTGCAGGGATTATATAAACGAAAACGCTTCACGATTTTATCACGACCAAAACTTGCCGCCGTTTATAAAAAGTCTTACAGAAACTTTCGGGCTTGAACGCGCTATGTTCGTCATGGCGCGTTTTATCGTGGCGGCAGATTGGGATAAGCGGTATGACGGCAGCGTAAAGGAACGTGCGGAGCGTGTTGATTTTCGGGATATGAAAGAAGCAAAGATTTTGCAGGAAGAAGGCAACGACCCGTATAAAACCGCTGACCATACACGGGATTTATATTCCAACGTCCACCCTGTCATACTCAACGCTATTTTCCGCACTTTGATGAAAATGGAACAGGAGCAAGTCAATTTCCCCTCTGCTGATATTTCAAAAGAAAACGAACTTGACGGGGAGGTGGGAGATTGACTTTCATTGATTTTTTCGCGGGGCTTGGCGGCTTCACGGCGGGATTATCGCAAGCCGGATTTAAGTGTATCGGATTTTGCGAGAAAGATAAATACGCCGTGAAAAGCTACCGGGCTATCCATAATCCAAAAGAAACGGAGTGGTTTAATGAAGATATTACAACCCTTGAATCAAACGGCATACCCTACGCCGATGGCTGGACGGCGGGCTTCCCCTGCCAAGACATCAGCATCAGCGGCAAGCACCAATCAGGACTCAGCGGAGCGCGGAGCGGACTGTTTTTTGAGATTATTAGACTCATCAAGGGCAAAGCTCCCGAAGATAAGCCCCGATGGGTTTTACTTGAAAATGTTAAGAACCTTTTATCAATCAATGGAGGGCGGGACTTTACGGAGGTTCTGTATCAGCTATCCGAAGTTGGGTACGATGCGGAGTGGCAGCTTATCAATTCCAAATCATACGTTCCCCAAAATCGAGAGCGCGTTTTCATTATCGGACATCTTAGAACGGGAAGTACCCGAAAAGTATTTCCTCTCGGAATCACAAACACAAAAACTCCTATCGAACTTATAGGCGGCAGTCAGGGCTATCGTGTTTACGCACCCTGCGGAATCGGCGTGACATTGACCGCCGAGGGCGGCGGGTGCGGCGCGAGGACGGGTCTTTACTTCATAGACTTGAACAGAGAACCGAAAATTACAGATACAGCAAGGTGCTTAAAGGCAAGATATGACGCCGGGATTACCAACCACAAAGGGGATAATTCCGGGGTTTTTGTATGCGCCAGAGCCGTATTAACGCCCGACCGCGAGAAAAAACGTCAGAATGGCAGGAGAATTAAAGACTGCGGCGAACCGAGTTTTACTTTAACGTGTCAGGACAGAATGGGTGTTTGGCTTTGCGACCCTGAACAATGCGGTAAATCGTTGATAACGGGTATCGGGAGGATAAGAAAATTAACGCCGCTTGAATGTTTCAGATTACAGGGGTTTAGTGATGAAGCGTTCTATAAGGCGCAGGCCGTCAACTCTGATAATCAGCTTTACAAGCAAGCCGGAAACGGCGTAACCGTGCCGGTTATATATGATATAGGTAAAAAACTTTGGGAGGTGTATCATGCCGAAGAATAAAATAGACGAGCAATATCTAAATGAGTATATGCCAAAAATCAAGGCTTTTACAGATGATAGGCTTAACGAAGAAAATGCCAAGCAGATATATAACTTTTTGAAACCGTATAATTATGACACAGACGGCTTGCTGTTGTATCAAGCCGCCAAAGGCATACTGCAAACTGATGTTTACGATGAGATATATCACGATGACGACAACGCCCATCATTACGAAGATACAGCCAATTATCTTGACACTCTTGACGGTTACGGGCTTTTGAAATATCTCGAAACGATGAAAACAGCAGACGGTACTCTTGGCGAAAACTCACCTTTGTATCAGCAGTATCATAGCAAGCTGCACCTCAACGCCATTAAGAGCATTATCATCGGCCTCGCCAATAAACAGCCGTATCTTCTTGAAGGCTTTTGGAACAGGCTCTCATATATCGAAAATATATTCGGCAAAGGGTTTCCGTCCAAAGAGGATTTGTTTGAGCGAATAAAAATCGAAGCAAAAGATGTTTTCAATTCGGCTTCGGAGGACGATTTATCAAATTCCAATTCGGAAGCGGAAATCAAATATAAAATCCGTGACGAACTCTGCGATATTTCGCTGACCGATGAGATGATACAGGCGCTTATGATAAAAGATAATATATTAGAAGATATTTACTGTTTCTATAATGAGGAAAGCCAAGATAATCAAATATTTTTGACTGTTTTTGATTACCTTGAAAAAGAAGAAAATAAATATCTCGCCGACAGAATGTACGAGCGCGTGAAACTTGAATATCAGGATTATACAGACGAAGTAAAATCGTGGCCGCCGCAGAAAATTATCGATGACGCGGGTAAACTTAATGCGCTTTACGGTATATGCGAGAGTTTTGACCCTCCCATGCACGAAATCAGCACAGAGCATTTAAAAGCGCTGTATTCGATACCAAGTCCGTTATTCAGCTTGTATAAGGAATGGGACAGGCGCGACTGGACGTTTATGGACGATATAAAAGATGTTATATATACTGTTGCAAGTGAAAAAGCAGACGAAAATGCGGCGAATGATTATGAAATTGAATCCGAAAACGACCATGAGGACGAGCAAGAATTATGATTACAATAATAATCAAAGGCTTGCTGTTCGCCGCTCTGCTTATTTACGCCGTCGTTACAGACATAAAACGGCGCGAGATTGACGATTGGGTTTGCGTATCAATCCTCATCGTTAGTCTAATCGGAACAGGCGGCTCGTTTTGGGGCGCGGTTACAGCCGCGCTCCCGTTTTTTATCCCCGCAATGCTTAAAAGCGGCTCAATCGGCGGCGGCGATATAAAGCTGATGTTCGCTTGCGGAGCGGTTCTTGGTATATGGGGCGGTATGATTCAAACGATTACCGCCCTTTCGCTCGTTGCTGTATTTTCAACAGGAATTTTAATTTTAAAAGGCTGGAAAGCCTGTAAAAAGACCGCAATACCCCTTGCGCCGTTTCTGTGCGCCGGAGGTATTGCGTCTTTCATAATTATATATGCAGGAGGTATGTAAAATTGAATATTTTAAAAAACCGTACCGTTTTAGGACTTATGTGTATAGTCCTGTCGCTGATTATCTGCTTCGGACTGACGCCGATGTTTAACAGCGCGGTACAGTCGCAAGTCGAGATTGTCCGAATGGTTAAAGATGTCAGGCAGGGTGAAATGATTACTTCGGACATGGTAACGACAATCAAGGTCGGCGGCTATAATTTACCCGCCGATGTTTTGAAACAAACAGAGAACGTAGTTGGCAAATATGCAAGATTCGATATGAAAAACGGCGATTATATTTTAGCAAGTAAAGTTTCGGATTTTCCCCTTGCAGAGTTTGCCTATCTGCATGAGCTTGACGGAACGCGCGAGGCAATGTCAATTACTATAAAATCCTTTGCGGCGGGTTTATCGGGTAAATTAGAATCAGGGGATATAGTAAGCATTAT
>Ga0099364_10010469_pt1 | contig 12753 bp, 8 predicted proteins | sample TergutTh196P3_FD_73070 | JGI IMG/M metagenome (GOLD analysis project Ga0099364, IMG submission 73070) | Microcerotermes parvus P3 segment gut microbial communities from Pointe-Noire, Republic of the Congo - Th196 P3 | ecosystem: Host-associated > Arthropoda: Insects > Digestive system > Gut ... | reverse complement strand
AAGTACCATCGTATAAGGCGTTACCGTATCGTTGACGTAATCCACGAAGTTGATCACGTAGCCTGTGCCCACGTATTCTCCCGGGCTGTCGGCCACGAATCTGCCGTTGCCCTTCACCTGGAGATACACCCCGTCCGTGGCGCCGTCCTCGCCGATAATGTCCTCAATCCTGAGCTTGTCTTTGAAGCCGTAGATGTAATCGTTGTAGTCGTCCACGATGATATCCGGGTGGATGTCGAGGATTTCGGGATCCTCCTCGTCGCCGGGCCCTGTGACAGGCACCACCGTGATCTCGCAGGTGGCGGTGAAGCCGCCGCTGATGGTTGTGCAGGTAATGGTCGCGGTGCCCTCGCCCACCGCCGTCACAACGCTGCCCACCGACGGATTCATGTTGTTTACCGCCGTGGCCACGGTGGAGTCGCTTGATGTCCATTGCACGTATTTGTACGTACCGTCCTCCGGGGCGACCTCAGGCATGAGCGTTACGGTGTCGCCGACATTCATGGTGTGCGACGTGATATTGAGGCTCACGCCGGTGGCTGGCACATTGGTCGTTATGGCGCAGGTGGCTGTGAAGCCGCCGTCCTGCGTGGTGACGGTGACCACGCAGCTGCCCCCGCCCACAAAACTGACCAGGCCGTTTTCGCTCACTGTGGCCACGGAGGTGTCGCTGCTGCTCCAGCTCACGTTCTTGTTCGACGCGTTAATGGGGAGCACCGTCGCCTGCAGCGGATAGGTCGCGCCCTTGTTCTGCGACAGCCCGGGGAAATTAAGCGTCACGCCGGTTACGGCCTCTGTTCCGGGATTGACCGTGAAGTCACAGCTCGCCTTCAGGTTCGAATAGAGGAGCGAGGTGCAGGTAATGGTCGCCGTTCCGCCGCCCTGGCCCGTCACCAGGCCCGTGTTGCTCACGGTGGCCACGCTGGGGTCGCTGCTGCTCCACTGCACCAGCTTCTGCGTGGTGGTTTCCGCCGGGAGGAAGGTCTCAATGAGCTGGAATGTATCCCCCGCGTCCATCGTATGGCTGGTTTCATTTAATATGATCTTTTCGGCCAGGATAAATACGGTAAAGCTGCTGGTATCGGTATACCCGCCCTCCGCCGTGGTCACGGTAATGGTCGCCGTTCCGCCGCCCACAGCCTGGGCATAGCCGCTGGCGCTGACCACGCATACGCTCTCGTCGCTGGAGCTCCAGGCCAGGGCCTTGTTCGTGGCGTTTTCGGGATATACCGTGGCCGTATATTGATACCCATCGCCGCGCTGGCGGGTGACGTTGTGGATATTCAGCGCGACGCCGGTCACAGGCTCAAGCACCGTGACAAGGCAGACAGCGCTGCGCCCGCCGTCCACAGTGGTGGCGGTGATCAACGCCGTGCCCCCCGAAAGCGCTGTCACGATTCCGTTTGCGTCCACCGTGGCGACGGATTCGTCGCCGCTGCTCCAGAGGACCGCGGGATTCGCCGCGTTAATCGGAATCACCTCCGCCGCCAGCTGGAAGGTCTCCAGCTTCTCAAGGGTAAGGGCGCTCTCATTAAGGGAAATCCCCATCACCGGTATAATGGCCGGCGGCGTATCGGGGCCAAGGATCCATCCGCTTTCGATGAGGTCACCAAAGCCGGGCGTTTCCTGAACAAGAACGCTGTCCTTATACCAATCCGCCAGCACCAGCCCGCTGCCCAGGAACTCTATCGTACCTTCGTTCCACAGGGTCTTCGTATCTTTTACGGCCAGGGCGCCGCCGTCCGGAATGGGCAGATAGTGGTCCGGGGGAAAGACGCAGTCCTCCATGACCATTACGCGGCTGCCGAAGAACTCGCCGGCGTGGTCCGGCGTCTGGAACACGATGCCCTCGGTGAACGTGAGGCCCTGGATACCGTTATACGCGAAGACCACGGCGTCGCCGCTGACGCTGCCCGTGGAGGGCTCCGCGAAGGAGCTCAGGCCGATATCCGTGGGGGCCGGCGGAACGCTGCCGCCAAAGCTGATGCCCCGCTGGGCGTAGATTACGCCGCCCGTAATGTTGATTGCGTCGCCCGCGCCGTAATAGGCGCCGCCGATCCCCGCCGCGTAGTAACCGCCCGTGGAGTGAATCAGGCCGCCGCTGATGTTGACGACTGTCTCGCCGGGCAGGTTGCTGCTGCGCCCGCCGATGCCGGAGCACTCGTCGCCGCCCTGGGCCGTGATATCGCCGCCGCTGATATTGACGTATACATGCGCGTCGCCGCTGCCCATGCCGCCGGTGCCGCCGCCGCCGATGCCCGGCGCGAAGGAGGAGCCCTCCGCATAGACAGTGCCGCCGCTGATGTCAACGCTGATGTCGCCGAAAAGTATGACTCCCGCCCCGATGCCGGTGCCGTTATAGCTGCCGCCGCCCTGGGCGGTGATGTCGCCGCCGGATATTTTCACCTGTCCGCCGAAGCTCCTGCGCCCGCCGCCGATGGCCGCGCACCAGCTTTCTGCCGAGGCGTTCACCGTGCCGCCGCTGATTTCGATGATACCGACGCTGTCTTCGTAAAGAAACGGAGCCTCCAGGGAGCCGCCGCCAATGCCCGCGCCGCCGTTATAGCCCTCGGTCTGGCCGCGCGCGGTAACCTCGCCGCCGGTGATCACAATATGCTCACCCTGCGAAAGCCCGCCGGAGCCGATGCCCGCGCCGCCGACGCCCGACTCGGCCTCCACCGTGCCGCCATGAATCGCGATGACACCGCTGGAAATACGGCTGTCCATCAGCATCGGGACCTTTCCGCCGCCGCCGATGCCCGCGCCAAAGAGGCCGCCGGCGGCGTTCACCGTGCCGCCGCTGACGGTGATATCCGGCGTGCTGGCCTGATAGCCGCCGCCGATTCCCGCGGCGCCCTCGCCGCCCTGGGCGGTAACCTCGCCGCCCGCCAAATTTATGCTCAGCTTGTAGCCATATTCATAGGAGCCGAAGCCGATGCCCGCGCCCAGCTCGCCGCCGATGGCGTTCACCACGCCGCCTAGGATCGTGATGTTCTTTTCGTCGCCCTGGGTAAACAGCCCCCCGATGCCCGGCATATATTTCGCGCCCCGGGCCGTCAGGCTGCCTGTGCCGTCAATCGTAAGGCTGGCGTTCCTGCCCAAAAGCACGCCGCCGGTTTCAATCTCCTCGCCCGTGAGACTGCTGTCGCCCTCCAGCAGGAGAAAAACATCCGTATCGCTGCCGGTTTCCAGCGGAGTACGCATGGTGGCCGCCTGCACGCCGCCCAGGGTCAGGGTAACGGCGTCCAGGCCGCTTGCCACGCGGATGACGTCCCTGCGGGTCTCCGCCACGCCGGGGCGCATCAGAACCGTGTATCCGCCGTTTTGCCTGATGGTCAGGGTGTTATCCGTATAGCTCACCACGTCGGCGCTGTAGGTATTCTGCGCGGACTGCAGGATGTAGTCGCCGTAGACCACACTGCCCCCGCCCTCAATTTCGCCCCCCAGGATTGCCTGGGGATTGATGATCAGGCCGTCGTTGATGAGCTTGCTTCCGTCCAGATCAATCGTCCAGCCCGGCGGCACCTCAAGAGCGGTTCCGGCGGGCACGGCAAGATCCGCGCGCAGGGTGATTTTCTTTCCGGCCTTGTCAATTTCGCAGCCCGCCGCGTCGTCGATGCGCATAAAGCCCGTAGAGGCCCCCAGGCCCTCTATCTGTGTGGCGAAGACAAAGCCGTCGCTGCCGGCGGATATGCCCTCCACCCCGCCGTCGGAGGCGATCACCGTGCCGCCGCCGAACTGCGCGGACGCCGCGCGGATCGCCGCGCCGCCGCCGCCGTTGAGGGCCACAACCGCGCCGCCGCCGATAACGAACGCTCCGGCGTCAATGCCATCCTCCACGGTGAGCAGGCCGCCGGTTATGATAATATCGCAGGCCGCGTCGTCGATTCTGGCTGCCGACACTGTGCCGCCGCGCAGGCTCAGCGCCGCGCCGCGGAGCTCATCGGCCTCCAGGATACCGTCCTCCACATCGAAGACTGTCAGGCCCGGAAGACCTAATTCACCGCCCGCGATCAGCCTGCCGCCGGTCATATGGACATCCTCCGCCGTCAGGCTGGGAGCGTCCAATTCGCCGCCGCTGATATCCAGCGCGAAGGCGGCGGCCTCCGGCACGAAGAGGCTGCCGCCCCGGAGCTCCAGCTCAGAGGCAAGCCAGAAGCCCCCGCTCTGAGCCATACCGGCGTTGGCCGCGCCCGTGACGGTGATTTTGTCACCCATCAAAAAGCCCAGCTCGCTTTCGATATAGCTTTCGCCCACCAGATTCAGGCTGATCTCCGCCCCCTGGAAGGAGGGCGGGGTTGTGAGGGAAAGCCCGCGGAAGGTGATGGTCGCCTTCACGCCGGGCGGCACCACAATCTGATCCGCCGTAACGGGCGCGCGCATGGAGACCGTATAGATTCCGTCCTGCAGAATCTGCAGGCTGTCCCCGCTGTAATCCACCACAAGGGGATCATAGACATTTTGCACGGGGGAGCTGATGATCAGGTCCTTTTCCCGCATGGCCTCGCGTCCGGCGGCAAAGGCGTCGGCATATGCCAGGGCCAGGGGCAAATGAAGCATGCGGTAAGCGGTTTCGTCGCTTGTAAAATAACCGAAGGCCGGGCCGGTGGCCTGGATATGGCTGATGATCTCCTTGACCTCGGCGGCATTGAGGTCGGGGTGCCTCGACCAGAGGATTGAGGCCGCGCCTGTGGCGTGGGGCGCCGCCATAGAGGTGCCGCTGGCCGTGCCGTAGCCGGTCCAGTTGGAGCTGTAGATATTCGCGCCGGGCGCGGCGATGTCCACCCGCTCGCCGTAATTGGAAAAGCTGGTCAGGCGGTAGCCCTTTTCGGCGTCGCGGAAATTTTCCGCGGCGGCCACCACAAGAACGCGGTTGATGAGGTCTTCCGCCGCGAGGCCATAGGGGGCGGCGTATTGCCCCGCCGTGGGCTCGTCGAACACGAAGCAGCCCGCGTTGACCGCGTTTGTGCCGTCGTTGCCCGCCGCCTGCACCACCAGAAAGTCATAGCCCTGGGCCAGCAGCTTCGCCATGGCCAGGGCAAAGGAAGCCGTACCGCCGCCGCCCACGCTGAAGTTGATGGCCTGCGCGCCGCTTTCCACCACCCGGGCCAGACCGTCCAGCAGCAGGGAGTCGCTCAAGCCCCGCTCGCTGATGCCCGCCGAGGCAAAGCTGAGCGCGCCGTTGTGCACGATGCCCGTAATGCCCAGCTGGTTGTCCGCCGCGGCCGCGATGGTGCCGGACACGTGGGAGCCATGGTCCGAGCCGCTGTAGTTGTAGCCGTTGGAGCTCAGGTTGGCGACCTCCATGCCATCCCCGGGCTCGGCGAATTCCGGATGGCTGAGGTTGATGCCGCTGTCAACAACGCCGACGCTCACCGGCGTATAAGGGTACACCGGCGCGTCCACACCCATCATGTCCCAGGCCTCGGGCAGGCCGATGGCCTTGAGGCCCCAATTGCTCCCGCCGGTGCCCGTCCAATTGACAAGGGTTGTCCCCTCCTGCCAGGGGTCGTCCGGGATATAGTCCTCCAGCTCGGTGACCCCGTCCGGCTCGGCCAGCGCGATCTCGGGCAGGGCCTGGAGCGCGGCGGCCAGCGCCTCAAGTGCCTCGTAGCTTTCGGCCCGCACGGCCACGGTATACATGTTCAGCAGCTTGTTATAGCCTGTGATAACGCAGTTTTCCCGGTTAAGCAGCGCCCGCGCCCTGCTCTCGCCCACGCTGTCGTGAAAGAAGAGGATCAGCTCATTTTCCACGTACTGCGCGCCGCTGGGCGCCTGGGCAATCTCCTCCTCCGCCGGCACGGGTATGTAGCCGATTTCATCCATCAAAGCGGCCAGAGGATCGCCCTTGATCAACTCCTCCGCGCCGCTGAGCAGCGCCGGGCCCGCCGGCAGCAGCATCGCCAAAACGATGAGCCAGACCAGACCCTTTCGGAACAGACGGTTTTTCATATGTATACTCCTTTCCTAAACTATTCTTCCTAAACTATTCTTCCTAAACTATTCTAAGCTTTCTTAAGCTTTTCTTAAGCTTGCCTGGGCATCGCGGTTCTTTTATCTTGACAGGGCTCCTGTAGTTCCATTATAATAGGCATATCATAAAAAAATGCGGAGGATCGTCCTGTTATGAAAACAATCATTTCCCTGATCATTCTGGGCATGCTGGGGGGCTCGCTGGGAGCTGACAAGCCGAACACCGGCGCCGCGCCCGGCAGCTTCACCCGGCAGGATTACGCCAACGCCATGCGGGACGCCATCGGCGGCGAAAATCCCCGGGTGCTGGAGCTGGGCATGCTCGGCGCCCACGACGCCTTCACCAGCGGGATCAACCGGAAATCGCTCCCGGATCCCAACAACGGCGATGTGGATTTTCTGCAAAATCCGGTTCTGCGCTTTTTCGCCAGCGGGGTCGTCGCCCAATTGAGCCGCACGCAGAAATCCTCGGCCTATGCGCTGGCGCGGCACGGCGTACGTTTTTTTGACGCCCGGGTCACCTATGTGGACGGCGTATGGTACACCAGCCATGGCCTCATTTCGCAAGCCCTGGAGCAGGTTCTGCGGGAGCTCATCCGTTTTATGAGCGAGACCGGGGGCGAGGTTCTGGTGATCAGCTTTTTGGGCGTGGCGGGGAACTCCAACCGCGCCCTGCTGGACTATCTTGCCACGGTAACGGAGGGGGGCAAATCCATTTTGGATTATGTGCGCTACGACGCGGCGGCGATTCCCCTGCAGCAGCTGCGCTACCGGGACGTGACGAAGGGGGGCTCCGGCGCGGTGCTGCTGCTGCAGGAGGAGCCCGGCCCGAAGCACTATCCCCGCGCCAACGCGATTTGGGGCCGCTGGCATAACACGAACGATCCGGAGCGGCTGCTCCAGGGCATCGCGGAGGAAAACCAGCGTATTCTGGACGACCCCGGCTGGTACAAGGAGCGCTTTATCTGGAATCAGGCCCAGCTCACCATGCAGACAGGCTGGCCGGATGCCCTGCGCGTGCTCATCGACTGGTCGCTGCTGAACATGGCCCGCAAATTCAACCGCCGCCTGCTGCCCCTCCTGCCGGAAACCATGGCCCAGCTGCCCATCGTCGGCGTCGACTACGCGGACAACATGAACGGGGATTGGAATGACAAAGTGATGGAAATTATTTCGGCGTATAACCGGGGGCTGGCCTGAGCAGCCTTCCGTCCAGCAGGCAGCGCTCCAGTATCCCGTTCATCTCCGCGATCAGTACCCCGTAGTTCGTCAGCGGCACGCCCCGCGCCTCGCAGCACCGCAGCCGGGAGCGGACCGCCCGTCGGCCCAGCATGCACGCGCCGCAGTGGATAACAAGGTCAAACGCGTCAAAGCCCGCCGATCTGTCAGCGGAGCCATACGCGGTAAAATCACGTCCGGCACAGAAAGAAAAATCGAACTCCTTTCCCGTAAAGGCGCGGATCCAGCGGGGCAGCTTCACGGTGCCGATGTCGTCGCACTGGCGGTGGTGAGTGCAGCCCTCGGCAATCAGGATACGCGCGCCCTCCGGCAAGCCGGCCAAAGTCCTCGCGCCGCGGACAGAGGCCTCCAAAAAGCCCTGGTACCGGGCAAACAGGATTGAGAAAGAGGTCAGCGGCACGGAGACGGGAACGATCCCGGCCACCCGCGCGAACACCTGGGAGTCCGTCACCACCAACGCGGGGGGCGTGTTCAGCCCCGCAAGGGCCGCGGCCAGCTCCGTTTCCCGGGCAATCACGCATATGGCATGGGCGTCAAGCGCTTCGCGCAGGGCCTGCTGCTGGGGAAGAATCAGCCGCCCCTTCGGCGCGGCGCTGTCAACAGGCGTCACCAGCACGACGGTCTCCCCCGGCGCGAAAAGATCCGCCAGAAGAGGCGGCTCCCCGTCCAGGGTATCCAGCAGGCGGGCCAGGCGCTCCTTCAGCTCCTCCACCTGGTATCCTGTCAGAGCAGAAACGTCGATCTCATGCGCTTCCCGCGCGGGGCGCGCCTGTGTCAGATCACTCTTATTGTGCGCGATGAGATAGGGTATCCCCTGCCCCCGGATCAGCTCCAGGAGCTCCCTATCAATGGGAGACATGCCCTTCACGGCGTCGGCCACCAGCACGGCGGCATCGCATTCCCGCAGGGCCTGCCGGGTTTTTTCCACCCGCAGCGCGCCAAGCTGCCCCTCGTCGTCAAAGCCGGGCGTGTCAAGGATCACCACGGGCCCTAAGGGCAGCAGCTCCATGGCCTTGCGCACGGGATCCGTTGTGGTGCCCGGAACCGGCGACACCACGCTGAGGGCCTGCCCGGTCACGGCGTTGACCAGGCTGGATTTTCCGGCGTTGCGGCGCCCGAAGAAGCCGATATGGGCACGCCGCGCCGCGGGGATGGCGTTGAAGCACATGAGCGGCTCCTTTCATCGCTTTGGGCCAAAATCATGGGTTCGCCAGCGTCAGCGTGGCCATCACGGCAAAGTGATCCGAGGGGAACAGGCCGTCGTAGCTGTCGCGTAAAATCTGATAACCGGCCACGCCGCGGAGGTAGTGATTCGCCATGATAAAATCAATGGGCACGCCCTGCGTTTCGCCGCTGTAGCCGTGATAGCTGCAGCCGCTGTCGGCCTCGCCGGCCAGCGCGGCGGTATCCCTGAGCTCAGCCTGCATCAGATAGTCGTAGGCCTGGGAATCGGGTTCGCAGTTAAAGTCCCCGGTGAGCACCGCCGGCGCGTTGCGGGCGTTGATACGGTTGGCCAGCAGCGCCGCGCTGTTCACCCGGGCCGCCTCGCTCTGGTGGTCAAAATGGGCATTGTAGTGCACATAGCTGAAGCCGGTTTCTTTATCCCGAAGCAAAGCCCAGGCGGCGATGCGCGGCAAAGAGGTGCCCCAGCTCATAGAGAGGACGCAGGGCTTTTCCGAAAGCCAGAATACGCCGCTGTCCAGGCATTCGTATTTGTCCTTGCGGTAGAGGATCGGCACACCCTCACCGAGGCCCTGATGCCGCCCGTAATCGCAGGCCATGGCATAGCTGTCGCACAGCTCGCGCTTTAGCTTGTAACGGAAATAATCGGTGGCCTCCTGCAGGCCCACGGAATCGGGCATCTCCTCCAGAATAGTGCTTACGATGCCATTCATGCGGTTTTCGGGTTTTTTGTCGCCGGTTCCAGGGCCGTAAATGTTGAAGCTCATAATCTTGAGCTCCTGAACGAGAGCATCCTCATAGGCCTCATAGACGGGCGGGCCCGGAGGCGGGACCAGCTGCGTGGAGCAGGTGGAGGTAAAGGGCAGAATGAGCGAAACAATGGCGATCAACACGGTTGAGATCACGGTAAAAATGGCGGACATGTCGATGCTCCTTCCTCTTTTTGCGCTTTCTTTTTCGCTTTGCGCCTGATGCTTCAATTATAGCACGGCAGGAAAAAAAATGCAACTTGCTTTTTGCCGAATGATATGATATAGTTAGATGCACAACGATGGGAGGTACACGATTATGGCAACACCACAGGCGCTGGGCATGGTGGAAACGAAGGGCCTCATTGGCGCGATAGAAGCGGCGGACGCGATGGTGAAGGCCGCCGGCGTCAGCCTCATCGGCAAGGTGAAAGCGGGCGGCGGCCTCGTCACCGTGATGGTGCGCGGCAGCGCGGGCGCGGTCAAGGCCGCCACAGACGCGGGCGCCGCCGCGGCCTCCGGCGTGGGCGGGCTCGTAAGCGCACGCGTCATCCCCCGCCCCCACAGCGAACTGGAGAAAATCCTGACGATCTGGTTAAGCTGATTCAGCCGCAATCATAAGTTTACCGCAATAGTTGCAATGAAGGATATTTATGGAGATGAACGGCGATAAAGCGGAGCATATGACGCATCTGCGCGGTGCCGCGCTTGTGCCGAAGACGCATCCGCGTATCCGGCTGCGGGGCAGGCTCGACAGCCTGGAGGCACTGGTTCTTCTGACAATACAGCAGGCGCGGCAGGCCGGGCGTTTTGAGACCGAAGCCGCCCTGGAGGAGCTCTATCTTTTCACGCAAAAGATTCTGGCCTGCGAGGTCAAGGGTCAGGCCTTGCCCGCGTTCAGCCTCCTGGGCCTGGACAGCGCCGGGCTGCGCCGCGCGTCCCACCACCCGCAGGCACACGCGGGCTCTTCACACGCCCTGCCCCACAGTGGCATGCCGTCCCTGGCTCTGTGGCTGAATTACCTGCGCACACAGGCGCGTGAAGCAGAGCTATGCGCCTGCGAGGCCTTCACAACAGATGAAAGCATACAGCGCCCCGATCTCATCGAGGCGCTCAATCGCTTAAGCAGCGCGGTATATCTGCTGCTTTTAGCTGAGCTGGATGGAAGTGAAAAACTTAGAAATCAGTCATAATTTAATACGCTGACTATTTTCTGAAATTTCCCCTTTTCGGTTGTCATTTTAATATGCACGTGTTATAATGCGAATGGTTGCACTCCCACTGTTGGATAACAGTGGGAAGATGGTCATGTGCGCGGGTGCTCCGCACACAAGTGGTGAATGTTCGCGGCGGTGTCCGGTTTCAGTCCATGCTAAGACTTTAACTGCCGTGGCCCTTCCGAGCCCATGAAGCTTTATGCGAAAATCCTGAAGCTTCATGCTAGAAAGGAGGGCCAAGCTTATGTGTATAGCCTTCGATCAGGCGCTCGCGCTTGCCTCGCTGGTCGTATCATTGGTCGAATTGCTCTTGGTTTTACATCAGCGTAAAAACAAGAACTAGCCGCTCCTCACCCTAACAAAGTGTAACGGCTAGTTCTGTTGGCATTTTCAGTAGGAAGGGAGTTCACCATCAGCTACCATGCAACCCTCCCGACAACCTTATTATACACCGGCTATGGTGAGGTTGTCAATAGGGAGGGATACTTTTTTGCGCGAATCTTGTCTTCGCAAGAAAACACCCGATTGACCTAACCCGCCTGGTCCATGTCCCGCTTCAGCCGCTCAATGATCTTCTTTTCCAGCCGGGAAATGTAGCTCTGCGAAATGCCCAGCAGGTCGGCGACTTCCTTTTGCGTGTGCTCCTTCCTGCCGTTGATGCCGAAGCGCATGTGCATGATCAGGCGCTCCCGTTCGTCCAGGGCGTTCACGCAGCGCATGAGAAGATTTCGCTCGTCCTCCTCCTCCACCCCCACGTTCACCGCGTCCACGTCGCTGCCGAGAATGTCGGAAAGCAGCAGCTCGTTGCCGTCCCAGTCAATGTTGAGTGGCTCGTCGATAGACACGTCCCCCCGGGTGGGCGTGATCTTGCGCAGGTGCATGAGGATCTCGTTTTCAATGCAGCGGGAGGCATACGTCGCCAGCTTGATGTTTTTTTCGGGACAAAATGTGTTGACCGCCTTGATCAGGCCAATCGTCCCAATGGAAATCAAATCCTCCACGCCAACGCCGCTGGTTTCGAATTTCTTCGCGATATACACCACCAGCCGCAGGTTGCGGGTGATCAGGACCTCCCGCACGCTTTCGTCCCCTCCCCGCAGCCGCCCCATAACCTCCGCCTCCTCCTCCCGGCTCAGCGGAAAGGGCAGCGCCTGCGCGCCGTTGATATAATAGATATCATCCGGCTTTCGGCGCCTCCGGCGTACGCGCAGCGTCAGTTTTTTCCAAAATAGAATCATTCGGCCCATCACGTTATCCCCCACTTTATCGTTCTATCATCGAAGCCTGTAATATCACATGGTAAGAGCCATCGGAAAGCGAATCCTTCGTGACCGCCACAATGGTCTGGAGGTTTCGCGTTGTTCCGCGCTTTGTTTTGACCGCCACCTGGTCTGAGCGGAAGGCGGGCAGCAGCCCCGAACGCCCCAGCGCGTGGAAGGGAATCTCCCGCAGACGGCTGCGCCAGGGCTCGCTTTCCGGCAGAAGGGCAAGGTCCTCCGCGCCGCCGAAAAAGCCCAGAAGGCTCTCAGGCAAAAAGCTCCGGACGGCATCCAGCTCCGCCACGATTACAGGCGCGCCGGTAAAGCCGTCGGTGAGGGTGTTGCCGGAATCGTAGAGCGCGGGCAAGGTGATACTGCGCCCAAGCATGTGTATTGTGGCCTGGCAGGCGTTGGCTCCCGGATGCCTGCGCCGCAGCAGCGCGACGATTCCCCGCACCGCCGCGTAGCAAAGGCAGGCGAAAATCACGAAGGCGGCAAGGCTCACATCAAAGTAAACCGTTCCGTTCTGGTAGAACATGCCGCCGGGCTTCCAGCTGAGCCAAAGGGCCAGCATCAGCCCGGCGAAGACAAAATTCGCCGCGAAAAAGGCCGTGAAGCAGCGCAGCCAGCGCCGCCAATTGCCAAAGGCGTAAGCCGTCCAGACGATAAGCGCGCCGCTCAGGAGCTTTTCGACGAGCAGCAGCCACCAGGGCACGGGCGGCAAAAAGATAAGCAGCGAAGCGGCTCCGCCCAGAAGCGAGGCCAGCAGCAGCCGCCAGCGCTTCGTTTGCACCGCCGAAAAAAACGAGCTTGCCGCCAACAGGAGATATGTAACGAAAATATTGACAGCGACCAGCACATCGACATAGATGATCTCGGACATACCCCACCGCCCGCTTCTTAAAAGTGAAGCATCCTCTGACCGGAAATTCCGGAACGAGGATGCTTTCATTATACGGTTTGTCTCGCGAAGTTTCTGTCAAAATGTGCTTATCCGAAAGATTTTACCCTACCCCACCCCAAACAACCGAAGCAAGAAGGCGATAAACCTTTGCCAGAAGCTCTTTTTCTGTGGGGTGGTTTCGCCGGAGGCTTCGCCGCCGGTGCCGCTGTTTTCACCGGCTCCGTCTTCGC
>Ga0099364_10010468_pt1 | contig 12754 bp, 3 predicted proteins | sample TergutTh196P3_FD_73070 | JGI IMG/M metagenome (GOLD analysis project Ga0099364, IMG submission 73070) | Microcerotermes parvus P3 segment gut microbial communities from Pointe-Noire, Republic of the Congo - Th196 P3 | ecosystem: Host-associated > Arthropoda: Insects > Digestive system > Gut ... | reverse complement strand
TACTTACTAATACGCTCTCGCCTGTAGAATAATCATAAATGACACTGGCATAAATTCCGCCGCCCGTACCGATTGCTGTGTTATTTTCGATGATACTGTCCGTAATAGTGGTTTCCAAGACATTATTACCCCCTGTATTACCAGCGAGTAGCAGACCGCCGCCGTCTCCAGATGCCGAATTGCCACTAATGGTCGAATTGTTGATAGACACAGTTCCGCCAGCGGCATACACACCGCCACCACCGCTACTGCCCGCTCTATTGTCCGTGATGTAGGAATTGTTGTTAATAACAAGGTTTGCGTCGATCAGACTAACTCCGCCGCCAGAACTGGCCGTATTGTTTCTAATAGTGGAATTGGTAATAGTTAAGGAACCATAACGAGCATAGGATTCAGGATGGTAGGCATAGCCGTTCATAAAAATACCACCGCCGCGGGTACTGGCGGTATTGTTTTCGATAGTGGAATCCTGGATGATTACAGGCAATGCCCCGCCAACGTAAATCCCGCCGCCAGTACAACTCTTACCCACACCCACAATTTCGCTTTGGTTTCCTGAAATGATGGAATCGACAATGGTTAAAGAGCCTACGTGGGAAACTTCAATATCAAAACGATCATCATAATACGTCCCAGAAAATTGATAAATTCCGGCACCATTATATTCCTCAGCAATTGAGTTAACGAAGGTATTGTCTTGTATTTTGGAATGAACAATGGTCGTGTCGGAATTTAGGACATAGATTCCTGCACCATTTGCGAAGCGGCTATCACTCCTGAATTGATTTCCGATGATTTCGGAATAGGTAATTTCTAGCGTTCCCGCAGCACCAAACCTATATGTGTTATCGTCGGGGTCGTAGTAAATAAGATCATACATATCGAAATAAATCCCTCGTCCAATATTCTCGTTGACTTCGGAATGTGCGATTTTTAGTGTGCCGCCATCCTCTCCGTTGCTGCGGAAAAATATACCGCCAAATATACCTCCGTCCCCGTTTTTGTTGATTTTGGAGTGCTCGATTTGTAATGTTCCAGATTCTCTTTTATCATTATAGGCATCGAAAACAATCCCGAAGCCACGGGTGTTTTCGGTGATTTCGGAATGGGTGATTCGCAATGTTCCTCCCGACTCACCGCTTTCAAACTGAATTCCAGAACCGCCACGATAGGATTCGTTATTCGTAATGATGCAGTGTGTGATAGTAAGATTTCCGCCGCTTTGCTGAACTCCTCCTCCGCCATAGCCTGTCATCCAACCCCCTGCCATGTTACCGCCTCCTTCGGTGAATCCGCCGGTAATAACGAGCCCGCCGAGAGCGACATCTGCTTCAAGGTTATAGCCCGCCCCCCAAGTGTTCACGACAAGTACATCGGACGCACCATTCCCATCAAGGGTCAGTTTTTCCTCGCCGAGACTGACGATAGTGATACTTCCCCGCGTTGCGGCATTGATGTTAATTTCCAGGGCATTTCGGACGCCCTGGGTACTGGGACCTAACGTAATGGTATTTGTTTCCTTTGTATTTCCGGTGTACACGACGATGATGTCGTTTTCTTCCGTCAGAGCAGCCCGGTCAATGGCATCGCGGAGTCCTTGCGATGAAAATGTGAAGTAGTTTTCGTTGGCAACGTCATCCCTTTTGACACCGCCGACTTGGATAAAGTTGTACAAAGTCTCATCGTTGCCTAGTTCGAGATCGGTATATGCAAGATTGACGGCAGCGAGCATATCCGCCGAGAGCATTTCGCGGGATTCGAGTTCTTCGATCCGGCATGTGCGGCGGTGCTTGCGTTTTCGCTTTGCGTTTGACGTGGAAGTGGATGTGTTACCGAAAAAGCGGGAAATGTTAAGGTTGTTCATGGGATGTTCTAAAAAGTTAGGGGGGAATGGGAATGCTAATCTATGGGGATGGGCGAAGGGGTGGTTTGTTGGTTTTCTGGTGGTGGAAAATGCTTGCTTCAATCAATTTCGTTACATATCGTCTTCCTGTAGCCTTACACTCGCTTCACAGAGATTCGTGCTCCCAGTGATTGATTGACTACAACATCATCTATCATGACAACTGCTCGAATGAAAACGGTGTGCGATCCTGTGCTTGGGAGTGTAATTGAGATATTACGGTCAATGCCTTCCGTAAAGCCGAGATGTATTTCCGTCTTATTCCTTACCAAATAGGCTTCATAGTGAGTTACAGGATCAGCCGTCGCGGGGAAGGCCGTAGTATATTTCGGCATATCCCACGTCAAAGAAACGTTTGCATCCACTCTGGTTCCCACGATGTGTACCTTTGTAGGTGCAGGATACCGCAACGTCGATGCACTGACACGAGAAACCGTCGATAGAAAATCACCTGACGCACTTTGGCCGGTAGTTTGAATCTCAAAGCGATAACTCGTGCCCGCCTTCAAGCCTGCCACATTCAATATCATTGTATCAACGGCTCTGGTTGTTCCTGGCCGAAGCGTTTCATAAGTAACACTCGATTGTGTCAACAATGCTTCAGTTAATCCGCTGTTAGGCATTGGCACGGCACTGCTTATAGTAGTATGATTACCAACACCAGTACCATTGATTATAATCGTTGCAAGATGCTGATGACGCAAACCATCCGCATTGGTGCCGATAACTCGAATTTGATATCCATCGATTCCTGATATGGAAACATTCCATCGAAGGCTTACAGAATCGACCTTCGCGTTCGATCTGACTGCTGAGGCTTTTACGGCAGCCTGTCTTGGTGTGAGTGTCGTAGCACGAACGTTTACAGTATCCGCATCGCCATTGCGTTTTGTTGCTGCTTGGCCGTTCATATCAACTGCGGTAACGGTAAAGTCATACCTTGTTCCCGTTTTGAGACCAGTGATGGTTACACCGATGACTTGGTTATTACTATTGAAGAGCCAAGTATAGTTTTCTGGCTTGAGAACAGCAAGGGTGCCTACTGTTCCAGCGATAGTGCCAGACGTATTTGCATTGATACGGTCTCGGGCACCGATAGTATATGTAATGCTTTCGTGTTGGGCACGCCAAGTCAATGTGATGCTACTGATGGTTGGCGGCGTAGGCGATTTTGTATTTGCCATCCGTACATTGGCGGGCTTCACTGCGTCAACGGCTACCGTTGCGATTCCCGTCAACGGCACATCTTTTACTGTAGTTGTTGCATTGCTAAATCCGGCCTTTCCGATTGCTTCAACGGTAATAGTATATTGCGTGTTTGCTTTTAGACTGGTGAGTAGAATAGACAGTGTACCACTATTTACCCGAATCTCTCCTATATCAGGATTAGCCGTTGCACCATCACTATATTGTATTACATAAGCGTCAACGTTAATGTTATATCCTGCATCAGTAGGCAAGTTGACTCGCAAAGATGTCGAAACACCGTTCACTACGCTTACCGACGGTGGTGCGAGGGGCTCCGTATCAATCAGGGTGCTCGAAACTACTACCGACTTAACATCCGATGGTTGCGAATTGAGAACGTTCTCTCCATTCCCTTTTGCAATCACTCGCAGCCAATATGTACCAGGTTCCAAACCCTCGATGATAAAATTCGTGCTGGTCGTTTCGCCAGATTCAAACGTTCCCGTAAAGTCGTTGCTGGTATTCCATTGCACGATGTAACCCGTCGCGTTGGTAACGGCATTCCACGACAGCGTAATGCTTGTCGATGTTTGATTGGAACTCTGTAAGTTCGTGGGAGCGGCGAGTTGTTCTCTTTCGGTCGTAACCGAAATCGGCTCCGATGATGGCGAGCCAAGGGCTTGAACACGGTACTCGTACATCGTAAGCGGCATGAGCCCTTGATCCACAAATTCGGTAGAGGTGCCGGTATAAACCGTTGAAAAATCGGCATCGCCCGGTCCTTTTCGTTGTAGCACGTATTGTTCTGCACCAGTGACCGCATCCCATTGGATGGAGACGGATTGTCCCGTAGCCGTTGCACGTAGGTTTTGCGGTGCGTCCAGCGTTTCAGCAACCGTAATTCGGACTACGTCTTTGAAGTAGAGCATCTCCGGCAGAGCGTAGCCGTTTTCTTCGTCGCCGTGTTCTATGTAAATGTAAGCATAATATGTACCGGCAGGAACGCCTTCCGGTGTCCAACCATTTTGCCGAAGGTCATAGAGGTTCGTTTCATAGACCGCAAAACCGTCGAAACTATCGTTGTTATCGTTGAGATAAACGGTAACGCGGGTGTTTCTCTGCTCTTCGTCGGTGCGCACGGTAGAGTTTTGGGTGTGAATGGTAAAGTTCACTGTCCCGTCCTCTTTTTGTTCGAGTCTATCGGCTTCGATGCCCAGCGGGTCGAGGAATTCGTGCAGCGACCAAGTAACGTCGCCTGTGATGTTTTCGACTTCAAATTGCCAGAGTGCGATTTCGCTCAACGGTCTTTGAATGTAATAGGCACGTTCGCTATCGCTTTGCCATTCTAAAACCGGCACGATGTGGGAGTAACTGCCAGTGCCCATTTGCTCTTCGGTGATTCGTGTGCCGTTGGGCAGAACGAAGGTGGCTTTGTGTTCTTCACCGGGCGTGCCGTCGAAGGAGAGAATCAGCAGATATTCTTCGATTGTCGAAGTGGAATTCATTGCCATTGCGGATGCGGGTGCCATTGGGGAACTTTCCCGAAGTAGAGTATCAACCTCGCGCAGACCTTGACGGATTTCTCCCTCGAGCATACCCTCTTTCACGAGATACGTTTTATTGATTGTTTTCGTTCCGCCGCCGGGAAGGTTGATTGTTACCTTAGCCGTTATTGCGAAGTATCCAGCGGGTGTCATACGGATGTTTGTAACCGATCCGCCTGTGCCAATAGGTTGAACCGTTTCACCGCTACTGACAAGATTAAGTATTTTGTCAGCCACAAATTTGATCAGTGGGCCGCCACCCGCTCGCAAAGTTTCCAAGCCTGCACGAGATTGCCCCAAAAACATTATCAGGGCGTAGTCTTTAGCGCATGCTACGGCATATTTGATAGGTGCGAGTGGATCGGGAATACGGACACCAAAAACCTTGATGGTTGAAGTTAAAATATGGGCATTGAACGCCATGACAAGATACGTGGCATCAAATTTTATCGCTGCAACCGTTGCCTGAAATACAGGATCAGGATAAGTGAAGAGCCCAGAGTTTAGCACACTAGTTGAAATAGGTGTCCGCATTACTACGCCAAGATCACTGATTATGTTCGTATGTCTTTGGTTTGGAAGAATATTTTTGACGGCATAGAGATAATTCGTACCGGCAATGAATGCCTCGCCAAACAAACTGACAAAATCGCCACTGACAATATGGTGCGTAACGGTTGTGCTTCCACGCACGAAATTTTTGGCGTGCGATTTACTAATGCCGGGGGAATTATATGTTTCCACTTTTGTCAAGTTGACAGCCCTATCGCGGCTGAAATCAACGGCGAACCATTGAGCCAGTGCACCACCCAGCGAAGTACCTGTTAGAGTCAAGGTGGCACTTTTCACGGTATTTTTAACCCATTGCGTTATGCTGTTTTTAGCCGCCTGATATTGGTCCCATCCGATGCCGTTTTTTTGTACATTACTAACCAGCCAATCGTATGTGCCATCCGATCCGCGAAACACGAGGATCGAGTCCACCAGTTTGCCGTCTTCATATTTGACAAGTCCCAGCGCATAAAAGCCGTCTCTATTACTGCCAAATATCTCGTCAACGAAATAGCCAGTCCATTTACCGTCTTGCGTGTACACAAGGTCGCCTTTTTTATTGTTGCTCCAATAAACCAATCCGCCCATCTTCGAAATCCGTTCGAGATTAACATTGGGAAACGCCAGGGTGTTAACAGTGGTATGTGCTATGCGGGAAAAATTGCCTTCGTTGTTCACATAGACGAGTTCGAATCTATACGCCGTATTGGATGCCAAGGGCATAAGGGGATTGTTTCCGATAGGATAATGAAGTTCATCAATAAGAATGAGCCTATCCGTGTAAATGACGGGAATTTCCGTGTAACGCCACTCCGATTCATTCAACTTTCTGTAACGCAGAATGTAACCGAAACCTTTATCGCCATTCTTACCTGGCTCATCCAAGTTCCACTTCAGGCTGGCACTGATATAGGGAGCGATGGCATGACCGACAAGGTCGAGGGCATCTTGAAAACCTGTCGGGGCATCCAGCACAGTCCGAAAGGACTCATATGCTCCTCTATCGACGATGCCGTCTCTGTCGGCGGCATAGATTCTCTTATTGCCGTCTAAGTCGGGTAGTGCATTACCATCGGCATCCTTGTAGATTTGGCTATTACTGCCGCCATCGACGATGCTTAATGTACTTGCCGTCCGCAAATTGTACGAAGGGCGCAAGTTCCAGTCTTGCCAAAGAGTGGCATTAGCCGGAAAATTCTCAAATATGATGCTCGCGTTTATTGCGACAATACCATTAGGAAGACCGCCGACAATGTTATTGTTCGAATTGGCAAACCCAGAGTTTCCGTTCCCCCCATTGCCGATGACGTTGTGCGTACCGGTCACCGTTACGCCCGCAGCACGATGCATGTCAGGAGAAGTGGCCGCAGTGTTACCGGCTACTATCGTGTTGTAGAGTGTTGCGCTACGAACCGGGAAATGGATGTAAATCCCGCCTCCAATATTTGTTGCTCTGTTTCCCGCTATCGTACAATTTATTACAGTTATCGTGGAAAGCGTACCAGCAAAAATTCCACCACCATGACTAACACTCGCCCTGTTCCCAGAAATTACACTGTTTGCTATCGTTAGTGCGGAAGTATAGGTAGAGCCATCAGCGGCACTAATATAAAAGCCACCACCATTATTAGCGGTATTCCCTGATATAGTGCTACCCGTTATCGTCAGTGTGGAATAGGCAGAGTAAAATCCGCCGCCAGAATTCCCCCCAAAATTCCCAGATATAGTGCTGTTTGTTATCGTTGCAGTAGAATAAGAAAGTCTAATTCCGCCGCCATAAGGAGATGATCCTGTCGCCGACACCGAGTTGCCAGAGACCGTGCTGTTCATTATCGTCAGAGTAGAATTGCCGGCGTAAATTCCACCAACAGTCCCGCCCGCTGTGTTCCCTGAAACTATGCTATCCGTTATTGTCGCAGTAGAAGAACTGATGTGAATTCCCCCAGAACCAGTACCACCGATATTGCCCGTAATGATGCTGTTTGTTATTATCAGCGCGGTGGCACCAGAAGCAACAATGCCGCCGCCAGAAGTGCCCGCTGTGTTTCCTGAAATTAAACTGTCAGTTATTGTTAGTGTGGAGTTAGCAGCAGTGTAAATCCCGCCACCAGAAGAGCCCGACACGTTTTCTGAGATTGTAGTATCTATTATCGCCAGTGTGCCGTAGTTGAGGATTCCACCACCACTACCAACCGTGGCATTCCCTGATATAGTGCATTCTGCTATCGTCAACATGCCATAGTTGAGAATCCCACCGCCACTTTCAGTAGTATTCCCGCCAGTAATGGTCAATTCTACCAACTCGACCGTAACGCCATCGGCAATGTTCATCACCCGCGACTTTTTATCGGCATCAATCGTAATGTCCGCACCAATAGCGTCAATGTTGATACTCTTGTCGATGGTAAGTTGCTCTCCGCCGAGCAGGATAGTTCCCCCACCCGAAACAATGGACAGCACGTCATTGAGAGAACGATACAACTCCGGCGCAAACGTAATGGTATCGCCCGCGTTGGCATAGGCAATCGCTTCCCGCAACGAAATCATGTTGTCATACTCATCGACAATATCCTCCAGCGTGTTTACGACAATAGACGGAGTCTCCTTGCGGTGTCCCCATTCATACGCTCCGATGTCCACAGTGCCTATCTTGCGTGTGTCCATAGCACCATTGTCAGCGTCCACCGTAATGTCAATTTTGGAACTATCACCCGCATCAATCGCCGAAGAACCTTTGATAAGCCGATAGTTGCCGTTTTCCCAGTCGGCAAAGAAAGGGTCAACGCCCACTTGGTTGCCCTCGAAGTTGCGAAACGCCGCACCCGTTCCCGCAACCGTACCGATGAGATTGTAGGTACTATTCGCAAGAGGCGAACCATAGAATAACACATCAACCGCACCATTCTTTGCAATAATCGTGTTGTTGAGTACCAGTATGCCTTCATGATTGAAAACTCCGCCGACGAGTCCGCCCGGATCATTGATCGTGTTTCCCGCAATGGTACAATTCGTTAGAGTCAAATTGCCGGTACTCTTGTTGTCAATTCCCGCTGCAATCACCGCCGAGTTTGCCGCAATGACCGTGTTCACGGCAGAGAGAGTTCCCATGTTATAGATTCCGCCTCCGTAAGCATTCGCGGGATTGGCTTTTCCTTCTGCGTCAACGGCGACGGCATAGTTGGCTTCATTGTTGGAAATGACGCTGTTCACAATGTTTGCCGTGCCGACGGTCGCATTGGTGATTCCTCCTCCGCCGAATCCGGCTGCGTTTTCCGTGAGCATGCAGTCCATAACAACCAGTGTGCCGTCCATATTGTAGATTGCACCACCGCTACTGTTTGCCCTGTTTTCCGAAATGGTTGTGTTATTTTTTACGTTCAGCGTTCCGCCGCCGGTATTGTACATTGCTCCGCCCGCACTGCTTGCCCAGTTCTGCGATACAGTACTGCGGGTTATGTCCAGCGTTCCTCCCATATTGTAGAGTGCGCCGCCGGAACTCGCCGTGTTCTCCGTAATCGTGCTGGTCATCACAGTTACCGTGCCGAAGAAGTTGTAAATCGCCCCGCCGTCTAATGCCGTATTGTTCGACAACGTGCTTTCCGTTACCGTGAGTTTGCCGGTATTGTAGATTGCCCCGCCATGCGTGATGGCAGCGTTGTCGGTGATGGTGCAATGGGTGAGCGTGAGTGTGCCGTCGTTGTTGATTCCGTTACCGTTGGTAAGGGTCAATCCTGCCAGTGCGACGTTGGTGCCGAAGGCGACATCGAGCAGCGGCGATTGTTCGTTTCCGTTGATGGTGAGGGGAACCCAACCGCTTCCAAGGGTGACGATGGTAACGCTGCCGAATTGTGCTTCGTCGATGTCGATGTAGAGTTCCTCTCCGCCGAGTGCGATGGAGTTCCACTGTTCAGAGGTTCGGACGACGATGAGGTCGTCTTTAGGGGTTGTTGCTGCTGTGTTGAGGGCATTACGCAGTGCCTGCTGGGAGATTTGGGCAGCGTTGATTTCGATGATGTTGTAGTTGTCGTAGTTCTTTAGGTTGAGGTCTTCGTATTGGCTACTGAGGACGTTGAATTCCGCTGCTCCGAATGTTACCGAGAGCATTTCGCGGGATTCGAGTTCTTCGATACGGCAGGAGCGTCCGCGTTTGCGTTTTTTCTGTTTGGCTTTGTTTGTTGCGTTTGAATTGTTGCCGAAAAGGCGGGAAATGTTGAGGTTGTTCATGGAAATTCTAAAAAAATGTAAGGATACCGTGTCTCGATTAACCTGAAACCGGCAGTGCGAGACGCTCACTGCCGGTTTACTAGTCGGCCTCTTTCGGTGTTACAATTGGGCAGCATAACCCCTAAAGAGATCGTTAAATCTACTTTCAGATATTACTTCAACAGTAACCGGCGGAACGATACCATTCCTACCTGTTGCCCCAGCGGCACCGTTTGATCCTGGCCTACCACCGCTTTTTATAATACCGCCGCGACCACCCGCTCCGCCGTTACCTCCGGGACCTCCAGCACCTCCGGGACCCGGTCTCAGTTGGCTTGCAATACTATCCCTGAAGGTTCTTACCAAACTTTCATTAAGGACATCTGCGGGAGCGAAGTAAACGGTAACTTTGGCAGCATTACCTCCCTGGCCGCCGACACCGCCAACTCCACCGGTTCCGCCGTGGGCTGCTGTTCGGTCGCCTTGTGCCTCTCCTCCTTCTCCGCCGGTTCCACCTGTTTGTCCTCTTCCACCGTTGCCTCCAGTGCTTTCTATCTTCTTGACCGGCAAAGCAGAAAGAGGGGATGTGTTGCCGTTGTCTGGAAAATTGAGAATCACCTCGACGATGGGTGCAGATCGTCCCGGATTTCCCGGTGCTCCTACACCGCCAGGATCGCCATCGCGTGCTCCACGTCCCCCCAAACCTGCCTGCGCATCGCGCCCTTTGCTGCCTGCTGCGCCTAATCCAGTTCTATTTGGGGCATTCGCTCCATTCGCTACTATCCAAAGGTTTTCGTGCGCTCCCCAGGCATTTTGGGCAACAATACGTATCGTTTGTTGCTGAGCATCGCGTCCGTAATCTGCAACATATTCAATTTTAGAATCTTTTGCACATATCAGATAATCGCACAGAAGTGTCTTGCTACCCAAAAGACGTAATGTCGATTTTTCTTCGAGTATGATCCGCTCATATTTATGAACATCGCCGGATCCGATTGACACGGTGTCGTTTTGGGGAACAGTGAGTGTTCGCACTGAAGGAACCTGTACCTCTGGTTCTTTCACTTGTTCCTTTTCTTCGTTAATTTCCCGGTTACCGCCATTGGTTGGTTCGTCAGACACAGGTGTTTTGGGCGATTTTCCATCCTCGCCTTCTTTGTCTACGAGTACAGGTTTTGTATCTTGTGCCCAATTCAATAGTGCTGGAATTGCCCAAACAGTAATGCACAATCCCCCAGCGAGAAAGTTTGCGACGAATAATGCTTTAACGATTTGGTTTCTAGATTTAAAAATCTCTGACAGTTCTTTTCTATAAAACAACCCCGCGACTGCACAGGCTGCAGTGATAAGCCCAAACCATGCAGCAATTATGTGCGCCCCCATGTCTATGTTTCGCACAAAACCGAGAACCACCCCAAGAAGGCACAAACCGAGCAACAGGAACAGGATGTGTACCGGCCAGTCCCTCCTTTGTTCACGTAAGTCCTCGCTTGCGTTTTGGTCTCTGTGAACGTTTGCATTGTTGCCGGAAAAACGCAGGAAACTGAAGTTTGTCATCATAAGTTCTGTAAAAGTGGTGGGAAAAATGCCGAGTCCGGCAACAAGAGTCCACTCAAGATGGGGAGCGGCACGCCTTACTAAGAAACGGAACCAATCCCACCTACGACAGTGGTGCATTGCTAGCCAATTGGACAATGCGAATTTCGTCCGCAGATTTGTACGCGCACTCCCTTCCAGGAAGTAACGCAACTTTACAAATCACCAGTAATTTTCTACCCGGTTTTCCGGTTCGTAGTGTAGAAAACTGCTATCCGCCGAAGCGGTCTTAGTAAGTTTGTTAACGTACTCTAAATTCAATCCGTTCCGACGGAATCGGAACGGGATTTCTGATTGTTACGGGCAGTATAGCATGCATTTTCGCCAAATGCAAGTGGCAATAATTCCCGAATAGTTCCCGAATAGTTCCGAATAATTCCCAATAATTCCCACGTAGAAAATTTTCTGACAATCCGGCATGGGAATTATTGCACACTATTGGGAATTATTCGGGAATTATTCGAGCAGCGAAAAAACCGCTCATGTGCCTTAAATATAAGCATAATAATATAATAACAACAATAAATTCCTGAATAATTCCCAAAATTCCCATACCCTCTTTCTCCCCCTGAAATTGGGACGTTTATAGACGTTTATAGGGGGAACTATGGGAATTATTGGAATTATTGGAATTATTCGTTTTCAGTGGAGGCTACTTCCGAAATGTCAAAATAGGCAAGGCTAAGAAATGGGTAAAATAGGCAATGTCCAGAAATGACACCGAAAAAAAGGTTTCCCCAAGAAGGAACGTACTGGCATGATTTTTTCCGAACCTCCCCCGTTTTCAAACTTGACAGTTTTTCGATTCCAATGTACACACACATACACACGCACACACTCTAAAAAAAATTCCAGCGACACACCGACGTGAAAAATCGCCAAACTGTGGACATTATCAGCGATGAACAGAGGACGACCATCGAAACGCTTGCCAAGAAGGGCTGCACGATGAGCGAAGTCGGTACGGCACTCGGGCTCACGCAGAATCAACTTTCGCAAATCCTTGAAGATGAGAGTCATCTATTCAACGTGATTTACTGGAGTGCGAAGGTCGAGTACGCCCAGAGGATACGGGACTTTGCAATGGACATTGCCGAGCATAGCGAGGATGCAGCGGTGCGTGCCAAGATGGTGGAGTTCCTTGCAAAGGAAAACAGCGAGGCATTTGAGAATAAGCGGTTGCACACGGGCTACACGAATATCCGAAAACTCTTATCGCTCGTCCGGCAACAGTTTACTGACGGGAAAGGAAATTTGGATTACGGCAAGATAACCAAAAAGCCCTACGGAAAGAAAATGAGTCGAAGCAAGGAGGTGTCCTGTGAATAGTGCTATTAGCGAAGCGTTGTCGATTGCCGGTCAGATGGGACTTGACCTCAACGATGTCCGCACCATTTTTCCAAAACTTGCGAGTATTGCCGATGAGGACATTGACAAATGCTTAAAACATGGTCAAGTGTTACATCGGTTGAATATATCGGCGAAGTTGTATGGTGTTATCGAGTCGCCGCAAACCGCACCGAAGGATTTAATTGCGGCGGAGCGGCATTTACGGGAAGTGCATACGAAGGGATCAGCACAATCGGGCAGTCAGGAACTTTTGAACTTGTTGCGTGGGACAGTGCCGCTACTGCCGCCCACAGACTACATGGAGGAAGACGATGAAGATGAAATCAAGGAGTGAGACTCGTGCCTATCACGAGCAGGTTGCGGAGGACAAGTTCGTTGCATACGAATTGTCCGACTCGGAGGATTTTGATAATCGGCA
>Ga0099364_10010467_pt1 | contig 12755 bp, 2 predicted proteins | sample TergutTh196P3_FD_73070 | JGI IMG/M metagenome (GOLD analysis project Ga0099364, IMG submission 73070) | Microcerotermes parvus P3 segment gut microbial communities from Pointe-Noire, Republic of the Congo - Th196 P3 | ecosystem: Host-associated > Arthropoda: Insects > Digestive system > Gut ... | reverse complement strand
AATTTTAGCTTGAGGGAAGGTAAACCTGAGTTTGTTATAGCCTGCGGAGGTATTAAGAAAGTTTTTGTTGTCGGCTTTGTTGTTCAATACATTGGCGATAGAAAGTGATTGTACCGGCAGGGAGATGAAACGCACATTTGGAATATAAGGCTCTGCGCCCCATTCTAACATCAGGGCTAAAGACGGCCTCCTGCCGCCCGGGAAAGCCGTATCGGGCTGTTCCATCAATGGTTTGATTTGTTCATAAAGGCCATAACCGGAAAATACATAAAACCACTCCTTTCGGTGGAGAGCTTCGGCAAAGGCATCATAATTGCTTGCCAGAATATGGGGGATTTCCATGTTTCTTAAAGACCAGCTTATCGATTTGGCATAGACTGTACGACGTTCGTAGACTAACACTTTCTTTTTGTCCGGTTCATCTACCGCCGCAAAAGGTTCTTTTGTATGAATATCCTGAAGAATGAAAGCAGTAAAGGCGCTGCCTGAACCGTACTTGCTTTCTACGTCAATATCTCCTCCCATGGCCACGCAAAGCCGTTTGGTGATGGCAAGCCCCAGACCTGTGCCTTCAATGTTTTGATACTTTTTTATATCTACCTGGACAAAATCTCCGAAGAGATTTACATAGTCTTCCGGTTTGATGCCATGTCCGGTGTCAGTCACGGTTATCTTGAGCCGGATATTTTCTCCTTCTCTGCTGTCTTCGATAATGGTGAGGCCAATGCTGCCCTTGTCGGTGTACTTTACTGCATTGGACAGAAGATTAAGGAGGATTTGTCTAAGGCGTACTTCATCGCCGATGAGGCTGTTGGGAATCTTACTGTCGATATTAGTAAAGAAACGGATCGGTTTTTCCATAAGTCTGGGCCGAATGATGCTTGCCACATCGTTGATTAAAGATGAAAGCAGATATTGGGCTGGAACAATTTCCATTTTACCCGTTTCAATTTTAGAAAAATCTATAATATCGTTGATGATAGAAACAAGATTTGATGCCGCCTGTTTGATATTTTGCACCTGCGAACGGTTTTCGTCTTTTAGAGTTCCTCTAAGGAGCAATTCGGCCATACCTGTAATGACATTCATGGGTGTGCGGATATCGTGACTCATCTTTGCCAGAAAGTCGCTTTTAGCCCGGCTGCCTTGCTCAGCTAATTCTTTCGCAGAAATCAATTCATTTTGATATTCAAGCATGGTCTGTGTCATGTTGTTTCGTATTAAAGCGTTGGCGATCAGTTTGCTGACAGAACGCAGGATTATTTCTTCATTTTCCGAAAAACGACGCTCCTTGTGACAATCGTCGAAACCAACGAATCCCCAAAACTGATCTTCTATAAATACCGGCACTACCAGGATAGATACAATGCCCTGCGGGTATAAATGCGCCTGTTCTATCAGGGACATATCGCGTACAAGGCTGTTTATACATTTTCCGCTTGATAGGGTTTCTTCCCATCTTGGCATATTATCGCTGTATGATATGCCAAGCGTAAGTTCCTTGCCTTGCTGCGGTTCCACATTTTCAGACCATTCGTATAATTGAGTACAATAAAGTTGTCCATCGATGGCGTAATTTTCCCAGACATACATGCGATCAACTTTTACGGCTTCAGCCATCAGCCCCATGTTTTGATATAAGGCGTTTTCAAAAGATTTTATATCGGAATCGAGCAGGGAAGCGGCCACGTGATTTACTGCGCGCAGCAGATTGTCCCTATACTCAATATCTTTCATCATCTTATTGTGCTCGCGCAAATCACGCGTATATACGGCCACAGCATAATCATCTGCATATTTAACCCGGACAAGAGTGATTTCTGCGGGCATGGCCGTACCGTCGGGCATCCTGTATGTCCAGTCCGGCAGAGTAGTGTGCCTGCCTTCCTTAAATGTTTTTTCGATGTATGCAGCAACCTTTTCATCAGAACGCTGCCCGTCGCTCTGGTATTCTGGATAAAGTTCGGAATATCTTTCCAAATATTCCTGTTTGCTATTAAACCCGAAAAGTCTGACTGCGGCTTCGTTGCAGTCTATCTTGTTATGATTCCTGTCCCACAATTGGCAGCACAGAGGGGTTGCATCCAACATTATTTTGATGCGTTCTTCCGCTTCGGATACCGGTGCCGCCTGTTTTTTTTCGGTTATGTCTATCATAGTTTTGTTATTCCATCATTCATAAAGCGTAAATTCTTCAATTTATTTCATTTATCTATTTCACTCATTGTTTGCCTTCCTGCAGCAAAGAATTTATTGTTGCGATGGCGTCATCGTATTCAGCCAACAGTACATGACCGGAGATTTTCTCCAGAGTTTCTTTATTTTTTTGGCTTAACGGTTTTTGATTGAACTCATCCAGAATGCGGTCGATTTCCGCGGCATTCTGGGCTTCCAGAACCGCTGACAGTCTGCGCAGGAGGGGCAGGTACTCTGGACTAAGAATAGAGGATTGGTAATGGAGCGGATCCTGAGTTTTTGTCTCAGGTTCCAGAGCAGTCTGAATATTTTCCGCTAATTCTGTAAGATGTTTTACAAAGTTGGCTAGGTTTCTTTCAATTGATTCTATGTTTCCGGCTTTGCCTGCGGTTTCAAGTTCTGTTGCTAAGTTCGATACCTCCTTAGCGCCAATGGATGCAGAGGCGCTTTTAAGGGCGTGAACCTGAGTAATAAACAAGGGCAGGGTATCTGTTGCGGGCACAGTTTGCAGCAAAGGCAGCCGCTCTTTTGCGTCTTTGCTGAATATGGACAACACCTGACGGTATCCTTCTTTCGTGCCGCCGGTCATGGCAAGACCTTTTGCCGTATCGACGCCGGGTATGAGCCAGTCAAGTTTGTTTTTGACCGCAGCATTTTCGTTGTCTGCTGCTGTTTCTTCATTCGGGTAGGAGGTTACCGCCCTTATATATTGTTTTTTTTCTTCAGGTATCCACCGGTTAAGTATTTCATCTAACTTGAGTACATCTATTGGTTTGGCGAGCATATCGTCAAAACCTTTTTCCATAAACATTTCTCTCATTCCCGAAACAACATTGGCTGTCAGGGCAATAATCGGCAAGGTTTTGAATTGCTCGCCATCTAATGCGCGGATAGCGACAGCGGTTTCAATGCCGTCCATTTCAGGCATCATGTGGTCTAAGAACACGATATCGTAATTCTTGTGGCTTACCGCTTCAATGGTTTGGAAGCCGTTGCTGCATAGTTCTACCTGCATTTTATAAGGTAAGAGCAGTCCTTCAGCTACTTTTAAATTTGTGTTGATATCATCGACAACAAGAATCATTGCATCCGGTGCGCTAAACTCTACAATGAGTTCATTGTTTTTGCCGTATGAAAAGCTGTCTGATACGCCGTTTAATATATCGGCAATGGATACGGAATGTGCCGGCATGGCAAGGATGTTTAAATCTTTATCTGAAATTGCTTTGCCAAATTCAGTAAGGATAATAATTTTAGCTTTTGCCCTAAATTTTAATATGATATCTTCGTTTTCTTTAAATAAAAAATATGAAATGAAAACAAAGGAATATTCACGATTTGACATTTTTTCATATAATTCGGAATTATTTGATACAAGCGTATAGCTTGCGCCCAAATTGTCAATGTTATATGCAATGGAGGCGGCATAAATTTTCCGACGTTCGTACACGAGTATGCTTTTTTCATCAGGATTTTCAACGGAGGCTATTGCTTTGCGGGAGTGAATTTTTTGAGGCAGCGTGACGGTAAAGATACTGCCTTTTCCGTATTCTGAACTGACGCTGATTTCTCCGTCCATAGCTTTGGCAATATTCTTAGCTATGGCGAGCCCCAGTCCCGTTCCTTCAATGCCCCTGTTTTTTCCCAAATCAAGTTGGGCATATTCGCCGAACAGGTTTTTAATATCTTCCTGTTTTATGCCTCTGCCTGAGTCTTTTACTTCCATAATCAGATTAATAGCGTTTTCATCAACTATGTCTCCATTTACGGTTAAAGCTACATAGCCTTTTTCGGTATATTTAACGGCATTACTCAAAAGATTAAGCAGTATTTGCCGAATTCTTATTTCATCGCCAATCAGCGCTTCCGGTATGTCGCTGTCTATATTTACTACGAAACGCAACTGCGCATCGGCCGCCCTCATTCGTATAATGTTGATTACATCATTCAACAGAGATGAAAACAAATAATCTCCGGTAATGATTTCTAATTTGCCGGTCTCGATTTTTGAAAAATCCAAAATGTCATTAATTATAGATAAGAGGTTTGTGCTTGCCTGCTTGACTGTCTGGATGTGTTCGCGTGCAGAATCAAATCTTTCGGCACGCAGGGCAAGCTCTGCCATGCCCATTATTGCGTTCATGGGCGTACGTATCTCATGGCTCATCTTTGCCAGAAAGTCGCTTTTTGCGCGGCTGCCCTGTTCTGCTAATTCTTTTGCAGTAACCAATTCGGTTATATCAGCTGAATGCTGAAGATGGACAGTTTTGCCGTCAGGCCAGCGTATGTACTTGTCCATATTGTGGTAGATGCGGCCGGTTAAGGGGTTGTGCTCCTCCCATTCGATAATTTTGTCCGGTTCTTTATCTAATTGGTGACAAGGGCAAAAATCACATATCTTGTCCGCGTCTTTTTGCATCAGTTTATAACAAACCTGTCCTGTAATGTCTCCTTCAATCCCGAAATGCTGCTTCATATAGTCATTCATGAAAAGCAGTCTGCCTGTTTCCGGAACAGTGACATAAATCATTGAATTGATACTGTTAAGGATATTCTCCAAAACTGCGGTAAATGTTGTCATCTCCGTAATGTCGTCCATGCTGACCACTATGTCGGTTATGATATCGTTGTCGCCATAGATGGGCATAGTGTGCACATAGTATACCGTGTTGTCGACTTTTGACGCCAAGTCCTGCGCTCCGTCTGTAAAGGTTTTGCGAATGAATTCAACGATTTCGGAATTAAAGCAGTTGCCGGTGACATCATCAAGTTTCTTGTCAGCGAAAAACGAAGATGCAAATCCGAGTCTTTTTAGAAGCATGCCATCGAACAATGTAATATTTTCGTCCCGGTTTACGCAGCAGATAATACCAGGGTGGTTGGTGACCACAGCTTCTAACTTTGCGGCGGTGTTACGGATTTCCCTGTTCAAGTCATTGTTAATAATAGCGCTGATAATCAGCTTGCCTGCCGAACGCAGGATAATTTCTTCATTCTCTGAAAAGTTGCGTTCATTATTACAATCATCTAAGCCAAGGAAACCCCAAAATTGATCTTTTATAAATATAGGTACTGCCAAAATAGATATGATGCCCTGTGAGGATAACAGCGTCTGCTCTTCAGAAGGCATATTGCGCACCAGGTCGTTTATACATTTTCCGTTTGACAGGTTTTCCTCCCATCGAGGAATATTACTGTATGGCATGCCGAGCGTATGCTCTTTATCTTGTTGAGGTTCTGCGCCTTCGGACCATTCGTATATTTGAGTGCAGTAAAGCTGTTCGCCGACGGTGTAATTTTTCCAGATATACATACGGTCTGCTTTTACAACTCTAACCATGAGTCCCATGCTTTGATATAAGGCGTTTTCAAAAGATTCTATATCAGAATCGAGCAGGAAAGCGGCCACGTTGTTCACTGCAGACAACAGGTTGTCCCTGTAGTCAATATTTTGCATCATCTTGTTATGTTCGCGCATATCACGCGTATACCCGGCTAAGACATAGTTATCTTTATGTTTGATCTTTACAAGAATGACTTCAGCAGGCATATGGGTGCCGTCAAGCATCCTGTATGTCCAGTCAAGAACGTAGCTGCCATCCTTAAACGCTTTTTCGAGGTATATCGTAATCTTTTCATCCGAACGTTGTCCATCGGGCTGGTACTCTGGATAAAGCTCGGAATATCTTTCCAAATACTCTTGTTTGTCTTTAAATCCAAAAAGCCTGACGGCCGCTTCGTTGCAGTCTATTTTATTGAAATTAGCGTCCCATAATTGACAGCACAGAGGATTTGAATCAAGCATGAGCTTTATGCGCTCGTTAACTTCGGTTATTTCCTGTTCCATTTCGGCGCGTATGACGGCGTTTGCACACAGAAATGCTACCGAACACATAATTTCAGTGTCGTCATCGCCAAAATACCGCTCATTATGTCGATCCTCAAAGACCGCGAATCCCCAAAAGATGTCATCGATAAATACTGGTACAGCTAACGCTGATATAATGCCGGCTGCTTTTAATGAGGCTGCTTCATGGTCTGGCATAAGTCTGGCCGGTCCGTTTACAATGTTGCCGCTTTCTAAAATTTGTTCCCAGCTCGGTGCGAATTTTGCGTATGTGACGTCAGAATAAAATGGGGTTGGCGGTGTAGTGCCGCCCGATGCCCTGTCCCAACGGTAAATTTGTGACGAGTGCAGACCGTCCGGCATCGAAAAGTTGCGAAAAAGAGAGAATCTGTCAATGTCGAACAAGTCAACAATCAGCCTGATGCCCGACGACATCATCTCATCAAATGTTTCATTGCTCTGCGAGAGGAGTATAGTGGTTGTTTTATTCAATGTTTCCAGTATTATTCCGTGGTGTTCAAGCGCTTCCTGTGTTTGTTTTATATCGGTTAAATCAGTGGCATATTGAATGTGGGCTTTTTTACCGCCTGGCCAATTAACATACCGGTCGATGTTTCGGTAATAACGCTTCGTTAAGGTATTGTGTTCTTCCCAAATGATTACTTTGTCCGGCTCTTTGTCAAGCTGGTAACGGGGACAAAAATGGCATCTCTCATTCATGTCTGCCTGAAACACTTTATAACAAGGTTGTCCAATTACGTCTCCCTCAATCCCGAAATGCTGCTTCATATAATCGCTTACAAATAATATTTTGTCGGTGTCAATATCGGTTACATAAATCATCGCGTTCGATTTATTCAATATACTTGTCATCATATCGAGTGTTCTATTTGATTCGTGCAAGGTTTCTTTTAATGCTTCTTCCATCTGTTTCTTTTCAGTTATGTCTCGCAGCGCGCCTGCCGCTCTGAGCGGGGCGCCCGAACTGTCTCTAAGCGTGGTTCCGAATGCGTGGAAGTGCCGGTATTGTCCGTTTTTAAGCATGAGGCGGCATTCTAAATCATATGGCGTTTTTCCGGTACGGTCGTTTAGATGCGCTGCAAAAGCGTCAAGTATTCTCTCCTTGTCCTCTGGATGGATCCGTTCGCTCCAGCTTGAAAGTATGTCAGGGAAATCATTCTCGTCGGAAAATTTCAGCATATGGCGAAATTCCTGCGACCATGTGAATTTGTTGTCAGGGTCTATCGGGTCAGCGCTTACAATATCCATATCCCACAGCGCTATGTTCAGAGCGCTGCTTGTAAGTTTGTATTTCATCAAGTTGTATTCCATTGCCGCTTTGTAATTGTCAACGGCTTTGTTTAAAAGAGAGGCAGCCTCCATTTCACTGTCAGATAAACGGCCGGTATTCAGGACGAGGTTGGAATAACCCGCCTTGTCGGCCGCTCCGGCAGGCATTCCCATAGCTTGATATAAGCTGCTCTCAAATTCAGCAATATCTGATTTGAGCAAGGTAGCGATTGCATTATTGACCAAATTCAGAAGAGTATCACGCTTTGCAATAGATTTGCTTTTTTGGGAATTTTTTAAGGTCAAAGCGACTAAAGATAACATCATAATCAAAAGGATGACGGTAAATACTGTCAGATGTTTTGTACGTTCCTGAGCCGATTTTTTTGAATAGTCATATACTCGGGTTGTCCAGTCCTTTAAAATTTTGTCAGCCTTGATGTGGTTTTGGGCTTTAGAAATAATTGAGCGTAATACTTCCTGATTTTTGTTAAATCCAAAAGATGATTCAATGACCGGCGCTTCAAACAGGATATTGATTTTGTATTCGGGTTTTTCGCGGTAATTTGTCTGCAACAAAAGCATATAGTCGGTCGTCATAAATAAATCTATCTCGCCATTTTCAAGCGCTTTCAGGATATCGGTGTTGGTATCGTAATATTTGACGTTAGTATTGCCCGGAAACCACCTGTTGTACATATCTACATGAACGGTGTTGCGGCAAATACCTACGGCGGCCTGTGAAACCTGATACATTTCTAAGTAGGGATAATCTGATTTTGACAAAAGTGCGTAATGTTTAACTGCATATGGCGCAGACCATAAAAAATTGTATTTACGTTCTTCGGAATACAACAATTCCGTAATTAGGGCAGCCTCGCCGGTTTCTAATTTTTCTAACATGGTTTTCCATGCCGTGTTTTGGTCGGTTATGAAATCAAACTCAATGCCTGTAAGCAAGCTTGTTTCCGCCAAAATATCCACGGCGAGTCCCTGAAATTTTTTCTCTTTTGCATTGTAAAAGCTGACCGGATAATTATCGTTTTCCGCGATTAAGGGTATTTTGGCGCCTCTTGCGGCCAAGGCATCCAAATAAACTTTCTCGCCGTTGGTGAGGGATTTGTTGAATTTATATTTTGTGTATTCATGATTGCCTGTCTTGTATAACTCATAAAGTTTGTCAATTCCCCCGGCTCTTATATATTTGCTCATAGCCGATATAACAGGCTCAAGCTCGGAATTTGCGGTAGTCAGCGAAACAGGGATGTAGGCCAGCGGCAGCGCATTATTCGTGTATGTAAACTCCGTGTCGTCATAACTGTAGGCGGCTCCCACCGAGACGCTTATAATGGCGTCTATCGCGCCGCTCTTTAGCATTTTGGCCTCGTCGGTTACGCTTGTAATTGGAATTTTTTTAAACGCCAGCTCGGGATAAGCATTTATAAGAGATTCTGCGACAGTGGTTCCTTCCAAAATGCCTATCTTGAGGCCGTTAAGGTCGTGCTTAGTTTTAATTACGGGGCTTTTTCTGTATGTTATAACTCCAAGCGAGCGCTGTGCGATGGGGGCTGACATAAAATATTCGATTTGCCGTTCGAGAGTAATGGTAAACTCGCCTGTGAAGTCTATGGTCATGTCGTCTATACCGTTCTTTAAAACGTTCCATTCATAAGACGACAAGACAAACGAGGTTCCAAAAAGGTCTGACAGCAGTTTGCAGAATAAAGGCGCAAACCCCGCGTGTCTGCCATCCGGCAGCATAAACCCTTCCGTTGAGATTAATTTCCCAAAAGAAAAACTCTGCCGTGACGCTTTGAGCGTCTCTATCGCGGTTATTTCCTCTGCTGTTATGCCCGGAATTTCCTGGTAAGATTTTATAGAATTGATATCAAAGGATGATTTTGATTCCGGTAAACAGCCCGCGATACAGGCCATAACAATGCCTAAAACAAACAGTACCACAGTTATCTGTTTTGGTTTCTTGTTCATAACGATTCTAATTTTTTCTGATTTCTTTCATAACCCGCTTCAGGCCATTTCGGCTCCACGAAATAGTCAAAATCACTATGTAACAATTATTCGGCGATTACGTCCAGCAGTTTTTTAGTCGGGAGCAGTCACGTCTTTTAGTCCGGCCTGCAGGCGCGCCGCTTCAATTACCTCGGGAGGTTGTTTGTCGCGTATAAATTTGTTCAATGCCGTATTCAATTGACGTATATCAATCGGCTTGGAAATAAAATCGTCAAATCCGTTTTTCAAGAATATATCAGCCTGTCCCACCACAGCATTAGCGGTTAATGCCACAATTGGATGTGAATAGCCCATTTCCCGTATTAATTTTACCGCTTCCATACCGTCCATTTTTGGCATCATATGATCCATGAACACAATATCATAAACATTGCCGTTCTTGATTTTTTCAATTGCCGCATGGCCATTGTCAGTCGAGTCTGCCGTCAAGCCGTACGGAGCTAAAAGTCTTTTGGTGACATATATATTCATTTCCACATCATCCACGATTAAAACGCTGCCATAAGGCATCGGCTCGCGCGTAATCTGCGCCCTTTTCATATGCGATTTGCTGCTTATGCGGGATTGCTGCAGGTTTTCCGCTGTTTCCCTGCCCAATACGCCGGAGCCGGTAAGCCCCTGCGGCAGGCGTACGGTAAACACAGAGCCTTTGCCAGGATCGCTTTCTACGAAAATTTCGCCGTTCATCAGATGTATCAAATTCTGTGCAATGTTCATACCAAGACCTGTGCCTTCGGTCATGCGGTTGGCTTCCTGATTAAATTGGGAATACAAATCGAACAGTTTACTCACTTGCTCCTTCGTCATGCCCTGTCCGGTGTCGCTGACGCTGAAAACAATTGTCACTTGAGCATTGTTTTTGCTGTCTGTCTCGGAAGAAACCGAAAATCGCACGGTACCTTCGGCCGTAAATTTGAATGCGTTGGAAAGAATATTATTCAAAATTTGTTTGACGCGAAGCTCATCGCCCGATAAAACCGACGGTAAGTTTTCATCAACATGTATCTTTAGTTCAATCGGTTTGCTGCCGAGGTGTATCATGTTTATCTGTATGGTATCGCTGATCAGGCTTGCAATTTCGTAATCTGCGATCATCAACTCTAACTTGCCGGCCTCAATTTTAGACAGGTCGAGTATATCGTTGATAATGCCGAGCAGCATATCGCTTGAGTTGTGAATTGCGCCAAAGGCTTCTTTCAGGCTTTGTTCAAGCGTTTCGTTTTGAAGTTGAATTTCTGTAATACCCAAGATTGCGTTCATGGGAGTGCGTATCTCATGGCTCATTTTTGCTAAAAATTCGGATTTTGCCAAGTTGGCCATCTCGGCTGCCTCAAGCTGCCGCTGCTCGGTGATATCGGTATAATAGCCCTCAAGTAAATATGGCGTGCCATCCGCTTTTTTTTCAACCACGCGGCTGCGCTCCCATATCCATTTAACCGAACCGTCTTTCATTATCATCCGGTAAGTGGCTTCAAACGGCAGGTCAAAGGGGTATGTTTCTGCGTTCTGTTTTTCGATAGAATCCATATCATCAGGATGCAGCATATTGGAAAAATTGACTGAGTTGCCATTCATCAATTCTTCCGGCGTATATCCTGTGAGTTCTTTGCAGCCCTCGCTGACGAAAGTATAAGTATATACAGGCGGATCATAAAGGCACTGGAATACCATTCCGGGCAGATTGTGCATTATCGTTTCAATTCTCGTTGTCATGCGCTTGCGCTCGCGCAGATCCCGAGTGTATCCGGCCACGCCGTAACTGCCTTCGTATTCGACCCTGATTAGGGTAATTTCTGACGGCATGAGCGTGCCATCAAGCATTTTATAGGTCCAGTCAGATTCAAAGCGGCCATCCTCTAACGTCTTTTTGATCAATTTCGCGGCCTTTTCATCGGAAAGCTGTCCGTCCGGTTGATACTCGGGATACAACTCGGAATACCTTTCCAAGTATTCCTGTTTGTCTTTAAAGCCGAAAAGTCTGATGGCAGCTTCGTTGCAGTCTATCTTTTTGAGATGGTTATCCCATAACTGGCAGCAAAGCGGGGTTTTGTCTAACAATATCTTTGTGCGTTCGTTTGCTTTTGCTATTTTATACTCCATCTGCATCTTTTCAGTTATGTCCATCATGGCGCCGGCTACTCTTAGCGGCGTGCCTGCGCTGTCTCGACGCGCGGTTCCTAATGCCTGAAAATGTCGGTATTCCCCGTTTTTCAACATGAGGCGGTATTCAACATCATAGATAGTTTTACCGGTGAGGTCATTCAGATGCGTTGAGAATGCGTTGAGCGCCTTCTCCCTGTCATCAGAATGCAGCCTGTCGCTCCAACAATGAATCAGGTTCGGGAAATCGTTTTCATCAGAAAAACCCAGCATGTGGCGAAATTCCTGCGACCATGTGATTTTGTTATCAGGGCTTAATGTGTCAACTGTCACAATGTCCATATCCCACAATGCAATTTTCAGAGCATCGTTTGAAAGCTTGTATTTCATTATATCATATTCATTAGCGCGGAACTGCTCAATCAGTTTCATTTGGTTTCGGACTCTGAGCTTGACTATCGCCGGAGAAAACGGTTTGGTTATGTAATCTGCGACTCCGAAAGCCAATCCTCTTTCCTCGTCGCCGGCGCCGCTAAGCCCTGTGATTAAAATAATGGGAATGTCCTGCGTTTTTTCAGAGTTTCTCAGCGCGGCGATTACGGTATATCCGTCCATTTCGGGCATGATGACATCAAGCAGGATGATGTCAGGTAAATATTTTTCAGCCGCGTTAATGCCGCTTTGCCCGTTCTTTGCCGCGTAAACAGTATATTCAGGACTCAAAATCTGAGTAAGCGCTAAAATATTTGAATTTTCATCATCAATAACGAGCAGGCTGTTTTTTTTAGCTTCATTCATGTTATTTCTCCCATTTCTTTTTTAATTCGGCAAGCGTTTTGGCGGCGGATTCAAAGTCGTAATCTTCTATTTGCTGTGCAAGCTGCAACGCAAGGTCATTTGCCCCAGATACGGCGCGGATGTCGTCGAGCAGGGCAGTACATTCGGGGTTTATATTTTCAAGCATAGGCGTTAATTTTTCAAACAAGGCCAACGTCTCTTCGTCGTTCAAAGCTTTAGGCTCTTTTCGCTTTTCGGATTCATCAAGCGGCAGTTTCAATTCTTCAAGAACCGATATTAATTCGGTTTGGAGAATGTTCATTCTGTTCTCCCAGACAGAGGCAACCCCGTCTTTAAGCAGCGCTTCAACCTCTGCAGCGGCGTTCCTAAGTCCGGTTTTACCGATTAGCCCGGCATTTCCTTTCAAACTATGCGCCAGCCTGTGTGCCAGTTCTACATCCCCCGCGGCAACCGCACCCGTTATTTCGGTATACTTGTTTTGATTGTTTTTCAA
>Ga0099364_10010466_pt1 | contig 12755 bp, 6 predicted proteins | sample TergutTh196P3_FD_73070 | JGI IMG/M metagenome (GOLD analysis project Ga0099364, IMG submission 73070) | Microcerotermes parvus P3 segment gut microbial communities from Pointe-Noire, Republic of the Congo - Th196 P3 | ecosystem: Host-associated > Arthropoda: Insects > Digestive system > Gut ... | reverse complement strand
AGTTGGGTGTGGTCGGAAACGGATGGGCCGGTTTTGACTTCTTTCGCCGTCAGGTTGTAGGGAGAGAACTTACGGGCGGCGGGACGGTCGGGACTGCTGTAACCTGAGACGTTGATCGGGTCTGTGGGACGCATCACGTAGTCGTCGCCTTCGCCTTGCCGCAGAAAAATCTTCTGTACACTTTTACCGTTGTTATAGATGAGGGCTACGACCGCATAGCGGGCAGGGTATGCAGCGGTTGGTTTATATGTCGATTTCAGTCCGATACGGAAAGCGATGGCTTCATTGCCGGTCTTCACTTCGCCTTCTACCATCGTATCGTCGCCCTTTACACGGTTGATAGCGGCTTCAGCGCTGGATGATAGCTGTGGACTGCCGCCCAAAGCCAATACGATGTCGCCATCGTTCCAGCGGTCGTCGGCCCAGATGACCGAAGCATACCATTTGCCAACGTTATTGGCTATGTTCCTTGCGTTGATAAGGCGCTCGCCCATCTCTCCTGCTCTCCAGAAAGCGCCTACGTATCTGATGGCTCCAGAAGAACCGACGAAGTCATCCGGTTTATCGAAGACATTCCTGTCCTGGAGAATGTTTCCTGCTACAACGCCGTTCAGGGAGAAGGTCGCTGCGCGCATTTCGGAAGACGTATTTGCAGTCGTATAGATATAAACGGTTCGTGAACCGGTAATGTCGTTTAGCGAGGCGCTTGCCGTATTGAAAGTAGCGTTAGGATCGAGCGAAAGCCGTAACCATGACTGGTTAGCGGGAACGTTCAGCGTCCAGCAAGCCGAAGGATCGGGCGATTCGCCTAAGGTGCATTTGACTGTTATTTTTTGCTTGGCCGGCTTATGTTCCTGGTGATTTAACATGAAGTTTTTCTTCGTGACGGTGATCGAACGGGGGATTAGATCGCCGCCATCCTGGTTGTTCCAGTTGTCCACTTCCAATCTGACATGAATCGTTCCATCCTGTAGCTTGTCGCCTGTCTGTTTGCCTTCGTCACGTACTTCTATCAAGCGAAGGTTTGTCCTGTCGCCTTTCGCGTCGTAATAATAATCGTCTAATATATAACCGTTGCACGAACCATGAGCGCCTAATACAATATTATACAGATAGCTATGGCCTTGATCCCATGTGAAGTTTCCGGCTGTGGACGGTAGCGGGAACCCTGCTTTGACATAGAGCGCACCGGCGACGCCTCCGCCTGAAGCGCTATAATCGGGATGAAGCGTGGCATCATCAAAACCCACTTCGCGAACATTCCCAACACCGTTTGTTCCGTTACCCGTACTCATACGGTATATCAAGCTGATATAACCCCCTGACGACGCATCTGGCGCCTCGCCACTTTGCGGCATCCAGCTTGCAGTAGTCTGCGGCATGAGTATCAAGTGCTTGTCGTGCGCGCCGGTATAGACCGGATTGGCCGTATGCTCGTCCGCTATGGCAGGTGAGAAAGGTGGGATGACATGGCCGTCGGGAGCGCCATAGTAGTAATAGTCGGCATTGTAGGGCGTATCCATTGGGATTGAAACCCATTCGTCGGATGCAAAATCGTAAATTTTTGTGTCTACGATATTGACTAACTGTAGCGATTGTATGACAGGCATGACGCCTTTCCCTGTAATAATACCGAAGTTTACGCGTGATAAGGCATGTTGGAAGGATAGCGTCACCTTACCCGTTGCAGGTTTGGCGCTAACTAACGCCCTGGCAGACAGGAGGTCTACCTGACGGCCTTCTTCCTGAATGGTATAAACGACGCCAAAATTCGTTTCGGCCGCTAACTCGTCTGTTGACGATAATCCTTCAAGCAAAGCGGGATGAAAGGCATGAAAAGCCATTGGATAATGAGCGGCGTCGGACGGCCATTTAACGGGCTTGTTAAAATCCCATTTTTCGAAAGCGAACCGGTAAGGGTTCAACCCGTCAATACGGTTAAAATCGGTATCCGTATACCAGCCCGAAGGGTTTGAGCCTCCTTTGGCGTAAACTTGAAAACCATTGACGTCGCTTTTCAGCGCTGTCAGGTCGACAACGGCGGCGCGTGTCGTAACGCTGTTGAACCCGATGTAATCCGAGCTTAAAGTGTTTACATCCGTAATCATGTCATCCATGCAACTCATCGGCAATATCCAAACCGATGCAGTAATTACTAAAATCTTCAAAATCTTTTTCATACGATATAATTTTTAAATTATTAATATTTAGACTGTTGGGGTGCAATTGGCTATGTCTTCCGGATTGCTTCGTTCCTCGCAATGACGAATCTTCTTTCACGTCATTGCAAGGCTATTCCCTTACGCATCTGACAGAAGTGGCAATACGGTTAAGTCCAAACTGCGCGTCAACCGGTTCGTTGTGAGTTACCAGATTTGCTCTTATGTGCACCATCCATGCATTTATATGACCATCATATAGACCATACCTTGATCTTGTCCAGAAAAATCCTTCAATGCCTGTTACATTGAGGTCTCCGTCGTAGCCGCTGCGCATGCCGGAAGCAGGGAAAAACAGCGATGCATTGGTCTGCGGATTATAGAAAACGGTACCGATGTAAGCCACGTCTTTCGTACCGAATGCTACGGTCGTATTGGGCGCGCCAACCGAGCTTGTACCCGGCTTATGGCGATCGAAAAAGCCGTCGGCATAGAAGCCCCAGAAAGAATTGTTGGCATTACCGCCGTAGTCACCGGTGCCGGGGTTGATCCATATTGACTGGCGCGTTTCGGAATTAACGATATTGTTAAGCGTGCTTGTTGCATCTTGTGAATAGCCTTTAACATCATTTGTGATTGAGCCGTCGCTCGGATGACGGTATCCCGACGGACATACTTCGTTGCCGGTATTCCAAAAACCGGGGTTGCCGGATAGCGGCCACGGCGTTAATTTTTCCGGAATTGCGGCATTGTATGCTTTCGTGGACGTATTCCACTGGAAATAATAGCCCGCCTGGGTCGGGTAATCTACAAAACTTCCCCTGCCTATTTGCGGCACGCTGCTGAAGTTCATCACCAAATTACCTGCCGGGTCGGTCACGTTGTAGGGCGTGAACCGGCGGGCGTAGGGGCGAGTATTGCTGGCGTAGGAAACTCCATTTTTGAAAGTAACGCTGATCGGGTCTTCGGGGCGCATCACATAGTCTTCGCCTTCGCCCTGTCGCAGGAACATCTTCTGAAATCTGGTACCGTCGTTGTAGGTGAGCAATATGACCGCATAACGCGCCGGAACAGTCGCTGACGGCGTATGATACGAGTTCAGGCCGATACGGAAAGAGATAATGGTGTCATTGCCGACTATCTCGCCTTCTACCCGCGTCTCTGCGCCTGTTACGCGGTTGCTCACATGTTCGGCGTCCAACGAAGGATTGGGACTGCCGCCCAGTTCCAGTACGATGTCGCCCTCGTTCCAGTTGTCGTCCATCCAGGCCACCGCCGCTCTCCATGTACCCATGTTGGCGGTACTTGTGTTGCCCATGTTGATGTTGATAAGTCGCTCGCCCCGCTCGGACGCTCTCCAGAAAGCGCCTACGTAGGTCGTCCGTCCTTCGGGCGTATCGCCGATACCCGGATGCTTATTCACATTCCAGTCCTGCGTGATGTGCGCCTTCACTTCGCCGTCTAACATAATATGTCCGTGGCGGAAACCTGTGACGGGATTTTCGGTTGCATACACATAGATTATCTGCGAACCCGTACCCGACACTGTAGCGCCTGCGCTTCCGAAGTTGGCGTTATCGCTGTTCGACAGCCGTAGCCATGACGATGCTTCGTTATTGACGCTGAGCGTCCAGTTGGCATTCAGGTCTTCGTGGCCGTCGCTTCGGATGGCTTTCACTAAAAATGGGGTCGGCGCCGGCGACTGTTCCCTGTAATAAAGCATCAATTCGCGCGGCAGGACATGGATTGTTCCCACCTGTACCTTGTCTTTGTACTCGTCCCATTCGTCTACTTCCAGCGTGACGTGGATAATGCCGTCCTGCAGCTTGTCGCCCGTTTTTTTGCCCTCTTTGAGGACTTCTATCAATTTCAGGCTTGTTTTCATGCCTCGCTCGTCGTAATAATATTCGTCAAGGATATAGCCGTTGCATGAGCCGTGCGTGCCTAAACCGAGGTTGTAGGTGTAGCCGTTGCCCTTTTCCCACAGAAAATTGTCCGGCGCTATCGGGAAGCCCGCTTTTACGAACAGGGGGCCTGTGACGCTTCCGCCGCCGTTGTCCGGATGGTCTTTCGCATCGGCAAAACCCACTTCTTTCGCATTACCGGTTCCGTTTGTGTAGTTACCCGTACTCATGCGGTATATCACGCTGATATAGCCGCCCGACGTTGCACCGGGCGCCGTACCGCTTTGCGGCTTCCAGCTTTTGGAGGCCTGCGGCATGAGCAACAAATGGTTTTCGTGGACGCCGGCATAAAGCGGATTGGCCGTAGTCTCGTCTTTATAGGAAGGCGTAAAAACGTCAATGGGACTGCCATCGGGAGCGCCGTAGTAATAATAAGAGGCATTGCCTGAAATGTACGGCGTCCATTCTTCGGCGACAAAGTCGTAGATGCGCGTTTCGCCGATATTTACCAATTGCAGCGACTGTATGAGGGGCTGCGTACCTCTTCCCGCTATTATGCCGAAATTAATTTTCGACAGGATATGGTTGAACGAGAGCGTCAAATGCCCTGTTGCCGGTTTCATCTTAGCCGTCGCCTTGGCGGCAAGAAGGTCTACCTGACTGCCGACTTCCTTAACCGTATAAACACCCTCAACCGACATTCCGGGTGCGAAGTTACCCGTCACCGCCAATCCGTCCGGCGAAGACGGATAATGGGCGTAAAAATTCATCGGATAACCCGAAGCGTCGGACGGCCACTTTACCGGCCTTTCAAAATCCCAATGATTGGCGTTGTATTTGTAGTTGTTCGCGCCGTTGATAGTATTAACGCCGTCGGAATACCATTTGGTCGGATTGGAACCGATTGTGGCGTACACACTGAAACCGTCTCTTTTTAATGTCGACAGGTCGGCGACGGCGGCGCGCGTCGTCGTGCTGCTGAACCCGATATAATCCGGACTTGAAATAATCTCTTCCGTCATCATATCGTTCATGCAACTCGTCGGTAACAACCCTGTCAATGCCATGAACAGTAATATTTTTGTTAAACGTTTCATTTTAGTCTGTTTTTATCTTTGTTTATAGTTTGATGCAGCGGATCATGTGTCCGGTGCCTTTTTCCGCCCGCCAGGGGCTTGTTGATACCTTGTTGATTTTCAATGCCATACCGATGTTGGTAGTCTGTGCCGACGATGTCCAGTAGAATCCTTCGGTAACGGTTTGATAGAGTTTCCCGTTCAAGTGTTGGCGAAAGCCTCCGGCGGGAAAGAAGAGCGAAGCGTTGTAGCGGTCGCTGCCGGTATTCGGATTGTAAAACAGGCGACCGATATAGGCAATGTCATTTGTTCCCGAAGCTACCGTAATGGAGTTGGTGACGGTACGCCTGTCGAAAAAGCCGTCGGCGTAATAGCCCCAATGGGAGTTGGACAGGTCGTTTGCGTAATTGTAATCGCCGTATATTATATTAAACAACGAATTTCTTAGCTCCGCATCGGCAATTGAAATCGGCGTGGAAGGTTCGCCCTTGTCGGTATATCCTTCGTTGGGGCGACGGTATCCGGGCGGACAGGTCTCGTTGTCAGCGCCTGCCACATTCCAATAATCCGCGCTGTAAATATTACCCCATACATTTCCCGGTATGTCAACCTGATGTGGATTCCATGCCCATCGAATTGAAGGGCTGTTCGTACGGTGTCCCCACTGAAAGAATGCGCCTGCCTGCGTTGGGAACTCGGTAAATTTACCCGGGTTCACCGGCGGCGTGGCTCCCGAAATGTCTACGGTGGACTCCATCGATTGCGCCGTCAGGTTGTATGGCGAAAACTTGACGGTTACGGCAGCGCGCGTCTTAAGTGTACCTGCGCCTTCGCCTACCGGGTCGCTTCCCAACAGCAGATAGTCGGCTTCGTCGCCCTGACGCAGGTATATTTTTTGATGTTTCGTATTACCTGCATACGAGAGTACTATTATTGCATAACGCGCCGGATAGTTCGTCGTCGGCGTGTAGTTTGATTTCAGCCCGATGCGGAAAATGATATTTCTGTCTATGGAAGTCACCTGGCCTCTAACGATCATGGCGTCGCCTTCTACCTTGTAGTTTTCGGCATTGCCGGGATTATCCGAGTATACATTCGGGTCGGCGCCCGGCGTGCCGGGCAGCTTGTCGACGCTGAGCGTAATGCCGTCGGCGCTGCCCCAGCGCGGGTCCATCCACGCCACATAAGCAGTCCAGTCGCCATATAAGACGTTATTTGATCCCATTCCGATGTTAATGATACGCTCGCCCGTCTGGTTTGCACGCCAGAAAGCGCCCACGTAAGTATTGATTTCATCGGGAATGGTACCGATACCGGGTAATTTGTTATAATCGCTTGCCTGATAGATATTCCCTGCCTTCTCTCCGTTCAGAAAGACCGCTACTTCACGCGCTGTGTTCGCCGTATTTTCCGTAGCGTACAGATAAACGGTACGCGAACCGGTACTGCTCGACAGCGTATGGCTTGCATTGGCATACGTATCGAATGATATTTTCAGCCAGGATTGCGAAGAAGGGATGCTCAGCGTCCAGGATGCCGACGGGTCGGGCGTGCCGTCGTCCCTGATACAGTTTACCGTCAGGGTCTGTAATGCGGGCGAATGTGCGTCGTGGCTTAACAGGACGTCGCTCGGCGTGATCGTGATAGCGGTGAGGCTTGTTTCGCCGCCATTCACATTGATGCTGTAAATGACCTTTTTGCCCGCTTCCCATTGGGCGGTAGCATGTTTCAGGTCTATTGCCTTTTTCACGCCGTCGACCGTTATATTAACCTTGGCGGCGTCCGTCAAAGTCTGTGGTATCATCATCAGATAGCCGTCGGCGGCGAGCAGATTTTTCGGCGTTTGGGTCTTAACCTTAAAAGAGCCGCCCTCGATGGAAGCCGAGAAGTCGAGCGCTGTCACGCTACCCTGCGGGATGTTCCAAACGATATTTTCGCCGTCCATCGGCAGGTTACCGCTTACATGCACGCCTGTGACGCTTATTGCGGATACCGTCCCGCTGCCGTAGACCATGAACCCGATAGCCGTCAGCGCATGTTTCATCTGCAAGGCGACGGGGTGTCCTGTCGGGTGAATATTTTTCCGCGCTACGGCAAGCATCAGGTCGGGTTGGTTCTGTACCGTTGTCGGTACGGCATAGCTCAGCGTCGGGATGCCGGGCGTCGTTTGCGATGAAGTTACCGCAATGCCGTTTGCAGTCGTTGCGTATGGGGCGTAGGCAAAAAAAGTGTAGTTGTCGGCAGCCGTCGCGTTGTCCCATTCCACAGGCGTACCACCGGCATACTCCCAAAAATCTGTTGTCGCATTGCGAACCATCTTTTGGTTGTACATCTTGTTGGGATCATGGCTCGGTCCCCATTGAGCGGTTTCCGTATAGGAGCTGAAAAAACCGAAGTCCTTGATATCCGACGCCGAGTTAATGGGCGTACCGCGCGTTTCGACCATATCCTCCACGGCAACCGTTGCGTTGATATATTTTGGATTATGGTTATTGAAGCCATTGTCTATTCCGGTCAACTCGTCTGCCGCGCATCCTGCCAGCAGCGGTAACATTATATATAATACAAATCTTTTCATCGCGTTTATTTTTTGAAATTTAATACTTAAAAATTAATTCTTAATGAGTTGTTATTTTAGATTGCTTCGTTCCTCGCAATGACGGGTACGTGTTGACGTTAACTGTGTCCCGTCATTGCGCACTGTGTCTCGTCATTGCGCACTATGTCCCGTCATTGCGCACTATGTCCCGCCATTACGCACTGTGTCCCGTCATTGCGAGCTTGCGAAGCAATCCAATATTTTTTAAAAATTCGTTTAAGCTCTCTTGCTATAAACTGAAAACTGAAAACTACTTGTGAGCTGCGGCAGTAATCAGCCGCCGCAGCCCTGTTAAATTGTTAATTAAATTTTTACTTCTTCGTCAATATCATCTCCCCATTCGGTTACGATTGGAATAAGGTGAATATATTCGTCGGTAGTGATAATCGGCTCGCCTGGTTCGCCACCGGGGAACTCAAGGTCTGTCCGGTTGCCGTACTTGTCATAAAGCATCTTGTCTAACAAACGACCGCCCCCTGCGCCCGGTAATTTTATTTCATACAGATAACCTTTACCTTGTGTCCATGTGCCTGAGTAGGTGAAACCGGCTTTTACATAAAGCGGACCATCGTAGTTTTTATGGGTGACGCTGTTTAAAATATCGGGATGATCCTGAGCATCTCTGAAACCGATGTAATCCTTATCCTGATTATGCTCATAGCGGTACATTATTCTTACAAAAGCTTCGTCATCTTCAGGAAGATCAGCTTTTTGAGTACCTTGAGGAACAACCCACATTTTCGGGCTTTGTGGCAGCAACATCATGTTGGCGTTGATAAGAGTAGGATTTGTAGTTCCGTCATAAAATCTCGTTTTATCAGCGTCTTTGTCGAAAAGTTTTGCCGCCAGCTCAACCGTACCGGACACGCCATCTTCAATAAAGGTGTTGTAGTAATTGTATATTTCGAGGTCTTTATGTCCGGTCGTATTCCAGAGCTGTGATAATACATTAAAATTATTGGCGCTGTTTACACTCTTAAATCCAACTGCCTGTACGAAAGCTTTATCGTCCGCATGGTCATTTGAATTCGTTATAGCGAAGTTCACCTTCGAAAGGATGTGATTGAAGTTCAATGCCAGGTTGGCGGTAGCGGGTTTCATTGAAGCCGAACCTTTTGCCGAAACAATGTCAATCTGCTTTTGTACGTCCGGCGAAATTTTTACGTCCATCGTAAAACTTGTAGGCGTAGGAGTTGTCGGAACTAACGTCATAGCGTCATTCGTGATGGGGTAAAAAGCATAGAAGTCAATCGGATAGTTACCTGCATCAGGCCATTTGATACCAAGACCCGGAGACGGTACTTCAAAATTCCACTTTCCACCCTGGTAAACGTGTTTGTGAGAACCGTCAATGGTATAGGTTCCATCGGAATACCAGGCGTTGTTGGTTGTGTTAGCATAAACGGCGAAACCATTTTGAAGATTGCCGATATACGTCACTGAAGCGCGCGTTGCGGCTGTACTGGGGTTAAGGGCGATTGCGTCTGATGTGGGGACGTTAATCACTTCTGTCTCATTCACTGAGCAGCTCACTGCCATGATGGCTACTGCTGCGATTGCTAAAAAAAATCTTGTCTTCATAATTTAAAAATTTTAATAAGTAATACAATAATGTTAATTAATAATAAGTTTTTTAGTTTAAAAATTGTTTTTTAATTTGTTTTTTTGTTAGTTAAGTGTATAAACATCGTCATCCCATTCGTCCACTGCGATACCACCTTCTATGTAGGGCAATTTGTAGTGGATAAACAAATTGATTTCGATTTCTGTGTCGTAGTTCGACAATACCTGTTCGGTTACATCGAACAGTAGCGGCGGCGTCGGTTTATAGAGTTCGCCGGTGACAAATAGCATATCTGCTGCTATCTTATAGGATTCCCGGTTTGCAGCGGAAGTAGGCGTCCGTCCGAAGCTCAAGAAGCTGCTGTTCATAACCCCGTCTTTTCCATTTGTATCGTATTTACGACGGTCGAAAGTGAACAGGTAAGTCGTCGGGTCATAAGTCGTACGGGCTGATGCCATGTAGACCTTGTTCGCGAATCCTTGCATGGCGGCGTATGCCTGATGCACTGATATTAAGTTTTCTACCTGTGCGGTGACATTTACGGGACGGGTCAAAGCGCGCATGACTACATATTTGAGTGCGTTGTACATCCTGTTTTCTTCTTCCGTGAGGAAAAGGAGCTGTTTTTCGCCGTGCGATACCATGACCATCGCCTCTGTCACTTCAAAGTCTTCGATGCTCCACGAAGCCAAAGCCAACGGTTCGTTCATAAAATTCTCACCTGTTTGCGGTCGGTAGAACGGGAATAGCTGGTCGCGCATATTCGCATTGAAAGGGATGGCATTCGCGGCAAAATCGTTGAAGCTGTTGACGTCGGTAAATCGAATCTTTCCATCCCAATAACCCCTGTCGTCTACCGATTCGTTGAAAACGATTACCGAATATTTACCTATCGGCACTCTGATATTCCCTTCCGTTACATTACCTTCGAGGTAGATGTCGAAAACCGGCATGTTTTTTCCTTTCGGAAAGAAGCGCAACGATACGCGGTGTACGGCATCTCCACCATCAGGGGAAGTAACGTTCAGACCCGACTTGCTCCAGTCAATATTAACCGGTATCAATGCTGCTGGGGGCTGTTCGTCGTCTTCTAAGGGACGACGCTCGCATCTTACTAAGGACCCTATTATCAGCGCCGATGCCAAAAACAGTACGATATATCCCCTAATGCGTCCGAATGTTTCCATCTTTATTATTTCAAATCTATTCTTTTTCATTGTTTTTTCCCCCTGATCTTTATTTTCGATTAATAGTACGGACAATAGCGATTTTAGCCTTGACGGGGCCTACATACGTATGCTTACCTGTCCTTTGGCGCAAAAGATGCCATTCTTCGTCCATTCCGAATTTTGATTTGTACTCACGATAGCTTGTGCTAACGAAACCTAAGCCTAATGAATACTCCATTCTCCACTTACCATCCCTGCTTATGGCCTGGGCATATCCGCCGCTAACGCCGGTCATGATGTTAAATTCTCCCTGAAATCCCTTACTTCCCTTTTGGAAGTCGAAATATCCTCCGCCGATAAAGAAGCCTCCAAACCAGCCTGTCAGTTGCGGGCGATTCTCGCGATAGCCTAACCACCGGCGCACTTCTAACGTACCGCTGATCATCTCAAAGCTGAATTGCTTGTCCTCTGATAGCCACCATGGGAAGTTATAATCGGCTAATACCGACCAGCTCATCCCGAAGGGAACTTCCGCCTCGATGTTCACCGCTGTAATAGCGTCAAAGAGCATATTTGTCTTTACGGCAAAGAGCATCTTTTCGGGGCGCTGGCCGGACGGCATGCCATGCAACTGGCTGTAATCGTATAACCGCTCGTTCAGGGGCTGACTGTAGTCGAGTAACTGCGTATTGCCTTGCCGCCCGTTATTCTGGCTATAGATAGTACGGTCAGAATGGGTTGCCCTGTCGGTTACTTGATACTCACTTTGTCCTTGTTCGGCGCCATAATAAATATTATTGTGGGTGATGTTCACCTGCTCGGCCGTCAAGTTGTAATTCGTAAAGTTTCCGTCTCCGGTAATCTCGTTTTGGCTCGTTGAACGCCTCAAATCGGACATCGAATAATGCTTCGCGCTTTCTACCCGTACGTTGTCCTCTTGCCGTATGTCATGCTTGTAGTATATCATACAGGTAGCTCCTCCGCGCAGGTACGGGAACATATAGTCGGATAAGTACTTGTATATCGTTCCGGAAGCCGCTTTCTGCAACCGTTTCCGCTTTTCGTCGCCCGAAAGCGACGAGTTAAGTATCTGCAGCGCTTCCCTTCTGCCCGGCATGGCATCATCCTCTTCAATCATCTGCCGTAATCCATCCCAGTCTTCTCCGGCGGAAGAAGTCGTTATCCGGTCTTTCTCCATATTCGGATAGTTTCGCAGGATGTAGTACTTGATGGCCTGCGCGCGCTCTTCGGCTAATCTTTCGTTTCTGTCCGTATATCCGTCGGGCGAAGCGGAACCGATAATCGTGATGTTATCTATTTCATCGCTTATCGAATGATCCGACAGCGTCCCGTCAAGGAGAGCGAACGCCCGTGCATTGTCCATGTAACCGCGGTCGATCTCGGAACTGATGTTCCTGAAGCGAACCAGAACGGTTTGGCTTGATAACGAGGCGCTTTGGATATATGAAGAGGATACGGAAGAACGATTGATTTCGGAATAGGTCGAACCCGATTGCCGGGTTTGTGAGAAAACCGGACAAGCTATCAAGGCTATCCATATCGGCAAAATGTACTTTGCGCCGTTCCCCTTGATTCTGGGGTTTGAGAGGATAGTCTCCAAAATGCCTGTTTTCGCTTTTAATCTGATCATATTCAATTCGTTTTAAAAATTTTATTTATTCGTACTGACTACACAAATGTATTCATTACAGATTTAGAAGAAAAAAAAATCGTGTTCGGCCTTCTTTTTTTCGGAGCTTTTTTTTAGCTCCATTTTTCATCGCCATGATTGCCTTTCGACTTCAATGCTTCTGAAATCCGGTACAAAGGTAAGGCAATATTTTTAATTGACAAAATATATTTGCAAAAAAATCATATAAATAATTCTAAATTATGTCTATATTTTTAAATTACCTTTCCATAAGGGTATATAATTATTTAATTTTCAATTTTTTAAAAGAGACATTTTTTTTTCGGGAAAACCGCATTTTTTTTCGACGACGTTACACGTCGATCGTCATTGAATGACCCCGATTAACGCCATTTTTAAGCATTAAATATATGAATATCAATCAGTTATATTACATATCCATCGGTATCCCCATCAATCATTTTTTTTTACCGCCTTTTCATTGAAATCAGCAAAAATTCGGCATCCCGTAAGAGATGCATCGCTCGTTTTCAGCGATGTTCAGCATCCCGAAATCCGGCATCCCTCTCGGGATGCACCGCTCGGTAGAAAAATGCCGCCAAATCAATCCCTGCATCCCATTAGGGATGCATC
>Ga0099364_10010465_pt1 | contig 12756 bp, 10 predicted proteins | sample TergutTh196P3_FD_73070 | JGI IMG/M metagenome (GOLD analysis project Ga0099364, IMG submission 73070) | Microcerotermes parvus P3 segment gut microbial communities from Pointe-Noire, Republic of the Congo - Th196 P3 | ecosystem: Host-associated > Arthropoda: Insects > Digestive system > Gut ... | reverse complement strand
CTTAAAACCGCAGTTGGCTCTGGAATGCAACCACAGCAAAACTTGGAAGATGAGTTTTTGAAAGAACTGGACAGACATAACCACGAACTGACCCGGAGACGCGAAAGCGACATGGGAGAGCATGACCGCGAGAGAGTAAAAGCCGTTTATAAGGATAATTCCCTTACACTGCAAAGAAAATCTGGAATTGGAAATAACAGGAGTAATATAACTACCGAACCGTAAAACGTTTGCAGAACACAAGCAAAGAAGTGATTATTATTGCTTATTATAAACAGTCCAAATAGCCTAATAGAAACATCAAAGTATATAGCCTGATTGCTATCGTGTAAAGATGAAAATAAATATATTCAAATAATAGCCGAAGTGTTATGTATTCGTAGATATTTCAATTCATTCAAACAATTTTTATCACTAAAACTAACGTAAAATGTCTATTGATTTCTGAGATGTAGCCTGTTAATATAGACACGGACACAACATATACGAGCATTATTCAAGCGTACGATTGATTTAATGCTTGTTAGATTGGTCAAAAAAAATGAAAAGGAATGATTAAAATGACGAGAAAGTTATCAATTGCGTTGGTTGTACTATTGTTAGTAACTCTGGTAGTGCCTCAGACAACATCGGCATACCACGCGAGTTTCCCATTAGACGTGAGCATAGGCAGACAACTCTGGTCTCTAACAAGGCACGAGTTATACCCTAATACAGTACATACAAGCGGGCAAACCAGTAGAGTGCGTGCAATATGGCTTGGAACTCAAACAAATGGAAATGGAACAGACTGGAGATTAATGGTAAGGGATCCTGCTACCCCTAACGGAACAATAAATATTCCCATGAGGCATTATACCCATATGGCGATTGTTTTCGTTTGTCGCTCCAATGCAACTGTTAATCATTTTGTGGATAATGTAAGAGTAACTAATTTCACACGTCTGTCGACAAATGAGGTATATAACGCAAGTGGTCAGAGAATTGTCAATGATTTTATCGTGTTTTCCGGTTCAGCCCATATTATCCCTCTTGACACCGCTAGTACAAGTAATATCTATCGGCTCAATACTGTTGACCCGGTTGGCGGCACTCAGAATCACACTATTACCATTAACTGGACATAGGTAAATATATATGAGTAATGCCCTCTCAAGCGGTTATTATTTTGCGAAAGCATATCATATCTAAACTCCGCATATAGCATATTTGGTCTATAGAAACTGATTTTTGATAAGCATTTTATTTCTCGGAGGTGAAACACATCAATAACACAAAGATAAACAGATAAACGACCGCTACACCAACATAATGAGTAATCTCTGATGCGGATTATCTTCTAAGCAGTAAGCGCCCAGGACACTTTGCTTCCGAGGGCGCTTTTGCATATGCTCACTGCTACTGATGGACACTCCTGCCGCTCAAGAGCATCATCACGGTAGATGTGAAATATCTCCGCCTGTATATGCTACAGACGGCTCTTTGCCTGTCATATGGATTAGCGGTCGCGTTCTTCCTTGCTGTCGAGATAGTCAGCCTTATGCCGCTCCCGCTTGCTGTCCATAAAATCATCCTTGTGCCGCTCTTTCTTGCGTTTCTCCAGTTCCTCCAAGCGTTCCAGCAGGGACGGCTTGGGGGTATTGTTGATGATGCCGTCACCGACCATGTTATAATTGCCCTCAACGGCTAACTCCGCATTGACGAGGTAGCCGGATTTACTGTCTTTATCGTTGCCTTTCGTTTCAGTCTGCGGCTGAGTAACGAGCCTGTCATGGTTCTTAGCCATTCTTGACTGCCTCCTTTTTCTCAAATTCCAAGTTAAATGACGGATAGCCCTCGCCTTTATCGACCAATATGATTGTTGCGCTGTAGGTTTTGCCGGATTTCTCTGAGTACAGCCCATCAGCATAAAACCGCCCTTTGGCTATAAGAGCGGATGCAATATCCTTGGTGAGCATCAGCCTTTTGGCGGTGAAAAACTTGCTTTCCTTGAAGATGGCGAACTTACAGGCATTGTTGTCACAGAAGAAACCCTTGAACGATTCTGCGATGTTTCCCCCGCACCTCGGGCATTTCCCGGCAACTTCACCGCTCCCGGCTTTAGCTTGCCTGTTAGACGGAAACAGGGCTTTGTATTCATCAAGCGGGGCGTTATTAGCTTTCACCGTTTCAGCCACATAACCGTTGATTGCCGCCATGAACCCGTCAGCCGTCTGTTCCTTGCGCTCTATGCGTTTGAGGTCGTTTTCCCATTCCGCTGTCAGCATGGGGGATTTTACGCTGTCGGGCAAAACCTTAATCAAGTTTACGCCTTTGTCGGTAGGCAGCAGCAGTTTATCCTTTCTCGCCAGCAGGCCGGATTTTACGAGGTTTTCTATAACAGCGGCTCTGGTGGCGGGAGTGCCAAGCCCTTTCCGTTCCGCATCATCGGGCATATCCTCCGCGCCAGCCGATTCCATAGCGGACAAGAGCAAATCTTCCGTGAAGTGCTTCGGCGGCTTCGTGAACCCCTCCCGGACGGATGCCGCAATGACGAACCCCTGCCCCTCTGCCAGTTCCGGCAACGGCTTGTCCTCGTCCTTTTTCGTCTTGCCGATGCTTGCAAGGAACGCTTGCTCCACGGCTTTCCAGCCGTTTTGCGTGACGGTCTTGCCTTTAGCTGTGAATGTTTCGCCGCCGCAGTCAAGCGTTATCACCGTTTCGGCGTACAGGTGCTTATCCGACACAGCGGAAACGAAGCGGGCGCTTATCATCATCAGGACATTCCGCTCGGCTGTAGGCAGGGATGACAAGTCGGCCTTTGGCATCGAAGATGTGGGTATTATCGCATGATGGTCGGTGACTTTGGCGTTGTTTACGATTTGCCCCAAGTTGACGCTCAGGCTGCCTACCGCAAACGGCAATATCTCAGCAACCTCAATTACCAACGGCGGTATGCCCGCCGCCATATCCTCCGTTATATAACGGCTGTCGGTTCTAGGGTAGGTGGCGATTTTCTGCTCATAGAGGTTTTGGACGGCACTTAATGTCTGAGCGGCGGTGTAGCCGAACAGCCTGTTCGCCTCTCTCTGGAGTGTCGTAAGGTCATACAGCTTGGGCGCTGATTCGCTTTTATCTTTCCGCTCCACGGACTGCACCACGGCGGTCTTGCCGTCGCAACCGGAGGCTACCGCATCGGCGGCGGCTTTGTCCTTAATCTTTTCCCGCTCGGCTTTTATATCATCACCTCTTGCCTCAACCACATAGTACGGCTCTTTGACAAAATCCGTGATTTTCCGCTCACGCTCCGCAATCATGGCTAGAGTCGGGGTCTGCACCCTGCCGACACGGAGCTGGGCGTTGTACAGCACCGAATACAAGCGGCTGTAATTCATGCCCACCAGCCAGTCTGCTTGCTGGCGGCATTTCGCGGAGTGGAACAGGCCGTCATAATCGCTGCCGTCTTTCAGGTTTTTGAAGCCGTCAAGGATAGCGGATTCCTCCATGCTGCTTATCCATAGGCGCTTCATGGGCTTTTTGCATTTGGCGTGTTCGTAGACGAGGCGAAAAATCAACTCGCCCTCCCGCCCTGCGTCACAGGCGTTCGTGACCGTGCCTATATCCTTGCGTTTCATCAAGTCCACAAGGGTTTTCAACTGCTTCTTCGTGCTGGCGGCGGCTGTGTATTTCCATTCCGCAGGAGCGATTGGCAAATCCTCATACCGCCATTTGGCGTACTTCTCGTCATATGCTTGCGGCTCGGCAAGCCCCAGAAGATGCCCTACGCACCAAGATATGACATATCCGTTGCCCTCATAGCTACCGTCACGGCGGGTCTTTGCTCCCAGCGCATCTGCCAAAGCCTTTGAAACAGACGGTTTTTCCGCTATAACAAGGTTAAGCATAATATCTTATCTCCTTTCTCTCATACCGTTTCGGCTTTCGCGATCACGGCGAAAAGGGCGGCTGTAATAACCGCCCCTGACGCTGCTTTGCTTATGCTCATAAACCGTCATCCACTACCTTGGGTTCGTCATCTGGTTCGTCATCGTCCGTGTTGTAGTAATCGCCATCCGTGCCATCGTCATCCTCGTCGCTGGCGGGTTCGTCCTCAAACTCCATTTCCTCGCCTATATCTTCCTCGTCATTGTCCTCATCGTCATAATCGCTGCCGCCGCCCTGCTTTTTCGGACGGACGATTTTGAGGTAATACCCCGCGCCCCCGGCAACCGCCAAGGCTACGAGCATGAATATCATCGTGCCGTTGCCGCCATCTTCGGCTGTCGGTTCTTCGGTTTCGTCCCCTGACGCTCCGGGCTGGTCATCGGAGTTCTTCGGCGTGGTGGAAACAGGGATGCCGCCGCTGGAAACTGTTATCTCATTCCCGGCTTGTTCCGCAAGAGCAATCAAATCCATTTCGGTGACGGCTTTGAGGAAATAGACGTTATCGGAGTTCCGCTGGCGGTCTATCACAAGGTAGAACACGTTGCCCTCCGGGGTTTTGAAAGTGAAAAACTCTTTTTCGTCTTGGTGATTGGTCACGTTGTCAATGACGGTGGCCTGACCTGCGGGCGTGAACGGATTGGACGGCGTGACCGGGATGCCCTGCGAAAAGTCATAGAAAGGCACATCCGAGCCATCATAGAGGGGGTTGGCTACGCTTTGTTCGCTTGACTGGTTTCCGGCAAAGTCCACGGCGTAGACGCTCAGTGTTTCGCTGTCAGCAAACGCAAGCAAATCCAACTGCAACACGCCGTCCTCGCTGAAGCTGAACCGCTGCTCGTTCACATAGACGGCCTCCACGCCCAAAAAGCCGCCCGATGCCACTATAAGCAATTCCTCGTCCTCTATTTCTATGGTAACGGACGGCGGGTTTCCGTTTTCCTCGGCATACGCCGATGCCGGGAAAAGAAAAACGCCCATGCAGCACATGAGCGCCAGTATGATTGAAAACCTGATTTTCATTATATTGAATCCTCCTCATCGTTATATTTATTTTGTCTGTTTTTGCCCTCGTGCAAAGCCGCATCAGCGGAATCGGTCTTGCCGTCAGCCTGTGAACCGCCGGGAAAACCGCTCTTGTTATCGTCAGCGATTGCCAAGTCCGGCAAGGCTGCGCCCTGCTGTTTGTCCTTGAACATCTGGACAAAGGCGGCCAGTTCGTCAGGGGCTATGTCCACGCCCCGCACCGCCGCAACAATATCAGCGTTCTCAAGGTCGGTCAGTTGCTTCTCCAGTTCACGCAAGCGGAGTTGCCCTCTGTTCATCTTGACTTTGATTTTCTCGATTTCATCCCTAATCTTCTCTATCCTCGGGTTCATAGAACGCTCCTTTCATATAATTATTATTCAAACTCCATGAAGAAAATGGGGTTGAGCCTTCGCCCGTCCCTCGATACTTCTATATGGAGATGCGCCCCGGTGGACGCTCCCGTGTTGCCTACCGTGGCTACGACATCGCCCCTTACGACCTCTTGCCCCTCGGTGACGTACACCTCATGGCAGTGCGCGTACCTCACTTGGTTGCCTTCCTCGCATTCGATAACGACATAGTTCCCATAACCGTCAGCGTCATACCCGACTGCGATTACCTCGCCGTCAAGCGCGGCAAGCAGCGGAGTCCCCTCTGGCAGCCCGATGTCGATGCCCCAGTGGAACTGCTTCACTGCGTTTATGGGGTGGATTCTGTATCCGTACAGGCTGGAAACATAAGGCCGCCAGTCAAGGTCAAAGGGGTTGCCGAAAAACTGCCTCGCCCCAAAGGATTCCATTAAGATATGGAAATGCTGTTCCTGCTCATCGTCCATCGCTTCAATCAGCACCTCGGTAAATGAGCGTGAGGTTAGAGTGACGTTAAGGACGTGCCATTCTTCTTCGTCCACTATCTCAACTTCCGGCACGATTTCAAGTGTGTAGTGGGCATCGAATATAGCCCGGATAGCATCCTCGACATCCGCATAGGCGAAGTCTTGGTACACAGCCGTCAAAAACGCCATCAGAGCGAATGGGTCATGCCCTATGCTGTCGATAGTCAGGCGGTACTCGTCATAATCGGGGTAGTGGGTTTCTATTTCCTCGATATATACCCGCAAATCCGTTTCCAGTTCGGTGTAGAGTATGCTGGCATCGTCTATATCCTCATAATCGGCGGCGTAGGAAACAGCGCCGACATAGGATGTCGTGCCGGAAAACATGCTCATGCACATGGTAAGCATGGACAGGATAAGGAATATAATCAGCACCAGCAGCCCCACCTTGACGAGAAACACAGGGTTCTTGCGGAGCATGGACGTGACAGCCTTTGCGATTTTCGCGGTGACGCCAGCGGCTTGCTTAGATGCGGTGGCGGCTTTTTTCGCGTTCCGCAAATCCTTGGCGTAGTTGCGCTTGATTGCCCTTTTCTGCATGAAGCGGGAGAGCGGGTTGGATTTCAGCTTTGGGTTGTCCCTCAGAGCCTTTCGATAATCCAGCTTCATCTTGTTTTTGATGGATTTCTGCTCCAGCTTCGCCGCTTGGCGGTATGGGCTGTTTTTGTGGAATCGGTAAGCGGAGGTAACTGTCCGTTTAGTCCCCCGGTAGCCGCTCTCGGCAAGCAACTCGGCTTTGTGTCCCACCTTTACGCCCACGTTTTCATGCTCCACCTGATGGAGTTTGGTGTGAATCTTGGTCACTGCCATAGAAGTGAACACGCCAGCGGCCTTTACGGGCATAGCGGAATCCTTGGGCTTGTTCCACTTGGCTTCGCCGATGGGGATTGCCTCTTTCTCATGGGTCAGCTTGGTGACGGTCTTGTTTTTCTTCTCGTCATGGACAAGCTGCTTCTTCTTGACGGTCTTGGTGGGTATCCTGTCTTTGGCTTTTTCAAGCCGCCTGTCCAGTTTCTCGGCTTTCTTTTCCAGCTTGACAACCGCTTTATCGTCTTTAGAGAATTTCAGCTTGCCGTCCGGCTTATTATCGGCATCGCCGGAGGGTATTTCGGAATCATCGGCGTTTGCCTCCGCTCCGGGTTTTCCGTCCGTGCCGGGTTTATTCGTGGGCGGCTTGCTTTTGTGGTCTGCGTCAGCGGGTTCATCGGGAGTGTCGGTGGAATCATCTGGAGTATCGGCGGGAGTACCAGAGGGGTTATCGGTTGTCGGTTTATCGGCTGTGGATTTGGCATCGTCATCAGCTATATCATCATTGTTAATACCCGCATTGACAGTATTGCCGTCCTTGACTTTTTCCGTAGCCTCATCGCCGTCCCTGCTACCCTCCGTGACCGCCTCATCACCGACATCGGCATCCTTATTATCATCGCCGTTTTCAACATCGTCCATTTCTTCCTTGTCAGAGCCATCATCCGGCGAATCGCCACTGCTGTTCTCGTCTTTGCCATCGCCCTGTTCAAATTTGAGCGAGGAATCCTTGTCTTTCAGCTTGGATTTGCGCTTGGGCTTATGGCTCAGAGCCGTTTTGCTCAGTGCGGTCGCGCCGACATCGAAAGAAAACCTTGTAGCGGAAACGGCGGTGTTCCTGTCGGGGGTTTCGTCCGGGGAAATGTTGCGCATTATGTTTGCCACGCCACGCTGGAACACGCCCACATTCACGCTGTCAGCCCCGCCGTCCGCGCCGTTTCCGGCTGCGGGCATATCGCCCGGAGGGGCAAGCGCCGCCCCTGCATGTTCGCTTGGAGCGGCGCTTGTTTCGGGTTTGCCGTGAGCATCGTCAAGCCGGAGTTTCTGCTGTTTCATCCGCAGCTTTGCGGCATCGTCAGAGGAATCGGCTTGTCCGGGGTTTTGGCTATCACCCCCGAATTGGATTTTTCGGCTCATCATCCCACCTCGTCCAATTTAGTTGTCATAATCCTGTACAGTTCCGTGTCGGTCGGGAATTTATCGGAAAATGGGATTATGGTGTTTCCGTGGAATAGCAAGCCTTCTCCCGCCGCGGACTGCGTGACGTAGGATAGCTGATAAGGCGAAATGCCCAACTGCTTTGCTAATATTGCCCTATCGCCGCCCGCTTGGTTGAGCATCAATATGAAGTCCGAATTTTCAAAGATATTCTCGATTTCCCTTGAAGATAGCAGGTCTTTGACGTTTTGGGTTATGCCTGTGGGGATGCCGCCCCATTTCCTGAACCGTTTCCAAATCTCGATGGAGTAGGCGGCGGTCTGTTCCTCTTTGAGCAGAAGATGGAACTCGTCAACGTAGAACCATGTGGTTTTCTTGGCGGCTCTGTTGATTGTCACCCTGTTCCAAACAGCGTCTTGGAGTATGAGCATACCCAGCTTCTTTAGCTGTTTCCCCAACTCCTTAATATCGAAGCAGACGAGCCTGTTTTCCATGTTGACGTTGGTTTTGTGGTTGAACACGTTGAGCGAACCAGTGACGTAGATTTCAAGCGCGGTAGCCACATGCTGTGCCTCCGGCTCTGCCTGTTTGCGGAGCAGATTGTACAAATCCTCCAAGATAGGCATATTGTCGGGATGCGGGTCTGAAAGGTAGTCCCGGTACACCAAGCGAACGCAGCGGTCGATGATGGTTTTCTCCGTCGGTGCAAGCCCCTCCTTGCCGCCCACGACCAACTCGCATAGCGACAAGATGAAGTCGCTTTTCAGTGTCAGCGGGTTTTCCTCATCGCTGTAGTCTATGTTGATGTCCATAGGGTTGATGAAGTGCGGGCTGGTGGGTGACAGCTTGATGCACTGGCCGCCCAATCTTGACACAAGCGGGAAATACTCGCCCTCCGGGTCTGCGATTATAATGTCATCGTTCGTGATGAGAAAGGCGTTGACCATCTCGCGCTTTGCTGAGAAAGACTTGCCCGCGCCGGGAGTTCCCAATATCAGGCCGTTCGGGTTCTTTAAGGTCTTGCGGTTAGCCATTATGAGGTTGTTTGACAGGGCGTTCAAGCCGTAGTACAGCGCCTCGCCGTCTTGGAATAGCTCCTGTGTCGTGAACGGCACGAAAATGGCGGTGCTTGACGTTGTTAGTCCACGCTGTATCTCTACTTGGTTTATTCCCAATGGCAGGGATGACATAAGCCCACGCTCCTGTTGGAAGTCCAGCCGCTTCAATGCGCAGTTATACTTTTGGGCGATGCCCGAAGCCGCGAAGACAAGGTTTTCCAGTTTCCGCTTGGTCGGGGCTGTGTTCAGCACGATGACCGTGACGAGGAACATACGCTCATTGCGTGATTGCAGTTCTTTGAGGATGTTCTTCGCCTCATCGCCGTAGGTGGCTATATCGGTCGGGATTACGTCCATATCATACCCCGCCCGGACTGCCTTTTTCTGCTCGGCAATCTTCATTGCGTCAAGGTCGGTGATTTTCCGCTTGATGGTCTTGATTGCCTCCATCTGGTCTATGGACTTTATGTGCATATTGACCGTAACGGCGTTGTCCATGTTGAGGTAGTCGGCCAAGAGCCTGTCGGTGAGTTCGGGGGCGATTATCTGTATGAAGCTGGCCGCTCCTATGGTCGTTCCCATGCGGAATGTCTTTCCGTCACGGAAGTCAAAAGAGGTCGGGGCGATGAAGTCCTTTGTGTTCATGCCTGTTTTGGCGAGGTCTGACCACGCAAACTGTAGCTTTTCCGAGCCGTCCGGGTGAAGCTGCCCGTGCAGCACGGCAAGCCGCTCCACGCCATTGAGGGAATGGGCTTTCACGCCCAAGACTTTGAAGTTGTTGATAATGTCGGTTTCTATGCGTTCAAGCCTCGGCTTCGCCTCGCTGAGGTTAGCGGATTCGATTCCGAACGTGATATACTTCATCTTCACCAAGCCGTTGTTGCCTTTGGAAAGCTGGGTTTTCAGCATTTCGGCATACTCCATGCGGATTGAATTGAAGTCATCGTCTTGGTCGGGGATGCTGATGGCTTTCTCGAAGTCGCGCATATTGCCGTACTTGTTGATAAAGGAAAGCTGGACGCTGATGGCTGAATCGAAGTAGTTGAGGAAATCGCAATACCCCTCGAAAATCTGCGTCTTGTCCTCGTTCTGGGCAAGCTGGTAGTTTATATCGCCGAACGTGATTGTTTTCGTAAACAGCCGCTCATTCACACGGCAGATTCCGTCCTTATATATAGCATGGAACGGTATGGACTGCTGCGCCGTCTGCGGGGCTTCTTTAGCGCCGAACATCTTCTGGAACAGCGTAGCCTTTATGCCGTCTTTCTTCTGGGCTTGCGCTGGTACGGCTTTAGGCTTTGCCTTTGCCGGGTTTCGCTGAGTTTTCTTGTTTGACTGCTGCTGGCGCACGTTTTGACCGAGCCGCTTTCTCTGGCTGGCTTGCTTTTTGGTTTTTTGCACGTTCTCTACGCTCAAGGTTCTGACCCTCCTTTTCGATTGTTGAATAAAAGTTCTCCGTTATATACGGCCTCTTTGCCGGGAAAAACCATCGGCTGCGCAGGATGTTAAACAGGATTTTCTCTGCTGGCTGCCCGTCCCTCTCGTACATCGCCATGAAAAAGGCGGGGAGCATCATCCCCATCATAATGAGGACGGCGGTGGAGTTGCCGAGCGCGCCCCTTGTTGCGAAGAACGCGGGTACGCCGATTAGAGCCGCCGAGCCGAAACAGACAAGCTGCCTTTTGGTCAAGCCGAGCATAAGTTTCGTTTTGACTTTCGTGAGGTCTTTGGGGATTTGGACATATGCCACTAAAAATCACCTCCGTTCATGTGGCTGAAAATGTGGGCTATGACATCGACCGTCCAGCCGTTGCCTATAGCCTTGTACCGCTGCGTGTTGCTGATTTTTACGGTCTTTCCTGTATCGTCCGTGCCGTAGGCGGTGTAGTTGTCCGGCAAGGTCTGGCATCGTTCGGCCTCCACAACGGACAGCTTGCGGACTGTGTAATCGCCGTCTGGGAGGTTGATTTTATACAGGCCTGTTTTCGCGCCCCTGCCGCCGCCGTTGGCGCACATGGAAACCGTCTTGCCGTGAACGCTGTAAATCCTGTTGCCCTGACCGCCAGTGCCGATAAAGCCGACACGCACCGGGGAGCATACGACGGAATCGGTCAGTACGGTGGTCAGGGCGTTCGTCTTGCCGTCACTGCGCACTTCCAGCCGCTTGAAGCTGCCGTTTTCGTCCGAGCGTGTGCGGAGAGCGGCGCCCACGTCCTCCGCCGCCATCCGCTCCGCCACAAAAAGCCCTGTCTTTTGGCGTTTTACCATTGACAGGGCGTTCTCCTTATACATGGTTGCGAGTATGGCTTGGGATTTGTCCGTGAGCGCTATGGGTTCGGCTATCATGCTCCGCTTCTGGCTTTCCATGCTGTCCTTGAAGTTAGCGTTATTATATGTGGCGGTGACGCAATGGCTCTTGTCCTGATAAGGGACTCCGCTTTCTAGGATGTCTTTGAGCAGAATCCCCTTGTCTTGCGGTTGCGGCACTCCCTCGATATTCGTCCAGTAGAGCCGTTTCCGCTGCTGCGCGGATACCAGCGCCGAGTTAATATGGATAGGTTCGCAGCCCAACTCATCGGAAATGAAGTTCTTGATATTGTCGGGCATGGATGCCACGTTCTCGTAGAGGAAATACCGGGGCTGTATCTGCCATACCGCCTCAACGAAGCGCATGAACAGTTTCCAGCCCATGCCGTCTTTGTCAACCTCCCGGTTATGCTTGGCTATGCTCCAAAAGGTGCAGGGAGAGCCGCCCATCACAATGTCGTAATCCGTGAACACCCGGTAATCGGCATCCATGACATCGCCGTGTTGAACGATTGCGGGGTAGTTGTATCTGCCGATTGACCGGGCGTACTTGTCAATTTCAAACGCTTCATACGATGAAACGGCATACCCCGCCCTTTCAAGCGCAACGCGCCCGCAGGATATGCCGTCAAAGAGCGATACCACTTTGAGGGGACGAATCAAAAACAGACCTCCCTGTCATCGTCATAGATGAAAAAGCCGTCCTCGTCAAAGTCAATGGGCGTATGGAGTATTACCATGTCATCGCCATCGTATATGCCGTCCGCTTCGGCGGTGTCCGGCGGCGGGGTCAGGTTTTTCTTGGTTTGGTTGTATTTCAAGTAAATCATCCTTTCATAAAAATTAACGTGTTTGCTTAGTGTGCTGAGAAAATCGACTTTGCTAGGCTGCCCGTTTTCAGGAGCATGAAGCAGAGAAGCGTTGTGTAGCCTACCACCGTCCAGATTGCCGCATGGATGTTGGGCGCGGCGGCGATGCTCCCGACAAGCACGGCGTATATAGCGACACACACCATGATGAGGAAACCTTGGAACGCCACGGCAAGCAGGGCTTTGAGGTAGTTGTTGCCTACGCTTGACCACTCGCGGTTTACCATCGTTGACAGGGGGATGGGGGCTACCGATACGGTCAGGTAGATTTCAAGCATACGCCCTATCACAACGATGAAGATGATTATGGACATGATGAACATGGCGAACCCTATAAGCTGCATCTGAAGCCAGACGCCAATCAGTTCGCCGATTCCCATCCCTGACATCGTTGCCTCCAGAGCCGCCATCATTTCGGGGCTGCCGAGGTCTGTGCTGCCAGCTATAAGCCCCGCGCTTGCGGTTATCACGTTCTGTGCTATGTCAAATATCCCCATGACGATGTTGAACGTGTTGGTGAGGATGAACACGGCGATAAAGGTCTTGAAAATCCACTTGAATATGTTGAAGGTGTCAAAATCCGACGAGATAAGTCAAGGGGTTTTTCCAATCTAATACTAAAATATTAAAACGCCTAGAGGAGTTGACCCTCTGGGCGTTTTACATTGAGATTCCCTGCGGATAAAAAAATTCATTTGCCTATTGACAATAC
>Ga0099364_10010464_pt1 | contig 12756 bp, 12 predicted proteins | sample TergutTh196P3_FD_73070 | JGI IMG/M metagenome (GOLD analysis project Ga0099364, IMG submission 73070) | Microcerotermes parvus P3 segment gut microbial communities from Pointe-Noire, Republic of the Congo - Th196 P3 | ecosystem: Host-associated > Arthropoda: Insects > Digestive system > Gut ... | reverse complement strand
TCTGTACCTTTTAATTTGTACCCAGCACCCCGCTTGCATTTATCACATGCGTGCTGCTGATGGCTTGCGTGCCGCCTACCGTTAAGGATAAAAAGTTGCCAAGCGTGATTTGACCCACCGTGGCAGCGTTTACGCCGGGGCCTGTCAGTACCGTTTGGTTATTCCAATAGCCTATGACTGTGCTCATAGTACTAAACATGCCCCGAAGGTTAAGCCCCGCAACGCTTCCTGTCCAGCCTTCGGAAATGGTCAAGTCGGGGCGGGAGGTTGTAGAGGCTGCGTTCATGGTAAGCGTTCCTATTTTGGCAGTTCCCGAAAGAGCAAAATTGGGAGTATATCGATCAATAAAAACATCGCCTGCCTCACCGGTATTTCCTTCAATGCTGCCGCCTTCCAAAATAACGCTTGGAGTACCAGTCGAGGATAAACCATACACATATAGTCCGCCGGAAGCAGTCGTATTAGTAGTATTAGTGGAGCTATTTCCGGTAATGGTTCCGCCTTTCATGGTAAACAACGTGTTGTCGTCGTAATAGAGACCTACAGCAGCGCCCATGCCGTTCAATTCGTCTGTGGCAGAAGAAGTATTTCCCGTGATCTTTGAGCCGTCAAGCATGGTTAAGGCGGCGCCGTTTCGAACAAACACCACAGCGGTGATGTTGGGGTTACGCCCCTGCAATGTGATGTTTGCGCCAAGGGTCAGTTCAATGCCTGTTCGGCCGCTTGCGCCAACGGTAAATATTCTGCCCGCCGCTGTCAGCGTTATTTTCCTCTCGCTGCCAATGCCGAGGATGGACAGTTTAACACCGCTCACGTTCAGGTTTTGCACCGCTGAGACATTTACGTCTCCGTCCAATAGCAGGGTGTATTCATCGGGGTTGGCGTTGATGTGGGTAACGGCGGCGGCCAAATCGTTGATGGGTACTGCGGCAATGGGGGCATGGGTGGTGGGGTCTAACCAATGGGCTTTCAGGGTTATGTCGCCTCTGATGCGGGTATTGAAGTCAAATGCTGTGCCATTAGGCAGCCGCCATTCGATTAAGATGTAATCCATTGATTCCGGCGACCCTGCGTACAGTCCTGCCGGCAGTATAGTAGGATTTTTTTTGACTGGGACTGGTGTTGGCTGGATTGCAAACATGCCTCGTCTTACGGTTTGTGGAGCGACCGCGGTCCCGCCGTCCGAATCAAAGGTCACGGTGTGGTAGGTAATTTCGTTGTCGCAGGCGGCCATTGAGAAGATGATAATTACCGAAACGGCAATTAAACCGATAATTCTGTCCAAATTCTTCATATTTGAACTCCTTATTTACGTCTTTTTTGCCATTAAGGCATTAAAGACCAGTTTTTTTCGGGGTTATTAAAAAAACCCTTACTTTACCAGCCAATACGGCTGATGTTTTGATAAAAAGCATAAAATCCCCATTGTTTTTGCTTAAAAAACAACAGTTGCTATATGCTAACAATACGACAATTTTACAGTAGCGTCAAGTTACTGTTGTTGAAATTATAGGAGCGATTAGATTATGTTATGGAACTTCAGCAGATATTTATGGCTAATATGAAGAAACGCCGTAAACAACTGGGACTAACTCAGGAAAAACTAGCAGAAAGATGTATTACTGACCCGGGTTATATAAGGCAAATTGAGATTGGACGAAGATTTCCTTCTATAAAATACATTGAAAGAATTGCAAAATCCCTTGATATTGCTCCTTATCTCTTATTTTATGAAGAAAACGATACAATAAATGAAGAAACAGTAATTATGCCGGAAAAACAAAAACAGAAATTAAAGTCATTGTTGAAAGATAATATATCTCAAATTTGTTCAATAATAGATAAAGAATATTAATAATTTATTCTTCTTTATCCATATTATAATCCTCCAGCTTGCGGTGAAGGGTTTTACGGCCAAGGCCCAGGACTTCCGATGCCTTTGTCTTGTTGCCCTTGCATGCGGAAAGCGTATCCCTGATAATAATTTTTTCCGATTCTTCCATGCTTGTACCCACGGGAATTCGTATCCAGGCATCATCGCTTTTGCCGCATAAACCCGGCGGAAGATCGTCTTCTGTAATAAGAGGGCCGCGGCTCATGACAACCGCGCTTTCCATGCAGTTGCGCAATTCCCGGATATTGCCGGGCCAGTCGTATGCAAAAAGATGAGCCCTTGCCTTGTTGTCAATGCCTTCGATGGTTTTACTGTTCTCCTCTGCAAACTCCCTTAAAAAAGCTGTAATCAAAAGAGGCAGATCGTCCTTGCGCTGCCGCAGGGGCGGCACTTCAATGTTTACAACATTAAGGCGGAAATAAAGATCTTCGCGGAAGCTGCCTTTTTTTATTCCTTCATGAAGATCCTTATTGGTAGCAGCCACAATCCGCACATCGGTCTCTATGGTTTCCTCGCCGCCCACACGTTCAAATTTTCTTTCCTGAAGCACGCGTAAAAGTTTTATCTGAATGTTTTGATCGATCTCGCCTATCTCGTCAAGAAAGAGCGTGCCTTCGTGCGCCATTTCAAAACGGCCCCTGGTTCTGGAAACAGCTCCTGTAAAAGCCCCTTTCTCATGGCCAAAAAGCTCGCTTTCCAAAAGGCTTGCGGACAGGGCCGCGCAGTGGACCTTGACAAACGGCTTGTCCTTGCGGGGGGAGAGGCCGTGGATGGCGTCCGCGACAAGTTCCTTGCCGACCCCGGATTCGCCTGTGATAAGTATTGAAGCCTTTGAAGGGGAGACACGGCTTATCATGTCATATATTTTTTGTATGGATGAGCTTTTTCCGATCAAAGACTTAAACTGTTTTTTTCTGTCAAGTTCTTCAAGCAAATTTTTGTGCTTTAGAACCAGTTCCCGGTTTGCAAGCGCGCGCTTGACAAGTTCCGCCAAATGTTCCGGGTTTACGGGCTTTGCAAGAAAATCCCAGGCCCCGTTGCGCATTGCGTCTACCGCACCCGCAAGCGAGCCGTGTCCTGTAAGAATTATTACCGGAAAGCCCGGCATCTCCGCCTGGATTTTTTTTAATAAGTCTTCGCCGGAAAGCAAAGGCATGCGCAGGTCCGAAACCACAAGATCAATATCTCCTTTCTGGAACAGCTTCCACGCTTCCATGCCGTCCGCGGCTTCTATCGCGTCATATCCTTCCACAATAAAAAATTCCGTAAGCCCTTTACGGATATTTTTTTCATCATCTGCAATCAGGAGTTTATATTTCATTTTAACCTCTCATTCAGGCGCCCTTATAAGCCGCGTTTCCTTTTGGGGAACCGGCAATGTAATTGTAAAAACGCTGCCCTCCCCCGGTGTTGAGTCAGCATTTACCTCTCCATGATGCTCCCTTAAGATTTTGAATACTGTGGTAAGCCCAAGGCCTGTGCCTGTTTCCTTTGTAGTAAAGTAAGGCTCAAATATTTTTGTAAAGTTTTCCTCCGGTATTCCCGTACCCGTATCAGTTATAATTATATTGATATATGTATCATGGCTTTGTGTCTCTATCATAAGTTTTCCGCCGTCCGGCATTGCGGCTATGGCATTTTTAATAATGTTCAAAAATGCCTGCTTCATAAAACGATCGTCGATTTTTACCAATGGCAGCTTCTCATCATATTCAGTAATACATCTGATTTTGGCTTCTTTAAGTTCATATAAAACAAATTCCACAAGCTCCTTTAGCAATAAATTAATATCCCTAAGCTGCAAATCCAAATCCATGGGCCGTACCGCAAAAAGAAAGTCCACGACTATCTGATTAAGTCTTTCAATTTCTTCATTAACCACAGAAATATACCTGTCTATGGATTCAAGATTTTTTTTTGGCCGAGTATGCTTTTTTGGGGGCTTATTACTGCCGCACAGGGTACGGCATTCAGCCAAAGCCTTGTAAATAAGCTGAACATGAATTGAAAGGGAAGCCAGCGGGTTTTTAATTTCATGCGCAACGCCGGCAGCCAGGGTAGTAAGGCTTGCAAGGCTTTCCATGCGCCGCATCCTGGCTTCCCTGCTTCGTTTTTCGGTGATATCAACCACATGAATAAGCGAACCTGATACTTCAATACTCTTGTCCGGCTTTTTTTGAACCATGGGCCAGACTGACAGGCTAAAATACTTTGGGCTTCCCGGAATTTCTACCGGAAATTCCCACTCCTCTATTTTATCACCGGATTTTAAGGTTTTTTCAAGAAAAGAAGCGATTTTTTCATCGCTTACCAGGTCCCATAAGGGTTCGTGTGTCTGCTCAACAGAATTAATGGGTAAAAGACGAAGCGCGTATTTATTTGCCATGACAAGATTATGGTTATTATCGCAAACCATAATTCCTACGGATAGTGAATCAAGAACTGTTTCCAGTTTTATTAATTGCTGCATATTATATCTCCGCCATGCCGCGGCTCAAATCAATAAAAAGACGTTCAAGAGCCAGGCTGATATTCTGGTTATATGTCATGACAGCCTTTTCGGTTTCATGAATATGCGCGCGCCATAATTCCATAAATAAAAAAGATGACGGCAAATGGGCCGGCGATTTCTTTAGGCTTTCCGTAATCACAGCAAGAAGAAAACCGCAAAAATCAGAAAACATTGAACGAACTTCAAAACCGGACGCGGCTTCCATGATTTTTGCCGCTGTTTCCCTGCTCTCCCTGGATTTTGCAAACCCTGCTTCTTCCGCTAAAGGAGCTGATAATTTGCCAAGAAGCACCAGTTCCGCCGGCAGTTCGGCGCCTTTTTTTCTGACAAGCAGCGCGGCCTTGAAAGCCGCGGAAGCCGCGAAATAAGCCGCAAGGACTCTTAATGTATTGCCAGAAACAGGCATGAACGAATCAAGATAGGCGTTTATCAAACCGGGCCTGGCCGGGGACACGGATGCTTTCTGCGGTTCCAGGACCGGCGCTCCGATACGAAACACACGGCGCAGCACCTCTTTTTCCGTGTCTTCGCTCCTGGCCTTAAAGCTGTACGGCCTAAGCCTTGAAAGTATGGTTTGCATCAAAGCATTCGGCCTTGCAGAAGTCAATACAACAGTTACTGAAACAGGCGGTTCTTCAAGCAGTTTTAAGAGGGAGTTCCTTGCGCCTTCTTTCATGGTGTCGGCATTTTCCAGTAAAAGGAGTTTGCCTTTTCCAAAAGGAGTAAGATGGCACCAGGATGAAGCCCTGCGAATCTGCTCTATGGGAACAGTGGTACTGATGCCGTCAGATTCCAGCTTGTATGCGTCTTTTATTATTGAAGCGATTAATTTGCCTGCGGTTTCATTGTTTTCGTTTAATGTTCCGGTTTTTAGTGCGTCAACTTCATCCAGATCTTCTTCAAGCGATAAAACCAGACCGCCAAGTTTTTTGAACTTCGGTTCATCTTCCCATAATACCGGATTAAAACGCGCAAGCAGTTTTCGTACGGAACGAATAAAAAGAATTTTTGCCGGCAGACTCTGCATTTCCCTTGTAAAGACATCTCCGGCAGCCGCAATTTCAGCAAAAAAAATACGGCGTCCAAGGCATAATAAATCAGGATGCAGCAGAAGGCGGTGCCTGGCACAGGCCGAACAGGTACAATTCCAAAGGCCGTCTTTCTCGCAGGAAATTACCCTTGAAAGTTCCAGGGCAGCGCTGCCCTTTCCCGTGGACAGAGGCCCTTCAAAAAGCATTGCGGGCGCAAGGCTCTTGTTTTTTATGTCATTTGCAAGCTGGCCGGCGGAACTCTGGCCCAAAATATTTTCAAACACAATTTATCCAAATATTTTTTGTGAATAAAAGGCAGCGGTATATATAATGCTGCCTGCCCCAAACCTTGCGGTGTCAATAATCAATGGCAGTAAAATCCCTGCAAAAAAACTCCCGCTCAAAAGACCCGATGAATCGAATACAGGCTGTATCACGATAACAAAAAGAATTATACAGATAAAGATAATCCCTTCCGCGAGCCCCATAATACCGCCAAGAAATTTATCAATCCCCGAAAGATTCAAACCCATTATAACATCGTTAAGGATTTTTTGTACCATCATGCAGATAATATAAACTATTATAAATAAAATAATAAAAGCCAGAATCTCCGGGAAATAATTAATATCGCCAATAAAATTATTCCTTATATATTCAGAGCCTGCCTTATGGAAAAAAATACCGGCGAGTATTCCAAAAACAACCGCTCCTATGGAAAAAAATTCTTTTATAAACCCCCGTAAAAAACCGCGTAATGTCAAAATAAAAACTGCTATTATAAGAAATATATCAAAATAAGTCATTCTTTATTATCGCCTCACTCTATTAATTATTTCCCGGGCAATATATTCCGAAGCGTCCTGCCTTATGAATTCGGATATCGCAGCGGCTTTTATCCCTTGTCCGCCGGAAGCAAAGCCGGCAACTGCGGCGGACAGTCTTTCGGCGGTTTTATCATCATGTAAACTAACCGCTGCTCCTGTGCTTTCAAAAACCCGCGCGTTTTCGACCTGATCTCCCCGCGTGCCTTTTCCCGTCAAGGGGATGATAATCATGGGTTTTTTCAAAAACGCGCATTCCCAAATTGTGCCCGCCCCTCCCCGGCAGATTATTAAATCAGCCGCCGCGATAATATGCGCCAGCTCATCGCGGAAATAGGAAAAAGGCTTGTATTTTACTGATGTATCAGGAATCTTTTCCTCATTGTATCCGGTCTGATGCACCACAGTATAATATTTGCTTATTTCGGGGAGGCTTTCCTGAATTAGCCTGTTTATTTCAAGAGAACCTGTGCTGCCTCCCAGTACAAGAAGCACCGGCTCTTTTGCGCCAATTCCCAGAAACGCCCTTCCTTTGGCTCTGTCCGCGTTTTTGAATTCCTGACGCACGGGATTCCCGGAAACATCAAGTTTATCCCTTTTTCCCGGCGGATAAAAAACAATGGATTCCTTATACGGAACAAAAAGTTTTTCTGTATAACGCAGGTTTATTTTTGTTGCAAGGCCGGGGCTTAAATCTGATTCATGCGAGAAAACAGGGATTTTTAAGGAAGCTGCCGCAATCACAGGCGGCACGCTGACAAAGCCGCCTTTGGAAAAAATAAGCTCCGGTCTTTCTTTTTTTAATATTTTATGCGCGGCGAAAAAACCCCCCATAACCCTAAAGATATCCATAAAATTTTTGAAGGAGAAATTACGCCTTAATTTACCTGCCGGTATACCGTAAAACTTAAGACCCGCTTCTTCAACAATTTTCCTGTCAGTAATACTCGATCCAATCCAGAAAACACGGCAGGGAAAGGTTTTTTGTAAACAGGATATTATTGCAAGGCCGGGATATATATGACCGCCTGTACCGCCGCCGGCAAAGGCAATGCTCAATTCTGTGTTCCGGGATTCCATTTATAAAACCTACGGAATTTTTTTGGTCTTTAATTCTGTCTTTTTTATGTCTGCATCCAGTTTTGCAGACCAAATATCCTGTTTTTTCCTGACCGATTCAACCTCATTCCGTTCGCCCAATATGATATGAAGGCGTTTCAGGGCGCCAAGGAAATTAATGCCCATTCTAAAGTCATCAATATGATTGGTGGAAAGCTCGTATTTTTGCCTGTAGCGATCAGCCGCCTGCATCAGGAGCTTTTTTATAAGCTGCAAATGACGCATGGCAGGTTCGTAATTGGGCGAACGCGGATCAGTATTGGTTACGGCATTTTTCAGGTCAATGAAATTTTTGACTCCTGCCGCGAAACGGCCTTCCAGTTCCACAAATGCCCATCTCCATTTGGTATTATCCCCGTATGCATTTTTTAACAAGTCAATGCCAAGCCCAAGCTTTCGGACAAGATTATAACGCTGGCCGGCATCCACGGAAGCAATAAGCGCAAGTTTATCTTCATAGTCAGAATAAGGTGCGTCTATATAGCTTGAAACAACTTCCTCCAGGTAAATAACAGCCTTGTAAAGTGTTTTTCTGCCGTCATTCAGGGCTTCTTCGTTTTTGAGCTTTATCATGGACTGGGATATACAGCTTAAAACAATATAATTGGACGCGAGGTTTATCATTTCATCCACCAGGTTAAGGCGCAAAAAACCTGCGTTGGAATTATTTTTTTTAATTTCCGCCAATACGGTTTGTTCTCTTTTAAGCAGTTGTTTAATGGTTTCGTGGTAAGGCTTTATTTTAATTATATAACGATTTTTGTCATTAAGAGAAATTTTTGCCATCACCTGCTCCGCTTGTATTTGGCAAGTAAATCATCCGCATGGGCCAGGGCAGCATCCCCTGAATCTCCTGCCAGCATACGGGCAATTTCCAGACGCTCGTCTTTACGGTCAAGAAGAGTAACTGTTGTAATGGTCCTTGAAACGTCTTTATCACCGGATATAATTTTTTTCTCCACTTTAAGATGATTATTACACCTTACAGCAATGCTTGCAAGATGGGTAACGCAGAATATCTGTTTATGCTCCCCTATTTGGGCAAGATATTCCCCCACAGAAATGGCAACTTCCCCGCCGATTCCTGTGTCTACTTCGTCAAAAATAAGGGTTTGGGGAGAGGTATCGGCGTTTCCAAAGGAATCCTGGGTTCCGATGGAATCCTGGGTTTTTGAAAGCATGGTTTTTATTGCCAGCATTACCCTGGATAATTCCCCGCCCGAAGCAATCCTGGTTAATTCCTTCAAAGGTTCTCCGGTATTTGCGGAAATCATGAATTCCACAACATCTGCACCCCAGGGACCGCAAACCAGCGTATTCACAGCGCCGGGTTCCGGTGAAGCTGTCTTGTCCGCGGCTTTTGACAAAACCGCTGCCTCGAACCTGGCGCATGGCATGCCCAGATTGGCAAGAATCCCTGTAATGCCCTGGCCAAGACGTCTGGAACCTTCCCTGCGCTTGGCTGTTAAACCCGAAGACCTGGCGGCAATTTCCTTTTCCAAAGCGGCAATATCCGCCTTTAGCAAATCCCTGTTCTCTTCCATGTTTTTCAGGTCCGCCAGTTCCTTTTCAGCCTCGATTTTCCAGGCCAATATGTCTTCTTCGGCGCTTTTGCCCGTGGATTTTTGGGGAACATACTTCTTTTTTAGCCTGTAAAGCAGATTGAGGCGTTCTTCAACTTCCTCTAGTCTTTTTGGATCGTAATTTAATCGGTTTTTGTATGAACGGAATTCTTCGGCAATATCTTCAATCTCAAAATAAAAACCATCGATCTTTTTGGAAATGCTTTCCAAATCAGCATCAATGGAAGATGCGTTATCAATGCTGTTTTTAACGCTGCGGGCACAGCTTAAAAGTGATGTTTCATCATCAAAAAACAAAGAAGATGCGGCATTTATATGGGCCAGAAGTTTTTCAAAGTCAGCCAGTTTTTTGGCTTCAATTTCAAGTTCCTGGCTTTCCCCTGCCTTTGGCCCGGCCTTGCTTACTTCGTCAATGCCGTATTCAAGAATTTCCATCCTTGCATCCCTGGACCTTTCAGAACCGAGCGAGGTCTCCAGCTCCTTTCTTTTTCCCGCAAGCCCTGTAAAAACCCTGTTAAATTCCCCTGCTTCCTCTTCCAAACCGGCAAAGCGATCAAGGTATTTTCTGTGGGTTTCTTTACGAAGCAGGGTTTCGTGATTATGCTGGCCGTGCAAATCAAAAAGAAAAGACATGAATTCGGACAGGTCGTTTCTTGAAACCTGTACATTCTGAATATAAATTGAACTGCGGCCGTTTGACCTGATATTGCGCCTTACTATAAGCCTGCCGTCATCAAGGGAAATATCCCTTGAAGCAAGCCAGTCCAGCGCGTCCCTGTTATCTTCTGTTGTCACCACGGCGGAAACCGAAGCCTCGTCGCAGCCGGATCGTATAAGGTCCTCGCCGGCTTTCCCGCCCAGGAGAAAGCTCAAAGAACCTACAATAATGGATTTTCCGGCGCCGGTCTCGCCGGTAAGCGCCGTAAACCCCCTGTCAAAGGACAACGCAAGGCTTTCTACCAGGGCAAAATTCCTGACATTCAGTTCTTCAAGCATTGTTTACACCCAGCCAGGAGAGCTTGGTTTTAAGGGCATTGTAGAAAATCGACCTGTCCGAGGCAATCAGACTACAGGGCCGGGAAGAAGCTGTAACAACAATGCGATCCCCCGGTTCCAGCGTTAATGTCTCCTGTCCGTCCACTGTAAGAATAACCCCGCATCTCTGTATTCTCTCAACTTCGATTGTTATGGTTTCATCAGCCGGCAAAATCAATGGTCTTGCGGAAATTGTAAAGGGGCAAATGGGGTTAAGTATTATGGCTTCCATTTCCGGATCAAGGATTGGCCCTCCTGCTGCCGCTGAATAAGCAGTGGATCCGGTAGGTGTGGCCGTTATAAGTCCGTCGGCCCGGTATTGCCCAATGCTGACAGCTTTTTCTCCGCTTCCTGTAAAAACATTCAGCCTTAACATTTTTTTTCCGGAGCTTGATATTACAAAATCATTGAGGCAATGCATTTTTTTTACGTTACTGCCCCCGCTTTCTACCCTGGCCTCAAGCATAAGGCGTTTGGAGATTGAAATATTATTGTCAAGCCAGGACTCAAATACATTAAGCCAATTATCAGGATGAATTGCGGCAATAAATCCCAAGGTGCCAAGGTTAACGGGAAAAACAGGCGCTCCGGAAAAAGCCATTGCCCTGGCTGCATAAAGGACGGTTCCGTCTCCTCCAAGGCTGAATGCCAGATCGTAATTATCTTCCGGATTAAATTTCTGTTCGCTGGCAAAAGTAAACAGCTTTATTCTGAAATTCCGGCGCTCCAGTTCCTTTTTTATTTCTTTGGAAAGTTCTTCCGCATTATTCCTGTTAAGATTAACAAACAGAATCGCCGACTTCATACGATTCCCCTTCTATGGAATGCTTGCGATCAATTTGGCAATTTTTTCAATCTCCTCTTTACGCAGCCTTGGATAAAGAGGAAAAAGCACGGTTCGCAGTGAAAGGGAATAACTTTCCTGGCATTGTTCAGGCCCAACAATTCCCTGTCCGGCCAGTGTATTATCAAAGGCATTTTCCACAATGATATTTTTGCGCCTGGCATAGGTTTTTAGGTCTTTTGCGCCGGTTTCAAGGATCAGCGGAAAAGCGTAATTATTATACTCTTCTCCGGCAAAACATTTATGCCTTGTTCTAAGGGCTGCCTGATTATAAACAGCTGCTATTTCCCGCCTTCTTTCCAGGTTTTTGGCTATCCCGCGAAATTGAGCTATTCCCATGGCAGCATTCATATCCGGCAGACCGTATTCCGGGGGAAGCCTGCCCTGAAGTTTCTCCATCCCGATATTGCGCAGGATTGGCGAGTCTTTGCGGCTGTAAGTAAAAAGCAGGGCGCCGCCGCCGGCTGTAAGCATGTCCCTTTCTTCCAATCCCAAAATGGTAAGTAAAGTTATATTATCTGTTCCCGGGTTTGTCTGTGGGTTTGTCCCCGGGTCTGTCCTATAGTTGCTTCCATAACTTTGAGAACAGTCCGCAATAATGGGAAGACTTAACTCGCTAATGGACTCAGTTTCGGGTAAATATCCCAAAGCATGATTAAGAATAATTGCCTTAACTTCTGTGTTTGCGGGCCTTGATTGTATGGCTTTTTCCATGGTTTCCCGGCTCATATTCGCGCCGGAAGGGGAAACATCAGCAAAAACAGGTATTAGTTTAAGGTCATTCAGCACATAAAGATAATAAACAGGCGATAATGCGGAAAGGACAACTCCCTTGCCTTCTGCAAGTCCCAAAGACTTAAGCGCCCAAAAAAGGGCGACCGCAGGACTGCGCAAGGCTAAACAGTAGTCAAAATTAAGTTTTTCGCGGGCAATCTGGATAAGTATTCTGGCCTGTTCTCCCGGGCCTATTTTATCTTCCACCAGGGCGGTCAAAACCGCATTCATTTCCTTTCGTCTGATGGTTGGAGAGTAGAGTTCTATTTTCATGAAATTGCTCCAAAAAACCCTTTAGGAGAAAGTCCACAGCCGTTTTCCAAGCAAACCGGGTCCTGAAAAAGGCTCATCTTCTCAAATCGGCAATTTTTTGCAGTTCCTTGGGATTAAAGAGACTACGGATATTTAAGATAATAAGATACCCTTTTTCCTGGCGAACAACCCCCTGTATATATTCCGCGCCTATGCCGCTGCTCATTTGCGGGGGCGGCTGAATCTCCTCTTGTTCTATTGTTACAACCCTGGATATACGGTCTATAATGATGCCCAGCTTCATCCCGTCAATATCCAGGATTACAAACCCGGATAATAGCTCGTCTTCTTCTGAAACTTCGGTTTTTTTTAAATGAAAACGCTTATGCAGATTAATAATGGGTATTATCTCACTGCGGAGATTAAAGATACCTTCTACATAAATGGGAGCATTGGGAATAGCCCTGATTGCCTGTACACGGACTATTTCCTTGACATCCATTATATTCACACCATATAATTCTTCCCCAAGCTGGAAAGTTACTAATTGATTGGATTCCATAAAGTCTCCCTTTTTACCGCCTGTTCCAAAACCAACCGGGTTTTGAAAAAAGCTCTATTTTTACTATAATATAAAAATTATTCTTTAGCAAGCAGCAATTCAATGGCTTTTTCTTTTGTAAATGCAAAAAACACGTTTTTTCTCCCATTCAATAAAAATAACTTTTTAAGCAATAACTTTTTTACCCCGTCTATGCCTATAATAGCCGCATATTTTACATAAGGTTTATTTAGGCCTATAAACTGCCTGGCAAGTTCTATTGATGCTGAATCATATTTAATTTTATCAATATTTGTAATGGTAAACAGGGAATTCCGGGGATATTT
>Ga0099364_10010463_pt1 | contig 12756 bp, 8 predicted proteins | sample TergutTh196P3_FD_73070 | JGI IMG/M metagenome (GOLD analysis project Ga0099364, IMG submission 73070) | Microcerotermes parvus P3 segment gut microbial communities from Pointe-Noire, Republic of the Congo - Th196 P3 | ecosystem: Host-associated > Arthropoda: Insects > Digestive system > Gut ... | reverse complement strand
TCAAATATTCGCGCCTTATGCCCGGGATTGACAGTTTACATCAGAGAGGCAATCTTGCGGCGGTTGAGCGTTTGGCCGTTTTCCGCTTTATCCAGCGCAAGGCTCATACTTGCATCATCTGCAACTTTTGCGTCTTCCAGCAAATTTTCGATATATTCGCGGTTAATAAAATTATCACTCATAAATTATTTCTCAACTCTCAATTAAAAAAACATGGAAATACTGCGTTTTAGTATACCCTGAATATGCGCAATTGTTATCCCGTAATTTGTAAACGGAATGTTTTGATCTTCTGCAAAACGGCGGCGGTATAACATTTCCCGTTCGTTAAGCATACAGGCTCCGCAGTGAATTATCAACTTGTAAGCAGAAATATCCTGTGGGAAATCCCCGCCTGAACAAAAGCTGAATTCAATCTCCTTTTTTGTATGGTTTTTTATCATGTTCGGGATTTTAACCGTACCGATGTCATCGCACTGCCTGTGGTGGGTGCAGCCTTCGCAGATTAGAATGTTATCGCCTTTTTGCAAGGTATCCAGTACAATAGCCCCCTTAACGGCGGTTTCCAAAAAGCCCTTAAAACGGGCGAATAGAATAGAAAAAGAGGTAAGGGGAATTTCCTGCGGCACTAAAGCGGACACCTGGGCAAATACCTGACTGTCGGTAATAACAAGCGCGGGTTTTTTGCCAAGTGAAGCAAGCGTTTCTTGCAGTTCGCTTTCCTTTACGGCAACTGAGGCAGCGCCCGCTTCCAGAATGTCGCGTATCACCTGCTGCTGTGGAAGGATAATCCGCCCTTTTGGAGCGGCTTTGTCTATTGGGATTACAAGAACGACAAAATCAAGGGGGCGGACGAGGTCTGCGACAAGTTTTTGTTTGGGTTCTTCGGTACGGGCAATTTCTGCAATTTTTTCTTTTAGTATATCGATGTTGAAGCCGGTTTTTGCGCTCACGGGGAGGAGTGGGGGATTACAAAATTTATCACACGGAGGCACAGAGACACAAAGACACGGAGCTTTTGTAGAAAACTTATCGTTAGACAGATCTATTTTGTTAATTACGATGATGTATGGGATTTTTTTTTCTTTTATTTTACTTATTAAATCTTCTTCCTGTTGGCAAAGGTAAATTTCATTAAATTCTTCTCTTTGCGTCTGCGAACTTAAGTTCGATGCGTCTTTGCGAGAGAAATTATTTTCGACCACTATTACGGCTACGTCGGTCTTGTTAAGCACCTGTAATGCCTTTTGGACACGCAGTTCTCCAAGATCGCCTTCATCGTCAAGGCCGGGGGTGTCGATTATTACAACCGGGCCAAGAGGCAGAAGTTCCATTGCTTTGTAAACAGGGTCTGTTGTAGTCCCCTTTACAGAGCTGACTACGGCCAGATTTTGCCCTGTAATAGCGTTTACAAGGCTGGATTTGCCGGTATTGCGCCGGCCGAAAAAGCCTATATGTACGCGGTTAGCAGAAGGGGTGTCGTTCATTCCCATAGGGTATTATACCCGGGAATTTCTATCAATATAAAGGGAGTTTTTATGCCGATAATAAAATGGCATGGTTTATCTTTTCTTTTTTCTCAAATTTAAGTCACAATTCCGCCGGACACGCCCTGATCTTGTACGTCAAATTGATGAAATCCTGATCCGGTCAATAAATGATGCCGGAGGAAAAGTTACCGGGGACAGATTTGTTATTTCTGCTGTTTTTAACGAGATAAAAATCGGGTTTTGGCTTGATATTTATATCATGATTGAAGACCTGAAAAAAAATATAGAAGAATCAAAAGACTTTTTTGGTTATTCTTTGGTTTTAAGCAGCAAAATGCCTCATAATCCAGACCTATTAAGCCGTTTTCTTGCAAATCACTGCGGAGTTTTTGTTAACGAAAGAGTAGCTAAAAATTTTATACCTTATGCAATTTTTGAAAAACCTGCTGACTGGCTGAAAGGAATGAAAAGACGCAAGTACGGAAGCGGCAGTTATTACAGAATTAAAGAACTAAAGAAATTTAAAAATACAACAGAAAATTATCTGGAATTACAAGATGATATAATAAAGATTTTTGAACAGGACAGGGGAAAAAATATATTGATTCTTTCACCAATATATTCTCAGCTTCGTTCTTGTCTTTATAATTACTATAATGATTTAAATGGAGATTTTCCGGCATTAACAGTCAGCTTTGGAAGCATAGGACTTGGAGCTCTTGTAGATGCCTGGTCATTAAGCATAAGGTCTCTTTCCAGCGGAGAGTCTCGTATAGATGATTCTAAATTTCCAAATTTGACAGATGTCGGCACAGGACAAACGGAAGAAATAGATAAATTATGGGAATTACTTTTCCGTGAACGCATCCGTGATGAAGTTTCAGAGTATATTGTCCGCAGTATAAAGCGTTTTATACTGCTTGTTTTTGAATACTACATTAATGCCGCGCAGAAAAAGAAAAATACGCCGGTTCTTGTGTTGGAAAATATTCACCTTGCAGGAAATAAAGTAACGGATATATTCCTGGATTCATTGTCTGAATTTAATCATGAATATAAAAAAGAATTGATTATACTTGGAATGGGAAAAAATGATATTCCACAGGAAAAACTGCTGCAATGGGAATCTGTTTTTAACAAGGTAATAAAAATTGAAAGAACAAATCAGAATAAAATATTTTATCCAAGGCTTTCAACTGAATTATGGGAAATTGTTTATGCAATATCGCTTTTTAGCAGGTATTTTTCATCTGAATTTTTTCCAAGACTTTTTGAAGAAGATAATATCAATCCCATAATGATTTCAAGGGCATTATCCATACTCCATACACTTGGTTTGATCGACAATTTCCGCGAACCTAAATTTATCAGCAGAGATTTAGAAGAGCATGCGATAAATGTACTTGGAGAAAAAGCGGAAAAAGTAAAAGCCCTTGTCCGCGGACGGCTTTTAAGCTGGGCAGAAAGACGGAATTTAAATCCATGTTTCCGCCTTTTAACAATAATTGCGGATATTGACGGCATGAATCAAATTGACGATTTATTGCTGTTAAAATCAATTACCTCTGATATTATTAATGGAACAATATCAGGCATTGAAGCTGCAATGAACAGCGGACAGTTTGAAGAATTGGTTTCTGCAAGAGCATCGGCTATACGCTTCATATATAATACAACAAGAGCGTTATATTCAGGAAAACAGGAAGAAATTGAAAAAGCCTTCTCTAATGCGTCTGTTGAAAATTTTAATGATGAATGTGCAAATCATCCGGTATTAAAAACACAGATACTTGTTAATATTGGTGCTTATCATTTAGGACATCATAAACTTAAAGAAGCTGCTGAAAAGGAAAAAGAGGCAATTCTTATAGGACAAAATAAAATTTCTTTTTGTCTTGCCCAGGCATACCGTATATTTTCTCTTGTGTATTTATCAAGGCAGCAGGCTGTAGAAACAATTGAGTACCTTAACTTTGCGCTTACAAATGCGGAAAAAACCGGAAACTACTATGAGCTTGCCATATCCGCCTATTATTCTGCGGCAGCGCAATTTTTATACGGTGATATTTATAATTCTGCAAAGTTTGCAAGGAAATCAATTGAATATTCACTTGGCGCAGGATGCCCTGAATGGGCTGATCGTTCCCGTTTTCTTGAAGGCAGAATAGAATTTGAACTTGGCCATTACCGTAAAGCGCATGAAATATTTGAAGATTTACGAAAAGAGCCGTTTGGAAGCAGGCTAGAAGAAAAAGACAGTCTTTTGGCGGCATGGATATACCGCTGTAAAATATATTTTATGGATTTAAAAATAGAAAAACCATATCCGGCAAATAATGATGCAGACCTGTTTGAAATTGAAGCGGCATATTTATCTGCCGATTATCAAAGGGCAGTTGAATTATCCGGCAGATTGATTAATCCGTTTTCTAAAGATGATTTTCTTTACACAGAACAAGCCGATTGGAGAAGCGGTTTTTCCCAGTGTGAACATCTTTACTATACTCATGGTGAAATACAGAATAGAATGATATCACTTTTTCATTCACTTGCTATCAGCAGGCTTTCCGGCAATGAAAGTGATGAGGCTCTGCAGGGTATTAATAATTTGCTTCGTGATGAAACTTTATGTGAAATGGATCCATGGGATGCTTTCTATTTTTATGCAAAATACCTTATTCTTAAGCAGAAAGACGCGAATCCCATTGATTTAAGCACAGCCGTAAGCATGGCTTTTAAGCGCCTGCAGCGCCGCGCCGTGCGTATTGAAGATATCGAAACATGCCGACAATACCTTAATAATCCCCGCTGGAATCGTGAATTAAGCCTTGTAGCAAAGGAATTCAAGCTGATTTAGGGGTATTGACAGTTATTTGAGTAAATGGTATACATTAAGGAAATATAGCCAAGTATCACCGTTATACAACGCTATTTGCTGGCGGCATAGCTCAGTTGGTAGAGCAAACGGCTCATATCCGTTCGGTCATAGGTTCGAGTCCCATTGCCGCTAATATTAGTTTAATTTTCGGAGTGTTCAGGTATAAAAACAATTCTGTCCAAAAAGAAAACATACATCACTATTTTATTGGCAATAGTATGTCTAACCGTAATATTTTTATTATTCTTTTCGTTAAAAGAAACTGATCTTAACAGGAAATCATTGCAAAAAGTATTTGATTCTTCGGTAAAATCATCACAAATTTTTGAAGCTGTTCTGTATGTGGAAAATTCCAGCGGTAATTTTTCTGAAAGTTTTGGTTATGGCGGACGCGATATCGATACGCCTATGCTGACTGCAAGCGTTGGAAAATTATTTACGACAGCCTGTATTCTTATTTTAAATGAAGAAGGCCGTCTTTCACTGGATGATAAACTTAGTCTGTATTTTACTGACGAACAGTTAAAAGGACTTCATGTTTATAATGGACATGATTATTCTTTTGATCTTACAATATCCAATTTATTGTTCCAGACAAGCGGTCTTACAAACAGTTCCCGTACCCTCGCAGATGAAGATATAAACTTTTCATTTGAACAGCGTTTTCAGGGGATAAAAAATATTAAACCTGATTTTCCGCCGGATACCGGGGCGGCATATTATGGGAATATGAATTTTATACTTCTGGGAAATATAATAGAACAGGCAGCAGATATGCCGCTTGCCGGTGCATACGAACAAATGATTTTTTTACCGCTGGATATGAAAAATACCTGGTTAGCAGTAACAGAAAATGATTCTATCCCTTATATGTATTATGGGAAAGAAAAAATATATCGTCCTAACAATATTATTTCGGCCGGCGCAGCAGGCGGTTTTGTTTCTACGGCAAAAGACCTGATGAAATTCAGCAAGGGTTTTTGGGAAGGAAAACTTTTTGACAAATCAATATTCAATGAACTTGCTGTTTATTATAAGTTAAAGCCTTATTTTGGACCAATTAATTACGGCGGCGGATATATGCAGATTTCCTTTAAGGGAATTTTTTCAATGCTTTTTGGAAAAGGTGAATTAAAAGGACATTCGGGAGTAACGGGTTCATTCGCGTTTTATTATCCAGAAAAGGATTTACATCTTGTGGGTGACTTTAACCAGCTTAAAAAACCTTCTGCGCCATACAGTGTATTATTCAGGCTTACGAGGTTTAAATAATGCGCTTTTTTTCGTTTTTTCCCGTTAAGATACTTTTCCTTTTTATTTTTCCTGTTTTTATTTTATGCGCCGGACTCATTATTAAAGATAAATCAATGCAGGGAAAACCCGAAGAACATGGGGGATTAATTTCTGGCCATGAGCAGTCTTTAGTTCCCGACCGGGCAGAAACAATTATGAAGACGCTTTCTGCTGCTTATCCTGACAGGATTGGCCCTGCAGAATTCCGCAATGGGGACTGGGCTTTTCTTATTGGAGATAAGTGGTTTTACTATGCCGAAGGCAGAATTCTTCCCGAAGAGATAAGAAGCCGGACAGAAGAATACCGCCCTCTTGGTTTTAACAGTAACTATCAATTGGAATTACCTTCTTGGGAAAGTACCTTTGAACAAAGGGAAGCACGAACACGCAGCATGGAAGAAAACCAAAACCGCGGCAACAGGCAGAATCAAGTCAGAACTGCAAGAAGGTCGCAGTATTTTTTTGAAGCTCTTTGGAATATCAAAAACTTTGATGAAGCCTGGGATCAGCAGGCAGAGATCGATTTTTTAGGTCATGAAATAAAAATCCATTCCGGTATTTCGCATTTAATGGCTGCCATAAATAAAATAATTTTAGAAGAAGCACAAACTAATCCTGCAGTGCGCCAATGGATTAATTCACTTGGTACTGTTGAAGGTTGGAACTGGCGTAATGTTGCAAGCTCGGGAAACCGAAGTTTTCATTCTTACGGTATTGCAATAGATATACTCCCAAAAAATCTGGGCGGATTGGCTACCTATTGGCTATGGACTTCCCGCCACGATCCGCAATGGTGGAACACTCCTTATTCAAGGCGTTACCACCCGCCTGATGAAGTGATCCGTACTTTTGAATCTTTTGGTTTTATTTGGGGCGGTAAATGGCTTAACTTTGACACCATGCATTTTGAATACCGTCCGGAGATTTTTATTTTAAGCAATATTCCTATTAAAACGGAGGTATAACAATGCAAGCGGTATTATGGGCGGCAGGCGGAACAGGGTTCACTTTTTTAATGACTGTTTTAGGTGCGGCGCTTGTGTTTTTGTTCAGGAAACAAATTAATAATGAAATTCAAAAAATTATGCTTGGCTTTGCCGCAGGTGTAATGATAGCCGCATCTGTCTGGAGTTTGCTTATTCCTGCAATAGAAGAAGCGGAAAGTATGGGTAAAATCGGCTGGATACCTGCTGCAGGCGGTTTTATTTTAGGCATTGTTTTTTTAATGGCCCTTGATTCACTTTTACCGCACATGCACCCCGGCACGAAACAAATGGAAGGATTGCCGTCATCACTAAAAAGAACAACTCTTCTTGTATTTGCCGTTACTCTGCACAATATCCCTGAAGGTATGGCTGTTGGGCTGGCATTTTCACTTGCTGCTCAGCATGGCAGCGATCCTGCACTTTTTGCTTCTGCTTTGGCTCTATGTATCGGTATCGGAATCCAGAACTTTCCCGAGGGAGCGGCAATATCCCTTCCTTTGCGGCAAGAGGGAATGTCTTCGCGTAAAGCATTTTTTTACGGCGGTATGTCCGGCATTGTAGAGCCGTTGTTTGGTATTCTTGTCGTACTAATAGCCGGAACAATACGGCCTCTTATGCCGTGGATGCTTTCTTTTGCGGCAGGCGCTATGATGTTTGTGGTTGTCGAAGAACTGATCCCTGAAGCGCATCTTGGCGAACATTCCAATCTGGGGACGCTTGGCGTCATGGCAGGGTTCTTGGTTATGATGGTTTTAGACGTAGCGCTGGGGTAGAACGCCTATTTGTAAAACCAGGGGATAACCGCGCTTATTACCTTTTTCTTGTAATTCCGGTATTCGGGGTATTTTGATGAACTTATGCTTTCGGCTAAAATTGTAGAGCCTGTCATTACAAATGTTAATACCAATGGCCCGAAAAAACCCGAAGTTACGGGATTGCATGTAAGCGAAAATGCTAGCAGCCAAATAGTCCACCAGAAACCAAGCTCTCCAAAATAATTTGGATGGCGGCTTAATCCGAATAAACCTTGCGAAAGAAAACCGTTTTTAACATCGTTTGCATATTTTGATGCATAATCTTTCTGCTGGGCGGCGGCTTTTTTTGCGGCATGAAAATTCCATTGTTGTTGATCTGCGGTAAACTCATAACAAACCAGCATTATTCCCAAACCGGAAAAAATCCAAAATAAAACCGGCAGGCTTTCAGCTGTATAAAAAGTTAAACTGTAAACGGGATAGGTAAAGAGCACGAATAATCCCGATTGAAAAAGAGATATAAAAGAAAGATTAAAAAGCTCCCACAAAAAAGGATTGGTAATTTTATTTTGCCTAAGGAATGGCCAGCGGTAATCTTCCATTCCGCAATAACCGCCTTTTCTTGCAAAATTAAATGTCAGCCGCGCTCCCCAAAAACTTACCAATATAGCGGCTATTAAAACCGGAAATGCAAAACCGCTGCGGTATGCATAGTACCATGCAAAACCTACAGGCAATATGCTGTAAATCCTGTCTATCCAGGAATTGTCTTTGGTGATAATGCCAAAAGCAAATGAAGCAATCGCAAACCCTAATGCCCAAAGCCATACAACCAGCAGCATATTAGCGCTGTTTATAAAGTAAACAAAAGACGTTATTCCTCCCGCAAAAGGAAGAATAACAACTACCGTTAAGATCATACTTGCCAAAACATATAAAATAAAATTTTTCATATAAAAAAGTATATACAAAAAACGCAGAATGTTAAAGCGGACGACAGGGTGCTTTTACTCGGAGAGGCGGGAATCGGCTTACGGTCGCGTTTGTTTTTTACTCGGAGAGGCGGGAATCGAACCCGCGACATCCTGGTCCCAAACCAGGCGGAATAGCCGCTATCCAACCCTCCGTGATAGGTATACTTTATACGTTTTTTCAACTTTATTCAAGTTCTGCGCCAGGGTTTTACGCTGTTTAAGTACTCAATTACCCGCAGGCCGTCAACTGCGCCGGAGACAGGTTTGCGCTTAGAGTCTTTGACACACACGACAGCGTCTTTTAGCATGTTTGCGAAATAACCTGTAGGGGAGTTGAATGACTCTCCTGTGTTTTTAAGGGAACGGAACTTTTCGGCGTATGGGCTTGGGATACTTTCCCAAACTTCAAAAATACCATTGCCTATGCGCAGACGGCCTTTTTCGCATGAAAATTCAAGTTCAAAAACCAAATGATCCCGCCCTGCGCCAATTTCTATAAGTACGGGTATAGGCTGCGCAGGGTTTCCCTTTTTCAGTTCCGCCTGCAGCCAGGCAGTTCCTGAACGTGCAGAAAGTTTTTCGCCCCAATGCCGCTTGTGTTTTAGTAGGGCATCGCAAAGATACATGAGTACATCGATAAGATGAGTTGCATCATGCCAGAGTTGATCTATAAGCCGTGTGGTTTTTCCCATGTACAATCGCGCCTGCACGCTTAAAAGTTTTCCAAGTTTTTCTTCGTTCAGAATTGTTTTGGCGCGGATATAATCCTCTGAATAACGGCGTTCGTGGTTTGTAATGATTACAGAGTTATTTTTCTGCGTAAGGCGGACTATTTTGCGGGCATTTGAAATATTATCCGCAAGAGGTTTTTCACAGATGATAACAGGTATGCCAAAATCCGAAGCAAGACGGCAGTAATAAAAGTGGCTGTCGGGGTGAGTCGCTATGGATAGGATCTGCGGCTTATGGGTACGAAGCATTTCTTCGGCATCTTTATAAACGGGGACTTGCCATTTTTCTGCAAATAAACTGCGGCGCTCTTCGTCTGTATCACAGCCTGCAACAAGAGTGCAGCTGGGGTTGGAAGTAATCGCGCCTGCGTGAGTACAGGGTTTTTCACGCAGACTGTCTTCTTCCAGTAAAGAGGCAATTCTGCCCAGCCCTATTATAGAGGCCTTAATTTTTTCCATGTTGTTTATAATTTATAACGGGTTTGTTTTCGGGTTTTATTTGTGGCAGGGGAGTAGGAGTTTTAGAAGGTGCATCGGCTTTTACTCTGTCCCGTCTTGAGTTAAGCACCGAATACATTATGGGAGTAACAAAAATAGTCATAATCGTACTGACCAAAAGCCCTCCGACAAAGGTTTTTCCGATTGGTGAAATAGTATCCGCACCGGCACCCGGGAAAAATGCAATAGGAGCCATTCCAAGCATTGTTGTAAGGCTTGTCATAAGGATAGGACGAAGACGTCTTCTGCCTGCTTCAAGACATGCATCATATACCTTCATTCCGCGCGAACAAAGAGTATTTGTATAATCAACCAATACAATGCCGTTGTTAACAACAACCCCGACTAAAGCGACAATACCAACAATGGAGAACATTGTCATAGCCTCGCCGCTTAATTTATATATCCATATAACGCCAATTGCCAAAAGCGGAATAGAAAAGAATATGATCAATGGATCGACAAAAGATTCAAACTGGCTTGCCATAACGCCAAAGACTAAAAATACGGCAGTTAAAACAATTAAAATATAATGCCCGGTATACGATTGAATTTCGTGCGCTTCGCCGAGGAAACGCACCGTAACTCCCTCGCGTGCCACAAGGTGTTGGTTTACAGTATCAATTAAACGCTGCTGCATATCCGTTGCGGCTACACCCGGTTCAAGCCCGCCTGTTATGCGAATTACACGTTCCTGTCTTTCCCTTCTTATAGAGGTAGGAGCGCGTCCTTCGCTGATCCTTGCGACATTTGACAAAGAAACCTGAGTTCCGTTTCTGCTTATGATAGAGATTGCGTCCAAATTGGGCATACCCTGACGGTCTTCTTCTCTTAGACGTATCTGCACATCTACAAGACGGTTGCCCTGACTCATAGTTGTAACAAAATCTCCGTCTATTGCGGTACGGATTTCTGAAGCAATCGCGGCTATGCTAAGACCAAAACTGGAAGCCCTGTCCCTGTCAATTTCTATTTGAAGCTGCGGAGCGCCTTCATCGATATTAACAACCGGGTTTTCTATTTCAGGCAAACGATTGATTATTATATGCTGGATATCCTGCGCTGTTGCCATTATATCGTCATAATTCCTTGAACTAACGGCGATTTCTATGGGAGATGCGCTTCCCATACCGCGCCCTGCTCTAAAACTTATTCTTGTACCGGGAATTGAATTAAAATGAGGAGTTAGTTTTCTGATTATTGTATCGGGAGTGTCAATTTGCTGCGCAGGCGGCGGCAGCGTTATCTGTAAAGTACCCTGATTTGTTCCGCTTCGGCGTGCTGTAAGAATAATATTTCTGTAACCTTCTATTTCATTTTTAACAATTTCTTCTACCTCAAATAATACTCTTTCTGTTACATCAATGGCTGTTCCCATAGGCATAGAAACATTTATATTAACATTATCGTCTGTACGCATACGCACATACATATTCATGCCAAGACTGCTGAACTGTAGAAGCGAAAAAACCAGAATAAGAACTACTAATGATATAATGATCATTCTGTGCGCAAGACAGTATTCAAGAGCTGTTTTGTATTTATTTTCCAATGCGGTAAAAAATGTTTCTATTTTATTATCGCAAAACCGGAAAAAACGGTTTTTAATTGGTTTTTGTACCCTTGTATTAAGTTTAAGAAGCGAACCGGAAAGGCTTGGGACAAGGGTTACTGCAACAAGAAGCGAAACAGAAAGCGAGATTACAACCGTAAAAATAAGATCGCTGAACATAAGCCCCATTTCTTTGAGATCGTTCCTGTAAATAATCAGCGGGATAAAAACACAAAGAGTTGTAGCAGACGACGATACAATGGCGCGTAACATTTCGCGGCTTCCGAGTATCGCCGCAACTTCTGGTTTAGAGCCGCGTATCCTGTAACTGTGAATGTTTTCGATTATTACTATCGATGCATCAAGGGTCATTCCCATTCCCATTATTAAACCTGTCATGGTAAGAAGATTAAGAGTAAAGCCGAAAATTGACATAGACATCAAAGTAAGCAGAATGGAAATTGGTATTGCAAGGCCGATAATTGCCGTGGCTTTAAAATTGCGTAAAAACAACATAAGTATAAACATTGCAAGAGCTGCACCCTGAAAAGCATTAGAATACACTTGGCTCATTGTGGAGCGGATCATTGTAGTGTTATCTGAAAGAATATCCAGCGTAATTCCCTGAGGAAGAGAAGCGTTAATATCGGCAAGGGCGTCTTGAACTCTGTTGGAAACCTGTATCTGATTACTGCCGCTTTCGCTTGTTACCTGAATATAAACTCCGCTTTGTCCGTTAACATGAACCCTTGCCGCATTGTCATTGTAACCAAGAGATACATCTGCAACATCTTCAAGGCGTATAACCTGATACCTGTTAGTTTGACCGGGACCAGAAAGATTTACGGTTTTTACAACCAGCCTTTTAATTTGTTCTATGCTGGCAAGTTCTTCCTGCGTCATCAGTTGATATTCGCGCGTTCCTCTTCTAAGATTTCCGCCGGAAGAAAGAACATTCTGCCCCCTGAGCGCGGACGATATATCGCCTAATGTAAGGTTAAAAGCGGAAAGCCGGTTTATAGACGCTTCAACTCTGACAATCTGTGTAGTACCGCCCGTTACTTCTGCGGCTGCGACACCTTCTATCCTTTCTATACTTGGCTGGATTTCATCTTCCGCATAAATACGCAGTTGATCCGGCGGATAGTTTCCCATAACGACAAGGCGCATTATGGGTAAAGCGCTCATGTCAAAACGGCGTACGACAGGTGTTTGAACCCCGTCGGGAAGCGAATTGACAAGGCGGTTAACAAGAACCTGAGCGTCACTTACTGCTTTGTCCATATCCGTACCGTACTCAAATTCTAAAGTGATAGAACTGGATTCAAATTGCGAGTTACTTGTCATGTTGACAAGACCCCTTGACGAAGAAAGCGCGCGTTCCAGCCGTTCTGTTACATTGCGCTCAACATCGGCGGGGCCTGCGCCGGGGAAACGCGTAAAGATAGACAGAACAGGTCTTTGAACAGACGGATATAGATCCATAGAAATATTGGCGACAAGAGTTAAAGCGATTCCGACGGCAAGACCGAATAATATAACAATGGTAACAGGGTGCTTAACCGAATATTCAGAAATATTCATATTTTTCTCCGTTAA
>Ga0099364_10010462_pt1 | contig 12757 bp, 8 predicted proteins | sample TergutTh196P3_FD_73070 | JGI IMG/M metagenome (GOLD analysis project Ga0099364, IMG submission 73070) | Microcerotermes parvus P3 segment gut microbial communities from Pointe-Noire, Republic of the Congo - Th196 P3 | ecosystem: Host-associated > Arthropoda: Insects > Digestive system > Gut ... | reverse complement strand
CCTGCTTGTGCCGTATTCATCATATCGACGTTCAAGCGTTGCAGATAACGCCAATCTATAATCATAAATTTCTTTCATACATTCTAATTGTTTTGTCGCTCCAAAGTTATGTGCTTCGTCCACAACAAGACAAATTTTCCCATGCAATTTGTCTATTTCGTTTTGAAAATATTTCGTCGCGAGAGTATCGTTAGTCGTAATTATACAAAAATTCTTAATTGCGCCACAAGAATAATCGCTTAAAGCATATTTGAAACGTTTTTTCCAATCATAACGCGAATAACAAATTATAGGTGAAACTCCATAAGCGATTATATCTTCAACCCATTGCTCAATGAGATGCTGATACGGGCAAACAATAATTATACCGAGCCTATCGTTAAGTTCATTGCAAAGCAGTTCTAAAGCACCTAAAGCTGTCAGCGTTTTGCCCGTGCCTGTTGCCATATCAAATATACCGCGATAACCGTTTTCACGCCATTTTTCCATAGCTTGAATTTGATAATCAAAGTATCCTGTGAAATTATCCGGCGTATGCAACCATTTCTTGACTAAAGGATTTTTCGTGCTTTCGTCAATTTTTTTTACTTCTTCAGTATAATCTGATATAGTAGTGCGTTTATATCGGTCGATAATTTCTTGTTTCAATTCAGGGAAATCAATTATTTTTACATTTGGCTCAGTATCATTCCAAATTGATGTGAATTGATTCACTTTGTCTGCCACTCGCATTTGTTCATTTTCAGTTTTCCAAGAGCAATAAACGTCAATAGATTCATAATTTAATTCTAAAGCGGTTAAGGATTCGTTCATAGAACCTGCAAACGCAACAACATTACCTAATCTGTCCTCAATCAAGCCCATTTTAACGTGGAACATACCTGCTTGCGTATCGTTCTCGGTCAATGCTATTTTTATATCCATTATTTCATCAGCTATAAGATTAGCAAGCAGATTAAGATTTTTTTGCTCAAAAGCAGTACGTGGTTCAGTTAATTCTCTCTTGATTGCACCCTTGACAATTTCATCACGCATTTTATATCCTTGCTTAATCGCAAGTATATCTTCTTCAGATAATTTCGGCGAAGCAACTAATTGAATTTTACCGCCATTATTTGCAAGTGCAGCTACCCCGGTAGAGATTAGGCTGAAAATTGACGACGAAAAAAAACCTACCGCTCGCTTGTAAACGCAAGCCTCCTTAAGCAGAGGAATGTAAAAATCCTTTGCCACTTTGTCGAGCGAAGAATGGTATGACATTTTCAATTCTATGTTTTGTAGGTTCATATTCTCCTCCAGTTTATGAATTTTCATAAATATATTCAAGAGCGGAATGCAACTGCTCAAAATCATTATCATCATTGAAATAACCTATGCTAAATCTCACAGTACCGCTTGGAAATGTTCCAAGAAAACGGTGCGCATCGGGAGCGCAATGCAATCCCGTTCTTACAGCTATATCCCGCTCGCTTAAAATTTGTCCGATATTATCGCTTCCATATCCGTCAAACACGCAAGACACTACGCCTATTGAGTTATCCATTGCTCCCTGAGATATAACTTTAATATTATCGAACTCGCCTAATATATTAAACAAGCGAGCATGATTGCGTTGTTCGGTTTCAAGTATTTTACTGACACCAATATCTTGTGACCACTTCAAGGCAGCGTTAAGTCCCGCGATTGCCATTATATTTTGACTTCCGACTTCGTATCGTTCCGGCAAAGTATCCGGGAGTGTGCGGCTTGCTGAATCTATGCCTGTTCCGCCGTAAAGAAACGGCTCAATATATACGTCGTCTACACAAACAATCCCTGCAACCCCAAATGGCGCATAAAGTGTTTTATGTCCTGCAAAGACGGCATAATCAATATTTGCACTGCTTAGGTCAGTATCCAAAATTCCCATAGTCTGACACATATCAATTACGTTCACCGCGCCATAGAACTTCGACAACGAAGTTATTTTAGCTATTGGAGCTATTACGCCGTTTACGTTGCTCGCATGGCTTACCACGATGAGATTTGGTTTTTGTTTTGTAAACTGATATTCTATTTTTTCAAGGTCATAAGCAAAATTGTTTTTACTGAACGCAAGAGTTATAATATTTATATCCTTAATTTGCGATATATAGTGAAGCGTTCGCATAACCGCGTTATGCTCAAACGGTGAAACATACACATTGTTTCCGTTACTCAATTTAACGCCTCGTAGAATCGTGTTTAGTGCTTCAGTTGCCGTGTGAGTAAATATCACTTTCTTTGCTGGACAATGATTGAGAGCAAGTAATAATTCCCGCGTTTCGGCAACTAAGCCAGCTGCTTTCGTCGCAAGTTTATGCTGACCGCGCCCAACATTGACACCGCACTCACGATAAAATTTATCTGTGAACGCATAAACTTCTTCCGGCTTAGGAAATGTTGTTGCCGCATTGTCAAAGTAAACTGTGCGATTCATTTTTTATCACCCCACAGCTTATACTTCGCTATCAAATTTATATCTGCACTTAAAAGCGTTTCAAGTTCTCTACAACCATAATAAACAAGTTTGTTACTACCTAATAATTGCTTTTTGCGTTCTAATCTATCAAGCGCACTTGGCGCAATATTGTTCGAGCAAAACAATCCATATCCTTGTGCATTATTTTCTTTAAGCAAATCCTCTATTTCTGAAACATCTTTTCTGTCAAGACTTTTTTTACTGTGCTTACATTGCCATATCCATTTGCGTGTTTCCTGTCCTGTTATTGTATTTATATATTCAGTTGCAATTAAATCTTTACCTCCATCTGGAGCATTAGTTTTTCCGACAGGGTGTACATCTGTAAACCCTCTTTTAATGAGAATTTCATAACATAAATTTTCAAACTCATTTTCATCCAAATTAGAAAAATCTATATCGTTCAATATTATATTGGGGTTAATTATTTTAAGTGTGCTTAACTTATCGACAAGTATCTTTTTTTCTTCATCTATCATGTTTTCTTGGTAACGCAAAAGGCAAATTAAGCTACTTATTTTACCTTTAATGTATAAAAAACGTTTTTGGTCGCTATAGTATTCGGGTATGTCTGTTAAATTGTATTTTGCACATATTTCATTGTATTGTTTTATAAACCGTGGTTGAACAGCGATAACTTGACCCGATTGAGATTTTCCAAAGGCATATTTAATACCAGTATAAAATTCGACATTTCCAAAGCTGTCTGCTTCAATCTTCAATTTAGATAAAGTCGTGTTAGTAAGTTCTCCAACAAATAGGAGTATAAATTTATCATCCGAAATGAACGATAAACCTTCAAATCGGGAGAAACCTATTGTTCCAAGATAAGGTTCTATTATATTAAATATTTGTTCACAATATGGCGCACAAACGGGATTGCTTTCAGTAATTTCACAAGCACTTACAAAGCGCAAAACATAATCTGAATCAAAAACTATATTAGAATATCCAACCAATATCGAATCAAATGGGCATCCCATTCCACAATCAAATTCTACGTTTGGCGTTTTACCAAACACTTTTTCAAGTTCTTGCTTTGTATTTTCTTCTATAACATTAAGGATTTCATTATGAAAATCCTCGTTATAATCATCTAACGGATAGCAAAAATCACGATAAATATTTAATGTATCATCTTCGTTAAACGTAATTTTCACACCAACTGAAAGTATGACAGATTCCACATCTTCTTCATCGCCATAATTAAATATGTCTAAATCACCAATATCGTCAATTTGTTCAATAAATTCTTGCCTTGTCATTTTAAAAATTTCCCCCTACTGACAAAGATTTTGTAGCAGTTCCATAAGAACCTGCCGTTTTTCTTGCTCCGTTATTGACTGCCCGTGTTCTTCCAAATCTGTTTTTATAGCGTTTAATAATATCTTAGCAAAACCGCTGTACTCCACTCGTCCGAAAGTTTTAGTGACTTCCTTTCCGCTATCGTTTTTAAAAGTAATTTTATATTCGTCAGATTCAGACATCGCCGATTGTTGTTTTGCGTCGTTGTATGCTTCAACAGTTTCCTTGAATTTTCGCAAATCACGCAAGAAAACAATAATCGTGTTGTTATTCCAATCTTCTATTCGTAGCGATGTAACCGCTTTCGCTAATCTTTGAACAAGTGCAGTTTCATCATTTGACGGCGATGCCATCAATCCAAGAATATTTTTTTCGTTACCTGTGAATAAATATTGTTTTGTACTTTCTGAAAGCGGTTCGTACCAATCGCGAATAACGGACGTTAAACTCGCTTGCGATTTTTTTGTAGCGAAAATCGCTATAACGTCATGTGTGAGTTTTTTTATTAAATCTTGAACGGCTTCGTTCCACGCTCTTTTTATCTCTGCAATTAATGGTACTGCGTTATTAAGATATTCTTGTTTGCCGAGCATTGAAAATACTTTTTCGAGCAAGTATTCTCTTGGGTTGCCATCAAGTTGTTTAAGACTGTTAATAAATTTCTTTTTCCGCCCGTCAAGCGATTGGAATTTTCCGTCGCCATCATATATTTTATCAAGTTCTTTTGAGTATTTCGGCAGATTCATATACCATCTGTTCATTGCGAGCAGAACAAACGCAAATCCGTTATAGGCTTTTTCGCGTTCTGCGATGTATTCTGAAAAAACCTTTTCAAGATTTGCAATGTATGCGGCTTTATCTTCGTTCCAATTTTCGAGGATAACGCTATAATCACTCGGAGATTCGTTTATATCGTTGAGTATATCCGGCGTTATCTTAACTTCGCTATCACCGTATTTTACAACGATAGCCTGTCTGTCAACGCACAATACCGTCGCAATAAATATAGGAATTAACCCACGTTTTAAACCTATACCATGTATAGGCAGGGTTAATTCTTGATATAATTCCGAAAATGACCTTTCGCCAGCTTTACTTGTACTATGAAAAAAATTTAGGATTAATTTTAACACGGTGCGGAGGTTCGCATCGGCAGGTTCGAGATTAATTTTTGGAGATGTGTCAACATCAACAAGAATCCCGGTTTGAATTAGCACGCTACGCATAAAAGACACTTCCTGCCCCGTTCCGGTAAGTCCTAAATTTGGAGCAAGTTCTTTTGCGAGTAACCCTGTCAGCAATCGTGTTCGGCTGTTCACGGCTTGTCCCGATAAGATATTTTTATTTATTGTTTCGTTGTTGACGATAGGCGTTCTATAATATATCCGCTCGCAAATATCAGACAATTTTTCCGCTAATTGCGACCTCCGAAAAATAGGACATTTTTCGCCATTGTAATAATAAGTCGCCGCTTTATTTTCAGGGCGGGTAAACATATTTATATATTCTGTTATAACCTCGGTTAAATCTTCAAGATATATTTCATACTCGTCTAAGAGCAAATTGTCGTCTTGAACGCTTGAACTGAGGTTTTTTACCGCTTCATATTCAAAAATAATTTTCTCAATGTCTGAATGAGCATTCGGAATTATAAACAGTATACGTTCTGCTCCTTGTTGCCTGTTTAGCAAAGATTCTTCCAAGTCTTTTATTTCACTTTTATTTTTAGGAATAATGGCATAAACCGCTCCATCAGCACCTGTATTCTCAATTTGTCGCTCCCAATTTGACACGTCCAAAAAATCAGTGCTGTTAATAAAGATAAAGTCAAAATAACGAGTTAATTCCTTAACATCATTATAGCGCGTAGGATACATATAGCTGTCGAACGCAGAACGATTAAGAATATCAGTCACCTGCATATTTCCGTGATTGCGCTCTATATAATTTGATATTTCGGCAGTTATATCAACACCGCTACTCTCTTTTAGTTTAAGATAATGATTGCTACGCTTTAAATAAACGATACAGTCGCGTTCAATTAATATGGTTAGCGCAGTATTAATAAGTTTAACATCGCTCACGCTGTCACGATAAGCGTCAACAATCATATCTACAATCGGTGGCAATTTTTCAAACTGCTCGACAAGATAGATTAAAGCTATTGTTTTAATAATTTTCGCTTCAAGCGAATTTTCCTCGACCTTTTGCAAAACGCTTGTAGTCAGTTTATAGGTCTTGTGAGCTTCGCTTGTATATGGCTCTTTGCGAAGCAATAACTCAAAATAATCGTAAAGATAGTCTGGAGTAAGAAGCAAAAATCCATTGTTGGATTTCGCCAAGAATGCCGAGAGCGTATGCCTATCCTCCGCTGATAAGAACGTAAAGAGGGTGCGCTCGTTTTGTGCTACTTTTTCAGAAAGGCGAGGGAGAATAAATGTGGAAATAGGGTGCAATGGATAGCACCCATATACGGCATACTCAATCTCGTCTGAGTTATTACCATCAAGAAGCCGATTTGCTGTAAACCGTTTTCTCAAGTCGTCAAAGCGAATTTTATTATCTTTCTTGAATTTACTCCAAAATTTATGCTCTTTATTTATGACTTCGGAAATAATTTCGTACATTTGCGCGTAGTTGTTATGGAGGTTAATATGTTTAAATCTCCCCGAAACACCTCGCCAACCATCAACTTTGTCTTTTGGCAAACTTCCATCAATATAATTAGCAATGTCTTTGTGACAAATCAATAATAAGTGCATTTGCATTTTTCCGCTACGGTCGCATTTTTCCGCAAAATCTTGTAGTAATTTTATATCACTGATAGTCGCATTGGCGATACTGGATTCCAAATATTTACTAAATTCATCATATACAACTATAATTCCCTCATAACCTCGCGCTTTAATCCCTTTCGCGATACTTTCGTAAAGTTCAACTATATCAAAGCCAAGGAATGGATTAAATGTACTGCCCGATGTTAGTTTAGGGTAGATACTCTCAAATAACTCATAACTTGAAGTATCATACTCGCGAAGCGACAACATAAAATCAGCTATTGAACAAGGCAACGCCGCAACAAACGCTTTGTAGGTATGCGAATATGATTTTTCCCAATTATCAATAGTCGCGATGGCTGCTTGAAAATGTGTTTCAGGCATAACCTCGGACAAATTTTCGTCATTTAACGTCATTTGCAATGCGCTTAAAAAAGATGATGACAAGCTCGTACTGCTACCGCGAATCACCACAGGCAACAGTCGTCTGCCGCTGTTCAGATACTCCAAGGCAAAATCGTAAAGCGGCGGATTATTCTTTTTCATTTTATCTAATAATGCGATGAATAAATCTTTATCATTTCCAACCAACAGCGATAAAAGAACGAGAATGATATGAGATTTTCCCCGCCCATACGCACCTATAAGAATACGGGAGCGACTCGTTGCATTTGCGGCAGTAGATAAAAGAATATCTTCAATTATATCAAGACCTGATTGCGTAGGTATGAACCCGCGCACCTTGTCATTATTATTCAAATCATAGGCAATGTTGACAGCGGTTTGAAAACCTTTCGCAACATTGATTTTTCCCGATTGCATATACTTACTCTCCTTGCGCTTCTATTTGTCGATAGAACGGTAATATTCCTGAACACAATCATAAAAATTAATGTCTGTTTCGATTTTAATTACATCGAGTCCCGCTGTGCGAACTACTTTAACAAAACTCATAATTTCTAACTTGTATAATAACGCGGTCAAAGCGATGACATCAAGGTTGAACACCTTACCTGCATTGCAAGCGTTAGCCTGTACCTCTGAAATACGAATCTCACGCTTTTCATTGTTTTTCAGATTATGTCGCCAATCGGGATTAGCTTGTTCGTATCTATCAAGAATAACGGCGAGTAAAATCAACGGCGGCAGAGTATCTTTCTTCGGAGAGCTTTTTTTATATACTTTGTTCTTTTTATTAACAATGTCTATAAGTCCTAATTCACCAAGCGGACAGTCGATATTATCCTCCGGGTCGAATTTTTTTGGATTTAACTTTATTCGGGAAATATAAGTGTTGATTATGCAGTCATAATCATCTTTAATTGATTCTTTAGCTCTCTCCTCATCAATTTTGCTCAAATAACTTTCGGTTCGCGTTAAAAATTCATCATGAGTGAACTCTGTTGTTCCAAACTCATTAAAAAAAACATACCATGCTGTCGCTTCATCTTTATTGGTGGATAATTTATAATGCAAGAGCCATAGCGTACCAAGTTCTTCCATGTATGGGTCGTTATCTCTAATAATAGTACCAAGTTTTGTAAGTTTTTGTTCGCGTTTGCCGCTTCGAGGTTCTTGCGTAAGTCCTACAGCTTGCAACCAATAACGGAGAGCTTTAACCATACTTGCGCCGATACCAAGTGTGTCCATAGGATTTGCTTCGCGGCTCACGAAAACAGTAGGGTCATTGACGACGTTTTTCACGCCTTTGCTAAGCCAACCTTTTCTTATAAAAAAAGTTTCGTGCGCTCTGAATTTGACACTCATACTTTCACCTCGTTGTTCCTGTTCTTAGTTTTTAAATATTTTTCCATAAGACAACCGCCCTCAATGTATTTTGCCGTTACGCACATCTTGCACATCTTGCACTTGTTGCTGTTTATACGATACTCGCCGCCGACAATGACAATCGCCCTATGTTTACATAACGATTCGCATTTCAAGCACTTTCTGCAAGCGTTGAACTTCTTTATCTGATAGCCAACCATACGTTGTAAATCATCGTGCTTAACTACATTCAACGTCTTAACTTTAACGGCGTAGTCATAATTGTCTTGGGTAAACGGTTGAATTGAAAGTATTGGCACATTTGTATTCACGTCCGCCACTATAGTTTCATTGATGAGCTTGCGTCCAAGCTCAGGCGCGATTCGTCCGAACGGAACGAAAAGCTCAATAAATTGAGTATCAATCGGCTTATTAAGACGATAAATTTTCGCATTAGCCTCAGTTGTACATTTAGTATATCGGATTTTAATATCTTGCGCTGCTGATACTCCGTTGCCGCCTTGTCGGGCTTTCCATGCGCCGGAATCAATATACTCCTCTGCATCGAGTTTGCCAATGCGCCTTGCGAATTTCACAAGAAAGTCGCGCCATTTTGAATATTGTTCCGGCATATAGATTTGTGCGAGAAACTGCGCCCGTGTATTATTGTTCGGGCAACACCAACAGCCAACTCGGTCATATCCGATACGATAAGCATCGTTAAAATCAAGTTGTTCAGCAAGTATATAAAGCCAAACATCAATATCCTTCCAAAGAAAAATCGGCGAGGCTACTTTCTGCTTTTGGATTTTGACAGACTCTGCGCTATCTTCTACGCGGTTATATTTACTGCGCGAAACTGACTCATATTTTCGTATGCCGTAAAATGTTAGAATATCGCTTTCGCCGTATAACTTATTTAAAATACGTGTAATCGGTCCAGTCTTGAACATCGAACAGCACCAACGCAACATTCTCGCAGGCGGACCAATATCTTCGCAGACGGAGTAAAAATCCTGTTCGTCATTAATTGCCGTTTTAAAAATCGCTTTTGGATTAGCATTATCATAACGATTTGCATAATCATGCGTCATCGGAAATTCTAAAGTCGTGTTTCCAAAAATATGCACAAGACTTGGGTCGCCAAGAGCGCGAATGGTCAAATCTGCGGTAACAGTCGAATCTTTGCCGCCTGAAAACGATATAACAACGCACTCGTTTGGATATGGAGCGGCAGTATCTTTAATAAACTCATGGGCTTCATTAACAATTTCGTCAAAACGTGTCTTGTTAGCTTTAATAAAGCGTTTAATTATAATATCAAACGCCGTGTAATTATTCTTTTGGGCATACTTTTCAAGTTGTTCTCGTATAATGCCGGGGGCAAGTTTTTTATAAAACGATGAACCTATTACGGTCGGTTTCCCGTCTATGTAATAACGGTTATCCGAAGCCCATACGCTTTGTTCTATATGTGCAAGCGGTCTTTTGTGTATTATCTCAAACAGCAACCGTTCTTCTGGGAATACAGGACGCAAATCGGTACATAAATATTCAATGATTTCACCGCATGAAGGACAAATGTCGCGGACAATATCGTTTGCATACTTGATAATGGGAACTTTACATAACGAACACCAATATACTTCAAGAGGGATTTCCTTTTCAGTTTCTATTCCACACAGTTCACATTTTACTTTCGAGGTTTCACGGCGACATTTCTTGCACCACATAACCTGACTTCCCTCCTTTTCGCATTTTTAATTATTCAAGCGTTTTTGATTGCCCTTTGTTAATTTCCGCACTCTTTCCGCTTTTCACCCATTCGTCGATTTCAGATTTTTTGAACTTGCCTATACGATGTGCGGGTACGGCATTTTTCCTTATCCAATTTCGCACAGTATCTTTGTTTACCGCGAGATATTCGGCGATTTCTTCAAGATTAACCCATTTATCATTTTCGTATGTCATTTTGCTGCACCCCTCATTTGACAAAATCACTGCACAATATTAAGGTTATTATATCACATTTTGTTTCAAAATGCAATAGTTAAATCGAAATAACTATGAATAACTATGAATTTCGACTAACCGTCAAACCACTCGCTTGTTTCTATAGCTTCAAGACATTCTTTCAGCGTTCCGGTATGAAGCGTCATCCATAAGTCGTTATGCCTCTGCCAGTCAAGCTCGCACTTATCGCTGTTTGTATCTCGTAAAGTAAAACGTGCATACGGAATTTCAAAATATTTATCGTCTATCAGCGGTATAGTAAACACCGTATTTTCGTTTTGATACGGCTCATAAAGCCGATATAAATAAACTCTGTGACCTTTCATGGCGGTACGGTTTACCATTTTTGATAATTTCGTCTGTGTTTTAACCGCTTCGCTCACTACACTTAAAATATTTTCTTTTTGCCTCTCATTAAATTTCGGGGTTGCCGGAGTTTGAACCATACATAACCCTGTTTTCTTGGCATAACTAATATCCTCCATAATTTCGCAACTTATCGTTAATCAAGCACTCTTGATTCTTCCATAAAAGCCTTGCGTTTATTATAACGCTCCCTTATTTCTGCCAGTTTTGATTTCCAGCGAGGTTCATCTTTTAAGATTTCCAAGTATATTTCTTTGGCTTTCTTAAAATATTTCATAGAAGTAATATAACTTTTTCGGTTTGCTCCGTTTTCAACATGATTAAGAGCCCGTTTGACGTAATACTCTATAATCTTTTCAGGGAAATCATTTTTCAGTTTATCTGCGTAAAAATCATAATCATTCCACGTCGAGGTATTTGCCGCAATAATATCATAAACTTCCTGCTTCAAACCTTTTTGCAGACAAATATTCATATATCCGGTTATATCGCGTTTCTTCAAAGCAACAAATAATTTATTTTCTGCGTTTTTCCAATCAGCTTCATTCAGGTAGTCTTTAATTTTCTCATACTGTTTGTCAAGACCGCTGCTTCTGGCATAATCAAATTCTTTCAAAATATACTTTTTGGCACTTTCATAATCGCCATTATTTTTGTAATACTCATAAAGCCGTCCAGACACAAATAAACATTCGCTTTTCCTGTTTTCACAAGTCTGCATGATTTTTTCTAATTCATCTGTATCTTTTTTGTTTTCGTAGTAATCAAAAAGATATGAAACTAAATAACTTATAGCTCCGTTGCCGATTTCCAATCCTTTGTGAGCGTATGATAATGCAGTCGTAATATCATCTTGTTCCGTAAAATGTTCCACCAATTCAAAATAATCGTTTCCATAATGCAAATTTTTATTTCTTAATTCTAAAAACGCATTATTGTCGCCGATTGTTTTGTAAATACTCATGACCAATTTTTTATCCCAGTCGCGTCCATACCCTAACAATTTTTCAGCAAGGTACAGCCATTCATCACGCTCTTGGCACATCTGAAAACAAGCATCTGTCAAGGCATCGTCAAAACCCGAATTGCCGCAATGATATTGAATGAGCATATCGTCCATAATCTTCTGTCGGGTTTTCCACGGCAAAACAGGAAACAATTCGCATATTTTTTCTATATAGTCATAGCTTTCTTCTTCCTCATAGTCAGAACCGCCACCGTAATCATTAAAACTTTTAATGATTTTTTCAGCTTTACGCCAAAACTCCAAGGCCAATTTTTCATTTATATCAGTTCCGCCTATATCTTTATTCCACATAAGAATATATTCATAAGAATCGGGGAATTTTTTGCACAAATCGGCTATCAAGCCTTTTAATTGTGCTTCCGATTTATCATGTATTATTTTTTCTATTGTTTTCAATTTGTTTGTATCCATAAATTTTTGCTCCTACTTATTTATGTGTTTTCGTTTTATATTTCGTTCGGGCATAAAAATACCGACATTATATAATTATATAACGTCGATATTTATAAAACAAGAGGGAAATTGTTAAATATAAATGTTTACAACTATTTTTGAAAAACCCTTGACAGAATAAGTCTAATGGCTTGGGCATAGTGAATAGCTACTACCATAAATATATACATTCATCTTGATTATAAATCAAAAAAAAATATAGCTAATGACTTTGGAAAAATTCTTGAAATTTAGAAAGTTTTAGACCAATCTTAGACAAACACAAAATATAAAAAAGAAAGCCCCATTGTATGGGACTTTCTGATAACTGCGGAACTAGGATTTGAACCCAGACATACAGAGTCAGAGTCTGCTGTGCTACCCTTACACAATTCCGCAATATTATAATATATCCAAAAATATTATAACATACTTGTTTCGGTTTGTCAAGACTATCTTTAATTTATTCACGGCAATTTAATTTGTAACAGAAAGTTCAAATATGGTATAATACAGAAAGAGGTGAAGAAAAGATGAGTATTATGGAAGAAATTGAAAAGATAAAATCAA
>Ga0099364_10010461_pt1 | contig 12757 bp, 6 predicted proteins | sample TergutTh196P3_FD_73070 | JGI IMG/M metagenome (GOLD analysis project Ga0099364, IMG submission 73070) | Microcerotermes parvus P3 segment gut microbial communities from Pointe-Noire, Republic of the Congo - Th196 P3 | ecosystem: Host-associated > Arthropoda: Insects > Digestive system > Gut ... | reverse complement strand
AAGGTTGTTGTTGAATGAAAGTAAGGTTAACTTTATTTTTAGAAATCCCCCCCCCCCCCCCCCCTGAAAAGGGGGGGGGGGAAACCCCCCCCACATTTAGGGGGGGGGGTAGGGGGGGGAAATATTGAGATTAATAAAAATAAGCATACACAAGGATATTAAGATTTATGAAAACAACAATTTTCATTATGACAATGTTGGTTTTTTTGCTAGTAGGTCAGCTTGGACTACATAGTGAAACCATCGCACTCCCACCTGAAAACTTCAATGAAGAGGATGCAGGGACACAAGAAAACCCATATCAGATAGGTAGTCTCGCCAATCTAAGATGGCTATCAGAGACTCCTGAGGTTTGGGGTGATAGAGAGCAAAAATTCTATTTTTTGCAGACAGAGGACATCGATGCTACTGAGACAATGTATTGGAACGATGGAGAGGGTTTCAGACCGATTGCTTATATTGTTCATTTCCTTTCTGACGGATATGTCGTAGATGGAACTAACCAACCTTTTTTTGGAGATTATGATGGTGGAAATCACAAAATCATAAACCTTTTTATCAACCCTAAAAAAGAGAGTGATGTTCAAAAAACAGTGGGTCTGTTTTCCCTTTTAGACGGTGCAAACATATCAAACATTCAGCTTGAAGACATTCAAATATATACTGGACATGAAATCGGTGCTATTGCAGGTAGAGCACAGTTTAACAGTAATATAAAAAACTCCTCAGCTTCTGGTAGAATAGTTGGTGATGATACCACAATGAAATTAGGAGGGCTTGTAGGTCAATTATATAGGTCAAACATGGACTCTTGCTCTTCCACTATCACAATAGAAGGAGATGAAAACAACCCATTATTTGGTTATACAGGGGGCTTAATAGGCGTTTTGAGTGGATCTTTGACAAATTCTTATTTCAGAGGCAATATCAAAAGACATGAAGTCTTTTCAGGTGGATTGGTAGGAATGATAGGGCAATCTGATGTTCAAAACTGTTATGTAGCTACAAAAGAGATGCTTCCGCAGAGTTCTCTGCCTATGAATGTTGGTCCTGATAATCAAGTATTATTAAGATTTGGGTCAATATCTGTCGGAGGAATTAATCCCAATATTAAAAATGTCTTTTTTGATAGACAATCTACAGGTATAAGGTATGGTTTCGATACTCCAAAAATTAAAAGATTTTGGGAAAGGGGAACAAGAGGCTTTCGGACATGGAAAATGAAAAGAGCTACGACATTTACGAGAAGAGGCTGGGACTTTCAAAATGTCTGGGCTATTGACCCTAATGTCAATGATGGCTATCCTTATTTAATTAGTAATTAGTAATTACTAATTACTAATTACTAATTATTAATTCATAAGATGTATAAAGCAAAGAAAAAATTCGGACAGCATTTTTTAAATGACGAGAGTGTCTTTGAGAGGATACTTGACTATGCTGATTTAAAGGAAAATGACAAGGTCTGGGAGGTTGGAGCTGGTTTAGGAGCTTTGACGGATTATCTATTAAGGCACAAAATAGATTTGACGATATTTGAGATAGACAATGACTTGATACCAGTGCTGGAAAAGAAATATGGTCAAAGATGTAGGATAGTGCATAAGGATATCTTAAAAGTGGACTGGGAAAAGGAGAAGATGACTGGGAACACAGGCATCTTGCCTGCTATAAATAATAACATTGGAAATTTGCAGGCAAGATGCCTGCGTTCCCAGTTCAAAATCATCACCAATCTCCCTTTCCAGATAAGTTCCCCGTTTTTGTATAAAATCACCGAAAACCACAATAATATAGAGCGGGTAGTGGTCATGCTCCAAAAGGAAGTAGCCAAGCGTGTCTGTGCCAAGCCAAGTAGCAAAGATTATGGTGTCTTGAGTCTGAAGACGCAGTTTTATTTTGAGACAGAGTATCTCTTTGAGGTCAGTCCAGACAAGTTTACTCCACCACCAGAAGTGCATTCTGCAGTCATTAGGCTTACTCCCAGAAAGGATAAACCAGAGATAGCAAATATAGAGCTTTTTTGGCAGATAATAGAGGCTTCCTTTCGGATGAAGAGAAAGACCTTAAAAAACAATTTATCGTCTGTCTCAAATAAACTATCCCCTATCCCCTATCCCCTATCCCCTCCAATTGATTTAAGTCGTCGTGGAGAGACCCTTGGTGAAGCGGAATTTATTGCTTTGTATGAGTATTTTCTTCAGTTTACTAATAGCTGAGGCAAATCTACAGTCATATTTTAATACCTACAACCAGTTTTCCTTGTTAGAAAACTATTTTACTTGGGAAAATAGATTTCAAAATGATTTTACCCTCCATTTTGGGACGAGGTATTTGTATTCTCAAAACTCCCATTTTGATAGAAGCTCCAAAAACACAAATTACAGCTATGTTTTGTCTTTTGACAGGCATATCTTTCAACCATTTATGGAGGTAGACTATTCGAGTTTTTACAATACAGGCTTGCCAGAGGATACTTTATCTGTCAGCGATAAATACATCAGACAGGCAGGTCTTGGCTATTCTGCTTCATTACTACGGGATAGACTTTTTATCAAGCAAAGTGGAAATTATGTTCGTGTCGACAATCCCCAAAATCATTATTATGGTTGGTTGACTGATACGCGGGTCAATTTTCAGGATATATATCAAAACAATCTTTTTCAATCTACACTTTACCATACAAACAACGACACATATCTTGAAAGAAACAACAGCTATGGTATCGATTTATTGTATGGTTACAGCAATATAAACAATCTGCACCTCCGTTTTCGGTATGATATGCAGGCAAGAGACCTTTATCTTTATAACGAGCTTGACGATAGAAGTGAACGAGACGAATATCTTGCACAATTAAATCTGCTCTACAAAATTACAGATAGGTTTGATTTTACAATAGACAATCGGGCAAATTTCCGTAGGCTTGAGCATGAGGAAAACATCTCCAGAAACAATTGGTTTTTTGAAAACAATTTTGACTATCAAATCAATTATCACTCTATCTTTGGGCAGTATTTTACAAGATTAAACCTTCAAAATAGGACGAGGTATCTCAGGTCAAATGACCAATCGCGTGAATCAAACGAAAAGCAAATTATTTTTGGTGGTTTGTGGAATATAGCAGTATTTGACACATTGAGGTTTGAAGTAGGAAATAGCATTTTGAGAAATTACCATTCTGGTGAATATGTTTATCTCGACAATGATAGAGCTATGACCACATATTCTTTATTTTCGACCAGCAATTTTCAAGGGCATTCAATTAAAAACTCCTTTCAGATTTTTCAAGGTCAGCAGGTCTATATTGATAGACTTTTATCGGCAAACAATCAAGAAATCTTGATTTATCAATGGATACCAGAGGCAGAAATATATCTACATAGAAATTTTCGTCTCATCAACAAATACATCATGCGAGCCGATTATGACTATTTTATCTATCATGAGTTTTTAAATGATAGGTTTTATAGGTATCTTTCTGCTGAATGGGGACTCAGATTTTTCAATTTCACCCACGCCTCATCGACATTGCGAGGTTACTACCTTGAATCTCCTCACGAAGCAATCTTTATTGACAGGGGCAACGGATTTGACATCTATGCCGCCTTTATACTCGAACACAACGAGACAGCAGAAAAAGAAGAAGGTATCTGGTATCGGAACAATGGAGAATATCTCAGGAGCTATATAGTATCAATGAACTATATAAAGGAAAATTACTCGCTTGGACTACAACCAGCTCTAAAATACTTCAATCAGACTTATGAGTCTGAAGTTCAAATTGATGTTAATCTCTATATAGGTGATTTATTATTAAATACCAGCATTAATCCTATTGGTAGACAATTTAATGAAATGATTTGGAGATTTAATGTGAATGTAATCTATATGTTTTGAGTTTTTTATTAAAAAAACACAATTTTGCCCCCCCATCCGTCATTGCGAGGTCGTCCTCTTGAAACTCCTCCCGAAGCAATCTCGTAGTGGGGGGGGCAATAATGACTTAACAAATCAAGTTATTGACTTAGACCTTAAAATCCCACCCTTTCAAGCCATTCTATTATAGCTTGCTGACTATTTTGGACGGCATCTCTACCTACGCTAAATTCTTCGAGGATAGTAGCATCAGGGACATGATTTTTTAGGTCAACGATTGTGTTAGCCAGTCCACCACCACCGAATGTGATAAAAGGCACGATTGTTTTACTAGATAGGTCATGGGTATGTAAAAAGGTCAAGACAGGCAAAGAAAGTGTGCTAAACCAATTTGGTGAGCCAAGAAAGATGACATCGTAATCATCAAGATTTTCTACTCCATTGGCAAGCTCTATTAGAATCCCATCTTCTCTTTCTTGTCGAGCTTTGGCTATAGTTTCTTGGGCATCCTCTGGATAAGGTGTTACGGGTGCCAGTTCTAAAAGAGCTGCTCCTGTGTGGGCATGAATCTGCTGTGCGACAAATTTTGCATTGCCTGTATGCGAATAGTAAACTATCAGCATTTTACTCGCTGGTATTCCTTCGGCATGCAAATTATTCATACCTATGACACCAGAAAACAGGATTGCGATAAATAGCAACCCTACAAAAAGTTTCATACATTTCATTGTATTTCCTCCAATTCTTAATTCTGCATTCTTAATTCTTAATTCTTAATTCTTAATTCTGCATTCTTAATTCTTAATTCTTAATTCTGCATTCTTAATTCTTAATTCTTAATTCTTAATTCTATCCTGACCACATCTCTGAGTCTCATATTGCCTGGGACATCAGCAGGTCTCTGCGGATAAAACACTCTGTCTGTGGTTCTTGAATACCAAGCGTCTTGGATGTCGCTCCATTGTAGAGTAGATGAGCCTGTATTTCCACCTGTGTAGTCAGCAGCAGTGAGGAAATACTCATAGTTTTGAGGCGTCTTTGTAATGTAGTTTGAAATCAAATCGGTCATTTTGAAGGCATTTTCAGAATTGTTGTTATTTTGAGGATTATGTCTGTTTTCATGCTTTAGGATGTTCACTTGGAAAAGCACTTCCTCTCCGTCTGGTTTTACAACAACGATTGACCTATATAGCCTTATTTCTCTTGCCATTGCTATGTTGTAGTTAAAAAAGGCGTCTTCATGACTAAAGTCATGGAAATAGGTGCGACCAGTATCAATCAAAAGGTGTCCGCTACTAAAACTATACCAGCTTGGGTCGATACTACCGTTTCTACGCGATGTTACTCCGTCATGAGCAACAATCTGATAGGTATACATTTTGGCATAATTTTCAGAGTCGTAGTTTAAGATAAAATGAGAGAGTGGAACTGCTCTGACATTATTTTCTGGATTGCTCGTAGCTGTGAATTGGACATCTGAAAGAACCTCAATCAGACTTTCATCGTATTCATGGTCTGATGGTGGAAAGAGTATTACCCTATCATTGACATTTGACAATGCAGGTGGTATTACTGGGTCGTCCTCTTTGTCTGAACAAGCCACAAGGATAAATGTGGCAAGTATGAATAAAAACAATAACTTAATTGTTTTTTGGTTGAGAATGAACTTTCTCATAGTTTCCTCCGTAATATATTTTTATTTTAAGACAAGAAAAATAAAGTAGGGTAAAATGTCAAACAGTTTTTTTAGGGGATAGGGGATAGGGGATAGGGGGTAGTAGATAGCAATTCCCTCTTACCCCAAATAAATGAGAGGGAAAGATAGTTTACTTCCCTAACCCATAAGTATCAACTTTGGTTCGTAGCGACAATCTCCGATTGTCATAAACCCTTGTAAAAAGCCAATCAGAGATTGGCACTACAAGCAAAAATTTCGATAAGATGACACTTATGCCCTACTCCCTACTCCCTATCCCCTAAAATGTTACCTCCACCCAGATATCAATCTTAAAGATATTTAGCGATTCATCTTTGATTTTATTTTTGGTAACATCATAAGAGCCTGCCAATCCGCCCCTGATATTTCTGTGGAAATTGTATGAAGCTCTCGGTGTGATAACCAATCTTGTCTGGTCGGTGTCTGGAGTGGTTTGAGTAGAAGTAATAGAGTGAGCTACATTTGTTTCATAATTTATAGCGAGGTCAGATTGTAGTTGATTTCTGATTTGAATAGAGCGTCCTGTAAAGGGTATTTTTATGCCTTGTTCTGCGGAAAAAGAATATCCAATAGTGCCAGCATAAGTCATTCTCGTATTTTCTCTGACTACTGGAGTCATACCATAAGATCTCTGCTCTTGGAGTGACATAGTGCAGTTGAAAGTGGTAGTGAGGTTATTTGCCCAGTTTCCAGTCCAGCCAAAGAGAGGACTAAAATTGTGTTGAAAGTTACCTGATTGGGGAGTGTTCCAGTCTAAACCTTGGTAGGTGATTCTTTCTTGGTAGTTGTAGCTTGTAGTAATCCTTGAGCTATTGAGAAATCTTTCAGCTCTAATAAGTCTTTCAAAACCTGAAAGCGAGACGCGGACATTGGGCCAATTAGTAGTAACATTTTTAGTTCCCTGACCTGTGCTGGTATAAGTTCTATCAATTTGATATGAGTATGTCCAATCAGTTTGAAGGTTTCTGATGATAGGAAAGCCTGTAGAAGCTGTGTATTTATCGCTGACATTTCGAGAATTAAGCTCTGAGTCTGGAATAATATTTGGTATACCGAGCTGGTAGAGAAAATCAGGTCTATGCTCTCTTTGTTCAAATCTTGTAGCATAAGTGTTTTCGTAGCCGAGGGTGAAATTTTGCACTCTAGCGAGAAAACCAAAGAAGTCGGCAATGAAAGTATTTGGACCTTTACTTTCAGGCTGTGATGGTGGTGGTCTTTCAGTAGTTTCTCTTTCTTCATCATCAGATGGCGAGACGCCGTTTCTACCATCATCATCATAGCCTCTACCAGATGTCCTACCACCTACTCCGGGCATAAAAGGAGAGTGCAAATCGTCTCTATTTTCTCTATCCATATTAAAATCTGGATTAAAGAAATCATCATCTGATAAACCACGATTAGAAAAAGGGTCATCATATCTATTTCCAAAGCCAGAATCATTTCCAAAAGGGTCATTGAAATTAGGCTCCTCAAAGCCTTGTCCACTTTGTCTTGTATTAGCTTCGTATCGTCTATTTGCACCTTCACCAAGTTTATTTGCGATTGAGGAGAGCCAGTCGCTATTTCTTAGGGTCGTATTTACACGGATAGTACGATTGGCAGTTCCTTGAAAATCATATACTTCCAGCTCTGTAGTTGATTTTGACCTATTAAGACTTCTTGTTTCTCTATATGAGACATTTCCACCGACTTGTGTAGGGATGATTTTTGCCATCCAGACAGGGTTGTAATTTGCCTCGACATTTTGAGTGCGGTCTTCTTCTGTCCCTACATTTACTCCATAAAGTAGCTCTTCTGTAGTCAAATCTCTTCTTGTTGTAAGTGTATAGCCAAGAGCCAAATCGGTTAATAAATCGTGTCTAATCTCATTTCTTGTATCAAGAAATCTTGTGTGTTTTGGTACTGTAACGGGCATTCTCCAATAAAACACACCTACATCTTCTTCATTTGTTTGCCCTGCACGCCAATTCCATCTTTTTGGAGTTTCACCTCTATATGTCAAGCTATTGTTAAATGTCCTAGGGACAAAATTCCAATAATAATTTCCAGCTATGCGAAGTCTTGCCCTGTCCTGTGGTATAGCGAGGTTGTATGTTACAGAGCTTCTATATGTAAAGATAGTATCAGCATTTGTAGCATTGAGTGTAATTCTCTCGCTGATATTTGTGCCAAAGGTCATATTTCTGAGAGTATAGGCAAGTATCTTGCTATTTGGTGTCCTCGTCATACTGAGATCAGAAGTGAGACCTCTTGAAAAGTTTATATTTCTATCCCTTTCCTGCTCCTCAGGTGAAAGGATTTCGCGTGGAATATCAGAATTTGCCTTATATTTAGGAATCCCAAGTCTGTTTTCGTAAGTCAAATTTACAGGAAACCTGAGTCCCCAAGCAACAGGAAAAAATTTGTGTAAGAAATAAGAGTTTTGTATGCTTATCCGAGCACTTTCATCGAGAGTATTGAGATTTACATTTCTTGCGGTGGAACTAAAGAAATCCGCAGTCTTCCACTCATAAGTAACACGAAATGTAGAAAAGTCAGCGAGTTTAGCGTCAAAGGAGGCACTAGCAGCATAACCGATATTTTGGTTTGGTTCTGCTACTCTAATATCATTGAAATATACTGTCCCTGTAAAGGGCAATTCCCCTTGTGGAACTTGGATACCGACTGCCATTTCGCGTATATTACTGAGAGTAGGGTTTCCGACCATACGATAGATAGTATTGTCTCCTTTAAAACGATAGGAAATGAATTCACCTTGTATATATATGTCATACTCATCATGGACAAAAGTCGAATCGACCTCAGCAAAAAGAATTTTGAGCCTCGTAATATCATTGAAATCTATCTCTACATCAACCCAATTTAAGATATCCATCCTACTAGAAGAGCGATTAACCCTCATAGGCTTAAGTATTTCATAATAATTTGTCTGTATTTGGGTTTCTGAGGTTTGAATTCTATTTAATTCTGTTCCCATTCTTAGTATTATATTAAGAGAATCAGGAGTTGTAATAGCATTTTGGTCGGACTCAAGGTAGACAAAATATCTCAATTTGTTGTATGATAAAAGATTGTAGTTTTCTCTAAATCTTTGTCTGGCGATGCTTATTTGACCAGGTAAAAGATTGTTATGGATAAACATCATTGATTGCTCAAGAGAAATTTCATCATCAGAGCCTCTGGTAGTCGTTTTTGCAGGTGGCACATATCTATTTGATCTGTGATTGTCGATAGTTTCAATGGAGAGAAAGGTGTTATTTACATTTAGCGTAATTTCAGGCACTTCTGTTTCGATAAAATGCTCTCTTGTCCTGATAGGCATCTCTTTCCATTTATTACCTACCACATCAAGGTAAACGAGTCTGATTTTTGCAAGTGTCTCAGTCTCAAACCACATTCTGACAAAAGAAATAGCTTCAAGATTTGCATCTGGACCAGAAACATTTGATAGTGTTTCCATGAGAGGATTGTTTTTTAGAGGTATTCTGTATAGATACCAGCCATTGTATTCATTTTGAAAAAAGCTCGTCAATGTGTCCCCAAGAGTTACTTGATACCTAAAAAACTTTTCGAGTGTGTCGAGAGAACCATTTCCATTGAGGTCCTCAGTGTCGAGGACACCATTTCCAGAAGTTCCATTAATAAAAGGAAACTCTTCGTTTATCTTTGCATCACTAAAAATATCATAAGGGTCATAACCGGGATGTCCTGCAGGGATTCCGCTCAAACCAATGTCGTCAAGCCAATGGAGGGTCCCAGTGTTTTTGAAACCGCTAACGACACCGTCCTCTGTATTCAAGAAACCTCTACCACCATTTTCTACATAAAAGTCCTCGCTGACATCACCCATATCGATATACATTTTGACCTGTGAAAAGTTTACAGCTACACTGTCTACTTTGACTAGAAACTCAATGTATTCTCTTTCAGAAAAATCAAGTTGATTACCTACATATTTCATCAGACCACCCCAAACTGGTGTTGAGACACCAGGTGTATAAATTTTGGGTGGTATGATTTTTACATCAAGAACAGGGAGCTTTTCTACTCTATCTCTTTCAGACATTGTGTTTGGTGGATAAACATCACGATAATGCACATTTTCTGGATTGAACCAATTTACTCTGCCTCTAACAAGGTTTGTGCCGAAAGGTTCACTTGCTGGCACCCAAGTAGGTCGCATGATACCGAGAGGGAATATTTCTTGGATAGATTCCATGTCGTCAATCCATGCTTCATTTCCATCACCAAAGTCTTTACTACCTTGAAAAATCGGTATATTCATAGCTAAATCACCTGTAAGTGTGAGGCGAGAGTTTTCTTCTGTATTGATAAGTGGAATATAGTCTATAGCTGTCGTTATAAATGGTGCATCTACAGCTATCTCACCATCGAGACCTGCAAGTATCAGAGTGCGACCCTCATTTCCCACTCTGGGTCTTTTATCTGTCATAGACTCCGACTGATAAACAACCATACCACCGAGTTTAAAAACTCGCGAAGGTCTCCAATCGGCACGAAACCCCATCATTGTCTTTGTGTCGATTTGAAAGATAGGTCTATTTTCATAGTCAATTTGGATTTCAGAGTCTGGGTCACGACCCTCAGCTGTCAAAAATGTAACATTACCCATGTCATAATCTACAATATAGTCTACATTTTCTGTGATTTGTCTACCGTTAAGTCGGATACGGACAGAGCCAGGTAAAATCATAATATTACCAAGATTTACTACATCTCTACCTATCCTACCTTTGATAAAGAACCAATGCTCAAAATCGTCTTCACCTACAATATTGTCTTTTAAATACATTTCTGTATCACCTAAACCATAAAATGGATTGATAAAGGGTATTTCTATCATACCTCTTGCTAGGTCTATGGTCAAATCACTATTATCTAAAACACCATCTTGATTTGTATCCAGCTTTAAATAATTGTAAATTTCCCAGCCACCTGCACCTTCAACCTCATTTGAAACCCAATAATCTCTTGTTTGGTCTCCTGAATAGGTGAATACTTCCAGTGAAAAACCATCGGCTCGGACATTTCGCATGCCTAAGTCGTAGATACTCCTTATCTCATATATCCAAGTATCACTAGTCGGATCTTGACGATATACCTTAATAGGGACTGCCTGCACGACATCAAGATCGATATTTCCAACTATATTCCCCCTTTTATCTGTGTAAGCTATTGCTATAGTAGTATTTGTAGGTAAAGTGGTATTGAAAGTTATTATACCTTTTTCATCGTCATAAGTGTAGTCAAGGGTAGCACCTTCTGTTAGCTCTTCAAAATCGTAAGTTTCATCATTATATGGGCTACCATCAACTCTCACCAAAACACCTTTTTTTGTAAAATCTTTTACACCTGCATGTCTATCTATCAAGACTTTCAAGGTCTGTATAGTAGGTAAAAGTCCCTCTCCTGCAGTCATATTGTTGTAATACCACCTACCATCTGCGTCTGTCCTGATAGCGTTATCAATCCAGCTTGGTGGGACATCGTCAGCTTCAGTATAACTAGCAAATAATTCAAGAGGATTGACTGTATAATACATCCTCCTGCGAGCAAAATGACTACTACGGACAAAGCTGGAGTCTGCCTGTGAAGTCCCTCTAAAAGTCCTTGTGTTTTTTTGAGATTCTTCTTTTGAGGCTACCGCTGTTATCGATAAATCGCCTATCTTGAACTCTGACCGGACTCCAAAGAGACCCTGTGAAGATGCTGAGTAGGAAATGAGACGATTTCCAGATAAAGAGAGGGAAATGTTTCCCGCCTCTATGGACTGGACAATTTCGTCCTCATCTCCTGTATATTTGATGTTTATATTATTTGGGTCAAAGATGTTTGAGTCTTGAGTAGAATTGTATCTGACACTGACAGAGATTTTTTCACCGATATTACCGCGTAGATTGACATTGAAATCCTGTCGCATGGTGAGGTTAAAATCAGTATTTCCTCCCCATTCTTGAGCTTGATTTGTTTCTCTATGTGTCCTACCACCACTGATTGTGAGTCGCGTGCTACCAGAGAGATTTAGCCTGCCAGCTTCATTTCCCATGATGCGTCTCACCGCTCTGGGCATTGCACCTGGGGGTAGACGAAAGACTATCTCTGGTATCAGACCTTGCTGGTCTATCCTATTTCTTGTGCTGAGCTGCTGTATCTTTATCTTGCCAAACTCTCTTTCAAAGGCGACGGAAAACATATTGTCGAGAAAGTCTTCAAATGATATATAAAATGTGTTAACTACTTGATGTTGCCCCTGTCGGAGTAAAACACGCATCATTTCTGTTTCAAGGTCAAGCTGGTATACGATAGTAGGTCGCAAAGGCTCCATGATATAAAATTGATCTTCCAAGAGAGTTATCCCTGTATGTGCCATCATAAAGTCTGGAGCGTTGTTCCGAAATGGAACATGACCCTCCAGATTATATCGCGGGGGATAAAAATTGCTTGGATAAAGCGAGCTAATAGCTGCGACTATCAATAATAAAACAAAAATCCTTTTTAACATCATTCACCGTTTTTTGTAGGGAACGCATTTATCCGTTCCTAAATAATTATTTCATGTAAAAAATCGGAACGGATAAATGCGTTCCCTACAAATTTAAAACTCTAAACAGTGATTTATGTTACTAATAATTTTTGTGCAATCAATAAAGTCCCCTCTAAGGTCAGATTTATATCTATAAAATCTATGTCTAATGCCCCCCCCATCGTCATTGCGAGGTTCCTTACTTGAATTTCCCCCGAAGCAATCTCGGAGGTAGGGGCATCTTGTATCTTGTAACTTGTAATTTGTAACTCTTTCAACAAATTTGCCAATCCCCCCGTAGCAATGGTCTTTATGTCATTGAGATGGCTATACTCTTCTTTGATTTTTTGGATAAAACCATTTATGGCAAAAAAATGCCCTTTAATAATTCCAGAAAGCAAAGCATCTTTTGTGTTGTTGGCAAGAGTTGGCACATTTTCTTCCCCTAACTCGTAGTGCCAATCTCCGATTGGCTTGTTGTGGGGGGATGAGTTCGGAGTTGCTTCCCCCACGAAGAAAGAGTGGTGTTCTCTATCTGCCCCCCCCATGTAGCTTGCGGAGGGGGGGGGGGGGGGGGGGGGGTGTTGTAACTTGTAAAGATCGGAAGGGCGTCGGGG
>Ga0099364_10010460_pt1 | contig 12759 bp, 12 predicted proteins | sample TergutTh196P3_FD_73070 | JGI IMG/M metagenome (GOLD analysis project Ga0099364, IMG submission 73070) | Microcerotermes parvus P3 segment gut microbial communities from Pointe-Noire, Republic of the Congo - Th196 P3 | ecosystem: Host-associated > Arthropoda: Insects > Digestive system > Gut ... | reverse complement strand
AAATCCACGAGAAACTTGGATAAATTTCCTAAAATATCACAATGGATCAAGGAATGTCAAAATGGAAGATTAAATGGCGGCAACAATGGAACGGATAGAATTGGTTATTTGAATGGAGGACGCAACGATTTCCAAAATCAAAATCTTGTTTTTATCGTTCATCACCAACAACAGATTGCTGATTCCGCCGGTTACTATTGGATTTACAAGAAGAATCTGATACATACTGGCAGGGGTGTGTCCACGTTTAGTGGGTGCTTTTCCATACGATTTTCCATTGGTGAGAGTAGAGTACCGCATAAAGAGCGGCGATTTTGTTCGCTCTTGACAGCCGCCAACACGCTCCCGTCTGTTTCAATCGTAACCCCACCATGCTCTTACACGCACCCTCTATCAAGCCACTCCCAATCGCACGACCCTCCAACTCCCGCTCCACGCCCGAAAAAACCTCCGATAGCGGCGCATAACGGTCATCGCTCCGTCAATGGTAAGGATCATTTTCGATTTGATGTCTGCAATGATCGTTTTTTAACAATCGTGGCATTGAGGAGTGTCGTTGGCTTCGGATGGTTCGATTCGTTCTTGTAGTTTTTCTTGGAGGACTTCTCGGAGGAATGTTCGTCCTTGTATGAGGAAGAATGTTTCGAGGTCATCGAAGGTTTGTGTTGTCAAGGGTTGGGGCGAAGAGTGCGTTGTCGTCGAGTAGGGCGTGAAATTTTTCTGTGAGAGATTCACGAGAGGTAGGGAAAATCGGCGGCATAAAATGACCGCTCTACGTTGTAACAAATCACCCCCAAAAGGTGGACACACACGAGATGACGTGGCGACGGTATCGACGAGCGTTTCTGCACTGGCACCGGGATAGGAGGTCGTGATGACAACGGCGGCGGCACGATATTGGGAAACTGTTCGACCGGCAGCAGGACGTAGGCAACGGTTCCCGCCAAGAGAATGACGAGCGAAATGACGCAGGCGAAAATCGGTCGGTCGAAGAAAAAAGTGGGAAATGTTTATTGTGGGGAGTATAATGTCAAAACGTTCACAGAGCCGTAGGTGTAGGCGGTACTCCGCCGTAACCCACGGGTGCACCCGCTGACATGCTATCACCCGTAAGTTACGCTGCGCTACACCTACGGCTCTTTTGGGTATGTTGATTCGCAACCTACCGGTTGCGGCTCTGATATGTTACAATAACGCCATGAAATACGAACCCGCGACAATCGAACCCAAGTGGCAAAACTATTGGGAAAAGAACAAAACATTTGAGACGGCAGACGGCAGACGGCAGACGGCAGATAAAAAACTCTACGTTCTCGATATGTTTCCCTATCCCAGTGGTGCCGGTCTGCACTTGGGACATCCCGAAGGTTACACTGCGACCGACATCGTTTGCCGGTATCATCGCATGAAAGGCACTGCCGTCCTGCACCCGATGGGCTGGGATGCCTTCGGACTGCCCGCCGAACAACAAGCAAAAAAAACCGGAATCCATCCGAGAACGATCACCGAAACCAACATCGCCAACTTCCGCCGCCAACTCAAAATGCTCGGCTTCTCCTACGATTGGAGCCGGGAACTTTCGACCACCGATGTCGATTACTTCAAATGGACGCAATACATTTTTCTCCTCCTGCACAACACTTGGTTCGACAAAGAGCAACAAAAAGGACGATCGATTGATGAGTTGCCGATTCCCGATGATGTTGGTGACGTGGAAGCATACAAAGACGAACATCGTTTGGCATATCAGATCGAAGCCCCCGTGAATTGGTGTCCCGCTCTGGGAACGGTGCTTGCTAACGAAGAGGTCATACAGGGACGCAGTGAACGCGGCGATCATCCCGTCGTGCGGATGCCGTTGCGGCAATGGATGCTGCGGATTACGGCGTATGCCGACCGGCTGGAAAGCGACTTGGAATCACTCGATTGGAGCGACGGTATTAAAGCGTTGCAGCGGAATTGGATCGGACGCAGTACCGGTGCGGAAGTAGATTTTTATGTATTAGCAGAGCCGCAACCTACCGGTTGCGGCTCTGAAGTTAACGTTTGGAAAACCCATCGCCAAACCGCCGGTTTTCCACGCAAACCCGGCGACGATGTGTTACGCATCTACACTACTCGTCCCGACACACTCTACGGTGCAACCTACATGGTCATTGCCCCGGAGCATTCCTTTGTCAAACGATTGACTACCGAAGAACAACGAGAAGCCATCGAAGCCTACGTTGCTCAAGCCGCGACGAAAAGCGATCTTGACCGTACCGATTTGGCAAAAGAAAAGACCGGGGTGTTCACCGGTTCGTATGCTATCAATCCGGTCAACGACCAAAAAATTCCGATTTGGATTGCGGACTATGTGTTGATGTCCTACGGTACTGGTGCGATTATGGCAGTGCCTGCACATGACACGCGGGATCATGAGTTCGCCATGCAGTTTGGACTACCGATTGTGCAGGTCGTGTTAGCCGCTCCGCCTGCGGAGCGCTCCGCAGGCGGAGCGGCTAACGGCGCATACACCGACGACGGCATTGCCGTCAACTCCGGTCAATACAACGGACTGACAACGGCAGAATTCAAGGAAAAAATCACGGCGGATTTAACGTCGGCGGGACTCGGTCGCAAGGCGGTCAACTACAAACTGCGAGACTGGCTTTTCAGTCGGCAACACTTTTGGGGAGAACCCTTTCCGATCTTGCATGAACTCGACAGCAACGGCAAGATGACGGGACGAACGATGGCTCTCGACGCTTCGGAACTGCCTCTCGACATGCCGAAAGATTTGGATTTCAATGCGGAACACAACACGCCGGAACCGCCGTTTGAACATGCTCCCCACGATTGGCTTTTCGTAACACGCAACGGCAAGAAGTACAAGCGGGAAACGAACACGATGCCGCAATGGGCAGGGTCATGCTGGTACTATCTGCGTTTCATTGATTCGAAGAATGACAAAATGCTGGTCGATCCTGAATTGGAAAAGCAATGGATGCCTGTCGATCTTTACGTCGGCGGAGCGGAACATGCGGTACTGCATCTTCTCTATGCTCGATTTTGGCACAAGGTACTTTATGACTACGGCATTGTTTCCACGCCGGAACCGTTTCAGAAGTTGGTCAATCAAGGAATGATTCTCGGCGAAGATGGACAAAAAATGTCAAAGTCGCGAGGCAACGTGATCAACCCTGACGATGTGGTACAGCAATACGGAGCGGACTCGCTTCGCCTTTGCGAGATGTTCATGGGACCGTTAGAAGCGACGAAGCCGTGGTCGATGGACAGCGTCGGCGGTGTGCGCAATTTCCTGGAACGCGTCTGGCGAATGGTTGTGTTAACAGAGCCGCAATCTTTAGATTGCGCCGACGTTGCGCAATCTAAAGATTGCGGCTCTGTTAACCAAAACCGCGTATTACACAAAACGATCAAATTGGTTACGGAAGACATACAGAACATGTCCTTCAACACTGCCATCGCCCGAATGATGGAGTTCACGAACTTTTTCCTGAAAGAAAAGGAGCGTCCGAAAGAGGCGATGGAAAAATTTGTGTTGCTCTTATCGCCGTTTGCCCCGCACATCGCAGAGGAGTTGTGGTCGATATTGGGACACGAAAAAACGCTCGCTTATGAACCGTTTCCGACTTATGACGAGGAGGCGATTAAGGAATCGACGTTGGAAATCCCTGTATCGATCAACGGCAAGTTACGGTCGAAGATTGCCATAGCGTCGGATGCGGACGAATCGGCAATGGAACAACTCGCCCTTGCGGATGAAAAGATAGCGGAATTGTTGGCGGGAAAAACGATTGTTAAAAAGATTATTGTTTTCGGCAAGATGGTCAATTTCGTGGCGAAGTAAGGCTTTCGCCGGAAAATTTCATACCAAATTCCGTCATTACGCTTCGCTAATTTTTGAGGCACAGGTAGAAAAACACTGAATAAAGCCTAGAAATGCCTAATTTCTAGGCTTTGTTCAGTATTTATTCTCTTTAACTCTTCCCCTCTCTTCTCCATTATTCTTAACTGTGATATACTCTTTTTCAGAAAATTAGTGCAACAATCAAGCAACTTTTATTACAGCAATGGGTAGTTTACTTCGGGTTTGGAAAACGATACCGATGCCGCCGGGAGCGACCGTTGGACGAAACGGAACAGTAACATGGACAGTCAGAGGAAAAAAACGTACCGGCAAATTGTCAGGGACGGATCGGGTGAGTGTGCAAGTCGATACTTGGACGGCAAAGTTCAAAGACGAAAACGACAATATCCGACGCATCCCCATCCGAGTCCACCAACGACGAATACTATTTGCAGCAAACTGTGATGTGTCATGGCTAATACCCACATTCACCCAACCTTCATTACGACCAATATCATACACACCATAAGGAATCGCCTTACCCTGTTTTTTATCAGGAAAGTCGTGCATATTTGTTTCTATCGGCTTGCCTTTCGGACACCATTCACGCCCCATGTTACTGTAATTCCCGATGTTTTCCCGATTTTTTGTATCAACCAAAATGACAGACTGATCAGATTGAAGGAATCGCTTCACTTGACCGTTGATAGACAAAAACTGTTCGTTGCGATCAGGATGATCTTCGCCTTCACGAGTCTTCTTATTCCCTTGAAGACTATAATCTAACTTGTACAGTATAAATCGTACAGCCGTTGCACCTATATTATATCCTAGAGGTTGTAGTTCAGATGCAAGTCGTCTTATGGTTTTTTGAAAAGATAATGTCTTGAGATTGGTCGTATAAAGACTGCGCCCCAATCTTGATAAAATGGACTACACCGATTATAATGGTCGTATGGATCGTTTTCCAGCCCCTTTTGAATTTCTGGCGAGTCGGCAAACGTTGTTGTGGTTGCTCGTACCGGTGATCTTCCTGCCCATCGGCACGACGATTCTGTTCTTGTTCGGTCGGATATTCGCTCTATTGAGCGACTCATTTTCTGCATCGGTGCTCGACTGGACGGCACTGGCACTCTGTATCCTCTGGTGTTTGTCGTTGGTACTGCTCTTGCTCTGCATCGTATTCCTGCTCCTGCGGGAAGAACCGGAGCAGTAATCGGATTGGAAAATTTGTAGGTGCGTGCGTATTTCGCCCCGTACAAGGGCGGAATATATTAGCCCGCGGCTTTCTTTTTAGCGGTTGTCTCCGCTAAGCAACCAGTCTGCAAGGCACAATGCGCCCAGTAGTCCGGCTTTCATCGGTCGGGATCGCACAGTTTAGAGCCGTCGGGAGCGACGGCAACTTCAAAAGCACGGAATACACGCAACATCTGTACCATATCGCCGTCCGCAAAGAGAGACCGGCTGGAAAACTCGTTGCCCAAGTGCGCAAACATCAACTCTCCTTCGGCAATCAGTTCGCCGTCCCGATAAGCCCAAGCCGACGCAACGCCGCCGTCTTCCCGAATGGTCTCCAACTGAACCTTGTAGTGCAATACATCGCCGGGACGAATATCAACACAATGAAAGATAAATTTCGGTATTTTCGCCAAGACGACCTTTTCCTTGTATCCCTTTGCTTCGTGGAGCAAGAGACCGGCAGTTTGAGCGATACCCTCGATGACCAACGAGCCGGGCATCATCGGAACATATTTGAAATGGTCGTGCAAATGATCCTCGGCGAGCGTTATCGCCTTGATCGACTCGGCACGCCGTTGACTTTCAAAAACCGTAATACGATCAATCCAAAACCAGTGCATGGACTTGTGGAAAATTTGGTATCAGAGCCCCAATTTCTGCTCAACGAGGTGACACATATCCTTGACCGTCAGAACCGTTGCAAGGTTCTGGATCACCGGATTTTTTTCGAGAGAAGAGAGATCGGCAAACGGGATGCGCTTTTTGATTTCGTCCAAACCGAGTGCGGTCAACTTGCCGTCCAGAACGTATTTGCCCTGCGTGTCGTTGACGATGTCATCCGGCACGAGTTCGCCCCGGTCGATTTTGATGGAGAAATGCTTTTCCAAGCGGTAAACGATGTCTAAAAGGTCAATGGACTCGGCACCGAGGTCTCCCATAAGCGTCGCTTCAAGGGTTACTTGATCATCATCGACAGCAAGAGCCTCGATCAATTGTTCTTTAACCCCTGCGAAAACATCATCTTTTGACGGCATAAATAGTTCTCCAAACGGACAGTACAAATCGGGCAAAACCCGAAACACCAGAAACGAGTCGCCTATTTTACCAAAATTTTTTTTATCGGCAAGGCGGGGATGGGGGTGGAAAACTTTTGCTAACGGCAACGTGCCTAATTTTTACCCGGCGTAAACCGGATATACAGGAACACGGCAAAATCGTAGAGGGCATGTACGGCTATCGGAACGAGAAGATTGCCGGTATGAACAAAGAGAAAGCCGAGATAGAGCGAAATGATAAATGCCAAAAAGAAATACGTCGGCGTAGCCGCATGAGCCAATCCGAAAATCAGCGACGAAATGAGAACGGCGAGCCAAACGTCAACGAAAAAGGCAAGTCCCTGTTGGAGCATTCCCCGGAAAAAGAGTTCCTCTCCGATTCCGGCAAGTGCCGCTATCAGGGCGAGTTGCCAGAGTGCCAGATGCCCCATATGTTGCTGAAACAGTTCCCGGACGAGTCGATCTATCCGTTGTAGTCCGGCAATGGGAAGTGCTTGCAACACAAAATATCCGGCAACGAGGGGCAACAGTCCCCAAGTGATCGAACACAGTGTTCCGCCGTCGAACTGGCAGTATTCCTGATAATTGATTCCGATCCCAAGCCCCACGGCGAGGGCAATGACTGCCAGTCCCCCTTCGACCAAAATTGCCTGCCAAAAAAAAGACATGGGGGTATTGTATCGCACCCTTTCCGAAAGACAAGGATTGACCAGGAGATGTACAGTAAAACCGCAAATCCAAGGCTCCTTGACCAATGGAGGCTCCGTCAAACGACGAGGCAACACCGAAAAATGACGTTTACTGTCCCGGCAGATAAAAGTTCACAGAGTCCGGTGCGGAAGCACCGGAGCCGTATCTACCGATACGGGCTCTGTTTGTTCAGCGTTAAAATTTCCCGGCTCTTTGGTCGGTGCTGTATTGACAGTAATGGGGAATCTCCTAGAATGAAAGAGTTGTCGCCCTAATTTCTGTACCTGGTCCATGAATGCTTTGGAACAATATGATGCCTGCATCGAACTGCAACGAGTGGGTGCGGTCGCCCAATCAATGGAAATGTTGAAAAAAATGACCGTCGATTTTCCCGATTTTGCTCTCGCTTATAACGCCCTCGCCGCCTTTTACAAGAAGGCAAATAACATTGAGGCTGCTATCGAAAATATGCAAACGTACTGTGTCTTGGAGCCAAACGATCCTTTTGGTTTTTCTGTGTTGAGTGCCTTCTGCATTGCGGCAGATCGGCGTACCGAAGCCGAAGAGGCACTCGCTCGTGCAAGCGAACTCCGATTCAAAGCACAATTCGGCGGTTGAACCGTCCCGCAAAGGGAACAAGCACTGATACTTTGAGTACCTATACTGTAAAATGCCATGATTGCACTTTTTTCTTTGTGAATCTTTGTGCCTTTGTGGTTCAAAAAGGATTAACCACAAAGACACGAAGGGGAAAAGGGAAATTATTGCCGTGTCGCAGTATAGAACACATTCTTTTTGTCATGGACGTTTTTTCGTCCTTTCGGCAAACGCTCGGAGGGGCACAAGAAAACGTCCGCGGCACCGGCGAACCGGTATCACGGACGTGCGCAGAGTTCCCGCCGTTTGGAAAAACGGCAGGAGCCGATGAAAACACCGCTAGTTACGGGGCAGCGCAAGCCTTCTTGGGGCACTTGCAACCCTTCTTGGTACCCTTCTTGGTACCCTTTTTGGTTCCCTTTTTGGTCGCTTTCTTGGCGGCTTTCTTCGCTGCCTTCTTGACCTTCTTCACGGCTTTCTTCGCGGTTTTCTTAGCGGCCTTCTTGGCGGCTTTCTTGGTTGCTTTTTTCGGCATAACAACTCTCCTGGAAATAGAGGGTAAAAAAACGAAACACAAGCAATGATGTTTCGTTCCGCTTCGATGGCGAGGCTCCAATCACGTTGACCGGATACAACCCCGAATCAGTTTTTGCTCCCGAAGGAGGCGCAAAGAGATTCGCCAAGTTCATCCCGCAAAGAAAACAGTTTTGCATGTGTGTGCAACGAACCATAATTTTGTAAGAAGTCGACAACTTCGGCGATTCCCTTCGACGTTTCACTAGGAGGTTAAACTGAACCATCTTGTGACCTGTCGATTTATTGTATGAGTGATCTACAAGTCCCTGTGTCTTGTTTCAATCCGATGCGTTAAAGCACTCTCTTGATGATAAAAACTTTTGTTAAAAATCTTTTTCATCAACCGAATGATCACCGCATGGAAGCAACAATTCACATTCACGGACGTATAGATTACACAATTTTTAAAATCTTGCAAGAGGTGTCAAGAGAAATTTTCAAAAATTTTTGAAAATAATTTATTTTTTTCAAAAATTTTTACCTAAACAATGAACGATACAATTTTTTGCAACGGACAAAACTGAATCGTGCATAAAAAAATCTTTTTTGCGTCCACTCATCAACGCCGGAACGATCTGAACGTCATCTCTTGATAATTCTGAAACGCAAAGAACGCAAGGAAGAATGCCATAAAAATCATTCCATATTGAAGTGCTGCCACCGCAAGCAGAGCGGCACACATTATCGAGAGAATGAGAGAATACTTAACTCCTTGGCGCGGGAAGAAGAATAAAAACACTTCCCGCGAAATGTGTCCGCCGTCCATCGGATAAATCGGCAAAAGATTAAAGATGCCCCAAAAGACCGAAATCAATGTCGTCCACTGGAGAAAAAAACGAAGCAGAGAGAAAGCGAGTCCATCGCCGACCGGTAGATGGTAAAGAAGGAAGAACGTTACAAAGGCGAGAACAAATCCTGCCAGCGGACCGGAAAAGGACAAGAAACCTTCCGCAACGGCTCCGCGAAAACCATAAGTGCGGCGATGAGGATGATACGGAACTGCCATTCCGCCGAAACCGTGCAGGACAATCATGCAAGGGGTGCGGAACAAGTACCGAAACGTGAGTGCGTGTCCGAGTTCATGCACCAGTATCGAGAGCATGACACCTGCCATGCCGACGAGCAATTGGGCAATCCATATCGGCATATTGTCAATGTCGCCGATATTGATTGCCGTAATGAAAACGGCAACCAGCCAAAAGAAAGGTTGAATGACCGTCGGAAAACCAAAAAGAGTAAATGAAATATCGCGGGAAGTCGGTTGCATGGAGTGCAAAAAATGTGGAGGAATCATCGCTCTGCGAGGGCAGAGTCTGTTCGGGACACGCTCTATCGACTTTGGCACTTTACCTCAACCAGTCAAACTTCCGCACGTCGCCGTTGTTGGGATGATCGGAAATCGTGTGCAACGTCAACTGGATGCCGCTGCCGGAAAGTTCGACATCGCTCCAACCGAGCGGCTGTCTGCCCGATTGGAACTCCCAACCCAATGCCGGTAAATTAATCAAATGTACATTGTCCCGAACGCCGTGCTGATAAACATGGGTATGACCGTAAATGTACGCCTTGACGTGTGCGGCGGGTCTGATGATCGCCCAAAGTTCTTCCCTGTCCATCAATCTGCCAGCCCCGTCCCCCAGATTATGATGAGCAAACAGCAACGCGGGCTTGTTCCGCCGAGCGTTGAGTTCATTCCGTAGCCAACGGAGTTGTTCCCAACCGAGAAAGCCGGACGTAACATTGGTCAGATAGAGCGAATCCAAAAGAAAGAGGTTGGCGTTCGGTGTTTCAAGTACCGTAATGTGTTTATTCGCCACCGGCAATGCTTCTTTTTTCCAGTCTGAAAAAGCGGCGTAGAAATTGTCGAAGTGGTCGTGATTACCGAGAGCGAGATGGACGGGAATTCCATTCTCGGTATAGGGGACCACTTGGGCAGCAACTTGTCGGCTGTCTTCCGGCGTTCCCTGCAAAAAGGCAACGTCGCCAGTGATAATCACCCCTTGGGGTTTGTGATTCAGTTTAAGAACCGCTTCCCGGACGCTCGCAAAGTTCTTGATAGGATTATATCCGTGCCGTTCTTCGCTGGGGTCGCCCGGTATGTGGGTATCGGAGAGAAAGACCCAATGGTCGCGTCCGGCATCTTGCGCCTGGACGTTTGTTGAATGTCCCCAAAAGGCGGCGGCGAAGACACCGCCCAATACTCCGCGGCAAAACTCGCGGCGGTTCAACGGTTGTACGGTCAGAGGCATTGTTTTCTCCTGATTCGGTTTCTGTATGTCTGTAGAGTTGTAGCGGATGAAGATGTTTTTGTCAAGAGCGTGCAGCATGTGTGTGTTGAGCGGCTGCACATTTCGTACATCGTTGTAAAACAGCGGCAATCTGTTACAATGGAACGCAATCTTGTAATCACAAAAGACTTATGCGTCCTGTTACCGTTATCCGTTTTGCGATTTACGTTTTTGCCGGACTGCTCCTTCTGGGCGGCACCGGATTAGCACTGGGCTTCTTCGTCATCTTTCGTGACGAAACCAGTCATCTCGCCCTCCGTGTGCCTGCCGAAAGAAACATCGTCGAGACGCAATACGTTCCTATCGAAGGAGAACTGACCCCCGGAAGCGGTGCGCCTTCCTCCATTACAGCAACTTGGTCCCAATTTCGCGGCGATAACCGGGATGCGGTCTCGACGGAAACCATTCCGCTCAAGAAAAATTGGTCGGAAGACAATCCTCCGCCCGTACTCTGGGGATTGCCCCTCGGTGAAGGCTTCGCCGGGTTTGCCGTCCGCAATGGGCAAGTTTATATCATCGATTACGACATGGAAAATCAGCGGGATGCGCTCCGGTGTCTCTCGCTCGATGACGGTCAAGAAATCTGGCGGTTTTCCTATCCGGTGCAGATCAAAAAGAATCACGGCATGTCCCGGACCATACCGGCAGTTACCGATGAGTATTGCGTGTCGGTAGGTCCGAAATGTCATGTCCTTTGCGTGGATGCGATCACCGGCAAAGAAAAATGGCTCATTGATCTGCGGCACGAATATGGCACGGTCGAGCCGGACTGGTATGCCGGACAGTGTCCGATGATCACTATGCTTCCCGGCAGTGATAAGCCTTCGACGATCATTGCTCCCGTCGGTCCCGAAGTTCTGATGGTTGCCCTCGATTGCGAAACCGGCGAAGAAGCGTGGCGAACGCCGAATCCCTTCGGCTGGAACATGACCCACTCTTCGATTGTCCCGATGACATTGGACGGACAACAGACGTTCGTCTATTTCGGCGGCGAAGGACTTGCCGGTGTGCGGGCGGCGGATGGGAAAATCCTCTGGTCAACGACCGGCGGACGACCCGGTCTGGCATCATGTCCGTCGCCGGTCATTGTGCCAGATAACCGAGTCTTTTGGTGCGGCGGATATAATGTCGGTTCGACAATGTTACACATCGTACCGGATACGGAGCCGGGAACATACCGGGCAACAACGTTATTCCGATTGCCGGATGGTCTCTTCGACTCGGAACAGCAAACGCCGATTTATTACGAAGGACATATTTTCGGGCTTCGGCAGCGCGACAAGCAGTTCGTCTGTCTGGATTTACAGGGCAAGATCGTTTGGGAAAGCGGCAGAACGGAGAGGTTTGGCAGCGGACCGTATATCATAGCGGACAGTATGATTTTGATTTTGGACGACGACGGCAAGTTGACCGGTTGCGGGGCAACATCTGCCGGTTATCGGAAGTTATTCGAGGTAGAAATTATGGAAGACTCCGCCTGTTGGGCACCGATGGCAATCGTGAATGGACGCTTGCTGCTCCGCGATCAAATGGCGATGAAGTGCATCGATCTTCGAGAGTGAACGTATGTTACTGCCCTTCCTTCGTGTAAATTGTTGTGTCGCCAAACGTCAGCAGAACCCCCATAATAGACCTGCTGATAACCTTGTCGTTCCCGTGAAAACGAGAATTTAGAGGGTGATTTTGTGCCGTTTCGTCTAGTTTTTCGCCTACTGGATTCGCGCCAGACATCCAGCGAAACACTATCGGCGGAGAATCGAATACTTTTGTCGCCATTGATTTGGCATGGACATCCCAGCGACCGCGGAGGAACGGTTACAAACGGTTACATAAGCAACCAAGGAATGTCCGTCCCAACCGTTTCGGAACGATCGCCTATTTTACCACCGCTCCGACATCGGCATCCTCGATGCTGATGATTTGCAAATCTTGAATGGAGGGATCAAAGCGGCGCAACTCGTCAAGAGTAATCGGTGAGTCGGAATCTATTATCGGCGATGGAATCGTATGCGGCGGGATCAGCGGCTGATCGTCACTAGGCGCAAACGGAGTCACACCATCGTCCAAGGACGGAGGAGGCACTCGCGGGAGTCCCGGCGGCATAACCGGTGTCGGATAGGGCAGCAGTCCACGTTGCTCACGCTCACGTAATTGATCAACGGACGGTATGTCGCCGTTGATTTCGTAACCGGGAGGAGGCACGACAGTTCTCTCTCCGGGATCGGGAATATCAATCGGTATGCCAATTATCTGTTGTCCATGTCCTGGCTGACGTTCAAATGCGGCGGGCGTATGTTGCACCAAAGAAACCGGTGTCGTAACCCCGTAACTTCCTGCATTATTGTAATAATCGCCAATCTGTCCGGCATAGACGGCATCTCCTATGACTATATGGCTTGCGCCATGTCCGCCTAAAATGGAACCTGCCCGATACAGCGGGTCGAAGCCCCGGTAGTCGTCG
>Ga0099364_10010459_pt1 | contig 12759 bp, 7 predicted proteins | sample TergutTh196P3_FD_73070 | JGI IMG/M metagenome (GOLD analysis project Ga0099364, IMG submission 73070) | Microcerotermes parvus P3 segment gut microbial communities from Pointe-Noire, Republic of the Congo - Th196 P3 | ecosystem: Host-associated > Arthropoda: Insects > Digestive system > Gut ... | reverse complement strand
TGCGCCGTTTCGACCCCTCCGGGTGTAGGCGGGATCGCTGTTGTTCGTGTTTCGGGGCCGGATGCCTTTACGGTTTGCGACCGGTTGTTTGTGGCCGGGAAATCCGTGCGGGCCGCCCGTGCAGATTGCGAATCCGCGCGGGCAGGTATGCTTGCCAACCGGCCGGCCAACACAGTCGTTTACGGCTTCATCCGTCGTGACGGCGAAACACTGGACGATGTGCTGGCGACGGTTTTTCGTGCGCCCCATTCGTTCACGGGAGAAGATACGGTAGAAATATCATGTCACGGCTCACTTTATATACAGCAGCAAATCATGCAATGGCTCGTCGAAAGCGGAGCGAGGCAGGCGCTTCCCGGCGAATTTACGCTGCGGGCATTTCTGAACGGGAAGATGGATTTGTCACAAGCCGAAGCCGTAGCCGACCTCATCGCTTCCACATCGTCGGGAATGCACCGCTTAGCCATGAACCAGATGCGCGGCGGTTTTTCAGACGAATTGAAACAACTGCGCGCTCAATTGCTTGACTTCTCATCGCTTATCGAATTGGAACTGGATTTTGCCGACCATGAAGACCTTACTTTTGCCGACCGTCCCGAACTGCATGATTTGGCTGTCAAAATCCGCAATAAGATAGATGACCTGGCCGATTCGTTTGCCGCGGGAAATGCCGTCAAAAACGGAATACCCGTCGCTATTATCGGAAAACCGAATACAGGCAAGTCGACGCTTCTCAATGCCCTGCTGAACGAAGACCGCGCCATCGTTTCGGAGATACCGGGGACAACACGCGATACAGTCGAGGAAACGGTAAATATTAACGGGCAACTGTTCCGTTTTATCGATACGGCAGGATTACGTGAACACACCACCGACCGGATCGAAGCGTTAGGCATACAGCGCAGTTTTGAAAAAGCGGAACAGGCCTCCATTATCATCTATCTTTTCGATCTGATACAGGAAGACCCGGAAGATATCGTCCCGACCGGTCAGTGGTTGCAGCGGTTTAACAAACCCATCCTGATGGTCGGCACCAAAAATGACATCGCGCGCCGCAGTCCGATCCATACATCCGGTAACGTGCAGGCTATTCATATCTCCTGCAAGGAACCTGCAGACATCGAAAGGGTAAAAAATTACATCGTGCAACTGGCCAATGTTCAAAAAGTAACGGATAGCGGTGTAATCGTGACCAATGTGCGTCATTTCGAGGCCTTATGCCATGCCGGCGAATCCGTCGGACGTATATTGGAGGGGTTAGAAAGCAATCTGTCCGGCGACCTGCTGGCGCAGGATATCCGCGAATGTCTTCATTATCTCGGCGAGATCACCGGCGGCGAAATCGCCGCCAACGAAATACTCGCCAATATCTTTTCAAAATTCTGTATCGGTAAGTGAATCCCTGTTTTCTACTAATAGCATCTAAGATGAAGCATATTACCTGCATTTTTTACCTGTCATTACTTTTCTGGGTTTTACCGTCAAACTTTTTGTACGCAAAAATCTGGATTAACGAATTGATGCAAAGTAATATTGATTGCATAAGGGATGACTTGAACGAATTTCCGGACAGCTGGATCGAGCTGTATAACGATTCCGACGAAGAAGTAAATATCCGGAACTGGACGGTATCGGACAACCCCGATTACCGGAACGGATGGAGAATCAGGATTAGTGTCGGCATTGCTCCCAAATCCTACCTGTTGATCTATGCCGATAAGGCTGCCACCGGTTTGCATACCAATTTTCGTTTAGAAAGTGGAAATGGAGGCGCCGTGTATCTGTTCGACGAGAACGGCAATCAAATTGACGCCATAAATCTCCCTCGACAGGCCGCGCCCAACATCGCTTACGGGAGAACCGTTGACGGCGGCGATACCTGGATGAATTTTGTTACGGCAACGCCCGGTTCTGAAAATACTGGAAAAACATCCGGCGTGCTGCTTCCTTCTCCGGTTTTCAGTCAGACGGGCGGTATTTTCAATGACGCCGTTACGTTAACTCTTTCCTTGCCGGCACGCGTGCCGAACGGAGTCGTTCCGTCGGACATCTATTATACGCTGGACAACTCCGAACCGACCCTTGATTCGCCGGTTTACACCGAAGAACTGACTATTTCAGAAACAACGGTCGTACGTGCAAAATTGATTCATCCCGATTATTTGACTGTACGGGCAACCGTACACAGCTATGTCATTACTGAAAAGGAATTGTCGATACCTGTGATTTCAATCAGCACCGATTCGACTTATTTATGGGATGAGGAGTTTGGTATTTACTGTCGAGGCAACGGCGACAATCCAAACTGGGAAAAAAATTGGCGGCGTCCGATCAATTTCGAATATTTCCCGTTAGAAAGTAATACAAGTGTGTTGAATCAATTATGCGAAATGAGGATAGGAGGGGTGTGGACACGCCGGTATCCGCAAAAAACATTAATTGTATATGGACATAAACGCTTCGGAACAAGCCGGTTCAATTATGATTTATTCAAGGAAAAGCCCGAACAGGAAATCAAATCGTTTATAATCCGTAATTCCGGTCAGGATTTTTGGACGACCCATTACAGGGATGCGGTCATTCAACTGTTTTTGGGAGGTAAAGTGGATATTGACTACCAGGCCTATCAGCCGGCGATCTTTTTTTTAAACGGACATTACTGGGGGATTCAAAACCTTCGCGAGCGCTCACAGGAGGATTTTGTTTTAGCAAACTACGGAATTGAAGATATTGATTTGATTTCTTCCTGGAGCGGCGTTGCAAGGGCCGGCGATGACAGAGCATGGAACGAATTGATGAACGAATTGCGAAAAATGCCTCCGGAAAGAAATATTCAATGGATTACGGATCAAATTGATATCGATGAATACATCAATTATATGATTTTACAAATCTATGTTTCAAACACCGACTTCCCGCATAATAATATAATCATGTGGCGACCCCGCACAATCGGAGGTAAATGGCGCTTTATTTTAAAGGATTTGGATTACGGACTCGGCGCCACGCCAGTGACACATGACGCATTGGAATACAATACAGAAGGCGAGAATGACAATCGTAAACTGTTTAAGGCCTTGCTTACACACGATGATTTCCGAAAAGAATTTTACAGCCGTTTTGCTGTTTATATGGGCGATTTGCTTCACTATAATTCAACATCACAGTTGATTGACAGTATTCAAGCGATGTTAGAGCCGGTGTTTCCGGAGCATCTTGCCCGTTTTGCCGACGAAATGGGGTGGGGGAGTATGGATGTGTGGTACAGAAATGTTACCGAGATGAAAACCTGGTGTAGAGACCGGAATGCGGAGGTTTACATACACTTAAGGGATTTTTTCGATTTAGGAACGATTATGAAACTGAATTTTAAACGTCAGGACGATGGGTCCGGCATACCGCCGGTTTTCATCAATGGTGTTCGCATACGTGATTCGGGACTGGACGCTTCCTATTTTCAAAATGAAACGCTTCACTTACGTTACGAAGGGAGAAATGCGAGTCATGGATGGAAGGTTACGAAAACGGTTAATAACATAAAAACAACCGACATCTATTTTCAGCAGGACCTGGCCTACCCTGTCGAAGCGGGTTGTACCGCTCTTGAAATTGATCTGGTGGACAATCCCAGTTCGACCGAAAAAACCGCATTGCCCGAAATCCGTCTGTGGTATTTTAATAATCAGTTGCATATCTTCAATTTACAGCATTCTTCCGTAATTACGCTTTATGATATTCACGGAAAAATAATTTCAACAACTGCTGCACAAGCCTCTTCCATAACAATTCCTTTCAGTCAAAAAGGGATGATTATTGTGAAAGTCGAAAATAAATCACAACGTATTGTACGGAAGATAATGGCTGGAAGATGATGGCCGCAAGCCTTTCCCGCCCATCAACTTTTACAATAAGAATTTAACTGTCGGGTCGAACACGCGCCTGAAACCGGCGTCCACTTCGTCGCTAATCTTTTCCAAAACGGGGAAGGGATCTTCGTGTTTGTACGGATAGGGCAAATCAAGCAGTTCTACCCTCACAGGGATATCCCTGTATTTTCCCTGCAGCGTGTTTATTACCTCGTAGGGAGGTACTACCGTATCCTGCTTCAGTGTGACGGCCAGCAGCCTTTCGCCGACAGACCGCAACCGTTCTTCTCTCAGATCGCTCATCACGCCGTAGTTCAACATGCTCCGAAAACTGATGCCTTCGGGATGTTCGCATAAATAACGCCTTAGTTTCCTGTCCTTTCGCAAGTGACTGTCAAGATGCTCGACGATATACGAGTAAAGTGCTACATTCGCCTGGCTGTCGAGTATGAATTTCGAGACGGGCGACAGCCGGTTGAAAACGGGCCCGCCGCAAAACATAACTAATTTCGTTGTATCGAAATAATTATTATGGTTGGTCATTATCAACACTTCCGCTAAAAATGCGCCAATAGAGTAGGCGAACATATCGACTTCGGCGTCAGGTGCAATAAACGGATGCAGCCCCGATTTGAAATCGCTCATAAACTGGATTACATCGTAATATGCTTGCAGGCCCGACCACACAAAACGTTGCGGCCTTGCGTGAATGCGGGTGCTGATCGCCGCATTCGACAGTGAAGAATGGATAATGTCGGGAAACAGTTCCTTGCGCCGGTTACTCACCTCGTACATCAGCCTTGTGTCGCTCCATTCCTGAGGTGCGCGGTTCATGTGAAAGGCGATGGGAAAGAGGACGACCGTTTTTCCGGTCGTATCAACGATATGCTTAGCCCACGGCAGGTATTTATACCAGTTTTTTTCATTGAACCCGTGGAACATCAACACGATTTTTTCGGCTTTTTGAACGCCGACCGGCGAAAAAATATGATAATCGAACGTGACATTATCCTTTACGTCGGAATCATGCATGCCGAGCATTTCATGCATGATACCGGTTTCGCAACTTCGGTCATATCCGTTCAGCGTGTCTTCGACCGTATCGTCCGACAGGATATGGCAATTGTTTGACGTAAATGTAAAGTTGCGCACCTCAATAACGCCCGGAACAGATATTTGACGGTCAGCATAGTTGATGCTGTTCTTGAGCAGTTGATATGTTTCAATGTATTTCATAAGTAAATTGAATAATGGATTAATTGAATAACGGAATAACGGAATAATTGAATATAAAGTTATGAATTTATCACTTGTAAACTTGGAATGGACGATTGTACCGGTAGCGTATTGATGCTTGTTGCGCCCAGTTTTGCCAGTTCGTAACGTATTTTCGCCAATGGTTCGTCGTTGTTTCCCGCATCTATCTGGACATTATATACCGTAAATTCCTTACCTACGCTTACCGTCGGTTCGTCGGCAAACAGGCTTTTTTCACGCAGATAGCGGTCAATCATTTCTACATTCTTATTAGGAACGTTAAACATGACCATCATTTTGTTCTCCGCATTGATTGAGCCGTACAGGTTCAACAGAAACATGTTCAGCAGTTCCTGCTTATTCGCATCCTTCCGTACCTCGGGATTGATCCAGATGCTTGTTTGCGATTCCATGACGGTATCAATCACTTTCAATCCGTAATTTTTGATTGCGCTGCCCGACTGGGTGATTTCCAAGCCGATGTCGGCGCCGCCGTTTTTAATCTTGGCTTCGGTTTTGCCCCATGTTTCGTAGATCACGATGCCCGTTTCTATTTTCGACGGCGTTTTATATTTCTGTACCGAAAACGACTGAAACTCCGCTAAAACGCCTATTGCGTCTAACTTTGTACGCAGCCAGTCCAATGCCATGTAGGGCATTTCGGATACGACGGTGATCAGTTTTTTTTGCGAACAGAGGTTTTTCAAAAAATCTTCCACCGTACAAAATTGCTCGCTGTCGACGATCCCGACTAATTTTACGCCGCCGCGATTCAACGCCAGCACATGCTCCAGATGAACCTCTTTTCCATATTCCAATTTCATCTCCAACACCCGCTCCCTGATCCAGTCATCGCCGGCAATCGCCACATCCAATTCGTTGATTTCGAGTTGAGAGCCAAACTCTTGCGGACGTCCGTCCCAGCCAAACAGGAAATTGACCGAAGTAAATTTCGTCGGCCCTCCCTGAGCATAGCCCGATACCGAAAATCCACTGTTAGTCAGCAGATTAATTAAATTTCCGCCCCGGTTAGGGTCGGCAAGCGAGCCGGCAGGCATTCCAATTTTCAATTTTGCAGTCATATATTTAGTTTTCAGTTTTCAGTTTTCAGTTGTTTCCAATGAATCATCCTCGTTAATTTTACGGTAATAGCATGATCTATAGGGCGTTCCGTTTTCTTTTTTGGCATGGCAGGCGCCTTTTCCCTGCGGCGTTACCAGATACAACAGCGAATTTTGCTCGCAGTTGATGCGTATTTCCTCTATTTTCAACATATCGCCCGATGTTAATCCTTTCTTCCACAACTCGTTGCGGCTACGGCTCCAATAGGTGGCATAACCGCTGCGGCGTGTTTCGTCGAAGGCCTCCCTGTTCGCAAACGAAACGATCAGCACTTCCTTTGTTGTGTAATCCTGCGTTACAACAGGCGCCAACTTTTGCCCGTCATCGCCAAAATCAATCCGTAATTCTTTTGTATATTCCTTGCTCATTTTGTAAGTAATTTCGTAATGGCTTCACTGCGTAAAGCGACACATTGTTTGATTTTTAACATTAATGAACGTTCGTAATTCGTAATTCGTAATTCGTAATTGACTTACGTCGTCGTAACGCCTTGTTCAGCCAATAATTGCAGGCTTAGTTCTCTCAGTTTGTATTTCTGTATCTTACCGGCGCCGGTCATCGGGAACTCGTCGACGAAGAATACATATTTCGGTATTTTATGTCGTGCGATCTTGCCGCGACAGAAATCTTTTACGACGTCATCCGTAACGGTTGCACCCTCTTTCCGGATGATGAACGCGCCCACCTCTTCACCGTATTTGTGGGATGTCACGCCCACCACCTGTATGTCTTTGATTCCTTCCAAATTGTACAGAAACTCTTCAATCTCACGCGGATAGATGTTTTCACCGCCCCGTATGATCATATCCTTGATACGCCCCGTGATCCGGTAATAGCCCTGTTCGTCCCTGACACCAATATCGCCGGAGTGAAGCCATCCATCCCTGTCGATCACTTCGGCTGTGGCTTCCGGGTTTTTATAGTATCCCTTCATGACCAAGTAGCCGCGGCAACACATTTCGCCGTGTACGCCCGGCGGGCAGTCTTCGCCCGTTTCAGGATTGACGATACGCACTTCGGTGAAGGGGTATTCGCGACCAACCGTCGTACATCGGTCTTCGAACGAATCTTCCAGTACGGAATGTGTCATACCGGGCGAACTCTCCGTCAGACCGTAAACACTGGTTATATGCGTAATGTGCATTTTATCCGTCACGGCGCGCATCACCTCGATCGGACAGAGCGACCCGGCCATGATGCCCGTTCTTAACGAGGTGAGGTCGAACATATTGAACATCGGGTGATTCATCTCGGCAATAAACATCGTCGGTACGCCGTAAAGCGCCGTGCATCGCTCCTTATGCACGGATGCAAGCGTCACCAGAGGGTCGAATTTCTCAACCATCACCTGCGTGCATCCGTGTGTAAGCACATTCATCGAAGCCAGCGTTACGCCGAAGCAATGAAACAGAGGCACGCAACAGCATAACTTGTCATCGGCGGTAAATCCCATGCCTTCGCCGGTAAAAAAACCGTTGTTCACAATGTTATAATGGGTGAGCATCACCCCTTTCGGAAAGCCAGTCGTGCCGGATGTATATTGCATATTGACAATATCGTGACAGGTCACCTGATGTTTCGCTTCCTGAAATTCCCGGTCGTCCACATTATCGCCAAGCAGCAAAATCTCCGCCGTATTATACATGCCCCTGAATTTCTCCTGACCGATATAAACCACGTGGCGCAGTTCGGGAAAACGATCGCTTTGCAGATAGCCGCGCTGACTGTTTTTCAATTCGGGCAGCATCGTATAAACCATATCCACATAACTGCTGTCGTAAATGCCTTCGGTGATACACAGCGTCTGGATATCGGAATTTTTCACGAGGTACTCCAGTTCGTTCTGTTTGTAATTTGTATTGACCGTGACCAGTACGGCCCCAATTTTTGCGCCGGCATAAAGAAAGGTGAGCCAGTCAGGCACGTTGGTCGCCCAGATACCTATGTGCGTACCGCGTTTGACCCCGATCGCCATCAGCCCTTTGGCCATATTATCCACCCTCCGGTTAAATTCGGCCCAGGTGAACCGCAGCCCCCTGTCCGAATAAACCAAAAATTCCTTATCCGGCGTCACCGTCGCCCAGTGTTCCAGCCAATCCCCAATCGTTCTGTCGCTTAACATAATAGTTTTCAGTTTTCAGTTTTCAGTTTTCAGTTTTTTTCGCCCGCACACACGGATTAATAATCCATGCGTCGTAATTCATAATTGTCTCCCTGATTCGTAATTCGTAATTCGTAATTCGTAATTGATCATCCGATTCGTAATTCGTAATTCGTAATTCGTAATTGATTAGTACGGCGTATATATCACCCCAAGTATCTTAGCCGGTTTCTCATCGCCGGCGTGTACATGGTGGGCTACGATCGAATCATAATAAATACTGTCGCCTTCGCTAAGCCGGTAGGTGTTTTTACCGTAATTTATTTCGATAGTCCCTTCGATGACGTATATAAACTCCTCGCCTTCATGCGTGGAGAAAATAAAATTCGCTGTTTCGGCAGGCATGACATCAATCATAAACGGTTCCATGTGTCGTCCCGACTTGTCGGTCGACAGGGCATGGTAGGTCATATACTTGTGTTTGGTCACCGCATTGTTGGTAAAACCAATACCATCGCTGCACTGAAGACATTCCTTGCGGCAGATGACCGGCCCGAGTTCCTGCTGGTCGTCAAGGAAGGTACCGAGGCGCACGCCCAGCACACGCGCAATCTTAATCAGCGGCGCTAACGAAGGGAAGTCCTCATTGCCTTCGATGCGTATGATCTGTTCTTCCGTCATGCCGGTACGTTCAGCCATATCCGCAAGGGATATGTTTTTCATCTCACGGATACTTTTTATCTTTTCTCCGATAATTTTGTTCGTTTTCATATTTTCATTCAATTTTTTCATTCGGACGGCAAAAGTAATGGTTTTTTTTGACAATGCAATAGTTTTTTTTGATCAAAGAAAAACAGTATATTTGCGGTGAAATAAATAATGTAAGGATATGAATACAGGCTGTATTTTATTCGTTGACGATAACAGGAACGTATTGAGCGCATTACGTATCCTTCGCGAAAATTATTTCGGCACGGTGCAGGTGCCGGCCAATCCGAACCTGATGGCTGCTTCAATTACCTCATCCTTGCCTTCAATTATATCGCTCATGACGGGGTATACTTCGATGTCGGGAATGATGTCTGTCCGTTGCATTAGTTCGCCGTTTGGATAATAATACCCTGCAGCAATAAAATTAACAAAATATCCAAACAGATCAATATTTACAACATTCCTGCTGTGTCCGGCTGTCGGTGTGCCAATCAATGTGGCGCCATGAGCTCTGAACTTCAAAGACATATTTTCGGCAAAACCGAAGGTCGACCCGTTGATTAATGCGACAATCTTGCCGGAGTATTTTTTACGCTTTTGCCAGCGTTCATCCGGACATTTTGAGATATATGTCTGTTCATAAAATGCTCCGCAATGCGACATGTCAGGCAAAATTTCCAACCCGTATACAAACTCCTGTGTTGAACTTAAATGACAGAAGAGTTCCCAATCTTCAAATTCTGCCGGAAAATGTCTTAAATCAAAAATTATCCCTTTACAGTCTTTTAAACTGTCAAATATTTCGGCGAAATCAGGCGCTTTCGAAAAGTGCAAGTTGACGTAACCGATATCCGGTGAAACGGTATAAAAAGATGGAGGGGAATCGTCTTTGCCGGGTAAATATTTTTTGTCCGTGTCATTGAAAATGTGAACAGACAATTCCTGATTGTTCCTTAATACTGTTAATGAACAGCTATCCATAATATTATGGCGTAACAGCCAACCGTTAATTACATTATCCGTATATCGTTGATTGTGAGAGTGTAATAGAGAGGAAACGCTGTCTCTTACCTGTTTGATATTTTTTCCGTCCAGACTTAAAATAACATCTCCTCTCTCAAGCGAACTTCCTTCGGGAGGAGTTCTTATTACAGTGGAAGAGTCGATTTGCGTTAAGTATGGATAGCTTACCAAAGACAAATAGTGATAAGAAAAATTTTTAGGAGCAGACCCCTTATTCAAACGGGTTGCCATCTCTTGAGGAATACTGTGAACATAGTGGCGGTCGATTTCATAACGAACAACGAATTCCGGTATTAATTCAGTAAGGATTTCGTCCCACGATTGATCCATTAAATGCTTGTACGGATAAAAATAGTAGATGACATTCCAAAATCTAAAAAGAGCCAGTAATCGATAATCCCAATAGGAGTACCCCCAGGTTTGAATATCCTTTTCGTAAAAAAAAGACAATCCGTGCTTTTCAACCGATCTGGTATAGTGCGAAGGCTGAATAACAGTAAGCGAGGCTATTTCCTTGAGTGCTTGCTTAATCGTATCGTTAATAAAAGAATTGTCTATCCAGCAAAGATCGACGTTCATATTCAAGGAATCGTTCCAGGTCCCGTCATTTACACATTTATACGCTCCGGCTATCCGAATCATTTCCATCAATTCCGTATTGACCCCCTCAACCGTTTTAACTCTGTTAATTCGGGATATAGTCTTGATTAATACTTCATCCCAGTCAGGCTGACCTGCAACAACATTAGGATGGAAATACTTCAAAAGCCCCCAAATACGGCATGTTATCGCCCATCTGTTTGTTTCGTCGAATGGATAATCACATACAACATCCAATGGCTTAACCAAATATTTCTTTGGACCGTATTCCTGGCCGTAACTGTCACTTGAACGAAATGCCTGAAGTAATGTAATGATAATTAAAAGTGCTTTATTGATCCTCATAATATAACAATTTGCAATTTTACCGGGAAGGGCGGCGGCAACGCCGCTCTTCCCCTTGAAGTAAGTAGCTGCAAAGGTAAGAAAAAAATTTCGTCCACGAAGCTGAACCTGTTCAATTATCCGAATCCCAACCATAACCACTCCGACTCGAATCCCAACCATGATCTGAGTCTTAGGATAATTCCGTCAGTATGCTATCAATCAACTGATCAGCATGTTCATTTGTCTTTTTATCATCTTTGAATGATGCTTATCCCGGTATCTACCAGCAACTGTGTCAGGAACGGATTTGATGAAATCTGTTTTTGCAGGTGATGCAAAACGAAAGGAGTGGCGTCTCATTGTATAATGACGATGTAAAGACTGTCTCCTCCTTGCGGACTTCTAATCATGCGTCGTTCAAATTCTCTCCCTTTTTTCCGGATGTATCGGACGGTTCAATTTTATTCAGACAGTCCCTGATCTGCGGATAATGTTCAATAACTGCCTTAAGCTGCCTGTCATTTCCGCCCTTTGAATTATAAATCCACAAGGCATTTCCCTCACGCTTCTGTTCCGGATCAATGTCATGCAGGCGCTTTGAATATCCCTGTTCGATTACAGTATAGGGACTTTCACTGCCAAAGTAATCCCTGTTCAGCACCGCCATAGCCCAGAACCATATATCGTCGGCGTGCGGGGCAAGTCTCATAAACAGCTCCCTGTTCGAAACATCTTTATACAAACATCCGGGAGGGTATAATACGCCGGCTACACCCGTAGGAAAAATGGCTTCGGGCTGAATTTCTCCCGCAGTTAATGCAGGGCGCTCACCCGGACTTATGCAGTTGTGCCATTCCAGATAGGGTAGCGGATTATGACTGTTGTCCACTTTTATTCCATGCGCACGGTGGCAGATAATTTTACCGGGATTTTTTTTATGTGCGGTCAACAGCTGTTCGAACCAGTTTTCAGGGTAATACACATCGTCGTCGGCGGTGATGATATAATCGCGGGGAAACGCTTCAAGCGCAAAAATCAGTTTTGTGTAGGATTTGACATCCTCGCAGAAGCAGATTTCAAGCCCTTTCGCAACCAGATCATATATTATCGGCGAAATCAACTCCCTGTCTTTATGTGAGATCCACAGAACAGTTTTATCCGGTTTGACGGATTGGTTCAGCAGGGTAACAATCGCAAATGGAGCGGTATCGGTCAGTCGCTTCCCGTAAGAAGTCAATGACACGATATACTGCGGGGAGTTATTGCCTGCAAGCCCTGCAAGCGGTTTAGGCGGTTCAAGCGCCGGTATTAACTTAAGCGTCTGCAGCTTGCGCCTTTCAAAAAGCTGTTTTTTGTTGAAGTCATTCTGCCTGTCGTTTTCACGGATTTCCAGAAGCCGGCTTATCGCCTTTTTGATTCTCCGTCGGGCCGGTAAATGCCCGCCGTCCGGCATTGATGCCCTTTTTTCAAGATAGTACAGCGTGCCTTCCAGGTCAGGTTCCTGATTATCCCCGTCATTCAAAATGGCATCACATATCACTTCATCGATGTTTTCCAGTACTTCATTCTCGTCACCTTCCACAAACTGATTGCGTATAAGATACATTACACCCGAACCGAAACCCGACAAACCTTTTTTGATCTGCAAAGGGACGGATGCGTCAAGGCTGTTTACGATATTATCCAGTAAACGGTTTGCCTGTTCCTGAAATGACGGACCGAAGCGTGCACCCATAACATATAATCCGATCA
>Ga0099364_10010458_pt1 | contig 12759 bp, 11 predicted proteins | sample TergutTh196P3_FD_73070 | JGI IMG/M metagenome (GOLD analysis project Ga0099364, IMG submission 73070) | Microcerotermes parvus P3 segment gut microbial communities from Pointe-Noire, Republic of the Congo - Th196 P3 | ecosystem: Host-associated > Arthropoda: Insects > Digestive system > Gut ... | reverse complement strand
CAGTTTTTAACAAACGTATTTTTTCTTCCGGAATTTGACTTATACCGTTTCTTAGCATTTGCTCAATTTCTGCGGCGGCGTTTTGCAATCCGGCTTTACCAATAAGCCCTGCGTTTCCTTTTAGACTATGCGCCAATCTGTGGGATAGTTCCAAATCCCCCGAGTCAATGGCTTTGGTAATTTCCATGTATTTTGTCTGGTTGTTTTTTATAAAACTTGCCCAAAGTTTTTTCTGCTGTATATCCTCATCCTGTGTATGCTCATCTTCTATTGGACCGCTTTTTACGGGTATTAGATATTTTAATAAAATACGCCATAATTCCTGCGATGTAAAAGGCTTGCTTAAGCAATCGGGTATTCCATGTTTTTTGTAATTATCCATATCGCCTGACATAATATTTGCCGTTAATGCAATAATGGGTGTTCCTGTATCCAGTGCCTTTATTTTCGATATGGCTTCTATTCCGTCCATAACAGGCATGAATATATCCATAAAAACCAGATCAAATGGTTTCTCGCCGTTTTGCAGACGTTCCTGAATCATATCCACGCCAATCTTCCCGTTAGCTGCAGTTATGGTCCTTAAACCCACGCGCGCAAGATGCTCGCATATAACTTCCTGATTCATTGGGTTGTCATCACAGACAAGAATCAGGCCGTCAAAGTATGGTTTTTCGTGAATTTTACTGTTTACGTTTTCAAGAGCATTTTCCTGTGTTTCTCTTGTTTCGAATGTAACTTCAAAGCTGAATTTACTGCCGCTGCCGGGGGAACTTTCCACTGTCAGCCATCCGCCCATTAATTCAACTATGTTTTTGGTTATCGTAAGCCCAAGCCCTGTGCCGCCGTAATCGCGGGTTGTACTTGAGTCCGCCTGTATAAACGGTTCAAATATTTTTTCAATCTGCTCCGGATTCATGCCGATACCGCTGTCTTTTATCTCGAAATAAACAGTAATATTTTGGCTGTCAGATTTTTTTATCTTCGACGATAATTTTATGGTTCCGGTATTGGAAAATTTTACCGCGTTGGACAGAAGATTCATAAACGCCTGATAAAGCCTGACAGGATCTCCTACCAGCTTTTTATTGGCAAGCGGTTCCATGGATAAAATCAAATCAAGCCCTTTTTCCTTGACTTCCGGCAGTATGACGGATTGGCAGCGGGAAAAAACATCGGCCAGATCAAAAGGCACATGTTCCAGCTCTACTTTGCCGGATTCTATTTTGGAAATATCCAGGATATTGTTGATAATATGTAAAAGCAATTTAGTGTTATCCTTGATTTTTTCCAGATAATCCCTGACCTCATCCGAGATTTCTTCATCCGGCGTATCCAGCGCAAGCTCTGTAAATCCCAGGATGCTGTTCATGGGCGTCCTTATTTCATGGCTCATGTTCGCCAAAAATCTGCTTTTTGCCTTATTGCTCTCCTCGGCGACCTGTGCCCTGTTCATCTCCTCGATAAGGGCTTTTTGCTCACGCAAATCCCGTGTGTATCCGGCCACGGCATAACCGCCTTCATATTCAACCCGGACAAGAATAACGTTTGCGGGCATGTGCGTACCGTCAAGCATCCTGTAGTCCCATTCAAACTCATAGGCGCCTTCATTGAACGCTTTCTCTACGCACCATTGTAATTTTTCGTCAGAACGCTGTCCGTCGCTCTGAAATTCGGGATACAGCTCGGAATATCTGTCCAGACATTCCTGCTTGTCCTTAAAACCGAAAAGGTTGACAGCCGCCTCGTTACAATCGATCATTTTTCTGTTACTGTCCCAGAGCCGGACGCACAGCGGGGTCTTGTCAAGCAGTATCTTTGTGCGTTCGTTCGCCCTGGCTATTTCATCAATCATAACTTCCAGATTGCTAGAGTAATCCTTGACAGCAGCCTCGACGCGCCTGTAAAGTATCTGGTTGGAAATGCGTTTTTGCAAAAGGGGGCCGGAAAAGGGTTTTGAAATATAATCCACCGCGCCCAGGGAAAAACCTTTCCTTTCATTTTCCTCATCGCTTTTTGCTGTCAGGAATATTACAGGAATATCCTTGTAACGGGGATCGGCCTTCAATTTGCTTATGGTTTGGAAACCATCCATCTCGGGCATTTCCACGTCCAAAAGAATCAGATCGGGTATATCATGCTGAAGGTTTTCAAAAAGCGTGGCAGCTGATTGAATGGTATAAACCTTATAAAATGCCTGAAGCAGGCTTTTCCCCTGATTGAGTGTAGCTAAATTGTCGTCTACCAATGCAATCTTATAACGTGTACTATCCATTTTTAGGCCTCCTTTTTTACAATAGCCGAAAGTTTTTCTTCAATGGTTTTATATTTTCCCTGATCAATATTTTCACGCAGCCACAATGCAAGTCCTTCATCCATGTTATATTCATAGCTTTCTATCCCGGTCATCGCCTCGTCTATCTTGTCAATGTCATAAATTCTACAGGCGTCAAGAAGCTCTGCAAGCAGCGTTTCTTCGGGTTTATCCCTGACAGGTTTCTGTTTTTTCCCGCTTTTTAGTATAGCATCTTCTATATCAGTTAAAAGCTGCTGAATGATGCCGGTGAACCTTTGATTGGTGACGCTGACAAAGTCAAAATCTCCGGCTATGGCCGCCCTTTCAAGCGCCTCCGCCTTATCTCCGACATTTTTTGCCAATATGCCGCGGCTTGAACCCTTAATGCCATGAACCACTACGGCATATTCATTCAGATTATCCTTATTGACTCCTCTGATTAAATCAAGGAGGGGCCGGGTATTTTTTACGTATGAATCAAGTACATTAAGATATGCCTCTTCGTTATAACCAAAGTGCGCTATTCCTTTTTCCATATCAAGTCCGGGAATATCATCAAACAACAGTTGTCTTTCCCGGCTGCTTCCAATTTTAATATTTATCAAATGCTCCGGCAGCAGGGCCTCCGCTTCCTTGTTCCGTACCCACTGCCGCAGCACTGTATCAAGCCGGGCCAGGTCTATGGGTTTTGAAATAAAAGCCTGGAAACCCCTGCTTAAAAACATTTCCTCATTCCCCGCTATTGCGTTAGCTGTAAGAGCTATTATGGGCACTGTTTTGGCGTATTCTGTTCCGATATTCTCCCTGATTATTCGTACTGCTTCGATGCCGTCTATCTCCGGCATCATGTGATCCATGAAAACCGCGTCATATTTGAATTTTTCGCCGCGAATGGCGTCTATGGCCTGCTGCCCTCCTGTAACACAGTCAATCTTCATGCCGTAGATTCCCATAAGCCCCCTGGCCACATCAAGGTTTGTGGGATTATCGTCTACAATCAGAACCCGTGCATAAGACATGTTGATACGCGTCATTTTTACGCTGTCGAATTTTTTAAGGGAATAATCAAACTTCTTTAGACTCTCCGCCACATCAGGTCCTATCACGGCATCGCTGACATATTTCTGTTTAAGTTTAACCGTGAAAATACTGCCTTTTTGGTATTCGCTTTCCACTGTAATTAAACCGTCCATCATTTCAGCTAAGCTCTTGGAAATGGAGAGTCCCAGACCGGTTCCTTCGTTCCTGCGATCAGCACGGATGCCTGTGCCGCTGTTCCTGTTATCTTCTTCCATCTTTTCATAGAGGTCAAAAAGTTTGCCCATATCCTGCGGCTTAATGCCCATGCCCGTATCCTTGACCCAGGCTGTTAACCACACCGTGTCTCCGTCCCTTTCATGCTGCACGCCAAATTCAACAGTTCCTTTTCTTGTAAACTTAAAGGCATTTGAAAGCAGGTTATTAAGGATTTGTCTTATCCGCAGTTCATCGCCACACAGATAGTTTGGCAGGTTTTCGTTTATGTTCAGGATAAGCTCTATGGGTTTTTCTCCAATATACAGAATACTTTGTGAAATTGTATCGTTTATAAGGCTGGGGACATCGTATTCGCGCGGATTCAGTTCAAGTTTATTTGCCTCAATTTTGGATATGTCCAGAATGTCGTTTATTAAATTCAGGAGAGTTTCTCCGGATCTGTACACCTTAACCAGATTGGAATGGGTTTCATCGTCCAGTTGAACTGTCCCAAGAGTCAGCTCCGTTAATCCAAGCACAGCAGTCAGGGGAGTACGCATTTCGTGGCTCATATTGGCAAGAAAATCGCTTTTGAACCTGGAATGTTGTTCCGCCTGCTCTTTTAACGAGGCTATTTCATCGAAGGGCTTTTTGATAAAACCGGAAGCTATCATCGCGGCTATAAGGCTAAGAAATAAACTGACAATTCCAACCACAATCAAGCCTCTGTCAATACCGCGAAAAGGACTCTCCGGAAGCGGCGCGACGGTGCCAAAAGACCACCCTTCCTGTGAACCACTGACAGGCCGGTACACACATATACGCGGTATGCCATTAACAGAATAAGTAACCCATTGCGGGCTGGTTTCCAGTCTTTGCCGTATATTGGCAAAGATACTCCTGTTCTCCTCGTCCATTACCGTGCCGCTGATAGTATCGAACGTTCTTTCCACCCACTCAGGGCGCGGATTTGAAACAACAATTCCCTTCGCGTCATCAATAAATACATGGCCTGTATCCCAAATAGAGATAAAAGAAACCAAATCCATAAAAAACGTGTAAGGGAGCGTTATTACCAGTATTTTATTATTTATTTCCGGCAGAGGAACGGATACACAAAATACAACGAGCCCGTCCGGCAAAAGAATTGTGTTCGATATTGTTTCTTTTCCCTGGAAAGCCTGGAGTACATATTCGTTATCCAGTGTTTCAGGCGGCGCAGGCGCTTCCCCTGCTCCGGCGATGAGCTCCCGGCTGTCGCTCCAAATCGCCATGCCGATATAATCCCCGTTACGGCGCTCAATGTCCATTAGCGCATTCTGCCATTGTGTTTCAGGAAGCCCGGATAAAAATTGCGCCTCTCCGGCTGCCTTTAGCTTCAATGCCTTTATCTCGCTAGAGATAAACTGATCGGCAATATCGGATGCCATCATCAAGTCAGCTTTCTGGGATGTTTCGATATTGCTTCTGACCGTGATGATGCCCACCAGGACGCTAAAAGAGATGATAAGCAGCATGGTAAGAAAAATAATAAAGATCGTCCTGATTCTTATAAGCATCAGTCCAGTCCCTTATCATCATAAAAGGCATTCCGGATAAAAGCAGGTAATGTTATTAAAATTAATGCCTGGGTTGGAATTAAAAAATATATGCTTTTTTTTCTCATATTTTTTACCTGCTGCCCGATTTTTAACAAAAAACCTCAATTAACAGATAAATATACCACAACAACGCAGATTTGTTAAGATACCTGTCGAAACAACCTTGTTGAAGCACCCTGTCGAACAAATCTACTTAAAAACAAAGCGTTTGGAATGTTTTATGGGAATCCCTTCAAATACCCCGACAGGACTGAACATGTCAACAAGCCCTTTGGGCTGGGCTTCTTCCGGCACATCGCCCGATATGGTTAGCCGCCCCGGTTCCGCCTTTTTCATTCCCAGATGAAAAATATAGTTTACCGATTCGGATATTACAGATCCGGTTTTCCCCGGCGCCTGGAAAGCGGTTTTGCCGTAATGCAGGACACAGGTAAAATCAACCGGAAATGACAACCCCAGCTTCTCAAAACCTATTAGCCGGCTGTTTAATATCAGTTTTAGGCTTGCTTCAACAGCAGCGCTGCAGTTAGATGGCCTGGGAGGAACCAGTAAAATGGTATTGTTTTCTGTTTCCATCCAAATAAGAGCGTCCGATTCGCTAAAATACTGCTGCAGGACATTCCGCAGCTTATTTTTTACCAAGCTGTATAGTTTTTCTCCAGCTATCGTATGAACATTTGATTTCCCCGAAAGGGATATGTAAAGCAGAAAGAAGTTTGAGGCCGTACCGGGATTAAGTGATTTCCAGCCTTCGAATTTTCCGGCCGGAAGTTTCTGGTTTTTTTTACCGGTTTTTGAATGCGCGGACTTGGAATCAGGTTTTTGCTTTTCCGGCGTTTGGTACATTGAAAAACCGGCAGCCAGGCGTTTTTTGTCAAGGCCTTTTTTTACAAGGCCGGGGCCAATATAATCGCCGCCCCCCATAAAAAAGAAAGACGCGGGATCATCTGATGAGCCTTTTGGGTCCATAATCCCCCAAAAAGAATTACCGCAGATTTTTTTGATTGAATTAACGGCTTTTTTAAGCCCTGCGCTTTCAAGACCGGTAATATCAAGATAAATCTGATCATCGGCCTCATTATATTCAGCCGGAAGTTTAAGAAGCCCGGAGGGTTTTATTATTTCAGCTTTAATGTTTTTGTCTTTCAAACCCAGGGCGGCGGCTTTTTGTGAAGAAAAAATATAGATCATTTTTCAAGCTCCAGGGTATATACGCCGTATTTGCCGCTGCGGCCGGTTTTTTCCGTACTGAAAAGAGCCTGAGCTTCGGCACCCATGGGCGCATACAGGCTGAACGATATGCAAAAACCATTTTTCGGCGCAATTGCTTCAAGATTTACGGCTTGTTTGACAGTATCATTCTTGAGCCGGTCCAATTCGTTGTCACAATATTTTGTCTGGCCTATATACGCGCCAAGCCGTATATTGATGGGACTGCCAAGAGGATTATAGAGACGGTTATAGAAAAAAAGCTCGTGAAGTATCTCTATTCCGGCATATACCGCCATTTTTTCAATGGAACCAAACATGAATGCGGCCAGCGCTCCGTCTCCTTCCCATGCCCATAGCCTTCCATTACGGCTTATTACTGCCAGGCTTACAATTTTACGCAGCTCGCCATAGGCTTTTTCAACTTTGGAGCGCGGATTATTCTTTACCAGCGCGGAATTTTCTGCAATATCAATCCGCAGTAAGGTCATTTTACGTTCATCACCATCATGCAATCTTCCCCAGTTGGGACTTATTCGTTCTTTTGCGTTTTCAAAAAACTGGCCTGATATCTCGTCAAAATTGAAGCCTTCTTTAACAAGGCTGTTCACCACATCGTTTAATCCCCATAATTTATACCTGCGGCCCATGTAACCGTGGTTTTCAATCTTGATAAGGGTTTCCACAAAGTCAATGTAAAAACCGTCATTGATCATGTCTGTTACAATGCGCTGGGCAACATAATCATGCGGAACAGGCATACCCTCTTTAATATTCATCCTTTTGTAAAAATCATAGCCGGGGTTAACCAGTTTTGCAAAAAGAATCATTTGATTGGCCTGCAGCGAAAGCCGCAGACATTTTCTGCAGCATCTGGGATTAACGTTTTTTATTTTTTCCAAGTACAATCTCCACCATCAAGTATATATACATTAATCCAGCTTTACAATGCAGGAAAGCTGTATGTATCAGTCAAAAGAATACTTGAACAAAACCCAAACTTGATTAAACTCTAATTAATGAAGGCCAAAGAATTACTGGGTATTGATTTCCTCCTTCTTTTTTCCACGCTTATTTTGACAATAACCGGCATACTCCTTATATATTCTTCCGGTATTAATTCTGAAGGCGATCTCGTATCCCGTGAGTATATCAGGCAGATAGTATGGGCCTGCGCCGGGTTTGCAGCAATCCTTGTTTTAACTGTGATAAATTACAGGCGCCTTTATGCCTTGTCTCCGTACTTATATCTGGGAATACTAATTGTGCTTTTGTATACTGCCTTTTTTGGACGTTATATTCACGGCGCAAGGCGCGGAATAGGTATAGCCGCATTTGGTTTCCAGCCCGCGGAAATTGCAAAGATCATAACCATCTTGTTTTTGGCAAGATATCTGGAATCAACCAAAATGGACAGGAACGGATTATTTCGTTTTATTGTTTCATGCGTAATTGTTTTTATACCCATGGGAATAATTCTTTTGCAGCCGGATCTTGGCACGGCCCTGGTTTTTATACCAATTCTTATTATAATGCTTTTTATCAGCGGTGTTTCCGCCCGCTATGTTTTTTTTCTTGTGTTTTTTGTTATTTCAACAGTATTAATGACCCTGCTTCCCTATCTGGAACAACATATATTTCAAACTTCCCGTCAGAATTTTACACTGCTGTATAATCTCCGTTTTACAGGATTATGTTCTCTGGTTTTGCTTGTAATCATGGGTATTTCTTTACAGGGTTATAGATTATACGAAAAAAAATATTTCTACTGGATATCTTATGTAATGTTGATTTTACTCCTGTCCCTGCTCACATCTTTTGCTGCTCACAGGGTATTAAAGGAATACCAGATTATGAGACTTATTATTTTCCTTGATCCTGGCATAGATCCCCGCGGAGCAGGGTGGAATATTATCCAATCCATGACAGCCATTGGCTCCGGAAATCTTTTTGGCAAAGGATATCTCCAGGGTACGCACAGCCATTACCGCTACCTTCCCGAACAAAGCACGGATTTTATTTTTTCAATTTTCAGCGAAGAATTCGGCTTTCTCGGGAGCTTGTTCATTTTTGGATTAGTCCTTGTTATTACCGCACGTTTAACAAAAATCATGAAATCCATTGTTGATCCTTTTGGGGTATATGTCATTGCAGGCTTGCTGGGCATGTATTTGTTCCATTTTTTTATTAATGTTGGAATGACCATGGGAATAATGCCAATAACAGGAATTCCGCTTTATTTTATGTCATACGGAGGTTCTGCGCTCCTGGCTGCCATGACAGGTATTGGGATTGTAATGAGTATTTATATCAGAAGGTTTCGGCGCTAGAAGGTTTCGGCGCAGGAGCCTGCCGGGCATTGCCCATAAAAAGCGATTTTATGATTCCTTACTTGTAATTGACAAGTAAATCTCTTTTGAATCCACAGGCTTGCAGAAAATCCTGTCAATCAGATTTTCGGAATCCGGAAAATCTTCGGTAATTTTTGGGGAATCTCCGATAAAATATACAACTGGCCTGCCAAATGCCGGATCTGTTTTAAGCAGCCGGAGCAGGTTTGAAAGGTTTACCCCGGGCAAATCCTGATCCAAAAGTAAAAACCCGGGTTTTCCCCGTGCCATCCCAAGGCCCAAGTCAAATCCGTCAAAAGCCTGGGTTATTAAAAAATTAGGAAGAAAGCCGCCTAATTCGTTTTTTAATTTATGATTTATGGTTTCTTCCGCAGCAATCAGCAGGGCGTTCCAGTTGGCTTTTTCCATTAATACCTGCAGAACTTCCCCGGACTTTTTCATTCTGCGGGTTTCCAAAAATGCGGCAAGATCATTGGCATAGACCCGGTATTGCCCTCCGGGAGTGGTAAAAGCCTTTAGAAACCCGCTTTTTATCCAGTTTATAGCTGTTTGGTTTACAACCCCGCAAATATTAGCCACTTCAAGAGCCGAGAATATCTTAACTTTTGAACCAATTTTGGACAATCCAATCTCCTATACAATAAAAATACACTCACTTGGAGAATATTTCAACAAAAATTTTTGTTATGATTGAATAGAGGACTCTGTTTCATCAAAATAGAGATTTATTACAGAGGATGAAAACCCCTCGTACTTTAGATGACTCCTTATGGAATATGCTTTGGGTATTTTTGCAGCTTTTTCCCGAGCCATATAATGCAAAAGCAGTTTATATTCAGCATCTTGGTCTAAAATCCTGTCAAAGGCGTTTTTCTGGTCTTCGCGGCTTATGCCCCTGTTAGACAAGGCCAGAGAAAGCAGGCGCGGGCTTAAGTTTTTATTGGTTTTACGGGAAAGCCTTGATCTAAGCCAGCGTTCTGCGTAGCGTTCATCGTTAATCAGGTCAATTTCCACGAACCTTGCGACAACCGCCTGTATACACGCATCCTTGCATTTGCGGCGCTTAAGTTTTTGCGAAAGACCTTTTTGGGTCTGCTCGGCACGGGCAATAAGGCGCATGCCAATTTGTTCTGCCTTATTACATTCAGCTCTAAAGCGAAGGGCTTCTTCTTTAAGTAAATTTTCTGAGGATATACGGTCTTGAGGAGTTTTCTCCAAAGGAGTTTTCTCCAAGGGCGGTTTATCTCTTGGAGAACTGGAAGCGCCTGCGCGCGCCGGCTCTGCCGTATTTTTTCCGCTCCACCATTCTGGGATCGCGGGTAAGATAGCCGTTACTCCTAAGACTGACATAATTGCCTTCATCTACCTGGCAAAGCGCGCGCGCAAGGCCGTGGCGGCAGGCTCCGGCCTGACCGTTTGATCCGCCGCCGTATACATTGATCAGAATATCAAACTTGTTCTCGCCTGCTGTTACCATTAAAGGCTGGCACACCATAAGGGCATGTTCTTCCTGCGGAAAATACTGGGCAAGAGTTTTGCCGTTAATTGTGATTTTGCCGCTGCCGTCCCGGACATATACTCGGGCTACTGAAGTTTTACGTCTGCCGGTTCCAATACCTAGATTCTTTATCATTCTAACCTCTTATAACTCAATTAGCTGTGGATTCTGCGCTGAATGCGGATGGACATTGCCGGAATAGATTTTAACATTCCGGAACAGTTTTCGTCCAAGAGGGCCTTTGGGAAGCATTCCTTTAACAGCCTTTTCCAGGGGGGAAGTGGGATGCCTTTCGGAAAGTTTTTTATAGTTGGTGGTTTTAAGGCCGCCGGCATACCCTGAATGGCTGTAATACAGCTTCTGTTCCTCTTTACGGCCTGTAAGAACGGCTTTTTCTGCGTTTATTACAACGACAAAATCACCTGTTTCCTGATGAGGCGCAAATACAACTTTTTCCTTGCCTCTTACTATGGAAGCAATACGGGCTGCCGCCCTTCCAAGGGGTTTACCTTCAACATCTATAATGAACCATTTGCGTTCAATATCTGCCGGTTTCACAAAAATAGTTTTCATACATTACCTTTTCCAGAAAATATACTATGTAAGGGTATTAAAATTGCCATAAAAACAAAAAAAAGTCAATGCCCTTGTCTAGCCCCTGCGGATTATGACAGCCCAAGGTTTATAAACCAAGGGCTTTTTTGAAATTCTCCACTACCTGGTCCACATTTGGGCTGGCATCTACTTCGACCAAAATCCCTTTGCTGCGGTAAAAATCTATAAGCGGTGCTGTCTGGGCGCGGTAAACTTCAAGCCGTTTTTGGATGGCTTCGCTTTTATCATCTTCCCGTGTGTAAATTTCGCCGCTGCAATGGTCGCAAGTCCCTTCTGTTTTGGGCTTGTTAAAAACCGCATGGAAGTTATACCCGCAATTCCGGCAGACCCTGCGGCCGCCAAGGCGTTCCAGAACAAGGTTATCCGGCAGAGCGAAATCAATTACTTTATCAACCGTAGAAAACTGCGCCAGGGCCTCTGCCTGGGGGATTGTCCTTGGGAAACCGTCGAGTATATAGCCATTTTGGACATCTTCCTGAGCCAGCCTTTCTTTTACAAGCTCTATTGTGGTCTCGTCGTCCACGAGTTTGCCGGCATCAATAATGGCCTTGACCTTGAGACCCAGCGGGCTTTGCGCCGCAATGGCGGCACGGAAGATAGCGCCCGTGCTTATGTGGGGCAGTTTGAGAATGTCCACGGCTTTAGCGGCCAGAGTGCCTTTACCAGCCCCCGGAGGGCCTAAAAAGATAAGTTTCATAATGGGTATCATAATGATATATCATTGATAAATAGTCAAGTTTGATGCATTCTGCTGAAATGCCGGGTGATTTTGACAAGACCGTAATTCCTGTGCGTATTGTAAACAGCAGCGATTTAGTTTCCCGTTCACAGGCGCGCCGCATCTTAAGCGGACTGGAACTATTTAAGGAAGTTATCCTTGATTTTAATGACATTGTATATATAGGTCAGGCTTTTGCAGATGAAATATTCCGCGTGTTCAAAAACTTAAACCCAAACACATTAATTACAGCCCAAAATGCAAACGAAGAAGTCCTTTATATGATAAACCGCGCTGTTAATACCAAACTATAGAATATGAATTTTACCCGAACGCCTTCATAAACTCCGAAAAACTTCCCGCTTCCGCGCCCAGAGTGCGCTCCATGGCGGTAAGGAAGGCCGCGGTTTTTGCCGCCATTTCCTCAGCCGTCCAATGAAAGAAATCATCATCGAAAAGCAAAAGGGCGGCAGCCAGAAGTATTTCAGCGCTTTCCAGGGGAAAGGGGGTGTTAAAAACCCCCGACTCATTGCCCTCCTTAACTGCCCGGGCAAGACAGGGGCCCAGGCGGAGTATGCTAATGGTAAAAGATTTCTGGTGCATTTTTGAGTTATCGGCTTCATGGAGAACCGCATTGAAATCCTTCTGTATCTGCCCCTGGGGTTTCTGGGCCATAATTATTGCCAGGAGTTTTTGCAGCGGCGGCAGGGGCGAGGCGATAATTTCTTCCGCCTTTTCAACTCCATAACTGATGCGCCTTTCCACCAGGGCATCCAGAACATCTTCCTTGGATTTGAAGTAATAGTAAAAAGTCCCCTTTGCAATACCTACAGCCGAAAGAATATCGTTTACCGTGGCAGCCTCGTATCCTTTTACAGTAAAAAGCTGTTCCGCCGCATCGAGGATTTCGTTCTTCCGTACTTCCGGCTCTTTGACAGTTCTCATTGTTTATATAGTATCACCTTTTGGTGATGGGGATAATTCCCTGAACCGAAACATAAAATCCCTGGCCGGGACTACCGACATCTTTCCCGTCCAGAAGATAGCCGCTGTCAAAAACCCAGCCTCCCTGGATTTTCAGTATCGAAAGGTCAAAGACGGCAAAGATCGAAGTACTGCGCAGTTCAAAGGTTCCCTTCTGTATCCCGGAAATATCGCGCGACAACTCAAAATCAACTATATCGTTTTTAAAGCCTGCGCCTATGCCGGCGAAATCGCCCAGTTTGTGGTCGGAG
>Ga0099364_10010457_pt1 | contig 12759 bp, 10 predicted proteins | sample TergutTh196P3_FD_73070 | JGI IMG/M metagenome (GOLD analysis project Ga0099364, IMG submission 73070) | Microcerotermes parvus P3 segment gut microbial communities from Pointe-Noire, Republic of the Congo - Th196 P3 | ecosystem: Host-associated > Arthropoda: Insects > Digestive system > Gut ... | reverse complement strand
ATTTCGTATCCTGTAACAGAATTTATGGAGACTGCTTACGCATTTGGATTTGTAAATAGAGATACCGATTCTGATGGAGGGGTACGTCGTATAAGACTTGTTCAAATGTTCGACAATAGAATTTATTTTAACCTTGCTATGGTAATGCTTTTGCATATTTATCGTGCAGATAAAAACGATTTAGAAATAGTTCCGGGTAAACACATTATTATAAAAAATGCTTTAGACCCAATTAACGACACCGTATCAGATCTAATAATTCCGATTAATGATAGAGGTATGATGTTGATAAACTGGGCAGGACACCGTAAACGAGAAGATAGTTTTAGAGTCTTTCCCTTTTTCTCTCTTATACAATATGATAGGCAACGAGAGAATGTGTATGGATATTGGGAAGATGTAACCTTTGGAAGATTTGAAGCCTTTATGAATCAATTAAATTATGACATAAAAGAATTGCATGAAAAATATTTTATTCAAGATTCTGTTGAAAGTCGTAGAGAAATAAGAGAACAACTTTCAGATGTTAAAGAGCAGAAGGCAAAATTTTTTGCCGATACGAGTTTTCCGCTTAGTTTAGATTTAAAATATAATCAAGAAAGTGTTTTAGATGATCCTAACCCCGAAAATATAGAAATGTTGGAACAACTAACTATACAGAAGAGAGCAAATGAACTCGTAGAAGAAACAGAGAGATTGCAGGGTGCAATAGCTCTTACCGGATTAACAGCTACGGGTACTGTTGATATTGGAAAAGTGCCTCTTTCTAATGCATATGCTATGGTTGGTGTTTACCATAATGCTACGAATACTGTTCTCCAAAGCAGGTTTATTAAAGAAGTAGATAAAAAAATAAATATGCTTTTAGTGCTAATTTTTGCTTTTGTAACGGGTTTGTTTACACAAAGACTTAGTGCAAAATCTGCTACAATATCTACTATAATTAGTGTTCTTGTAGTAAATGTTGGCGTGTTGTGCGTATTTATTCTTGGGAATTACTGGAGTGATCCTTTGGGATATACTTTGGCAGTTGTTATTCCTGCTACTATAATTACATCGGTAAAACATATGAATGAAGAAAGTAAGAGAAAGTTTATAAAATCGGCATTCTCTCGCTATCTTGCTCCAAGTATTATTGATCAAATTATAAAAAATCCAAGTTCTATGAAATTGGGCGGTGAGCAGCGTGAAATAACCATATTTTTCTCTGATGTTGCAAAGTTTGCTACAATTTCTGAAGGGTTAACTCCTGCCGAATTAGTGCAGTTGTTGAATGAATATCTCTCGGCTATGACCGATATAATTTTATCACATGGTGGAACAGTAGATAAATATGGCGGTGATTCTATAATGGCATTTTTTGGAGCTCCGCTTGATATGCCCGATCATGCTGTTAAGGCGTGTCTTGCCTGCTTAGATCAAAAGAAAAAATTACAAGAACTTAGGGACCTTTGGCGTTCTGAAGGGAAAAATGAGCTTTTTGTTAGAATGGGTATGAATACCGGATTTGCGATAGTAGGCAATATGGGTTCTTCAAGTAAAATGGATTATACTGTTATGGGAGACTCTGTAAATCTTGCTTCTCGTCTTGAAGGTGTTAACAAAGTTTATGGTACCGATATTATGGTTAGCGAGACTACATATCTTAAAGCTAAAGAACACATTATCGGTCGCAAAATAGATGTTGTTAGAGTAATAGGTAAGGCTTTACCTGTTCCAATATACGAGATTGTTTGTAGAAAAGAAGATTTAATTGAAAAAGATGAAAAATTTTTGTTACATTATAATGATGCTCTTTCTTTATATGAAAGTAGAAAATGGAAAGATGCAAAGATTGCATTTGAAAATTTACTAAAATTAAGACCCGAAGATATGACTACGGGTTTATATCTTAAAAGATGTGAAGAGTTTAGTGTAAATTCCCCTTCCGATGATTGGGATGGTGTTTATGCTATGACAAGTAAATAAGTTAGCAATTAACAGGAGAAAAAAATGTTTAAAAAATTAAAAGAACGTAATTTACATTTAGCTTTGGTTACGTTATTAGTAGGATTATTTTTAGGAGTAAATGTATCGTTTTTAATATCGGCAGAAGAACCCTCACATAGATATCTCAACTATTTTCATCGAGTATTTCGTATTGTGAAAACTGAATATGTGAATGTGCCCGATACTAAAACATTATTTTATGGATCTATAAATGGTATGATGCAATCGCTTGATGATCCGTTTTCGAGATTTTTAGATGAAAGAGCTTTTGAAGAATTAAAAGAAGCCACAAGCGGTAAATTTGTGGGAGTAGGCATAGAGGTAACAAGCAGTAACGATGAAATTGTAGTTATATCGCCCATAGATGATTCTCCTGCTATGAAAGCCGGAATTCATGCCGGAGATGTAATTCTTAAAGTTAACGATACAGTTATAAAAGGCATGAATCTAAATGAAGTTATTCGTCTTATAAAAGGTGATCCTAAATCAACTGTAACATTACAGGTTAGAAGAGCCGGGTACGATTTGCCCATTGATTTTAGAATGGAGCGTGCTTCTATAAAAATTCAAAATGTGGAATATGGTATTATTGACCAACATAATGTAGGCTATATAAGAATAAAGAGCTTTGCTTTGGACACTTCATCAGAAGTAGAAAAAGCTCTTGCCTCGTTTCGTAAGGGGAAAATCGATAAAATTATAATTGATTTAAGATTTAATCCCGGAGGTTTGCTTAATTCTGCTATAGAGGTTTCAAATATGTTTTTGGCAAGGGGTGCCACTATTGTATCTACGAGAGGACGAGAGGGTGTTAATCCCGAACAAATTTTTAAGACAGAAAAAAATCCTATTGCACCAAAAGAAAAATTAGTTGTGTTAATAAATAAAGGAAGTGCATCGGCTTCTGAAATTTTTGCAGGAGCAGTACGCGATAATAAACGCGGTACTTTGGTAGGTGAACAAACATTTGGAAAAGGCTCGGTTCAAAAATCTTTTGAAATAGGTAAAAATATAGGATTAGCAATTACAGTTGCACTATATTATACTCCATCAGGCGAGTCTATTCACAAGAAAGGCATAAACCCCGATATTGAAGTATTACCATATAGATTTCTCAATGAAGAAATGATATATATCAATCGAATCAATAACGAAAATCTTATCAATGAATTTATAAAAAAAGATATGGTTTATAATGAGACTGCCAGAGAGCAATTTGTAGAATTTTTGAAATCTAAAGATATAACTTTGTCTTCCAGATCGGCAGATTTATTGTTATCATCGGGATTAAATCGTGTAAGAAAAAGACCTTTATATGATCTTGAATTTGATGATCAATTAGTTAAAGCCCTTGAAATGATAAAATAGGCTTATTGATGATAAATGATGAAGACGTTATAGGGTTAGGACTTGAAAGCTCGTGCGATGAGACTGCGGTTGCTATTGTAAAAAACGGCAAGCAGGTATTGTCTAATATTATATTTAGTCAAATTCGTTTACATAAAGAGTATTTCGGAGTTGTTCCTGAAATAGCTTCACGGGCTCATCTTGAAGTCATCAACGATTTAATTGATGCCTCTATAAAAGAAACAGGTATTGATTTTAAACGACTTGATTATATAGCCGTTACCAATAAACCCGGATTAACAGGTTCACTTTTGATAGCCTTACAATCGGCGAAAACTTTATCATATGTTCTTGATATACCTCTTATAGGAATAAATCATCTTGAAGCTCATTTATATGCCCCGTTTCTTGAAGGAAATGAATTGAAATTTCCATATATAGGTTTATTGGTTTCAGGAGGAAACACAGTCGTTTTTGAGGTAAAAGGCATAGGCGATATGGAAGTATTAGCAAAAACTACCGATGATGCGGTAGGTGAAGCTTTTGATAAAGTTGCAAAATATTTAGATTTAAGTTATCCAGGTGGTCCCGTAGTAGAAAAATTGGCAAAAAAAGCGGTACATAAAAACATTATTTTTCCTAAAATATTACCCGATGCAAGGGATAAAAGATTTTCTTACAGTGGACTTAAAACTGCCGTAGTAAATTTTGTCAAAAAGAATACTAATGTGGATAAAGCAGAAATAGTTTATGCTTTTCAAGAAAGTGCTTTAGAATTGCTTGTAAGAAGGGTTTTTTCGCTATCAAGAGAAAGAAAAATTACCGATATTATTATTGCTGGAGGTGTTGCAGCAAATGGAAGGCTTAGAGAGATGCTTCACTCGGCTAAAATAGATGAAAATATAATTATTCCATCTCCTGTGCTTTGTACAGATAATGCTGCCATGGTTGGAGGTTTGGGATATCATTATTATATTGAAAATAAGTTTGATGATATTATGCTCGAAGTAAAAGCTAAGGCATAAGTTGTAATGGAGTTGAATTTTTATGAAAGATAATAAATTAGATACATTTAATAATTTAATAGATATTTGCATTGCTTATGAAGATAATGAAGGCAAATCTAAAAATGCAGTTGAAGTTTTTAGGTATTTGTTGGAAGAATATTTCTTTTCTAAAGAAATAGCCGAAACAAAGGCAGTTGAAAAAGTTATCAATAATGTTGAAGTTCCCTTATCTATTTCAAGTGCTCCTTCTATTTTAGAAGTAGATTTGGACAAATTACGTGAAGAATTAAAGGCAGAGCCTTTTACCGATACTATATGTGGTAAAATTATTCTTTCAGAAGGTTACCTTAAATATTTTTATTTTAATCATCCCCCCTCTTTTGGGAAAATGCCCAATGAAGAGAAAATTGAATTAATGGAAAAAGTAAAGTCTAAGAATTTAGGTATTTTGCAAGCTTTTGAAAAAATTAAAGAAGACATTACAGCCGATAAAAATCGAAAAGTAATTACTCTAATTGCTCTTATAATAAAAAATATACATTTACGTTCGGGACACCCTCTTGCAAAACCTGCCAAACCTGCTAATGAAATTATTGCATCTATATTTAGAGAGGTTGATCAGGTTTATGTTGGAAGCGGACGGCAAAATTCTAATTTGCTTGATGATTCTAATATTAGAGAATTGCTCAAAGCTTTTTTTACTATATATCAATTTAGTGATCTTACAGAACTTGGTGTTCAATATAAAAATGAATTGGAAAGATTTCGTAAACGGGCGTTAAGAGCGTTTGTTAATTAATGGTTGATTGTAATGAATTTTATAGAAGAAAAAACTCCAAAAGGTTTCATTATAAAAATTATGTTTGGGAATTGGAATTTTTCAGTATTCGGTTCCAGAGGCGAGCCTATACATCTTTCTGATGATAATAAAGCTTTAAGTAATCCTGTTCCATCTATTATGTTTGTTGGCAATACTTTCTCACTTAAACGAAATTATCACTCTGAGTATTACATGCTTAAAGTTAGAAATAATAATATGCTTATTCCATATAAGGATATTCTTGAGAATAGATTAAAATATAGCGAGGTTAAATATAATTGCAATATTGACATGGTTCCTGTCAAAATGCGTAAATTTAAAAATATGGCAGAAATGATTCATGATATTGATATTAAATCTGCTCCTGATATAGTTTGCGTAGACAATAGTATTCCCGAATATGATGCTATTATTATTAAACAGAGATATAAATTAGATGAAATACATAAATTAAGAAAGGAAGATGTTAATGCTCCAAGTACACAAAGAGCCAGAAATATTAATTTAAATATGATTTCATCAAATATAGTTTTTTTGGCGATTATTCATATTCGCAATACAGATATTTCCAAAATGAATCAGCTTATGCTTGATTTTGAAATTACCGAATTTGAGATAGAATATGTTTTAACTCTTATTAAAGAAGCATATCTTAAAGAAGATATAAATGAACGCAGCAGATATATGCTTGAAAGCCTAAAAGAAGCTTTTACGTTTTATTCACATTTACTTGTGCGTAATGATGAAATTATTAGACAAATAATTGAATCTCAAAATGATGAATCTCGAGCATCTTTTCTCAAAACGCTTGTTATGAAAGTAAATATGTTGTATGCTTCAGAAGGAGATAAATATTCAGAATATGAAATAATGTTACTAAACAAGATAGAAGAACTTTACGCTAAAGCTGATGGAATTGTAGAATCTGAAAATTTAGATAATATGAATGCCGGTCTTTTTCAGAGTGATACCGATTTAGATGACGAAGATGTTGACGATATCCAAAGTGAAACTGATTTTGTAGATGCAGATAGTGAAAGTGTTGTTGATTTGCAGAGTGAGACTGATTTTGTAGATGCAGATAGTGAAGGTGTTGTTGATTTGCAGAGTGAGACTGATTTTGTAGATGCAGATAGTGAAGGTGTTGTTGATTTGCAGAGTGAGACTGATTTTGTAGATGTAGATAGTGAAAGTGTTGTTGATTTGCAGAGTGAAACTGATTTTGTAGATGCAGATAGTGAAGGTGTTGTTGATATTCAAAGTGAGACTGATTTTACCGGTATTTTAGAAAACACACAAGATTTACATGTGAGTAACCCAATTGAAAAAGATTAAAATATTTATTATTTTAGCAATATTAGCATTATCTCCAATTTCTATTGCTGAAAACTGGTGGTCGGTTTATTTTACTTCTCCGGGTAAGAATAATTCGTCTTTAAATTCTCCCTCCAAGGCAATGGTTTCAATAATAGATAATTCTCAAAAATATATAAATGGGGCTTTTTTTGATATAAGGTCTGATGAAATTACAGATGCCTTTATTAGAGCATATAAGCGGGGAGTTAGGGTTCGATTAGTTACCGATAACGATTATTACACAAGAAGCCAAGTAAATAGACTTATGGATGCCGGTATTAATGTTGTTCCCGATATTGGTAGAAGTTTAATGCACCATAAGTTTATGGTTGTAGATGGTAAATCTGTTTGGACGGGTTCTACAAATATAACAGATAATTGTTTTTATAAAAACAATAATAATGCGATTCATATTAGATCTTCACAATTAGCGGACATTTTTGACAACGAGTTTTATCAAATGTATGAGATGAAACTTTTTTCAAATAAGAAAACGCTTAAACCTTTCAAGAAGCTAACTAATAAATATTATGTCAAAATAGGAGACACCAACATAAATGCATACTTTGCTCCTAAAAATAATATTGAAGATATTATCATTGGTAGAATAAATAAAGCCAAACAATCAGTTCACTTTATGGCGTTTGTTTTTACAAGCCCTCAAATTGCAGAGGCTATGATAAAGAAACATAAAAGCGGTGTTGAAGTAAAGGGTATTTTTGAGAAGCGTGGATCAAATAGCGAACATTCTCAATATATCAAAATGAAAGTTGAGGGATTATCTGTGAAAGTTGACAATAATCCCAACACTATGCATCACAAGGTTATCATTATAGATGGTGAAAGATTGATTACCGGTTCATACAATTTTTCTAGAAATGCCGCCCGCAGAAACGATGAAAATGTTCTAATGATAGATAATAAGGATATTAGTGCACTTTATTTAAAAGAATTTTATCGATTGTATAAATAATTCACTTTATTTAGGTTTAATCGTCTACTTTTTCAACTATTGTAGCAAATTCATCTTTTACGCCATGGAAAACTTCTACCAGAGTGGGGTCAAAATGTGATCCTGATCCATCGTCTATTATTCGACTTGCTTCTTCATGAGTAAGTGCTTTTTTGTATGGACGTTCAGAAACTAATGCATCGTATACATCGGCAATTGCCATTAATCGTCCTTCCAAAGGAATAGCTTTACCTTTGAGCCCTGCAGGATATCCGCTGCCATCCCATTTTTCATGGTGGGTTTTAGCAATTGTCATTGTCTGATTTAAAAAGACATTTCTTCTTGTACTCAATATCATTTTTCTTATAGCTTCTACTCCCACATTTACATGAGTTTTCATAATTTCAAACTCTTCAGGAGTAAGTTCACCGGGTTTATTTAAAATAAGGTCGCTTATAGCTATTTTTCCAATATCATGGAGTTGCGATGATGGTAAGATGGTCTCCATATTCCACTTAGAAATTTCTTCAAAGTATATTTTTTTACGAAACATTTCGTTGAGCAAAGCTGCTAAATACATCATGGTGCGAGTGATATGTCCCCCGGTATTTTCATCACGAAATTCTACCAAGTTTGCTAAAGTGGTAAGTATGGCATTTTTAAGTTTAAGCACTTCCTTAGTCTTTTGTTTGACTTTCATTTCAAGATTGTTAGCATAATTTTCGATTTGGGCTTTACTGTCAAACAAATCCTTTTTTTGATGTTCAATTAATATATAGTTAGCAATGCGTTTAAGTAGTATTGGAGCAGAGAAAGGCTTTGATACATAATCTACCGCTCCTAATTCTAATCCCTCTAATTCGCTTTTTTCATCGTTTTTCACGGTAAGAAAAATAACAGGAATGTCCTTAAAACGTTCATCAGCTTTCAATTTTTTTATAGCTTCAAACCCGTTTATTTCGGGCATTTCAATATCTAAAAGAATAAGGTCGGGAATCATGTTTTCAAGCATTTCGAAAAGCGTAGTTGCCGATGGTGCCGGATAGGTTTTATAGAATGGTTGGAGTATACTCTTGCCCATGGTCAAATTCGACATATTGTCATCTACTAAAATAATTTTATTGCGAATATTGCCCATACTGTCTTTATTTAATGTTTGACAAATATTTTGCAACTTTTTTATCAAAAATTTCGACACTTTTCAATTTTTATTTGTTAACTATATATAGAAGTTATGTTTTGTGACTCGCCCGCCTTCAGCGGGCGAGTCACAAAGTCTATAATTTGTATATATTATCAAAAAAAATGCAATAATAACACATATTTTATGAATTTTATGAATTTTTTTTCAAAAATTTCGACACTTTTCAATTCTCATTCGTTAACTATATAGAGGGATAGTTGTATGAATAAAAATAAAATGCCTATACAAAGATGCATTTCAGGAGAAAAGATATCAGATTTGAATAATGTCGAATTATTGGCAGTTTTACTGGGTACCGGAATTAAAGATTGTACGGTTATTGAGCTCGCCAAAAAAATTTTGGAAAAATACGAAAGCCCTGCCGAATTGTATTCGGCAGGGCTTAGAGAACTTGCACAAGAGCATGGAATAGGTCTTAAAAAAGCAGTTAAAATTCAATGTGCAATTGAATTTGGTAAACGTATAATAGATAATCAAGATGAATTGCTGGAATTATCTAATCCTAAGAGTGTGTGGAAATTTCTTTTGCCCGAATTGGCAGGTCAAAAAGTGGAAATGTTTTTTGCATTGGTTTTGAACAATAAAAATAGGCTTATAAAAAAAAGTATTATATCTATAGGAACTGTTAACGAAACATTGGTTCATCCACGAGAAGTATTTATAGGGGCTATACGAGAAAGCGGGACTTCTATAATAGTAGTCCACAATCATACTTCGGGATTTTTAAAACCTTCACGAGAAGATATAAACACTACCGAACGTCTTATCGAAGCAGGAAACATTATCGGTATAAGATTACTCGATCATATTATCGTTTCCACAAATGGATACTTGAGCATGAGAGAGGAGGGATATCTTGGGTGAATTTTTAAACAGTGTTTCTATGAATGAGGTTGGTACTATTAGTTTTGAATTTGTATTATTTGGGAATAAAGATGTTGACTGATTTGGAATAGGGTATAATATTAGGTTTTAAGGACAAAAATGAAACTATTACCTTGAAGTTGAGGTCTAATTTCTAATGCAAGGAGAAAACTATTATATGAAAACAAAAATAATAAGTACAATAATTTTATGTTTAATTGCTTTTACAAAGGCATATTCAGCACAAGTGGGCTTTTTCGTGGGAGAAGTAAGCGGAGAACGAAAGGGAAGACCTTTTAGAATAAATATGGGCATGACACTTGAAACAGGAGACCTTATTAGAACAGGAAATGGTGGTACAGCAGAAATACATTATCCAAATAACACAAGAATAACTCTTAGAGAAAACACTCTTGTAAAGATAGGCAATGAAAATATTCCCGCTTCTAATGAGGTTACAGTAGTTTCAGGAAACGCATTGGCAGTTTTTGCACAGGGGTCTGGAAATAGAAATAGGGCATACACACCTACCACAGTTGCTGCTGTTAGAGGAACAGAGTTTGAAATTAATGTAAATAATGGAAACTCAACAATAATTTTAAACAAAGGGAAATTGAATGTAAGCAACACATATTCGCAAGTATCTCTCAATGCGGGACAAAATGTGCAAACTAATGTTGGAGCAGGAGTAGGAAAGCCCACTAAAAATAGTAAACAGTCAAACCGTAAACAGCAACAGCAAAGCGAAGATATGGACAAATTAGCTCAAGATTTTAATAGATATGTAGATGGTTTTGATTCAAGAGCAAAAGCACAAAGTAATAATACAAAAAAGTTTTCTGATGAGCTAAACTCGGCAACAACAAATCAAAAAATGGCCGTTATTGGTAAAAATATAGAACAAGCCGAAGAATCTATGAGAGATGAATTGTTTTTGATAGAGGGAGTTAATCAAAGCTTGAGTTTGATATTGAATAATTTACCTGATAAGTCGTCCAAAGAGTTTATCGATTTTTCTCAAATTAGAGAAAGAAGTACCAGTGTTGCATCTGTAAAAGCGAGAAACTTTGCCGAAATTCAAGCTGTAAAACAACAGCACCAAGAAGCAGTTGACAAAATTCGTTATAGATTCGAAGCCGATAGAGCAAGAATTCTTGAGGGAACCAAGGGGCAGTAGTTTGACTTTAAGCGTCATCCCTTTTGAGGACAGGGATGACAATTTATGGGAAAGTATTCTAATTTTTCAAACAAGAGTCTTAACAAAATACCCAAAAAGAGACAAAGAATTTTCTACTGTGGATAGTATATCATAAGGCTTAACATTTGTTTCGGGTTCTAATGACATTAAACTTGAAATTAATTCTTTTGTTTTATCGAGATTTATATTATCAGATTCTCCCATATTATAAATTTTAAACGGTGTACGATTACATAGTTTTGAGTGATATTTTGTAGGATTTATTGCAATTTTGATGCAATTACAAATATCCGCCTCGTACATCATTAACCCAAAATGTGAGATTAATATTTTAGATGATATAAGGGCTTCTGTATAATTTATATTGAGTTTAGATCTATCTTGTAAATAAACTTCATTATTTAAGACAAATAAAGCTTCGACATTTTTAGGTAATATTTTTTTTATTATATGTTGGGTTAAAGAATCATCGAAGCCTGCATATATAAAGATGCGGTCTTTTTTGCTTATATCATAATCTTTTATTTTTAGCAATTCTCGATAAAAGTTATGCCCATATAAAAACATATCAGGTTGGTAATCTTCGGAGGTATGATTTACATTTGGTAAAAGGTCTACTCGAAATGATGCGAGTTTTCTGCCTTCGCCTAAATCGTCAACTGTAAGAACACGAGATATTTTTTCAAGATTAGTCATTTCATCTGCATTTGAATCACGCATATCTCGTATAATAAGCTTAGGTTTTATGCCATCAATTTTATTGTAATCTATTTTACTATTTAAAGAAGAGTCTTCATGCAAGAAAACCGATTCGCAAAAATCAGACTTGTTTAAATAATCATTTAAAAGTGACATACGCATATAATGACCTTGTCCATATATACCGCCTCTTGAAGTGAGTATTACAATTTTATTTAACATTAGCTTTCTGCAGAGTGGGTCATAGCCCTCTGCTCTACCTCAGAATTTATTAACAATAATTTAGAGTTTAATTCTAAAAAATTTACTATATCGACTATCGAATATGGTGTACCCTTGTATAAGTTTTGTGATATTATTTGTGCAAAATCCAAATCCTCCTTAGTATCAATAGTTAACCTTAAATTTTTAAAGTTACACTTAAAGTTGGTGTTAAATCTAATAATCTTAAATCTTTTTGCATTCTCTTTAATGAATGGTGTTACATGTTCTAATTGATATGGCAGGTTTGCTTCTTCGTGTGCAATCTTTAAAGAAGCCATTGAGATTACTTCTACGGCTGTGCCTAATGGTAAATTTTTGGGAGAACAAAGATCGGCATTTTCCTCAATAGCTTTTTTTAACGTGTCAGATGCAAGTTGACTGTCTGTAAAAGGATTATCTCCTGTAATGCGTAGTACATAATTACAGTTATAGTTTACTGCAGCTTGATAATATCTGTCTAAAACATTGTTTTCTGATCCTTGAAAAAAATCTATTTTGTATTCATCAGCTATATTTTTAAGAACATCATTTGCTTTTGTTGTTGGTGATGCCAATACAGTATTTGATATACCTTGTATTAATTTTGTTCTCTCTATAACGTGTGCAATAAGAGGTTTGCCCGACAAAGGTATTAAAGATTTACCCGGAAGTCTTGAAGATTCCATGCGAGCTTGAATAATTGCAATAGCTTTTTTTGTCATTGTAGTTTATTATTAAAAATTAAATGTATACCATTCATCACAATCGGCACAATTTGGTTTTTCAGGATAATTGCACTTAAAATTTTGCTCAAATAATGAATATCTATTTGAAAAAATATTTTGTAATGAATCTTCATTGGCATTATCGATCTTATGTTCACAGTTTACATCTTGTTTGCAAAAAGGTATCTTGCCGTCAGAAAGCACAAAAAGGTCTCTCAAAAGATGCCAACATGGTGTTCGGTCTATTGGAGTTAAATCTGAATACCGCCTGTCTTCTACAAGCCCCAAATATGTGTTTTGCTTTTGTAAGATAATTGGAAAATTTTTCTCTTCCCAAAAATCGTAAAATTTATCG
>Ga0099364_10010456_pt1 | contig 12760 bp, 12 predicted proteins | sample TergutTh196P3_FD_73070 | JGI IMG/M metagenome (GOLD analysis project Ga0099364, IMG submission 73070) | Microcerotermes parvus P3 segment gut microbial communities from Pointe-Noire, Republic of the Congo - Th196 P3 | ecosystem: Host-associated > Arthropoda: Insects > Digestive system > Gut ... | reverse complement strand
GCTGGGTGGATGTCTCCATTATACCATTCGACTGCCCAAACGCTAACAGGACTGATTCGGAAGATCAGTAGGTGTTGCAGTCCGCAACCGGGTTGCAACAGGTTTACTGTCCCCACCATTCGTTTCCCGTCAGTTGAAGAAGCCGTATCCGCTCCGAATCGATCCGGTTGTCAAGCCGCAAGTTGTTCCGCAATGCGCCGAATGGGTTGATTTCAATGCCGCCGCAAGCCACTACCGTTGAATAGCCATTCTGCGATTTGACCGAACGGTAATTCACCGATTTCGGTACAGGATAGTCGAGCAGTTTGAGTTTCGAGTCATCCAAAAGAATAGTCAACTGGCAATTTGCCCTCGAAAGCAAATTTTCCTGATGAATGAGAGCCGCCGCCAAAGCGAGTTTCATATTGTTGCGTAATTCTCCAAAGACGGGCTGAATTTTAGCGAGTGTGTCATAATTATCATCCATTCGGCGGCACCAATTCAATGCCGCCCTATCTGTGCCGGCAGAGCGGATATTCCGATAATCATCATTGGACAACGTCTTAATCCTCGGATTACCGATCCGCCAAGTCAATTTTTTAGAATCGTGTGTCACCATTTCGTATTCGGGAACGAACCAAAACCGCGGAGAAATGTTCGGCAGGCTTGTGGAAACCAAACTGACGTAACTCGGAATGTTTCGGACTTGCGACGGTTCCAGACCGAGCGCGATTTGCTTCATTTTGAAGTCGGCGGCAACGAGGATTCGGGCGAATCGGCTTGATGCCGAGATGCCGGTAATCGTGATCGGACATTCACCATAGATTTCTTCGAGAGCGGTAAAGTAGGCATCGGCATTGCTGGCATTGATACTCGAAAATTGCCGGTGCAACCGTGCTAGTTTTGCCGTTGTTTCCTGCCTCGGTTCAATCGAACAAATGATGTTTCGTGAAGCATCAGGACGATGTGACGTCCGAAGAATTTCCAAAAAATCCTCAAAGACCAAAACGGGAAGTCAGCTTTGGTTGCCGACTACATTTCCGGCGGAGTCTGCCAGCCAGCCTTCGGCGGGCCCGACAAGAAGAAGATCATTTTCTTCAGGGACAGCAACAACATAGTCGATGGAGGTCAAGCCGCCGAGATAGCGGATTGCATCGGGCAGAACCTCTTGTTGTTCAACGATGGTTTTTACTTGGGCATCCAGTTTTTTTAGGGAAATTGTGCGGAGAGAAACCTTTCGATCTAACTGTTCCGGCAGAGGTTCCAGAATACTCGCCATCATTCTGCCGAATGCCGCCGATTTTTCTTGGGAAAGCGAAAGTACACGACCGTTGGCATCGACTTCGATTCCGTTTCCAACAAGACGGTCGTCAGGTTTCTGGGCGAGCGTTGTTGCAATTCCAACGTAAAAAACGGAAACGGCGAAGAGTGCGGCAATGTACTTCATGACAAAGGTCATGCTAACGATTTTCGCCGTTTTCGGCAAGAGCATTTCTATTGTTCCGGCCGTTGTAACGGAAAAAGAACAACTTCCCGAATCGACGCAGTATCCGTCAGCAACATACAAAGCCGGTCAATGCCGATGCCGAGTCCGCCCGCCGGAGGCATGCCATGCCGCAATGCCCGAACGAAATCCTTGTCCATTCGTGCCATACTGTCCTCCGCTTTTTGACCTTCCAGTTGCTGGCTGAACAACTGCTCCTGTAAATCAGGATCATTCAACTCCGTATAGGCATTGGCAAGTTCCATTCCCTGCACGAACAACTCAAACCGTTCCGCAATGCCGGGATTGTCCCGCTTGCGTTTCGTCAGCGGACAGATGCTTGCCGGATAGTCCATCACGAAGGTCGGATTGAGCAGGTTTTGTTCTACTTTTTCCTCGAAAATTTCATTTTTCACCACGTCGGGATGCTTGCCGGCAACGTCAAGGTTGATCGACCTGGCATACTCCACAACGGCAGCCGGATTGCTCGGTTCAATGCCGGTGTATTCGGCAATCAGCGAGTCGTAAGTCCGTCGGGCAAACGGCGGCGTGAAGTCAATCTCCTTGCCGTTCCAAGGGAGGACGTAGTTAGCCGTTTCGCCTGCGGAACGGGAATGGTTAGCCGTTTCGCCTGCGAAACGTTCAGGGTTGCACTCCGCAGGCGGAGCGGCTAACAGGGCGTTGACGATAATCTTCTCCGTCAAGTCCATCATCGACCGGTAATCGCCGTAAGCCTGATAGAGTTCCAGCATCGTGAATTCAGGATTGTGCCGCTGACTGATTCCCTCATTGCGATAGACCCGACCGAGTTCATACACCCGTTCCATTCCGCCGACGAGCAAACGTTTTAGATGTAATTCCAACGCAATGCGCAACACGAGCGGAATGTCCAGGGCGTTGTGATGAGTCTCAAAAGGTTTCGCGGCGGCACCTCCGGCTATTGTATGCAACGTGGGACCTTCGACTTCGACGAAGCCTTCTTCGGCAAGCGTGTTGCGGATAGATTGGACGATCTTCGTCCGCCGCAACATTCGGTCTAATACGCCGTCGGTGTGGATGAGATCGACGTATCTCATTCGGCTGCGTAGGTCGGGATCGTTTATTCCGTGAAACTTGTCCGGCGGCGTGTCGATGGATTTTGTGAGGAACGTGAGTTGTGTTGCCGCTATGGAGAGTTCGCCGGTGCGGGTGCGCATTAGTTCGCCGTCTACGCCGATGATGTCTCCGAGATCGAAACATTGTGCGAGTTCCCAATTTTTTTCGCCGACTTGATTGTTGCCGATGAGAATTTGTATTTTTCCTGACCAGTCCCAGAGGTCGAGGAATATGAGTTTTCCTTTTTTGCGTTGTAAAATAATCCGACCGGCGGCGCGTACCTTTGGTCCCGATTGTTGTTGCGTTGATTCATCGATGCCGATTTGTTCTTCCATTTCTCGGATTTTTCCGATGGCGATGTGGTCATCGAATCGTTGTCCCCAGGGGTCGAATCCGAGTTCTTCGATTTTTCGTAATTTTTCTCGTCGTGCGGCTTCTAGTACGACTCCGGTGCCGATGGATGCTTCTTTTGCCATTGTTTTTCACTACTGATTTGAGTCTATTATATCCGATGGACGCAAAACCGCAATCGGAAGATTACGACGCAGGAGTACGAGGGGGTTGTCAAAAACTTTCCTAGCGTTCACGTATTCGTGTGTATTTTCGGTGCTTGATAGAGGGGCACCGCCAGTACGCCACTCAGCGTTCAGCTCGCTCCCCTGTGCTTGTAGCGATCCGCCGCCGCCGTGTCGTTCCAGCACTCCACACGAGTACTCGCCAACCAATGACCAGACACCCGACGAGACTCGTAATCCACTATCAAACGCCACTTGCGAAACAAGTAACCCATCAAATCATCAATCCTCTTCAGCATCCAACCCCTCGTAGATCCGTTTTCGCAAATGAAGCCAACAAGGAATCTGCACCACCGGAACCTGCGTGACTCCACTCACCCAGTCACTGATCCAAGTCGCACCATCACTGACAACCTCCAAACGTTTATCAAGGTAACCCGGCATCATCAAGTACGCCATCACGACCATCGACACCTGCTCCACACTTCTACCCCCAAGATAATAACAAACCTTGTCGGCAGTCTCTATTATATTCAATTTCGGAAGGATCGTGAGCATGAGAAGGCTTTGCAAGAGAACGAAGTTTTGCGTAGAATATCGGTCGAGAGTGATGCTGGAATCGATATAGATTCGTTGCCGAAAGAGGTTCTTTTAGTGTTGAGGGATTTATTAGTAAATCGCTTTGGCACCGGTAAACAAACGGGTTGAGGGCTTGATTACTAACAAAACAATTTTTGCCTATGTTTCCCATTTTGCCTATTTTCGTGAAGTCCCTTGTTTTCAAGGGTGCGATTTGGGGGAATTTTGGAAAATTTTGTCATTTTTGGCGTTTTACCCCTTGACATAGTCCATTCCGGCTTTTGTCAACACCGCCTTTGTAAGGTTTCTTTCTGCCGTCTGCCGTCTGCCGTCTGCGCTCTGCTCTTTCCGCCCGCTTCTTTTCAAGACGTTCTAAATCCTCCTGCCGTAACTTTTCGGCAAAGGCAGTCCGACGCTCCTCCTTCTGCTTTTTGTCAGTCTCGTTTTGCACCTGCAACCGCTTGACCCGCGAACTCCGACGCATCGACAACGACTTCGGAGGATAAAGAGCAATCAAACAATCCGCTCCCGTACCAATCAGGTCTTCACGTCCCGACTCTTTCAGAGCCGTCTTAATGTCATGATAACTATTCGGATCATCATACATCAACAACGCCTTCTGTTGCCGACGCTCCCGCAACCGAAACGGAACATAGACTTTCTGTCCCGTAATCGGATTGAGCCCCGTGTAATACATACAGGTTGCCAATTCAAACGGACCCGGCACAAACTCCTGCACCTGTTCCGAGCGGATGCCGTTGCGTTTCAGATAAACTGCCGTTTCGATGGTCATCACCAGCGTCGTACCCGGAAAGCCCGCCATCAGATACGGTACGATGTTAGCCGCTCCGCCTGCGGAGCACTGGTCATCGCAAGCGATGCCGCTAACGAGCGCATAAAACTTTTCATGATATTCAATCGGCGGTTTGTTCATAAGTTCCAACACTTCCGGCGCAACATGTTCCGGCGCAGTCTTTATGTATCCGCTGATGTGATGTTCGACCAACTCTTTAATGTACCGCTCGTCGCACAGTGCCAAGTCGGTGCGGATACCGGAAGCGATAAAAACCTTGTTGATGCCGTCAATTTTTCGCACCGCCTGCATCAAGTTTATGAGAGCCGAATGGTCTGTATTGAGATGCGGACAGAGTGTGGGTGCCAAGCATGACAATCGGCGACAGCGTTGTTTGACGGTGTCGCTTTTGCAACCGAGAGCGTACATGTTCGCGGTGGGACCGCCGAGGTCGGAGATGTTAGCCGCTCCGCCTGCGGAGCACCCCGCGTGCTGCGTTTCGCAGGCGAAACGGCTAACTTCGTCAACTACCGACTCCACGCTTCGGCACTGAATGAACTTCCCTTGATGCGCCGTCAGCGAACAAAACGTACATCCGCCGAAACAACCGCGATGAATCGTAATCGAATTCTTAATCGTTTCATACGCCGGTATTTTCTTGTTTCCATAGTGCGGATGCGGCAATCGAGTGAAGGGCAACGCATATATCCTATCCAACTCCTGCGTTTCCATCGGCAGCGACGGCGGATTGACCACGACGGCTTCCAAATCATTCTCTTGTACCAATGTTACGCCGAGATAAGGATTCAGGTTTTCGTAGATCAAGCGCGTCATCTTGGCGAATTGCGATTTATCTTCTTCGACTTCTTCCAAACTCGGCAGATGGATCGTCGTTTCTGTTTCTTCCGGCAGGTCTTCCGATTTTTTTAGCCGGTAGGCGGTACCGCGAACATCTTTGATTGTATCAATCGGTTCACCGCTTTTAAGCCGTCGCAAAATTTCGAGCAGGGGTGTTTCTCCCATGCCATAGACGAGCAGGTCGGCTTTGGAATCGAGTACCATCGAGCGTTTGACTTTATCGCTCCAATAATCGTAATGGGCAAGTCGTCGCAGGCTTGCTTCGACACCGCCGGCGATGACTACGCTGCCGGGATACGCCTCTCTTGCCCTTTGACAATAGGCAAGTGTTGCTCTGTCGGGACGCAGCCCGATTTGTCCGTCGGGACTGTACGCATCGCTGTTTCGGACTTTCCGATTGGCGGTGTAGTGATTGATCATGGAGTCCATGTTTCCGGCAGAGATGCAAAACGCTAGGTTCGGTTGTCCGAAGGTTTTCCATGGTTCGGCGGAGTGCCAGTCGGGCTGGGCGAGAATGGCGACTCGGTATCCTTCGGCTTCGAGTACTCTGACGAGTAGGGCGGCGGCGAAACTAGGATGATCGACGTAAGCGTCACCGGTTACGAAAACGATGTCAACGGAGTCCCAGCCACGGTCGAGCATTTCCTGATGGGTGAGAGGAAGCGGTGAGGACATGGTGTCATTGTAACATAACGTTCACAGAGCCGCAATGTTGTATGATAGCCGGTACATCGGTGCAGAGAGGGGCGACGACACAGTCGCCACCTCTTGCGTACCTTGCGGTTGAATCCTTTTTAAACAGCAAGGTGCGCAAAGTCCAACTTCATGCCGTTCACGGATTGCAACTAATTGTCGGCGACGTTAACTTCAAGCGTTCCGCCTTTGCCGGACTCCACCGTAATAGTGAGTCCCGACGAGGCAGGACTAGAAAAACGTTCAGGAACCTTACGCGGAATCGCCTGATATTCCTTTGCCAACTGTCTTTCATACGTTTCCCGCTCACTGTCGCTCATGTCGTCAATTTCCGACTGGCTTTTCGTGCCGCGAGGATAAGGGATCTCCTCGCGAAGATAGACAGAAAACGTTCCTATCGGCGCACCCTTTGCCGAGTAACCTTGCGTTATCGTTTGGATCGCCGCAACGCCAGAGGAATCGGTCATTCCTTTGATCGTGAATTTTCCCAACGTTCCGTCGCCGCCCTCTTGTTCGAAGAAAACTTCGACATCGGCAACAGGAGCACCGCCGCTTTTCACCGTAACTTTGCATGGTGCAATTTGAGGAAAGTCCGCCGGCTTCCCACTGCATCCGTAAAGCAACGGAAACAGGACGGCGGCGCATAACAAGGACATGTGTTGTTTCGTAACAGTTCTCATAATGACGTTCCCTCCCTTCCGTTCCTTGACCCCATGGCACCCCAAACTCCAAATTGGCTGTTCCCGCTTTCACTGTCTCGTGTTACCACCATAGTGCTCGTGGGATTTCCTGCACCAATCGAATCGGTTATGAAGCGTCCCGAAGCGTCCTCCATAACCGCATTAACGCCTCCGCTATGATAACTACTCGCAGAAGTCATAACGTGATCGCTGTTCGTACCACAAGAAGGAGAGTTCGGTGGAAGGATAGTATGGAAAGTAACGTAAGCACCATAGCCATCTGCCCAACGACCACCTTGCTGCGTATTTCTTGTACCGCCCGAAAAGGTGCCGCCTGTTGATCGTGTGTCCAAACAAGTACGTATCGCACCTGCCAATTCGAAACTGCTTTCTACCCTGGTCCCGTTGGAGGTTAGGCTGGTACCGGTAGAACTACCTCCTTCACTGCCTATTGAACTACTGACTCCTCCTTTGATATTTCTATTGCCGCTTGTCCAGTCCCCAATGGCGGCTTCAGAGAACAGTATCGTGTTGGACGTTCCATCAGGAATACTTCCAAAGTCGGCTGTATAAATATCACCGCGTCCGAAAATACCTCGCGGCGTAACGGGCCATGCGGGAGCGACACGTGTGCTGTCGCCCGCATTTCCACGATAACTGAGCAAGCCTACATTACTATTGATAGGCGTTTTTTGCTGCTCGGATGGACAGAGTAACCCCGGCACATTAGTGGCGAAAGGATTATTTGCCCCAGAATAGTTTCCGCTGCCGTTACCATAAGGAACACACTGGTCGGCATTATTGGTTACGTTATCTCGGATCCCTTGCACGATACGATCATACCTTGCTCCCTGCTCCATAAAGGGGAGAAGGGGAACAGTCCATGCAATTCGCCCACGCCGGTTCCATACATTCTGTTGCTCTGGAGTTCCATTATTTTGCCCATGAGTCGGGTTTGTAATACCAGCGGCGGTATTTATAGAGTCGCAAAGTTCGCGTTGCACGCACATAGCGGGAAAGTGATTTCTTGCGTCGTGCATGTTGTGAGCCGCAATGGCGAGTTGCCTCACTTGGTTTGAGCACTGCATTCTTCTTGCGGCTTCTCTTGCGGCTTGCACGGCGGGCAGGAGTAGTGCGATGAGCATTCCGATGATGGCGATGACGACTAGCAGTTCGACGAGTGTGAACGCTCGTTTTAGCGGTTTCACTTGTGAAACGCGATTGTTTGTGCGCCGCACAAGTGCGGTCGCCAAAAGGGGCGTTGCGGCTAAATTGCCTATTTCGCCCCCCCCCCCCAAGTTAACGTTTTGTTCATAATTTTTACTCCTTAATGCATGGATTAGTAACGCTACGTTCCTACTGTAACATACATGCGGATGTGTGTCAAGCGGAAAATGGAAAAAATTTTGGGAAAAATGGCGGTTAGCGTCGCCGCTAACGCATTTACTTTCCGGCGGAAGCCTTATTCGGAGCTTCCCTAAACATTTTCCGGCACGACATACGGCGCACGGTAGTCGCGGGTGAGCAGTTTATCGGCATCGGCACTGTTCACGAATTTTTCCTTTTCTGCATCAAATGCAAGCGTCGGTCCCAGAGTCCACTGCGGGGCTTTGAGTTCCGGCAGGGCGTCCGCCGTGTTCTTGATGACATCGCCGACCGCTTTCTGAATGATCGGATCCTCACCGAAAGCCTTCTTGATCGAATCGACCGGCGCTGTTTCTCCCAGCCGATACGATATGTTGCCGAGATGACAAAGTGCCGACGAATAGTGACCCTCTAAAATATCCGCATACAGTTTACTCCTGTCTTGACTGCGGACGCAATCAATGAAGTTCCTAAAAACGTTTCCGGAAAGCCGGTCGTATTCCGCTTCGATCCTGACCGATTCCGTAGAATCATACGGAGTGAACGACGTCCCGCGAATGACTCCCTCGTCCGTGTAGAGTTCGACTTCGACGATGGGCTTCCAATCGATATTGTTATTGACAAGTCCCCGGGTTTCAAAGAGGAGCATCGAATCGCCGAAATCGTACAGCGAGAGCGTTTGGTTCGGTGTTTCACCTTGGTCTTTGAAACCTCTGTTCGGTTCGTTGACGTATCGGGCACCGAAGGTTACAACGCTTTGGGGCAATGTTTTTTGGCACATCCATCGGCAGACGTCCATTTCGTGAACGCCTTGATTACCGATGTCGCCGTTACCGGTATCCCAAAACCAGTGCCAATTATAATGGACGAGATTTCGATGGAACGGCTGCATTGGTGCTGGTCCGAGCCAAACGTCCCAATCTAACGTCGCTGGCGGAGTCTCTTCCTGCCTGTATCCGATGGTCCATCGCGGCTTGCAACAATAGCCCTTGGCGATTTTAAGTTTGCCGTATTTGCCGCTGTTCAAGGCGGCTAGCATCAACACACGATTGTTCGACGTCCGCTGTTGGGTACCGTGCTGGATGATGACGTTGTATTTTTCGGCGGCGTCGACACATTTCCGTCCCTCGAAGACGTTGTGGGAGGCGGGCTTTTCGACGAAAACATTTTTTCCTGCCTGGGCTGCCCAAATGGTAAAGAGCGAATGCGTATGATTGCAGGTAGCAATGGAAACCGCGTGGAGATCCTTGTCTTCGAGGGCTTGCCGAATGTCTTGGATGCAGGTCGGTTTGTTACCGAAATCCTTTTCGACGGCAGAGGCGCGACCGGCATGCGTTGTGCTGTCAACGTCGATTAGGTACGCTACTTCGACGTTCGTCATTTTGCCGAATTCCTGAATATGGCTATTACCGCGCCCTTTGATGCCGACGACTCCAACTCGGATGCGGTCGTTGGCACCTAAAACTTGTCCAGAGGTTCGGGTACCGGAAATGGCGAATGCCGATGTAAGACCGACCGCCGCAATAGACTTCTTTACAAATGTTCGACGTGTAATTGTCATAGGATAGAAAGTGGAAAAGTGGGAGGGAAAGCACCAATAACGTCTGCCATTGTACACTATCTTCGGGGAAAGTTAACAGTGTTGCGTTCGACGGACTATTTCTCTCGTTGAAACGATGGACAAGAAGATAGCATTTGATACAATAGGTGTCGGTTGCAATCCAGACACAGGAGACACTGCCGTTATGTTGCGCTGGAATCATTACGAAAAGGCATTCGAAGCTTATCTGAAGGATCGGGGAATTCCGTTTCTGGCAATGTCGGAACGCCATCGGAATCCGCTGGAAAATGGTTCGACATTGAAAAACCTGGACTTCGTGATCTCCCGGTCCGAGGGAACCTCATGGTTAATCGACGTCAAAGGACGAAAATTTCCCGGCGGAAAACACGGATACTGGAAACACTGGACAACTCGAGACGACCTCGTCGGACTGCGGCACTGGGAAAACATGTTCGGCGAACACTTTTCGGCTCTCTTCGTTTTCGCTTATTTGATTTGCGGAAACAAATCTCCGCTTCCTGAACAGCAACTCTTCGAGTACCGCCGGCGTTTGTACGGATTCGTCGGTATTTCTGTGGCAGACTATCTCCAAGAAATTCGTGTACTCTCTCCCAAGTGGCGCACCTACGCAATGCCTACGATACGTTTTAGACAACTTGCCAAACCCTTTGAAGAGTTTATCTTCCGTTGAATAAATGTTCACAGAACTGCATTTTTTCAGGTGTCTCGCGATATTTATACTGCCGACGGGTAGAAATGGGGCGTTTTTTCTTGTGAAAACGAGGGTTATGGCGCAGGTCTAAAATAAAAACCATACAAAATTAACGATGCCCTAAAATTTATCCGCGATAGTATGAATTTTCTCCCTGCAACCTATACCGATTGCGCCTCTGGGAACGCTATGGTACAATGGGTGCAGCCTTTTACTTCCCATCGGAAATTCAAACGTATGAACGGAATAATTTTTCGACGAATTTTAAGTTTTTTATGTGCAACAGCGTTATTACTTTGTCCATTTGCCGAAGCGCAGCGCCCCGGCGGCACCCGACCCGGCGGCGGAACAATACGACAAACAACGCCAACCCGACCCGCAACGCCGCCAAACCTGTCGGCAGCACATCTTATCTCGGCAACAATTCCGTCATCCATCGTGATGTCTCACCGACACCAACAAGAACGACAATCCAGCGTCCGAACTCGGCGGTCGCCGATTCTACCTCGGCAAACACGGAAGCAAGGCAAGCCGGGAACTGTACGAACAACGGATCGCCGAGTACCTCAGCAATGGTCGGACTTTAGCCCCGACCCACACGACAAAGAAAATCACCTGTCAAGAATTAGCCGTTCACTTTCTCGAATGGGCAGAAAAGTATTACGTCAAAAACGGACAACCGACTGCAACATTCATTCACTGCCGGAATGCCGTAGCGTTGCTGGTGAAATATTACGGGAACGAACCGGTGTCCAATTTTACCCCTCTCGCTCTTGTTTTTTTGCAGGACAAGTGGGTAGAGAAAGGAATGGGACGCAAAACAGTTAATCGTTACGTCGGCATTATCAAACAAGCTTTCAGGTACGGCAGTAAGTTCGGCTGGGTTGAATCTACTACCCATTACGCCTTGCAGAGTGTCGATAATCTGAAAGCCGGTCGAACTAAAGCCCCGGAATATAAGCGTATCAAAGCCGTAGAGGATGATGTGGTAGAAAGAACGTTACCCTATCTTCCGCCCATCGTTGCTGACATGGTGCGAATCCAACGACTTTGCGGGATGCGACCGCAGGATGTCAGGAATATGAGAGCCTGCGACATCGACCAGCGCGGTGATGTTTGGAGGTATGTTCCGTATACTCATAAAATGGAGCATGAAGATAAGCAGCGTATCATCGCCGTTGGTCCGCGAGCGCAGGCAATTCTGATGCCGTACCTTGGGGAAAAAGAAAATAGCCCTGAAACGTTTTTGTTTTCGCCCAAGGATACAATGCGGCTTCAAAAAATAGAGAAACGGCGGCAGCGAAAAACCTTAAATAAGAGGGGCGATGTACAACCTTCTCAACAGGATCGTTCAAAACCGAATGCCTCTAAAATTGGCGATAAATACACGAAGGATTCTTACAACACAGCGATCGGTCGTGCTTGTACAAAGGCAGGAGTCGAACCTTGGACACCGAATCAGTTACGTCACAGTACGGGCACAGAGGTTCGCAGTAAATAGTCGAGTCATAAAAAGCCCTTCTAGCATGAAGAAACAATTTTCCGGCGCAATCGGCTCCCCCATTTTTGGATAAAACAATCCAAAAACCGACAAACAGAACAACAAAAATACCAATATCCCCACAGCGCACAGGAAAATGTCCCCTTCCCAAACAGATTCAACAACTTACGCATATTAAATCCCGCCGCACTACCCACCAAATTCAATCTGTCCCCCTCACGACACTTCAAAAAACATCTGCCCAAACGATGATCCGACTTCAAATGACCAATCACCGGCTCCACCGAACTCCGACGACGCTTACGCCGCAACTCCGATGCACTCAATCCCGCATTACTCGAACCCGCTATGCGAACCACCGCCGAACCCCTGTAATCATGACCACGATAACCCTTGTCCACATTCGCCTCCGTTACCGTAACCTTCGTCATCTTCTCTGCGCCTGAAATCGACTTCGCTAACGTATGACCATCATAAGGAGTATCAGGCAAGTCCTCAACATTCACAATCCAATTTCCCTTGTTCGTAATCACGACCGCCGCCTTCTGTCCAAACTCGTAACGAACGTGATCCTTGCCCTTACCGATGCAACAAACCTCCGGCTCATGCAAAGAATAAATCTTCTTCGGTGTGTTCCGCTCTTGCAATCGTACCTTCTCCGCAATCCCTATCAACTTCGTAAAATTCGCCGAAAGTACCTTGTTTTCACGCTTGCGATCAATGTCCCGCAATACCCGACCAAGCCAATTCTTCAAGTCTTGATTGCATTGTTTCAAACGACCAAACTGCCGTGCGGCAGCGTACCCCGATGCCTTGCGGGCAGTCTGCTTCGCCGCGCGGGTGTAGGAGCGGCGCAACTTGATCTTGTAATGAAGACAAAACTTTGATAACTTGAAGAGACAACGTGAAAGAAGTTTTGCATCGGTTGGAAAGGTGATATTCTTTT
>Ga0099364_10010454_pt1 | contig 12762 bp, 12 predicted proteins | sample TergutTh196P3_FD_73070 | JGI IMG/M metagenome (GOLD analysis project Ga0099364, IMG submission 73070) | Microcerotermes parvus P3 segment gut microbial communities from Pointe-Noire, Republic of the Congo - Th196 P3 | ecosystem: Host-associated > Arthropoda: Insects > Digestive system > Gut ... | reverse complement strand
GCCCTCGGCACGCCATGGATTTACACCGACGCACGCATCATGAATATATTTATATTCACGGACGATGGACGCATGGATTTAATTTTCACGGACGAACATATATAATTTCACGGACGACCGAGGGCGGTCGTCCCTACGTTCATATATTATTTACATATAAAAAAATAAAAACTATTGACATTGACGTTACGTAATAGTTTATAATGTTTTTCAGGAGGTGAAAAAAATGGAATATACAGTGAATAAATTAGCCAAATTATCGGGCGTTAGCACTCGTACTTTGAGATACTACGACCAAATAGAACTGCTTAAACCGTCAAGAATATGTTCAAACGGTTATCGCGTGTATGGAAAAAATGAAATAGACGCTTTACAGCAGATTTTATTTTACCGTGAACTTGGCGTTAACTTAAATGAAATTAAAAAGTTGTTGACCGCTCCGAATTTTGACAGAGAAAAATCACTGCAAATCCATTTGAATCTACTCCAACAGAAAAAAATTCAGATTGAAGTGCTTATTAAAAATGTAAGCAAAACAATCGAATCATTGAAAGGAGAAACTATTATGAGCGACAAAGAAAAATTCGAGGGATTCAAACAAAAGTTAATTAATGACAACGAGCAGAATTACGGTGATGAAATACGAAAAAAATACGGTGATGACGCTGTATATGTTTCAAATGCCAAGCTGAAAACCATGAATGAAAAACAATGGCAACAGTCGAAGGCTTTGAGCGATGAAATTAATGAAACTTTGAAAATAGCACTTAAAGAAGGGAATCCTGCAAATGAAACCGCACAAAAAGCCTGTGATTTGCATAGGCAATGGCTCTGTATATTTTGGAAAGACGGTTCATATTCCAAAGAGGCACATAGAAGTCTTGGCGATATGTATGTTGATGATGAACGCTTTAAGAAATATTATGACAATATAGCTGACGGGGCGGCTGTATTCCTGCGTGACGCAATCAATATTTATTGTACAACCTGACCGTTTCCCACGCAAAGCAAATTTATTTTTCAATACGTTTAGTTTGTCAGGCACAGTATAATAGACTTCTTTGGAAATTGACTTGAATTGAAAGGAATCTCTTCCTGTCCTCTTATGAAAACAATATCTGCGGCGGCGGTATGGGGAGACAAAAACATCCGTCGCGGCTTCTGCCTGACACCCTCTTTACATAAAGAGGGCTTATACTAAAATCTCCGTGTTTAGTTAGCAGAAAATTTATATTTAAGAACAGAAAGTGAAAAAATATGTATAATATAGAACAAATACAATCGACAGTCAAGAGTATAGCCGCTATATTGCCTATATCTAAAGTGATTTTAGTAGGTTCTTATGCCAAGAACGAAGCGACAGAACAGAGCGACATTGATTTGGTTGTCGATGGCAAGGATTTATCAGAATCATATTGGGACTTTTTGTTCAGATTAGAAGATACTCTTTCTGTAAAAATAGATTTAATGACTGTGCGGGGTTTGGAAAATTCATGTATGCGCGACAGTATTCTGGCAGGAGGCATAATATTATATGAAATATGATTTGGCATCTGTTTTAATAAAACATATCAAAGAGCTTTATTATATATTAGACAAATATAACATTTCGGATAAATTACAGTTTGTTTCAGTTGCTGAAACTGATTTAGTTTTCCAAAAAGCTGTTCTTATGAGTGTTGGATATATTGGTGAATTATCCAAAAAGTTGAATGACGGTATTAAACAATCAAATTTAAGCGTCAACTGGCGTAGGTTGGGAACATCACGGAATATCATTTTTCATGATTACGATATAGTAGACATGGAAATTATTTCTTCTGTTGTTTTTAAGGATATTTCAGCATTAAAGCTCATGAAAGAAGTTGACAGTAATGATATACAGCAAGCTCTTACTCTTGTTGATGAGATGTTTTCCGATTTTGTTGGGGCAGATTACTCTGAGCGGGGAAATAATATATTTAAAAATGGTTTGAAAAGTATATATGACGAGTTTCCCTCTGGTTTAATATCAGAGCGTAAAAAAATATGGGTCTGTTATCAAAACGGAAAAATAATAGGCGTCATTGCAACAAAGGATATATCACATATATCTCTTATGTTTGTAGACAGTCGGTATCATAAAAAAGGGGTAGCAAGATATATGTTTAACCATGTGCTTAATGAAGTAAAGAAAAATGACGGAATAAATCAAATTACTGTTAACTCTTCGCCTTATGCAGTTAAAGCGTATGAATCTTTGGGTTTTGTAAAAACAAGTGAGCAACAAGAAAAAGACGGCATTATATTTACGCCTATGATACGCGCATTATAACTATTTCCCGCGCTTGTGCCGCCGCACTACCTACGCTTGCTTTTTTATGGTATCCGTATTACGTTATTCACTAAGAAAAACTTTTTTAACAGCTTCAAGATAGCCGTAACCATATAAATCGTCCGGCAATAAATATGACGTTTCTGTCCATTCATTCCAACTGTTTATAGTGATTAGCGGCGGTTGCTTCGGGTGACTATCCGCATATTTTTTTGCGTGTTCAAGTGCCTTGGCAAAATTGTCAGGCGTATTGTTTTTTACTATTCCGGGTCTAAACTCAGTATATCTCGGATTATTGTCCCACCCTATGGATATATGCGGAAAATACGGCTTATTAAACATCTTCTCTGTGATTTCCCAGTCTTTTAATATATCCTCAACAATTTCTGTATAGTCCCTGTCTATATCTACAAGGTGAACAAACTGATAGTTAGTCAGACTGTCAAACCCAAGTTTTTCAAAAACTTCACCTGTTGTTGCTTTCCTTCCCGTATCAATGCCGCTTAAATTATGAATCTGTCCGCTTCCCCATTTAGCAAGCTGTAAATGCAGTCCGTTTAGCCCTGCTTTCACACACTCATTTCTGAACCAATCAAATGCCGATACAGTTCCATCAATGTCGCCAAGACCACGTATAAGATTATCTATATCATATATCATAAACACAGGCTTTTCGTCTATTTGATAATATACGGGATGCTTAAAATATTTTTCTATAACGCGGTTTGCTATAATTTCAAATTCTTTTCTGTCAACCGCACCATCCCATATAATATTTCCGTCGTTTCCGGATAATCTTATGTCCCATAAATTTGTAACAGAGTGATTTGCCCACATAAGATAAAATTTCATCTTATCATGATTTTTTGCTTTTAAGAAGCCGTCGTTCAGACAATTTTCCAAGAACGGACGTCTGTCATACCAGTACCAGTCATATATAAATACATTTACTCCGTGGTCTGTTGCGGCTTCGATTTGCATTTCCATCACATACGGGTCAGCTTCGTTGACATAGCCCCACAAAGGCTTGCGGGGCCAGTCATGTCCGGGGAATTTTTTTACGGCGTTTTTGACCGACTGCCATTCTCCGATTCCCTCCGACCAAAATTGTCTTGTTCTTTTTTCATCCCCCGTATATGCGGGCCATACATATGCTGCAACATCATATTTTCTCATCATAAAATTATCATCTCCTATATTATTACAAAATTTTTTGAATTAACACTAACTGTCATTTAGCCTGTAACGATAAAAACGAGCTTTGATGAAACAGCACCGCCAATAAATCCGCACGTATCGAACCAACCGCCATTATCCTGTGCATCTGTACCGCCGCTGTTGCAGAGCATAAACTACATGGCGCGGTCGATTCCCGCCGCCGCTAAAATCAAATATTCGCGGACAATCCACCTCTAATTCGGCGTGTTGATTATTTCCCATGTCCCTATTATAACACAAAAAAGCCCATTTTGTCAACATTTTCCGTGATTTTTTGTGTGTTTTTTATTGCTGCACCATGATTTTTTATGAAATCTCCTTCTGTAACAGGTAAAATAAAAGGGAGCAGTTCAGGCAAATAGAAAACCCCCGCCCAAGAGCCTTTAAAAAGTGTGTGATAGAATAGGAAAAACACACGAAAAGAGAGACAGAAAGAAAAAGGTGAGGGAAAAATGTATAACAAAATCCAAGCATACAAACAAATGGGCTATTCAATTGGTAAGATAGCGCGAGAAATAGACACAGACCGCAAAACAGTAGGAAAATATTGGGACATGGAAGCGAGAGAAAAAACGCGGTATTTCCGAAAGTGCTACTCGAAAATATATAAATCAGGGTTTGCTGTATGAATCAGCAAATCATAGCTGTGTTTTCGGTAATGAACGACATCAACGCTTTATGTTCGTCGGTAAACTTGAAAATAACCTTTACATACTTCGGTTGTTGCTTTCTGCTGCCGTTTGGATTTAAGACTGGACGATGGTTTGAAAATGTGAGAACGATTGACGTGTTTTGTGCAATATCCAGACTGCGCGGAATAAATATATTGTAAAATACTATCAATAGAATACGGCGCGGCTTTCACGCCACGCCGAAAGCATCCCGCCCTACGAGTTTCCAAGGAGAGAGATTATTTCATATTTTCAATTAGTTTTACATTTTCTTCATGTGTGGCAAAAGTTGTATACAAAACATATACAAAGCCTTTGTATTCCCAGACATAATATCCATCGGAAATATAAACGTCATATCCGTTAATTTGACTTACTTCAATATTTTTTGTAACGGTAAGATTAGCTGTAAGATTTTTCCCAAATTCACCAACAGTATTTGTAATTCCGAGAGCAATATAATTCTCTAATTGTCCGTTCAGGTCAAAATCTGCTTTGCCCTCATAAAAGTATGTGATGTTAACTGTGCCTATATTCTCATTGTACTGGATAATATTGCCGCTCTTTCTACCGTCAGGTAAATAAACAGGGAGCATACAATCATCGCCCATAACTTCTCTTATCTTTGCAAGTGTAATTCTCACAGAACCGCCGCTGTCAAGAATTTTTGCTGCTTCTTCGGGGGTATTCGCCGCCTTTGCAACAATACCTCCATTGATTCTTAACCATTCTTCAATTTCTTTTATGTTATCTGTTTTTTCGTCAAGCACAATTGCTTTTAAATATCCTCTGTAATAAAACAGATAAACATAACACGGCGTTTCAACGGGTTCAAGAGGTCCGTATACAAGCTGATATTCAATGGAATCTTCATCTAAAACAATGGCAGTTCCCGCTTCTCTCGCACTATATAAACTTGCATCAAGCAGTTCCTCGAAGCGGTTCGTGTGGATTTCGTTCATCATGATATTTTCGGCAGGAAATAATGTGTTTAGTATATTGCTGATTGAATCGGCGATGACATTAAAATTTGCACTGATTGTAATAATCAAACAGAGTGAAATTGCCACTGTCACATATTTTCCGTATTTTATTTTTGGTTTAACAGGCGAATTTATTTTTTGCATGACATGATTCAATACTTTTTCTTTACTCTCCGTCCCGTCATTTGCAAACTGATATAAAGCTTCATCTAATTTTTTACTCATAATTATCCACTCCCATTTTAATTAATATTTTTTTTAGTTTTGTTATAATCCTGCCGAGCAATACGGCAGTATGCCGTTCGCTTTTTCCAAGCAATACAGCAATATCTTTGTTTTTAAACTCTGATGAATATTTCAACGCTATCAGGTTTCTCTCTTTTTCATTTAATTCTGCTATGGCTTTATATAAAATATTATATGTATCATCTGTGATTACCGCATTTTCAAAGTCTGTTATATCAGACATTTCGATTATATTTTCTGTTGATACATAAATATAATTTTTATATTTTCTGTAATTGTCGATATAAATATTTTTGGCAAGCATCATCAACCAAGTTTTAATATTAGCTTTTCTCTCGTCAAAACGCATTAAATTTGTATATGCTTTTACAAAAACTTCGGCTGTTAAATCTTCGCTCATCTGCTTATTGCCTGATTTATAAAAGAAATAGCGGTATATCATGCTATAATAACTTTCATAAATCTGCGTAAATTGTTCGTTCACCGACAAAATAAAATCACTCCCTTTTGCAGTGTTATAATATTATATACGTAAATTATTTTGATTTACAACACAATATATAAAAAATTATATCATAAACAGAGCTGTCCGAGCGTAACCGAAGTAAAAAATAAATATTTTTTACGCTGTTAACGCAGTATTTAAAAAACAAAAGTAACGGTTCTAAAAATATATTCTCCCACGTAAACTGTATTATAAAAAAACAGAACTGCTGATAGCACAAAAAAACGGTGGGAGGCGTAATTTATATGACAGATTATGCAATTTACAAAGATATTGCGGAAAGAACACAGGGCGATATATATATCGGTATTGTAGGTCCTGTAAGGACAGGCAAATCAACGCTGATAAAAAAAGTTATGGAAACTCTTGTTTTGCCGAACATGATAAATGAATACGGCAAAGAGAGGGCAAAAGATGAAATGCCGCAAAGCGCGAACGGCAAAACGGTAATGACAACCGAGCCGAAATTTATTCCCGACAATGCCGTCGAAATAGATTTAGGGGGGAATACTACGTTTAAAGTGAAAATGATTGACTGCGTGGGATATATTGTACCCGGGTCTTTGGGACACTATGAAGATGACAAGCCAAGAATGGTGATGACGCCGTGGTCAGACAAAGAGATGCCGTTTGACGTTGCCGCGGAAATAGGCACAAAAAAAGTCATCAACGACCACTCTACAATAGGCTTTCTCGTGACGACTGACGGCACTATAGGCGAAATTCCAAGGGAAAACTATGTAGCTTCGGAAGAACGGGTAGTGAATGAACTGAAACAGATAAACAAGCCGTTTGTAATAATATTAAATTCGTCGATACCCGAATCAGAAGAATCTATTGCCCTCGCATATGAACTTGAAGCGAAATACAGAGTTCCCGTTGCGCTTGTGAATTGTTTGGATTTATCCGACGAAGATATTAAAAATATCATAGAACTTGTTCTTTTTGAGTTTCCTGTAAAAGAAATCGGTATCACAATGCCGCCGTGGCTTAACGCTCTCGATGAAAGCCATTGGCTGTATAAGTCGATAAATCAATCCATATTTGACTGTGCGGAAAAAATAGAAAAAGTCGGGGAAATAAAAACCGCGTTTAATTGTCTCAACGAGAACGAAAATATTCTGAACTCAAAAATAGATTCTATAAATCTCGGGGAAGGCACGGCACATCTTGAGATAAAACTTGTTGACGGACTGTTTTACAAAATCCTCGGAGACCAAACGGGATTTGACATATCCGATGAGCAGGCGTTAATCAGGCTTATGAGCGAGCTTGCAGTAATAAAAAAAGAATACGGCAAAATCGAGATTGCTCTGAAAGAAGTAAATGAATTTGGATACGGAATAGTCACGCCCGACATTGACGACTTGACGCTTGAAGAGCCTGAAATAGTAAGACAAGCGGGCGGATACGGCGTAAAACTCCGCGCTTCTGCTCCGTCGATACATATGATAAAGGCGAATATAGAAACCGAAGTTTCACCCATTGTCGGTACGGAGAAACAATCGGAGGAACTTGTCAGATTTTTACTTCATGAATTTGAAGAAGACCCTCGGAAAATTTGGGAATCGAATATGTTCGGGAAAAGTCTGCACGAACTTGTAAACGAGGGGCTTCACACAAAACTCGCGCATATGCCGCTTGACGCAAGGGAAAAATTATCCGAGACGCTCGAAAGAGTAATAAACGAGGGAAGCGGCGGTTTGATTTGTATTATATTATAATTTTTATTTTAGACGTTCAGAAATGAACGTCTTTTAAAAGAAAAAACGCGGTTTTTGCATTATATTTTCAATTTATTTGAATTTCCAATGCAAAAACAAAGTAAATTTACAAAAAAGTCACTACTTGGGTTTGAATTTTATGTATAATAAATCTGTATTATTAACAACTTGTGATTATCAGAATTATGAAAATCCATGAATGTTACGAAAGGATGGGAAATAATGAAAAACGCTAAGAAAAAAATAGTTTGTGTGATGACAGTTTTGTCTATGTGTATTTTTCTGTTATCATCATGCAGCAGCGAAACCTCAAACAACGACGGAGTTAATGCAGATATTGTCAGCGACAATGACGGACGTTCCATAGGAGAAACGCTTGATGAAGAGTTGAAAGACAATCTTCCTGATATAGATTTTGACGGGGAAACCATAAATGTAGTGGAACATGACAGGTCGGACCAAAGTTTTATTTTGGCGGAAATATTCAGCGAAGGCGAGGACGGCGACCTCATAAACGATACTATATACAGGCGTAATTTATTGTTGGAAGAGCGTTTCAACATAAAAATTAACACAATAAGAAACAACAATGTAGGGGGAACTGTGCAGAACGCCGTACTGGCGAATGACAAATCATATGATGTTGTCATAGGACCTATAATTGCGCTAAGGGGATTATATACCAATAATCTGCTCTTAGACCTTAATACCTTGCCTCACGTAGAGTTTCAGCAGCCGTGGTGGGACCAAAGAGCAACTCAGGATTTCTCCATAGCCAATAAATTATTTATAAATGTCGGCGCGAGCAATATAACCGCAAATTACTATACTTGGGCGGTTCTATTCAACAAAGCTCTCGTTTCAGAAAATGCTATGGATATGCCGTACCAGTCTGTACGCGACGGCTCATGGACGCTTGACAAAATGTATAACATGATGAAAGAGATAAACCCCCGCGACTTGAACGGCGACGGAGCAATGGACGAACATGACTTTTGGGGTATGTGCAACGAATTTTACAATACAGGTGCTTTCTTTGTAGGAGCGGGAGAAAAATTGTTCCAAAAAAACGGAGACGATATACCCTATCTTTCGATGAATACGCAGAGGGGCATAGAGGTACTCAACAAAATATTCGATATAGTCTATGACAAAAACGCTACAATATCGGCGGAAGATTACAGTGGTAAATACGGGAATCCGTGGTTTGAGGTACTGTATCCCGTATTTATGCAGGACAGGTCGTTGTTCTTTGTATCGGGTATGCACACCATTCCAGAGATAAAAGAGATGGACAGCGATTTCGGAATACTTCCGATGCCTAAGTATGACGAGGAGCAGAAAGAGTATTACAACACGATGACGATACACGGAGTAATGGTACAGGGAGTGCCGCTCACAAACGACAAACTTGAAGCGACAGGGGTATTTTTGGAATCGTTGGCATTTGAATCGCACAAAACGGTAGTACCCGCATACTACGAAACGGCAATGAAGTATAAGTTACTGCGCGACGACGAGTCGATTGAAATGCTCGAAATAATTTCAAAATCAAGGATATTCGACTTGGGTTATATATACAACTGGGGCGGAGCACTCGACATATACACAAACCTGACGTCGAGCAACAGCAGGGACTTTGTTTCGGCATATGAGAGAGCCGCAGAGAGAATCCTAAGAGATATGGAAAGAGGCGTAGTTGCTATTTTAGGGCTTGAAGAATAAAATTTGACGCAAATTAGACAGAAAATAAGTCAATATAACGAATAATATTTATGTAGGGGACGCAGTCCTCTGCGCCCCGTGGGTAAAAAACGACGCAAACTCAAATTCACAAGACGCAGAGGACTATATATATGTGCGTTGATTAATGTAAATAATATATGAACGTAGGGATGACTGCCCTCGGGCGTCCGTGAAATGTAAATCCATGCCTCCATCGTTCGTGAAAATAAATTTAATATGGCATAAACTGCAATATGTCATAAAAAATAATAAATTCAACATCGGTGTAAATTCACGGGACGCAGAGGACTGCGTCCCCTACGAATATTCTATGAGAACAGCTTCTTACTTTTTTATTCAAGTCAATTTTTGTGAGGTTTAATAATAATCTCCAATGTATATATCTTTCTTCACAAATACTTGATTTAGTATATCGGCATTTCCGTTGATTTTTATACCGTCCATATATTTATATCTATGCGAAGATAAATTATCCGTGCCAAATACTAACTTAGCCAAAGCTATTGCCGATACGTCAATATCAACGTCCGAACTTCCGAAAGCCTTTTGCTCGACATCTATAGCCTTGCCGTCGTTATAGCTTATATGATAGACGCCTTTGTTGCACGGCTGGAACTCATCATTGACAGAAATACTGAAACTGCCTCTGTCCAACGGATATTTCATAAGTTCGAATATTTTTTCAGCGTTAGCTATGCAAGTCATAGCTTTAAACGCAGGTGAACGCGAAACATCATATTGATTCGTGAACATCAGGGAAAAATCTTCGCTCAAAGGAAAATTATCTATCTTGATATCGTCGTAATCTGATGAAAAGTTTCTGATAAATCCCAATATGCCTTTAATATCGGCGGGCGTATCATAACATAACTCAATTATGTTAAAATTATCTTTGTCCCTGTTAAAAACAAAATATCCCGCAGGCTCATTTTCTTCATTGAAATATACATACGGATATTGCTTTCGGTCATATATATTTTTTGATAATTTACCCTCCCACAGACTATCATCGCGCTTATATGCGCCGTTATGCCTTGACGCATATTTTTCGTATGCTTCACGCATGACAATGTTTTTGTTGTCGTCAATCAGTTTGCATCTGTTGTTGCGCTCTATATCTTTGCGTTCTTCTAAAAGATATATCGGAAATTTTAGATTTATCTGCTCATAAGTCGTTTCATAGTTAAATTTGTTATAATACGCAAAACTAAACGGATAAAGCTGTGATATATATTGATTTTTCGCTTTCATATCCTCAAACACCAACTCAAAAATTTTGCGTATCGCTTTTTTGTGCCTGTATTCGGGAAGCGTCGCGACGCCGCCTATACCCGTAGCTTTAACTATATGTCCGTCAAAATACAATTCATGCTGTATGGCAGCCATGCGTCCCATCATTTTGCCGTCATCGTCAAACGCACCATATTCACACTCGCAGTCGTTCGGATACGAGTCGTTTTCATCTACTTTACAGTCATAGCTGTATTGAAACGCTACTGCTGATATTTTATTAGACTCTAAAAGTTCTTCTTTTTTTATTATTCTTACTTCCATAATGTGATAATCACCTCTGTTAAAAATATTTTATTTAAGCCCTCTTTCGTAAAGAGGGTGACAGGCAAAAGCCGAATTGTATTGGTATCGGCGGGTTGCCCAATGTGCATACGCATTGATTAACGTAAATAATATATGAACGTAAGGACGACCACCCTCGGTCGTCCGTGAAATGTAAATCTATGCGTCCATAGTCTGTGAAAATAAATTCAATATGGCATATATTTACGGCGCGTGCGTCGGCGTAAATCCACGGCGTACCGAGGTCGTCACGCTCTACATATGAACTATATATAATTATTCATCACTATTGCTTAGGACTGCGTTCCCTATGAAATAAATCCCCGTAAATCTATAAAAAAATAAATTTTTATAATATTCAGGGACACGCTTTTGCCCGTGTCCCTTTACGTGTATTTTTCATCGGCAAAAATTAATCAAGATAACCGTCTACAAGTCCTACGGGGAATATCGCGGGACTTTCAAAGTCTGAATTGAGCGTGATAACTTTTTCCTCATCGTTGGAATCATGGATAGCGCACATAATATCGAGAACGTGGAACGCCATATCGCCGTGAGCCCTGTGCGTTCTTTTGTTCATGATGCTGTTTGCCATATCCGACACGCCTATTCCCCTGCTGTTTTCCTGATAGCTGAACAATATAGGAATTTCTTTCCATTCTCTCATGCCGGGCTTTTTGTATAATACGGGACCGCCGAACGTATTCGGGTCAGGCACTTTTAGGGAACCCTCGGAGCCGTATATTTCTATATTCGGCAAATGTGAGTCCCATGTATCAAAAGTAGTGATGATTGTCCCGATAGCTCCTGACTTAAACGTCAGAGAACCCGTTACATAAGTCGGAACTTCAACTTCGATAACTTTGCCGTATTTTTTCTCGCTTGTGATTGTCCTTGTCGGGAAAGATATGCTTGTAGCCCCTGCCACTTTCGATACCGGTCCGAGCATAGACACAAGCGCGGTGAGATAATACGGACCCATATCAAACATAGGACCGCCGCCTTTTTCATAGTAAAATTCGGGGTCGGGATGCCAACTTTCGTGTCCGTGTCCCATCATAAACGCGGTAGTGGCTACAGGTCTGCCTATCCAACCTTCTTTGATGAGCTTATAACACATCTGAATCCCGCCGCCAAGGAATGTTTCGGGCGCACAGCCCACAAGCAGACCTTTTGATTTCGCGAGTTCTATTACTTTTTTGCCCTCCGCTACATTAAGCCCGAATGGCTTCTCAGAGTATACGTGTTTGCCCGCGTTCAGCGAAAGCGTGTCAACTTCTGTATGCGACTGCGGCGTTGTGAGATTAACTACAAGCTCAATTTCGGGAACTTTGTAAAATTCTTCAACGTCGTATACTTTAGGTACGCCAAATTCGTTTGCCCTGTTTTCAGCGCGTTCCCTGATTAAGTCCATGCAAGCGACAACTTCGACATTTTTAAAACGCTTGGTGAGATTTTGCAGATAGATTCCTGAAATATTTCCGCAGCCGACAACTCCGACTTTTACTTTTTTATCAGACATTATAAAAAATCCTCCTGAAATTAATATATTTTAAAATTTTTATTATTTTAAACGCTGTGTGATTTATTGATTTATTTTTTATTGCTAACGTAGAAAATGGTTATTAATGTGTGGTTGTATGTTTTGTAGGAACGCATTTATGCGTTCCGCAATTTCACCGAAAACGTCCATAATTCCACGACCATCGCCGATTGTTTTTTCACGGAACGGATAAATCCGTTCCCTACATATAATATAAATTTTATACGTTAATCAACA
>Ga0099364_10010453_pt1 | contig 12763 bp, 10 predicted proteins | sample TergutTh196P3_FD_73070 | JGI IMG/M metagenome (GOLD analysis project Ga0099364, IMG submission 73070) | Microcerotermes parvus P3 segment gut microbial communities from Pointe-Noire, Republic of the Congo - Th196 P3 | ecosystem: Host-associated > Arthropoda: Insects > Digestive system > Gut ... | reverse complement strand
GAGGATACGTACCAGGACATGTTTCATGGCGGGCGTTTTTCATCCAAGGTTGTTTCGGAAGCAACGCAGCAGAAAGTGGACATTGAAATTCGCGCCATCATTGATCAGCAGTATGCCCTTGCACGCTCACTGATTGAGGACAATCGTGACAAGGTTGAAAAAATGGCCAGAATGCTTCTGGAATGGGAAACACTTGATGCAGAGCAGGTCAATGACATCATGCTGGGTCATGAGCCTCGCCAGCCAAAATCAGGTACACCCCCTCCGCAGTCGCCGTCATTTCAGAGAGATCCGGGTGGGATAGCCGATGGTGTAACGGTTCCGGTCTGATGAATCAATTTGAAAAAAGGGGAACGGGGAGCAGTTCCGTTCCCCTTTTACGCAGAAATTTTGTAAAACAGCAGGAATGTCAACATACTTTCAGTGCGGTCGATACCGTTTCGATCTGACGGGCCCGGAAAGCCGTCCGCTTGTCATGGGCATTCTGAATGTGACACCTGATTCTTTTTCTGATGGCGGGAAGTACCGGACTCTGTCAGCCGCTCTCCGCAGAGCCGGGCAAATGATAAAAGAGGGTGCGGACATCATTGACATCGGAGCCGAGTCCTCACGTCCTGGAGTCGAACCTGTTTCATTGCAGGAAGAACTTGATCGTCTCATGCCGGTTGTTGAAGCGTTGCGAGACTGCGACAGGCCTTTGTCCATAGATACCTATAAACCTGAAGTCATGACAGCGGCGCTGGCAGCAGGAGCTGCCATGATAAATAACATTGAAGGTTTCAGATCGGTCGAGTCCGTCAGCAGGCTTGTTTTGAGCGATTGTGGAGTGTGTGTCATGCATATGCAGGGTTCACCCCGGACCATGCAGCTGGCTCCGGCTTATACGGATGTAACGGAAGAAACCATCGCATTTCTGAAGGAGCAGGTTGAAGCCCTCCTTGCTGCAGGTATTTCACGAGAAAGAATATGCATTGATCCGGGTTTTGGATTTGGCAAGACTTTTGAGCAAAATCTGGTGTTACTGAAAAATCTCGCACACATACGGAATTCATTGCAACTGCCTCTTCTGGCGGGTCTGTCACGCAAGTCGGTTATTGGGACAATCACTGGTAAAGAAGTCTCCGGGCGGCTTGCTGGCAATCTTGGTGCCGCTCTGTCGGCTGTTGCCTATGGAGCCGATATCCTGCGGGTGCACGAGGTGGCTGAGACAGTTGATGCGTTAAAAGTCTGGTTTGCAACCCGGTAAAATGTATTGTCTGCTGAGTGAAAAATCATCAATTGGAATTATATGAAAAGAAAATACTTTGGAACTGATGGAATAAGAGGGCAAGTGGGTCTGTATCCGATCACGCCTGATTTTGTGATGCGTTTGGGGTATGCAGCTGGCAAGGTTCTGACCCGGTCTGCTGCACCGTCGGTCCACCCGACCGTTCTGATTGGAAAAGATACGCGCATTTCCGGTTATATGCTTGAGGCATCACTTCAGGCGGGCCTGTCAGCCGCTGGAGTCGACATCATGCTCTCCGGCCCCATGCCAACGCCGGCCATAGCGTATTTGACGCGTGCGCTTCGTTTGTCAGCAGGCGTTGTCATTTCTGCCTCTCACAATCCCTTCCACGATAACGGCATCAAATTCTTTTCCTCTGCCGGAAACAAGTTACCGGATGAAATGGAACTCGAAATTGAAAAAATGATGGAACTTCCCATGGTGTGTGCAACGTCCAATGAGCTGGGCAAGGCACGTCGTCTGGATGATGCCCAGGGTCGTTATATCGAGTTCTGCAAGAGCACTTTTCCCAATGAGCTGGACTTGCGTGGCCTGAAAATAGCGGTTGATTGTGCACATGGTGCGGCGTACAACATTGCGCCACATGTATTTCATGAGCTGGGTGCCGAGGTGATTCCTATTGGCATACAGCCTAATGGAGAAAACATCAATGCCGGTTGCGGGTCAACGTCACCTGATCTGCTTGCCAGGACGGTTGTGGAGCAGGGTGCTGATATTGGTATTGCGCTTGATGGTGATGCTGACAGGGTGATCATGGTGGATAAAAAAGGGCAGATTTATAACGGTGATCATCTGCTTTATCTGCTGGCCAAAGATCGTTTTTCGCAGGGTTCCCTGGCGGGTGTTGTAGGAACCCTGATGACCAATATGGCGCTGGAGCTGGCATTTGGCAGGATGCAGGTAGGTTTTGAGCGTGCTGCTGTTGGCGACCGTTATGTACTGGAGGCCATGATCGAGCGTGAGTGGGTTCTGGGTGGAGAAGGTTCGGGCCATTTGCTGTTCCTTGACAAGCAGACAACAGGAGATGGAATTGTATCGGCATTGCAGGTGCTTTCAGCTTTGCGGCGCAACAACACAACACTTTCTGAGTATTGCAGTGATCTGAAGCTTTTTCCTCAGACATTGATTAATGTCCAGATTCCAGGTGGATTCAACTGGAAGGAAAATGCGGCTGTACTCGGAGAAAAGGAAAAAGTGGAAAAAGAGTTGGGCGATAGTGGCAGGCTGTTAATTCGTGCTTCCGGGACGGAGCCATTGTTGCGAATTATGGTAGAAGCTGAAAACGAGGAGCTTACGGGCAGACTGGCGCAGAGGATAGCTGATCGTTGTGTGGCAGCCGTTTCGGCATAAAAAAATTGGAGATAAGTCGCAATAACAATTGACCGGGCTTCCGGATAGCGTTATTATTCGGGTTTTCTGGTATTCGGAGCGTGGCGCAGCCTGGTAGCGCACCTGGTTTGGGACCAGGGGGTCGGGGGTTCAAATCCTCCCGCTCCGACCATCAAGAATGTTGCAACATATTGATTTTAGGCGAAACTGGAGTTTTGACCTGCTTGAAAATTAAGCAATGCTTGCGTATGTTGGTGTGAACTGGCAAGCAGAACGCCCGCTTTTTTTGACAAGCCGTTGCATTGGAGTGGTTTGCGCGCAACATTTCAACAGCTTTGTTTCCAGCATCTGGCACGGCATCTTTTATCCGTTTTCCCTATACTGACATCTTCAGTTCCCTGAACTCGTCTTCCCGGGTTTTCTGCCCCTTTTTTTAGGTACTGCTGGCGGCTTTGCACCGTAATCCGGCAAAGGAATTTCAAAAGCCTCAAAGATATCCATTTGCTCTTTCGTTGCAGGGGACAGGAATGTCTGTCCGTTCACCACCGCAACTTTAAGCTCTGAAAGGGCAAAAACAAGCCTGTCAATGGTCATCCTTTCAAACAGGTTCTTTTTTCTCATCGTTTCGCGGACAGCCGATGCAATGATCAGCGCAATGAAGGCAACGAAGAGTTTATTCTCCGTTCGCTCGTCACCACGGATTCGCAGTCGGTCAACTCCAAGGTTGCGTGAGTACCTCAGGAAGTAATTCTCCGTCACATCTTTCATTTTGCAGATGTCATATGCAGTCTGCGCATTGTCAATATGATTGCTCAGCAACACGAACCATCCGGTCGTCTCAAGTCCTTTTGCGATAAGGTCTTCCCGGATATTGACTGTAACGCCACTGGCAGTTTCTCTGGATTTACGAACGGTCAGGTATTTTTTGTACTCGGGCACAAGTTTCCTGTTGAAAGGATCTCTGGAGGCATTCTGTGCGAGATTCATCACGTAATGGTACAACCCGCTTTTTGCCTCCTTTGCTTCTTTTGTATCAAAAAACACATGAGCGTTGAGTTTCGTACTACTGTTCCAGGCGTGCAACCTGCAGATACCGTGAATCGGCTGGTCGCTGGTGTGTATGACATTTCTGAAGCTGTCAATGTCCTTGCGTTCACTTTCGACCCGGCTCTTTGCAAACTGGTTGGTACACGGGATTTCCATGAGGAACCTGTATGGAGGTTTCCCTTTGGCTTCACTGAGAAGCATGTTTACGTTCTTTGTGCTGAAAAAGCCCCTGTCTGTAGTTATCATGATGTCATGGGTGCCTGTCAGCTCGGAGAACTCGGAGATGGTGGCTTTCAATGTTGAAACATCGCGCAGGCTACCGCTATACCGGGTCTGGTATACCGGCAGACGGGAATGCTCTCCGAACAGCATACAGATATTTACCAGGGACAGGTTTTCATCCCGGCTACCCCATTCAAAGACATCGGTCGGTTCCAGATAAGACGCAACCGATGTCATATCCAGCGCAATATACTCTCTTTCGCGAATGGATCTGTACCATAACTGGTAGAAACTGTCGCGATGTGTCTCCCCAAACGAGGAAAACAACTCGCTGACATGGCGGCTTTCCATGCTTTTCACATCAAACCCTGCATTGCATGACAGCCAGTACTCGTAATGCAGGACCGGCCTGTCCGTCGCGATGAGGTAACAGGCAAGACAGAACACTTTCTCCCACGCATACGGCATAGACTGGCGCAATATACCGAGCAGTCCAATCTTTTCCGCAAGCTCCCGTAAAAAATGGGCGGTACCAAAGTCACGTACACTATCCATAACGGCAAAGACAATTTCTTTGTTCGCGTGACCACTATCGATCATCACCCTGGCTTCTTTGCTTTTGTCCCACAATCGCATCCCGGTAGTAGAGTGTCCTGCCAAAGCCAGTTTGTCGAGATATGCCTGTTTGTAAACAGGCTCGTCACTCAAACGGTCAATTTTGCCAATGAGTTTTTTATGATTGTCCGGGCGCTTTTTTACCGGATCCCAGAATGACCAGGATTCATACAGATAGGTGTTTCCTCTGGAACGCTGTTTTGTAATTGATGGCACAGGAACCTCCACTAAAAATATGGCTGATTTATGCTAACCTATTAAAGATGAAATGGCAAGCAGCAGATGTATGTTTTTTAAAGATTTTTAGTGGAACCCTTGTCTTGTTACAGAAAAGGTCAAGGCATCAGGCGTGAATTCTGGAGGCCGGTTTTCAGCATGTTTCTGGCAGAAAAGTCTGTTCTTTTTTTGTGAAATTGCCTGAAAAACTACAAAAAAGGGGCTGGCAGAGGACAGGGCGGTTTCCCGGGTTGTATCTCGGTGTTTATCGCAAATACTGGCAACTGGACATGGGTGAGCGGTCCCTGCCTGTACAGGCTGACACCATTGAAGGCAGATTTTTGGGACAGTTGAAGAAGGATTGCAGCGACGCGAAGAAGTGGCCTGCCCTAGAGGATTCGAACCTCTGACCCACGGCTTAGAAGGCCGTTGCTCTATCCAGCTGAGCTAAGGGCAGTCTGTGCGATTTTTAAAAAGAGAAAAGCAAAAGTCCGCTTCCCTGTTTGTGGAAGTATGAACTGCTGGACCGCCAGTTGTTGGTAAACGGTGCTCCAGCAGACATGTTTGCTTATCTGTTATAAGTCATGCAAAGAAAACTTTCTCCAATTCTATCACAATCCGGATCCGCCAAAAACAGGAACCCTCGCACTTTCCGGTTTACAGCGTCGCTAACTGGACAGACGCAAGGGCGGGTTACTTGACGGGCACCCACTTGGGACATTTATAAAAATCGATCTGCTTCTGATTTTGGGGGAATCTGCCACATTGAAAATACGAAAAAAACATGGAACCATAGCCCTGACACCGATTGTTTTCATCAAGCAGGGGGCATCCCAAGACTCTGCAACAGGCTGCTTCGCAGGCATCGCAGTTGTCTGCACCACCAGGCCACGTTTCGCTTATGGTGACCAGATTCGTATCAGTATCTATCTGTGGTGGACTGGTAAAATCCACAACATTGAACGCTTCCCGGTAGTCTTTATTGGTAAAGTGGCGCCAGATGATTTTATACGCATAAGGCAAAATTGACCTGAGTTTCAGGTCTCTGTAATTTGCCTGAATTGCGAATGCGCGCCTGTAAACAGGCATCAGAATAAGCGGCAACAGACCAACGGTTATGAAAAAGAGAAAAAACAGAATATATAAATAAACCCGGATTAAAAAATGTTTAATGCTGTTCATAAATTTATATCCCCCAGTCAGGCCTGACATACGGGACGGCGTGTAGTTAATTTCCAATTTAGACCTCAAACCGATTTCCAGGCTTACTGTACCGGACAGCCAAAGCACATCTGTATCGAAAATCGAAACTTCCTTGAGGAGCTTCTCATTCTTTCAAAGAATGCCTCGTTCTGTAAAAAAAGTTGGCAAGTAAACCGTTTCCCTTTTGTGGAGGGACAGAATTTGTCCGTCCCGGCTACAACTTAAAACACAGGTGGGTGACCCGAAAGCCATCCCGCTGAACCAACGCTTCCGCCTTTTGATAAAAGGGGGAGGGTATGTCGTCCAGCTGTTTTTACTGTGTTTTTTTTCGACTTGGCATCTGCTGTGTTGCGAAGTCTCATTTTTACCAGTGTGGATTTTAATTCACACGCTGGTTCCGGCGGGTCTGTCCATCAGACTCAACCGGGAATCCGCTGGCACAGACAGCTGATGCTTTTATATCTGTTGCCAGAGCTGAATATTTGCGACTGACATTTCTGGCAGTGTGCCCCTTGTAAACCATGTTTGCGTTTCCGGAGGATTTCCGGCAATTTTCAGGTCCCGTGAGTTTTACTTTCAAATAATCAGCAGTCATTATAAAACAAACAAGACAGGTGTGCTTTTCCAGTGTGCAGGATCAAGCGTAATCTGTCTTTTGAAATAATTCGTAATTAGAACAAAAAAAACGCATTTTGTAAATAAGAAAGCCTTGGATTTGCTATCAGAATTACAAAAATACGCAGTAAAAATCCCTGGATTTGTCCATGGGAGATGTCACAGAGGAGTGTCCGGTGGTGTCCTTGGCGAAACGGATTTTCAGGGGCGTGCACGTAGGATGTTTGCGGAGAGCGGGGGAAGGGGGTGTCAGGAGGTCAAAAATCAATTAATGCATGGCCGATCCGTTACTTTCTTCCAGAAGATTTTTTACTTCTTCATTGTCCAGCTCGTAAAGATTTATCTGGTCACGGTTTTCAGGAGTAAGGTGTCCATCAGAAGCGTAATAGGAAAGGCGCTCTGCAGAAAGCAGGAGCGAGCCTTCTTTTTCAATGTGGTTTTGTTGATAGACAGCGGTCCCGATAATAAGCAGATTATCGGGGCGGCTTATACCACTGAGAAAAAATCTGCCAGTCAGGCTCAACGAGATAATTTTGGGGTATTTCATAATTTTTCCACAAGCGCTCGCCTTCCCTTGAACGGCGGGAAGGAATTGTACCAGTCAGGCATCCATATTTGTCGTTGCTTATGTATGGCTGGATGCATTGCAGTTGTTGTTGCTGTCGAAGTGCCCGTTGTGGCTTTGTGAACCCGGGGCAGAAGTGCGACGGAACAGGTTGAAGCATAACCCAGATGACAACTTCTGCGCAACTGTTGGTTTGACACGGAGAACAGTCGCAGACAATGTTCTCAAAAGTGCCGTAAAACCCTTGACTTCATCGGGGGGGGGTACCGTAGCTTTTTTGCCAGTTTATCGGGATCCGGCCTGTTTTCTTCGGGAAAGCTGGTCGGAAATCTGACTGAAACGTCAATGAGAAAAAATTTTTCAGGCGAACAGCGCATTTTTTCATTCCAGAGATTGACCTGAGTTTACCAAAAAGTTATTATCTTATGATCAGCGGAGAGGTGGATGAGTGGTTGAAGTCGCACGCCTGGAAAGCGTGTATAGGTTAATAGCCTATCGAGGGTTCGAATCCCTCTCTCTCCGCCAAAGACTCATTTGCTCACATTCGACAAAGTTAAAAAATCGTGTAAGTTCAATGGCTTACGCGATTTTTTTGAATGTTGCTCTATAATGATTCTGATGTTCATGTACTATGTTGGTATATTGGTGGAAAGATACCGACAAACCGGATGTCGTCAGAAAAGGGCGGGCGCAAAATATCAAAAATACACAAACCCGAGTTTTATTGGAGTTTCGCTTGACGTTTGAGTCCTGGTTTCCGGCCAGGTTGTGCTTTATTGTACAGGCCATTGTCATTCAGAAATCCGTAGAGAAGCAGGTGCGCTGATACAGATTTTTTTTGGCAGATCTGTTTCTTTGCATCCAAATAAACGCATATTTTTTTTCCTGAAAGGAAGGTTTCATGGCTCAACGGAAAATCATTATCATAGGCGCAGCTGGCAGAGATTTTCATAATTTCAACACCGTATACAGAGATAACCCGAATTACAATGTGGTAGCGTTTACTGCTGCGCAAATTCCGGACATATCAGGGCGCAAGTATCCGGCTTCGCTCGCAGGCAGACTGTATCCCGAGGGTATTCCCATTTATCCTGAGGATGATCTGGAATCGCTGATTGCGGATCTGGATGTGGATGAGTGTGTTTTTGCCTACAGTGATGTGTCCTATTCCTACGTGATGGCGATGGGTGCCAGAGCAAATGCCGCTGGTGCCAGTTTTACCCTGCTTGGTTACAAGGACACCATGCTCAAAAGCACCAAACCTGTAATCGCAGTCGGTGCGGTACGCACAGGTTCCGGTAAAAGTCAGACATCACGCCATATTATTGAACTTTTGCGCGAAAAAGGACTGAAAGTAATCGCGGTTCGTCATCCTATGCCATACGGCGACATTGAAGTGCAGAATGTGCAACGTTTTGCCACTGTCGAAGATCTGGCCCGCTACAACTGCACCATTGAAGAAATGGAAGAATATGAACCACATGTTTCACGCGGAAACATCGTTTATTCAGGAGTGGATTACCAGGCTGTCCTCAATGCAGTCGAAAACGACCCTGATGGTTGTGACGTAATTCTGTGGGATGGTGGAAACAATGACTTTCCCTTTTTCAGGCCGGATTTGATGGTCACAGTGGCTGACCCGCATCGTCCCGGTCACGAAGTTTCCTATTATCCTGGAGAAGTGACTTTACGTATCGCAGATGTCGTCGTCATCAACAAAATAGACAGTGCGGATTTCGACAATATCCAGACAGTCAGAGTCAATATTGAGAAAGTCAATCCAAAGGCCCAGGTGGTGGACGCTGCCTCCACAATAGCTGTAGATAATCCTGAGGTCATACGTGGCAAGCGGGTTCTGGTGGTTGAAGATGGTCCCACATTGACGCACGGAGATATGAAATTTGGTGCTGGTGTCGTTGCTGCCATTCGTTACGGTGCAGCAGAAATCGTGGACCCGAGACCTTATGCCGTTGGCCGGATTATTGAGACTTTTCAGATTTACCCGGAAATCGGTGCAGTGCTTCCTGCGATGGGTTATGGCCAACAGCAAATGGACGATCTGTTGAAAACAATTGAGGCAACAGATTGTGATTCCGTGGTTATTGCCACACCGATTGACCTGACACGTGTTATTGATATCAAAAAACCAGCCACGCGAGTCCTCTACAATCTGCAGGAGATTGGTCGCCCGAATATGGAAGATGTTCTAGCGGACTTCATCCGGAAAATCAAAGGCTGATCCGGTCAGTCAGGACACAGGCGGATTCAGGTAATACCCCTCTTCAACACTCTGGAGAGGGGTTTTTCTTTCAGCAGTCTCTTCTTCAAAGCTTCCGGCGCTCATAAGGTTAAAAATCCACATCCACTGTTTCGCTGGACGAAATGACGTTGACAGCAGCACCATAGTCCCGGAAAGGAATAATGGTGCAGTTTCAACTGACGCCCGGAACGGGCATGGCAGTATCGAATACCCAGTTCACCAGAAGAAACTGCTGTCCTGTCAACAGAACTCTCTGCAAAACCGTAAACAGAGCAGGGGGCTTACAGGTACCACCGAAACAGGTGTGTATGTCACACCTCCTTCGTCGGGAGCGCTCCCATAGCGCGGAGGTAAGGAAACTGTTCGCTCGCAAACGCAGAGGCTATGTCAACAAGGTGGGGAAGCACATCTTCCGGCAGGAAGGGAAAGCCCTCGTTATCCGATACGATGGTCCCGGTATCGGAATACACTTTATACACAAAGTTGGCCCAGTCTTCAGGATCCGTTGCGCCATTGGCGTGGGCAAGCAGGAAAAGTCGTTCCGACCTTGTGGCTGCAACTGCTGTGCCAGTAATGGGCGAGACAAGAAATGGGTGTCCTTCTTCCGTTTTTGCCAGTTCGCACAGTACACGGTTAAGGCGGGCACATGCCTGGCGCGTCTCTTGCGAGACTTCCTTGCGGGCAACATGGAGATAGCCCGCACTGGTGAGCATGGCAATAAGGTTGAGCAGGTGCTCCTCATTCATGGATGCCAGCCGTCGATGATTTTTGAGGGTTTCATAGGACTTTGGTGCATAAGATTTTTCACCCATTGTCACCAGAAGTGGCAAAATGGCTTCCTGACGCAGGTTGATGGAACCTATGTGTGTGGGGATTGTAAAGCGGCGCAGACGGTCGAAGTAGGCCGACGGGTTGCTCAGGACAAAGGCCAGGCCACCAATGCGCTTCATCTGCTCGTCGGGCGGGAGCAGGTTCAGGTCTTTCATGTACAGGTCGGCGCGAAAAGCGCGGTTTACAGCAAAGTCGTAGAAAGTTTCACGCATTACGATATCGGATGCGCTGTTCAGTATGGGAAGTGTCTCAGGTGGCAGGTGGGCTTCGGGAAGAACGTGGGAATGCATTGATGTGACAAAGCCACATTGCGCCCCGAGCATCTCTTTTGCGACATCATCAAAGTAAAATGGTTGCCAGTTATGGTTCATATACTCGTGGGCAAGGTATTGCAGGGATTCGTCTTTCAGACTTTGAAGCTTTTCATTGACTTGTGGGTGCTCTGCAAAAAAAGCGGCACCTGATTTTGCGAAAGCTTCAGCAAAATCGAACGCATTTCGGGTCATTGTTGTGCTGTCCAGATTCGAATCTGCAGAGCCGGCATAGCGTATCATCAACTCACGTGCCGGTATAAAAGAAGCCCATCCGGGCAATGCATTGTAGCTGATATGAACGATGCCGCCGGGTTTGAGATGACCACGAATGATGTTCAGGATGTGCTCCCTGTTTTCTGCATTGATCCAGCTCCATACGCCGTGCAGGGTAATGAGGTCAAAAGCCGGGAGCTTTCCTTCTGAACCCCGAGCCAGAAGTTCGGCAAAACTCAGGTTGAGGGCATAAACATTGTCCAGTCCTGCTGCTGCAGCCATGGTCTGTGCGATGCTGGCGTGCTCCGGCATGAAGTCTGTCCCCCAGAACTCTCCTGGCGTACCCGCTGCATGGATATTGAGCGAAAGACCTTGTCCATATCCGAGTTCAAGATAACGGAAAGGTTCGTCACCTGTACGTTCCGGCAGATCCGCACCACTCATGAGCAGGCAAAACCGGATGAAATTGGGTGTCAGTTCACGCTGGAATCGGGCAAGGTAGGCAACATCGGTAACGTATCCTTCCGTGTGAATGTGCATGGAATTCTCCTTTCAGACTGATAAATCAACGAATTATGAAAGCACTATAGAAAGTGTACTTCCTCAGTAATGGAAAACCAGAAAATGTTTTCGCTGTCAGATGCCCGGATTTGCCGGCAAGTCAAATATATCCTGGTAGGCATACAGGGCAGGGGTACCTCCTGTGTGCAGAAAAAGCACGGTTGAGCCGGCACTGAATCTGCCCTGGCGCACAAAATCAACAAGACCGGCTGCTGTTTTGCCGGAGTAAACAGGATCCAGCAGTATGCCTTCTTCTCTGGCAAAAAGAAACACCGCTTCTTTCATGGCTTCTGTTGGCAGGGCGTAACCAGGTCCGACATAGTCATCGACACAATTCACAAGTTTGCCTGGTACATCCGGAATGGAAAGAATGTGCGCAAGTTCCTGAGACAGACTGTGTACAAGCTTTTCCTGAAGTTCTCTGGAACGGGCTAAAACATTAATCCCCGTCACCGGAATACTGACATTGTTTCCGGAAAGACCGGTCACAATGCCGGCATGGGTTCCTGTACTGCCTGATGGTATGATGAACTGGTCAATTTTTAAAGCCATATCGTTGACCTGAGTCATAAGTTCTTCTACAAAGAGAGCATAGCCCAGGGCACCAGTTGCATTGGATGCGCCCATGGGAATGATGTATGGCGACTTTCCAGCTTTCCGCAACAGTTCGGCGGTCTTTTGCATTTCATCTGGCAGATCGGATTCAGGTGTTACTATCCGGATTCCGGAAGCACCAAGGAGATGGTACAGAAAGTTATTACCACTGGCTTTGGGGTTGTAGGCACCAGGCTCGGGTTCAACCAGAATCAGGTGACAGTCCAGTCCTTCTTTACGGGCGTAAGCGAGTGTCAGGCGACAGTGGTTGGACTGTAGTGCACCACAGGTTATCAGGGTATCTGCTCCCTGGGCTATCGCCGCGCCAATGCTGAATTCGAGCTTGCGGGTCTTGTTGCCGCCTGATGCATCCGGTAAAAGGTCGTCACGCTTTATCCATATGTCAACTTTGCCTCCCAGGTGACGGGACAGTCTCGGCAAAGGTTCAAGCGGAGTAGGACTCTTACAGTATCTTCGTCGGGGAAATCGGGTGAAATCCATGGTATGTCAAAATTTTGGAGTGGTTTTGCCGGAGAATTCCTTTTTAATGGTTGTAGCAGGCGAAAAGTGTTTTTTTTAAATTCTGTCAACCAATAACAAAAATCGCCCACAATCGTTAATCGTAGCGTAATTGGGTTTGATGTGTCAAAGAGAGATTGTTTGTTTGAGGTTTTTGACAAGTTCGATAATGTCGTCATTTGCAAAAAACGTCAAAACAGCTGTCATGCTTTTTAGACACGTTTTTTTTCACGCTTATCGAGGAATATGCTATGAACTACTCCAAGCCAACTGCTACGCAGTTAGGCATGGAGTTTCGGGCGGGTCCCCCGCCATTTTGACTGTTTTGAGCCAAAATTCTCCCTCAAGCATCCATCGCAGCATCGTTTTTG
>Ga0099364_10010452_pt1 | contig 12764 bp, 8 predicted proteins | sample TergutTh196P3_FD_73070 | JGI IMG/M metagenome (GOLD analysis project Ga0099364, IMG submission 73070) | Microcerotermes parvus P3 segment gut microbial communities from Pointe-Noire, Republic of the Congo - Th196 P3 | ecosystem: Host-associated > Arthropoda: Insects > Digestive system > Gut ... | reverse complement strand
GGTATCAGTCTTATTCTGGGCGGCCAAACTGCCTCAAGCCGTGGATATATACGGGCAATCCCTGTCTTTATTTGCCATGACGAGAGTGATGTTCATGTTCGTTTACGAAGGACAGCGCGCGAGCGTCATGATAATGAGCTTTGTCCTATTTTATAGCTGCTGGTGCCTGGCAAAAGACAAAATGAGCGACGCAAAAAACTCTTTCATCGCTATGCTTACTCTTGCAACGTGTATTTTGGGCAACTTCGTCGTTCATAACGGAGATACTCATTTAATGTTAAGATACGCGTACATGGAACAACTGTTCTTTATCGCTCTTTTCTTCGCCGCCCTTTTCCCCTTGAGGCAGGTTTTATCCGACGCTTGGAGTTCCAGCAAGCTCTTCAGAAAACACGTTTTGTGTTTTTGCTGCGCGCTGGGTCTGATAAGCGTCGTCTCTATATTGGCTCTCAGCAGAATCAATTATTTCAGGGTACAGCGCACGCATGAATTCGATGAGTTCCTGACCCGGCTGAAAGGTTATGATAACGTCCAGATCATCAACTTGGGCTCGCCGCTGATCTCCTATGAACCCTATTTCAGCCTGAAGACTTTTGCGGGAGCCGGTTTAATCCCAGAAGTTCATTATTTCCCCGTATGGGGGGCAACAAAAGACACGTTTCTCGACGGTCTGAAAAATAGGCTGGCGCGGGACGCGGAAGCGTATCCGGCCCCGCCTCTGACGCCGGGAACGGCGCTTGCCGAATTCGGTCCGAACGGATGGTTTCGATTTATAGAGCACTCTTCTTCGCAGAGGATGATCGATCAGACGATTTTGACGGACGGCTGGCAGGAGCACAGAAGCAGGTGGGAAAAATTCTGGGGAATTTATCCCTCAGAGCAGGGCCGCCGCTCCTCGGGGAACGTCATGGGCCTGGCGCTGCCCGTGGCGGAACCGCAGGCTTACGCGGTCACGGTCGGCGCGGTTCCGTTCGACGCCGAAGACCGGCAAAGCGATGTTGTCTTTTATTTCAACGGCGCGGAGGTCAGAAGGACAAAACTGGAGGATTACGCTCATAATTTCAAATTTGAGGTTTCCAGGGACTTGGCGCTGAACTCCCCTTTGCACAAAAATCTTATGCTTCTGGAGGCGCATATCGAAAACTTTGACCCCGACAGACCCAACGGTTTGATTTTTTACTCGATAGACATCGCGCCGTTGCCGGAAGGAGCGGTAAGAAGCGCGGACACCGAAAGATAACACAACGGAGCTCGTTCATTTGCGGTAACCATTCAAATCACCCTCCGCCCGTTGGGCGGAGGGTGGCGGGGTTGATATCACGCGCCGCCCAACAGCTTTTGCATCACTTCCACAGCGGCGTCGTAGTCCATTATAAGAACGGCGTCCTTCAATTGTTCTATTTCCTCTTTCAACGCGCCGCTTGTGTTCAGCGCGTCCAGTCTCTCCAGACCCTTATCTATGACCGCAAAATTCATTTCGCCAAAAGCATCCGCCATTTCCTTAAAAATCAGCGGCAGTTCGGGCGGGATTTCAATCGGGCCGTTATTCTGTGTTTTTTGTGAGTTTACCGCAAAGGCTTCTTTCAGTCCCAAGTTAAAACCGTTGAGCCTCTCCAGAAAAGGCGGCAGATTTGCGGCGCAAAAAGAAGCGTCCGCCCGGTCGGACGCGATTTCAAGCTCGAGCGCCAGTTCGGAAAGCGCGCTTACTCCAATGTTGGCCAGCGAGCCTTTCATGCCGTGTACCTCTATGCAAAAATTGCGCATGTCACCCGCCTCTAAAAATTCGTTCAGGTTCCTATCGCACTTTTCAATTTCCTTTACCATCAACTTCAACGACTTGCCGTAAACGTCCCGCTGGCCGGAAACCGCTTCCAAGCCCGCCTGCACGGAAAGCCCTTCGATTTGTTCGATTTTATTCCAAAATTCCTTCTCGGCAGTCCCGGCTTCGTCGGCAAAAACCGTTTCGGGCGGCTGGCCAGTCAGCTTTTCGGCGGGAAGCCAGGTTTTCAGCATATGGATCAGCGACGCTTTCAGAATGGGTTTCGACAGAAAATCGTCCATGCCGGCGGCCAGCAGCGTCTCCCTCGCGCCTGTAACGGCGTTGGCCGTAAGCGCGATGATCGGCACGTTTATGCCCATTCCGCGAATGATTTTCACGGCCTCCGCGCCGTCCATCTCCGGCATCATATGGTCCATGAACACGATGTCATATTGGTTTCGGCCGACCAGTTCTATTGCCTGCGGCCCGGAAGACGCCGTTTCCGCCGTTATCCGGCAAAGCCGCAAAAGACCGAGCGCGACGTTCAGGTTGATTGAGTTGTCGTCCACAACCAGTATCCTGGCGTCCGGCGCGCATATTAAACTTTCATCGCCGTCGGCGCGCTGCATCAATGTTTCGTCACCGGGAACCCTCGGGATTACAACCTTAATTTCCGTACCCTGGCCGTAAACGCTTTTTACCGTTATCCGGCCGTCCATCATTTCAACCAAAGCCTTGGTAATGCTCAAGCCCAGCCCGGTTCCTTTTTTATCGCGGTTCTTCTGCGCGTCAACTTGCTCGAAGGCTTCAAAAAGCATTGGAATATTTTCCGGGCGTATTCCAATGCCCGTATCGCTGACGGTAAAGCTGACTTCCGCGTCCGTGACTTCGACGTCCAGCCGCACATAGCCTTCTTTTGTAAATTTAATAGCGTTGCCAAGAACATTGAGAAGCACCTGCCTGAGCCGTACGTCGTCTCCAAAAAGGCATTTGGGCGCTTCGCCAAGCATATTGACTTTAAAGTCCAGATTCTTATCCTTGACTAAAAATCCCGCGACTGAGCCGATATTGCTGATCAGCGCGTTAAAATCGTAGTGAACGGGCGAAAGGCTCAATTTGCCTGCCTGTATTTTAGATAAGTCCAAAAGGTCGTTGATAATGTCAAGGAGCGCCATTGCGGATATTTTGATGTCATCCGCGTACTGAAGCTGACGCTTGTTCAAATTTTCCGAAAGCAGCAGCTCCGCCATGCCTAAAACCGCGTTCATAGGCGTGCGGATTTCGTGCGACATATTGGCCAAAAACCGGCTTTTCGTCTCGGATGCCGCCTGCGCCGCCTCTTTCATAGCCTGTAATTCCCGCGTGCGCTCTTCCACGCGTTTTTCCACGGTGCGTAAATTTTCATGCAGCGTGTCCAGCATTTTAATGAACGCGCGCCGCAAAGTGGCGACTTCGTTTTTCTCGTCATACGCGCCTTCGTCCGGGAGGGAGGGAGTAGGGGAGTAACCGGCGTCGTCCTCGTTGAAGCTGCCGCTCGAAATTTGTTCCGCGTAGCGCGTCAGCGCCTTGATGGGCTTCAAAATCTTATTCGTGTTTATAAAAATAATCCCCACAACCAAAAGCAGGCAGACCGCGTTTGCCGCTATAAGCAGTATCGCGGCGTCGTAGCTGTCCGCGTACACCTCGCGCAGCGGCATACAGTTGTACAGATAAAGGATACGGCGGCCTGTCCCGGTATCCAGCTCAATCGGCAGCAAGGAGATCAACGATTCCTCTCCGGTGAACGGCGACCTGGCTTCGGCAGAATATCCCGCCACCCGCTGAATAGCGTCGCGCATCGCGTCCATATCCTCAAACGAAAAATCGGCCAGATTTTTGTAAATCAATTCGTCGTCAGGCGCGTGAAGAATGGTCATCTCCTTGCTAAGCAGCATTAAAGTCCTGCCGATCCTTCTGGCGTGAACGTTAAACGTGTCGAATATATTCTTATAAACTATATCCACGCCGCAGACGCCGATGATGTTGCCGTTTACCGAAATCGGAACGCTGATCGTGGCGTTGTATATCGGCCCTTCGCCGGTTCCGTAGTCGTAAAGGCTGACGTTGTCAAAAAAAGCGTTTCCCGTTGTCAGCGGTTCGTGATACCACGGCGCGGCCTCCGAGCGTGACAATTCTTCTTTTGTGTTCGAGAAGTACATTTCCGTAACGACGCCGTCCTGTTTAATATAATCCTTGGTGTAATGCTTGTCCTCATAGTACACTCCCGGCAGAAAAACAAACCAGGCGGAGTACACGTTCTGGCTCAAATTCATCATCGCCTGCAGGATTTTATCCGCCGCGGCGCGCGCCTCGCTCGATTTAGGGTCGAGTTCCGCCAGTGACTGCTGGGTCAAATTCAGCAGCTTGGTCGTAAGGTCGATATTATCCCGCAGCAGCCACGCAATGCGCCCGGCCTGGGCCGCGTACATATCCTTTGCGTTGTCTATGCTCTTTGTAAACAGAATTTGCGTCACCAGCGCCACCGAAAGGCTTAAAACAACAAAAACAGAAAGAAGAGTGGCACACATAACCCTGTTCAGAGCAGACATCCCTCGTTTACGCTTCCCCATTTTTCACAGCCTCGCTTACTTCGCTGATTTTGATAGATTATCAACCCGAACAGTTCTATGCTTATCTGCCGGCAATACTGTTTATAAGCCCTGCGTCCGCGATGTTGCAGTCATTATTGATTCCAAAGTAAATATGAAAAGTCAAATTGAAATAGCCAACCCGTGTGTCCAGAAAATATTTACTGACAAGGGAGTCAATATCATCTTGATGATTCCCGAGAACAACATATTTTCTTTTCTTGAAATAAAACATACTGCTCTCCATAATGAATATACCGTTCGGATTATCGGGCTTCCCAAAAGCCCGATAAGGCGGTAAATGCACACTGTTCAAGTTTACCACTTCTTCAAATTCGGGAGGTTTTTCAAAAATTTTATCGTACAGTTGAAAAGCCGCCCATATATTCTTAACACACGGTTCTACCTTCGATTGATAACTGATAACATCGTGTATTTTTCTGACAGCGACGTATTTGCCGTCCGCTTCCTTGAAGTCGTTTTCATTGACGTTGTTGTAATAAGCCGTGTTATAGATCTTACCAACGGTTTGAAGTTGAAATGTTACAACGTCGCCTGTTTCAAAGATGGGATTTATGTGTATACCGATTGTAATTTTCTTTTTCGGCGGCTGCGGGGACGTGATTTTATCGCGGAAAGTTTGTAACGCCTTTTTTCGTGATTCAAGCGTCTTTTTCCCTGATTCCTCCCATACATCAAGCCCGAAGCCGCAGTCAATAAGCCTTACCGCTTCATCCTTAACCGCGTCAGTCAATATACCCTTGCGCCACATAAAGTCCGCGAGGGAATAATAATAGTCGCACCATATGCTCTCGTCCGATTCGCCAAACCCTTCTTCCCTCACATATTTGTCGATTTTCTTCAAAGCTGTTTCGACATCGTTGTAATAAAAAGCAGCCTGATATTCGCTTTTCAAATCTTGAGCGGTATCGTTGCCGGTGACGCTTGTACTCCATGCTCCCATAAACATTAGCCTCCCATGCAATATAACTCATCATCGTCCACCGCTTCGGTCTGGAACGGCTGTATTTTGAAGTTTAATTTCATCCGGCGCTCACTTCCAATTGGGCAATCATTGATAGATTAGCAACCCGGCGTCACAATGTCCGCATGATCTCCAGCAAACTCTGGTAGCTGTCCACGTCGTGGTACTTGACGCCCGACGTGGAAATTTCGTTGAACAGTTTCTTCGCGCAGGAGATTTTTGCCTGCTCTATCGGACGCAGGTTCAGGCTGTCCATCGTGCCCTTGGTTTCCGCGATGAAGAAGATGTGCTTTACGGTCCCTTGTCTGAACGCTATCGCCCAATCCGGCGAGTAATGCCCGACCGGCGTCGGGATATAGAACCCCTTTGGGCCGCGTGGCAGCTTCGCGTACACTACCACTTCATCGGCCGCGTCCAAATCCCCGGCAAAGCGGCGTTCGACGCTGTCAGCGCTCGTTCCGTCCGTGAACACGTAATCCTGAACGGCTTTCTTCGCGGCGAACGCCTTTTCGTACTCCTGCGACGTCTTGCTCATGTTGAAGATATCCGGCTTGTACGGTTCTTCCGCGCTGGGCGTATACGAAATATGTTCCACTATCACCGCCGCTTTTTGCCTGTTGATCTCATATACGACCTTACTTATGAATTCCTCCGGGTTCAGGCGGAACAGGTACAGTTTGTCCGCCAACCCCTTGAGGATTGCCGCAACCGAACTGCGGGTGAGCGTCGCCCCGCTGGCTATCTTGCCGACAAGATCGTATCTTACGGCGCTGCCCCGCGTGTGTCCGAGCGTCCGCGTCCTGGTGCGCGAAACGTCAAACTCCGTCCCGGTCTGCACGCCCTCCGTCAGAGTATATTTGAACTCGGAAACTTGCAGGTTTTCGTTGAGCGCCGCGATGGATTTTTTGATAAGCTCCTGACTGTCGAACTCCACCATGTAGGCATATCTTTGATTGATCGCTTTCCACAGTTCTTGAAACTCCTGCCTGTAAAAATTATCGTTGAGCGGGTTGTCTTTGATTTTCGCGTCGTGTCCGTTTTCTATCATGTCCTTCAGTACGCTCGGATCGAATATCGTCTGAATCAAAGCGTGGATTCCGCCGGAGAACGGCGCCAGTTCCTCCGGCAACGCCGCGAAAACGGCGCGTTCCACGTCAGCGCGGTACGCAGGCGTCACGTTGTCGTCGTAGTCGATATAATCATTTTTCGACAAGTATTGATAAATCATCCTCGCCTGACGTTCGTTGAGTTCCACGGGCTGCTCTCCGCCCATTACCGCCTTGCCCGTGAAATACTTCACCGTCGCTTTAGTCGGACGCTCATACAGGTCTTCCCTGATTTTGCTCTGCAAGTCCGCGACGAATCCCGCATAGCTCTCGCTGGCAATAACCGTCAGCTTGTTTACGTCGTGAACAAGCTCGTCCCAGACGTCGATGTCCTGTCTGTCGCCCGACTGATTGACGCACAGGCGCAGGCCGCGCCCGACCTCCTGCCGTTTCGCGGTCGCGTTGTCCGAGTGTTTCAACGTGCAAATCTGGAACACGTTAGGGTTGTCCCAACCCTCGCGTAGCGCGGAATGAGAGAAGATGAAGCGCGTCGGCTCGTCGAACGAAAGAAGCCGTTCCTTGTTTTTCAGTATCAGATCATAAGCGGAAATGTCGTCGGAAAATTCGCTGCCGCGCTTGACCGCGCTGTTCACGGAGTGCCCCTGTTTGTCGATGGAAAAGTACCCTCGATGCGTGTCCGAGGTTTCGATGCGGCGTATATACTCCTGATATCCAGAGGGGAATAGAGTCAGGCGCTCGTTCAGCGCGGCGACGTACTCCTGCTCGAAAATTTTGCCGTATTCGCCGAGCGATTCCTGCCCGTCATCGTCGTATTGCCGGTACTTCGCCACCTCGTCGATGAAAAACAGCGACAGGCATTTTATATTGTTTTGAAAAAGTTTTTCTTCCTTCTCGAAGTGCGAGAGTATCGTTTCGCGTATCTGTATGCGTCGCATCGTCGTTTCGGAGACATCGCCACAGCCCTCACCAGCCGACAGCGCGTCGCCGTTTGAGAGCGTCACCACACCCCTTCCGGTCGGGTCAACCTCGGAAACGGACAAGTCCTTGTACTGCTCCAGCTCATTGGACGCGGCGTACAGGCTGTCACCCACGCCGAGGATACGTATCTCGCGTTTGATTCCGTTTTTGTATTTCACCTCGAGCTCCAACCGGGCGCGGGGCGGTTTCTTGGGATTGAGCAGAATCGCGAGCAAGTAGAGGTATCTGTCCGTGCCGCGCAGGTTCCTGAGTTCAAAGCCCTTGACCTCAATTTTCTTGACCAGCCGTTTTTGGAAGGCGTCAAGCGCGTCCAGCACGTAGACGAGGTTGTGCTGCGTCCTGTGTGTCGCGGAGTAATTCAGGGAAAACAGCGGGTTGAAGTTGTTCTTTAGCGCGTTTTGCGTCGCCGCGCCTCCCATTTTCTGCGGTTCGTCCAAAATGATGATCGGGCGGTTAGCTTTGATCACGTCAATCGGACGGCGGGAACCGAATTCGTCGCGCTTCGAGTAAATGATCCTGGCCTCTTTGCTTCGTCCGTCCTCTTTCAGCGAAGTCGCGAACGCCTGAATGTTTATGATCATGACATTGATCCCAAATGAACTGGAAAATTCGTCCAGTTGGTGCAGGTTCGAGGAATTGTACACGAAGAAACGCGCCTTGACGCCGTACAGTTCCATAAAATGCTCCCGCGTGATTTCAAAGGACTTTTTCACGCCCTCGCGTATGGCGACGGACGGCACAACGATGATAAACTTCCCCCAGCCGTAGTGTTTATACAGCTCAAACATCGTTTTGATGTAGACGTAGGTTTTGCCCGTGCCCGTTTCCATCTCCACGTCCAGCGACGCCGCGCCGAGTTCCTTCACCAGCGAAGGCGATAATTTTATATGGTTTCGCGCCTGTATTTCACGGATATTTTTCAGAAGCCGTTCGTTGGGCAGTTCCACCGCCGCGTTCCGGTATCCGGTTTCGGTTTCCTCGTCGTCCTGCTCGGGCGCGAAGGGAAGCAATATCTGTGACCCAGGCGGTTGATTTGTTTCGTACCTGCCCACGTCGCGGCGGTAGCTCACGGGCTCCTGTTTCGGCTGACCCTCGAACACCCGGACAACACTGTCCACCGCCTCGGTCTGGAACGGCTGTATTTTGAAGCTGAATTTCATTCGGCGTTCACTTCCCGGCACAGTTCTTCCGCCAGATATTCGTCGCTACGGCAGTGCATGTCGGAAATACCCTCGCTGATTTCTTTGTGAGTCAAAGATTTGTAGAACAAATCCAGCGATTCTCTGAGGGAAAGACCGCTTCGTTCGGTAAAATTTTCAATCACTCTGATACATTTATGCTGCAGGAGATATCTATTGGCAATCACTGTACAAGGCTCTCTTCCCGCATATATTCAATGACGTCATTCACAATATATTCCTTGTCTTGAGTGTGAAGCGCGTCATAGTTTGGCGTGATATAGCCGTCGAGTATGTCGCTGTCTTCAGTCAGCAGCTTGTAAACCTCGCTGCCGCTCCGATTCAGGCGTTCCGCGGCGTTTTCGATACAAAAAACAACGAAGCTCAGTTCATCCGCGCTCATTGGCATATTTTTTTTTACCGTTGTGTTGAGTTCCATTGGGCGTTCCTTTCTAAAAAGCCAAACATTGTTTGCCTTTTTTCGCTTTTGAATTCAGCAAACAATGTTTGCTGAATTGCGGACAAACAAATACTCATCACAGCACCCTCCTTATCGTCGTCGGGCTGTACGTCGCGAAAATCTGCTCGAAGTTCACCAGCGTGCTGTCGGAGGCGAAACTGCTGTCGCGGAACACGGCATAATAAGGTTTCGCCCGCGCTATTTTCGTGACGATCTCGCTTGTCACGCTCTCGAAGCAGGCAATCAGGTAGTTGTCCATCACAAAAAACACCGCCGCGCCGTCGATTTCCCGTTTTTCGATTTTGCTTGACAGGAGTATCCCCAAATCCAGCATAACCTGAAACAGCAAATCCTCCGGCGCTCTGTCGGGCTTGATGTTGTCTATCAGGCCGAACAGGTCAATTTGAACGGTCTCCTGGGGGGTGTAGTACACGTCTTTCATGTTGGTGCTGTCGAGTTTCAGCACTCGAAAGCCTGTGTCGAGTTCCGTTGTCGTCATCGGGCTGTCGGCTTTGATCTTCGTACCTGCACGGCGTATCCGCTCTTTACCGATTTCGCATATGTTTTTATAGCCCGCTTTGGACGCTTCGCTGTCTTCCGGGCATGGTTCGGGCAACTGCACCATGATGAACTTACGCTTGCCGCCGTCCTCGGCGTTGAGCTGCATGACCGCGTGGGCGGTTGTGGCAGAGCCGGAGAAGAAGTCGAGGATGATGTCATTGCGTTTCAAATTTGTGGATAATTCCAGTATCCGTTTAATCAACCTACTCGGTTTAGGAAAATCAAATACAGGTGCTTCCAAACCGAAAATAGCCTTGACTTCTTGGGTCGCTTCCTGTGTATGGCCAACTTCATTATTGGGCCACCAAGTCCATATATTTTTACCATCACGTTCATGTAGATAAGTTTTTCTGCGGGGGACACCTTTACCGTCCGCTCCAAACCACATACGCCCCTCTGCTACTTGTCTCAGATAAACAGATTCCACATTCTTCCAGCAACGCCCTTCGGCTGGAGTATATTCGGCTCCACCAGGTGTAACAATCTTATACATTTGGTTGGGGCGATATCCTTGGGCAGTAAAGTCGGACGAAACCCACGGGCCACGTGGGTCTTGGTCAGGATTTTTAAAATTTTCTTTATCTTTGTCAGATAGCGATAAAAGATTTAGTGCTTTATCAAGGCATTGAGTATCCTTAATGTACATTATTACAAATTCGTGTCCTGCGCTAATCTTTTTTCTTGCGTCGGGCGATGTTCTTTTTTGCCATAGGATGTTTGCTACAAAATTGCTTTCACCAAATATCTCATTGCATATTTTTTGTAGGTTAGAGTGTTCTCCATCATCCATGCTGATAAAAATAACCCCATCATCCGTCAGCAAATCCCGAGCCACGCGTAGACGCGGATAAATCATATTCAGCCAGTCCGTATGGAAGCGTCCGTTGCTGTCGAGGTTTTTCACAAGGCGGTTGCCGTTTTCGTCTGTGGTTTTCGTGACGGCGTTGGGAAACAGCGTCGCGAGGGCGGCGAAGTTTTCTTGGGTTTTATCGGGGGTGTGGAGGGAGAGTTTTTCGGTCATTGGAAGTTGCTCCATTCTCAATTAAATTTATCTCCTTAGCTTTTTGGGTTGCTCCAACTCGCTTTAAGTTGTTTCAAGGTTTTAACTCGTTTTCAGTTGCACCTACTTGCACCTACTTGCACCTACTTGCACCTACTTGCTTTAAGTTGTTTCAAGGTTTTAACTCGATTACAGTTGCTCCTAGTTGCTCCTAGTTGCTCTTGGAATTTTACTTTATGTTTTTGCGTACCACCGCGCGCTAAAAGTTTTCCCCCTTACCTCTATTCTTTCACTTTCTTTCAATTCACGCATCAATACTTGTATTTGGCGTCTGGAGTGGCTGGGCAATACTTGCTGCAGTTCGGCAAATGGCGTCCCTAAATTGCCATTATCTTGAATGTGCTTGTACAACAACGCTTTGTTTGTTTCTTTGTCCAAGCCTAGCTGGCGTGTTCTGACGCCTGTTTTCCCCACAATTTCATAAAAGCTGCGCGCAAGCACAAATTTATTGCGGCTGACATGTTCTATGATACCCATGCCGATCAAGCGCTTTATGTTCTTGCGAAGGTTCTCGGAGAGTTTTTGTTCATAGAACAGATTATTGATTACCAGGAAGTCGTCGGTTGAAAAATGCTCAAGACGTTCGTTTCCAATTCTATTTATCAGGAGCAACATGTTTTTATCCAACACCAGCCCATTCAAAGTTATACGGACCAGGTTTGCGTCGGTTCCGGAAAAATCGGGTAAAGATTTGGCTTCTTTGATGCTTAATTCGTAGATGAGGTTCATGCCTTGACCGGAGCGTTCCACCAACCCGCAGCGTGAAAGAATTTCGGCAATTCTTCTGTTGCGAGGGGATTGGCGATCCAGGATGTTGTCTAAAGTAATATCCGTTGGAAGCCCCCCCGGACTCTCAACCACCAAGCGATCACTGTATTGACGCAGAAAAACACTGCCGCTGAGTTGATAATTGCGATGACAAACGGCATTCAAAAGCGCCTCGCGAACGACGCGTTCGTTAAAGGTGGGAATGTCAAAAACAAACAAACCATCCTGATAATGCTGCCTGTCGTTTCTCAAGTTAATCAGCTCCCAAAGGCGTTCGAAACAAGCAAAAAATCCAACGCGGAACTCTTCCCTCTGTTGTGCCGAACCTGACGCGTCCGTAGAACGATATTCAAAGACGATTTCCGACTGAGGAAGGAAACGTCCCAAAGAAGAGCGTTTCCCGAAAAGCGCCAACGCGGCGTAGGTCACGCCTTCATCCACAAGCGCCTCGCAAGAATGCAACAATTGTTCGACAGTAAGCTGTTTCAGCCTATTGTTTCCCGCCTTTGTCATCCATTTTGCGCGAAACGTTTCAATAGCGGTTTCATCCAAATCGTCAAGAGAAGCGCCTTTGCAAATATCTCCCGAAAAATCATGGCCTGTTTCCGCGTATACTGCCCGCAATACATCTTGAGGCATCGGGATCAGCCTATCGCCATCACGCCACCACACTATGCCATCGGCTTGTACCGGAAGTCCGAATGGGCGAGCGGCAACGACAAACACAAGAACTCTTTTCCCATCTTGCTCATAAAGCTGGAAATCAACGCGAACACGTAATCTATCAATAAGGCTGTTTCGCGTATGTTCCGGTTGGGGGAAAGCTGAACTCCCGACCACTTTGCGAGGACGGCGGTCGCTTACCCCAAGTATAATTTTCCCTCCGCCGCAATTTGCTATGGCGCATGAATACTTCACAAGCTCATCAAATTCATATGAATTCTTAGCCTGTTTAAATTCAAGATGCTCTCCCTCAGGAGCGGTTAGTAATTCTTTCAGCAAATCAATGTTTTTTTCCATGCTATTTTCATTCCTTCAGAGCTTTCAGTTGTTTCACTTCCATCGCCAACTCCAACTTCCGCCTAGGCTGCCTTTCACTCCGCGCCTGCTTTTCCAACCGCTCAATCTTCAGCCGCAGCTTCTCCCGTTTTTCACCCGCCGCTTTTTCGTTCATTTCGTATTTTTCACTGCCTCGCTTACTTTCCTGATTTCGCCGGACAAACTTATGAACAAATCCGTCAATTCGGGGTCAAACTGGGAGCCTCGCCCCTCGGCGATAATCCTTATGGATTCTTCATGTGAAAAAGGTTCCTTGTACGGG